>Ga0209254_10001778_pt1 | contig 19445 bp, 22 predicted proteins | sample FrelakmetDIP11DI_FD_187148 | JGI IMG/M metagenome (GOLD analysis project Ga0209254, IMG submission 187148) | Freshwater lake sediment microbial communities from the University of Notre Dame, USA, for methane emissions studies - DIP11 DI (SPAdes)... | ecosystem: Environmental > Aquatic >...
CATGCTGGTCATCAACCGCATCCACAAGTTGAGGACCCTAGCTGGCTACCAGCCCTTCAACATCAAGGGGGAGTAAGCAATGGCTAAGGAAAAAGAGAAGCTTTTCATGAAGGCAATGAAGAAGAAGTTCAAGGAGGACCCCACCGAGGTCAACACCAACTACTACTCCTTCGGAGGCTGGAAGCAGTCGAAGAGGAAGCGGGAGTGGGTGGAGCAGGCGAACAAGATCGCCAAGGCCCGTGGCATCGTAATGATGAACCAGGACATCGGTGTACCCCTTGGGCAGCGCGTCCTCATGCCCTATCAGCTGTCCCATACGGACCTATACGCTGAGGCGGACGACCTGCACTTCATCAACAATGCCGCCATGCAGCAGGCATGGGACGACATCAGGAGGACCGTCGTGTCCGGCCTCGACACCGCTCACACTGTGATCGAGAAGAGGCTAGGCAAGGAGGTCACCCCTGAGACAATCAACCGCTACCTCGAGGCAGTGAACCATACCATGCCCGGTGGCGCGGTCGTGCAGGAGCACATGGCTGAGTGCAGCCCCGCCCTAACCGCGGACTGCTACGTCAAGGTGTTCTCCGGGAACGACGAGTTGATGGACGAGATCGACAAGCAGTTCAGGATCGACATCAACAAGGAGTTCCCCGCCGACCAGGCAAAGCAGCTGAAGGAGGCCATCGGCAACCAGCTGTGGCAGAAGGTGGCGTGCCCGACCATCGTCGGACGCGTCTGCGATGGTGGTACCATGTCTAGGTGGTCTGCGATGCAGATCTCCATGGCGTTCATCACCTCGTACCGTCTGGCCGCAGGTGAGGCCGCGATCGCCGACTTCGCCTACGCTGCCAAGCACGCCTCCGTGATAGAGATGGGTACCATGATGCCCGCTCGCCGCGCCCGCGGACCGAACGAGCCTGGTGGAATCCCATTCGGATTCCTGACCGACATGGTGCAGTCCATGAGGAAGTATCCGGACGACCCGGCCAGGCACTCTCTCGAGACCGTCGCCTTGGGCGCCGTCGTGCTCGACCAGATCTACCTTGGCTCCTATATGTCCGGAGGTGTCGGCTTCACGCAGTACGCGACCGCCGCCTACACCGACAACATCCTGGAGGACTACACCTATTGGGCAGTGGACCTGATCAAGGACAAGTACGGTGGCCTGACAAAGCTGAAGCCCAGCTACGAGAACGTGGAGAAGCTCGGAACTGAGGTCAACGCCTATGCGTTGGAGATGTACGAGCGCTACCCGGCCGCGATGGAAGCCCACTTCGGTGGATCCCAGCGCGCGACCGTAGCCGCTGCCGCCACTGGTATCGCCTGCGCGATGGCCACTGGCAACGCGGACTGCGGTGTCAACGGCTGGTATCTCTCCATGCTCCAGCACAAGGAGAGGCTGGGCCGCCTCGGCTTCTATGGATACGACTTGCAGGACCAGTGCGGTTCCTCCAACTCGTTCTCCTATAGGAGCGACGAGGGCCTGCCCTTCGAGCTGAGGGGCCCGAACTACCCGAACTACGCCATGAACGTCGGTCACCTGTCTGGTTACGCCGGTATCGCCGGTGCTGCCCACGCGGCCCGCGGCGACGCATTCGCCTGCAGCCCGCTCATCAAGGTGGCCTTCGCGGACAAGAACCTACCGTTCGACTTCGCGAACATCACCAAGGAGTTCGGCCGCGGCGCTCAGCGCGAGTTCATGCCCGCCGGCGAGAGGACCGTCATCATCCCGCCCGCCTAAGCAGGTGAATGATGCAAACGGGTGACTTCGCCAAGTACCGGAACACCGGGACGGTGGGAAAGGTAGTGGAGATAGTGGACAGACCGGACGGTCGATGGGTACTCCTCGACACGTACGGCCTATACTATGATGCCACCTACCTGGAGCCCGCCTCGGAGTCCGAGTACAAGGTGAGGAAGCTCGAGGAAGCCTCGTTGGAGCAGCAGTTGGAGAAGGTGGAGCAGCTGAGGTCGCAGCTCGAGGAAGCTGAGAAGGCCATAAGCCGCATCACCCCCTCTGGCACGTAGAAACCCTTTCCCCTATCTCTTATTTTTTTTGACAGAGTTCGATCGGTGAGCCAATGCCCCGCTCACACCAGAAACATTATCTATCCTCCTGAATGAATCCCATCAATCAAGTGGGGACCCGATGGAGAAAGACAATGGATTACAGCTTTTGAATGGCCGAAGGATGTTGATGGAACTGGGCATTAGCGCGGCCAACGCCCTCGTCGAGGAGGTCGGACTCAAGAATGCCGTGGCAGCGGTCGCGCCCCATATCATGAACCGTGCGCGCTTCATCGTTCATGGCAGCATGGCATCGCACTTCGGAATGAAGATCGGTCGCTCCTGGATGCGATCGTCGTCCTGAGCAAGTCCCATCAGGTCAATTTCGGGTCGAATGACAGGCTCACGGGCTCAGAGAATGCCTGGGAGTTCGTCGCGGAGGGCTGCGAGACTCAGGGGAGGGCGAGCCTGCTCTGCGCGACATATTGTGACCTCACCCCTCGCTTCACTGTTGAGGAATACGACCCTAGCACACGATATGTCATGGTCCGGAGCCTGTGGAAAGGTGATGGTGATTGTGCCTGGCTAGGGGGGCGTATGGGCCGCACTGACGACGAGCGTCTAACACCCATACCCCTGCCGATGCTCCCTCCCGAACAAGAGGATTACCTAATCCATGCCTATCGCGGCGAGCAGCTGGTCATCCTCTCGCGTGCCTGCATCGAGGCCTGCGGGGAGGAAAGAGCGGCTCGCATTTTATCTCGCGCCGCCAGAGAGGCAGGCGGAAGGATGGGGGGGAGACTGCGCGAGGAAGAGGACGGAGTCGAAGACCTGATCTCCCTTCGCAGCATCCTGGCACATTGCATCGAGCCATATCAGAATGCGAGCGAGCTTAGCAAATCTGCGAAGGCCATAGAGGTCGAGGTGAGTGAATGTCCCTTCTCCGGTTCGCCACCACATGTTTGTGGTCAGATAGAGAATTACTTCGATGGTCTGGTCAGGTCGTTCGACAGAGGCTTCTCCTTCTCCTATTCGAAGAAGATGCCTGAAGGCAGCCCAAAATGCTGTTGGTGCCTCAAGGCCGATTCGAGCGGCGGTGCCTCCCCGGCCGTCGCCATAGACCCTTTCAAGAGGCTTGCCATGCGTTACGCGGAAGGAGAGATGGACGAGAAGGAATATCGAGCGAGGCTTTCCGTGCTCAAGGAGCTCCACTCCCCCCATTGACCAACTCACTTCTCGGCGTTGTCATAGCCAATGAGGATGCTTGCCAGCTTCGGGTCGTCCGGTAGGTCGTGCATCGACCTGACGAACATGTCGCCCAACGGTGAGGGGGAGCAGGAAACGACGTGAGTGGCTCCAGGCAACTCGGCGACCTCCGGGAATGACACTGGAGGCATGAGGAACAGTTCCTTGCTCTTCGGCATCCTGTCCGTGAAGACTACGAAGTCTTCGGAGAGGAAAATGACATTATCCTTGTCCTTGAATTGCGCCCTCTCATGGGGGAAGATCTCCCTACCCAGAACGAGCTCGCCGCCATCCGCAACCAGTAGAACGGTCGGCTCGGGCGGGGGTCGGAACCTCTTGTCCTTGATCACGACGATAACATGCTGTCGCTCCAGGCATTCCTCCACGCCCGCATTGCGGCAGGTGATCCCCAGGGTCGCCTTGATGCCGTTCTCGATCTCCACCAGCTTCTGCTTCGATCGAGGGTCCAACCTGAAGACGTGGACGCTTCCTTCCATCCCCTTGAGCAATTCGATGACCTCTTGAACTCTCACCATGCGCGCTCCCGAACGACCTCTTCAATAATCTAGATTTCCCTTGAACATAAGGCGGACAAGTTTTTTAATCGCTCATCCCCTCTCCTTTCTCATGAGCCTGGAGCTTTTAGCCAAGCAGCAACCATCGGTCATCACAGCCCTTTACAAATACAAGAATGAGATTTTCAAGGAAGGGGCGCTTTCCATCAGGGAGAAAGAAGTCATAGCGGTCGCCATCTCCATGCTGCTCAAGTGCGAGATCTGCCTAGAGGTGCATGCCGAGGAGGCCATTAAACAGGGAGCGACCCCGGAGGAGCTGAGGGAGGCGATGAACGTGGCCATGTATCTCGCTGGGCCAACGTCCGTGGTATGGTCCCCAGTTATCGACAAGGTGCTGCAGGGCCAGATGTGTGGGAAGAAGTGAGGTTCACTTTTCGAATGTCACCAGGACATCCCTTTTCAAGGCCAGGCCAGCAGCGACCTCGAAGCCCTTGAGCACGGCCATGGGCAGTGGGCAGGTGGCATGCTTCAAGGTCTTCCCCCCTATCAGGTAGACCTGGTTGTCGGCGAAGGGCATGTGCAACGCTTCCATCATTTCGCAGGGGCCCAGCGCCGCTCCGAAATCCTGCACGTGCTTGCAACCGCTCCTGATATGGCATCGGAGCTTTCCATCCTCCATCCAGCATTCTACGGTGGCTTTGAAACGGCATACGCCAGGATCGACGCTCAATGTGACCCTCTGCTCATCCAGCATGACACCGCTCATCTTCCCTCACCGCTCCTTGCGCGCTCGGTCCATCAGGTCCGCGAATGAGCCACGCGTTATGTCGAAAACCCCGATGACGGCGATGGCCTCCTTCTTCCGCATTATGGGCACCACGACCACTGGTACCCCTCTATAAGGACCGGAAACCGCCATTCTCCTGATTATCTGGCTCTTCTTCAGGGCTTCCTCGAGAACGGAGCCGCTGTAATTGCTGTCCACGACCTCTCCGTCCTCGCATCTCACCCCATACTGATTCTTGGAACGCATGGCGAGCGGGAGTCTTCCAACCAGCTCGTGCATGGCCAAGGCAATGCATTTCAGATCCTCGGCCTCTGTGTCCGGTGAGAGGAGCGTGGTGCCCTCGGTCCAGCAACGTCTGGATTGGTTGCCTATGGCCAGCGCGGCAGTCACGGCTCCCTTCTCCGCAGCATCATAGGAGAAGGCCGATCCGATGATGATGGCGTCCCCATCATTCACGTCGAACATCTTCTTCAGAGGGGCGACGCTCTCCTGATCCGGAAAATTATCATCGCCAGGAAAGACGATCTTGGTTTCTCTAACGACCAAGGTAGTTGCACCGATCGCGCCCGCCCGCACCGCCTCGTCCCTTTGCTCGCATCCCAGCTTAATACGGTCAGCCATGCCCTTCACCAGGACGGCGCAATTATGCTTGCCCAGGGTAATTCCATCTATCTCCACGGAATGGGTGGTCACGCCCGAGGATTCCAGACGCTTCCGGCCACGGTCCGTCAAGATCGCGCCTCGGCGCGTGTTCTCCACCGACCCTTCCCTTATCATCTTGTCCAGAATCGTGCGAGTGCTGCCTTCCCCTATCTGAAGGACATCAGCGAGAGCCTTTCGGCCCACTGGTCCTTGCGCGTCTATGGCCTGATATGCCTTCCAGATATGGTAAAGGGTGAACTTAGGAGTCGGCCCGCCCGCGAAATAGGAACTGAAAATCAGTGGCATCGAAGGATGGATATATCATCCATCCACTTAAATCTATTCGCCTCAGGACAGAAGTTAAAGCCGTTAAATTTGAGGTATATCTCTTACGGTCTTAAATATGTTAAGATGTGGGCCAAATTAACGCTCGTTGAGTATCTGGGCAAAGGTTTATAATTCAACTAACCGTACGCCAGTTTATATGCCTGAGGAGGCGGAAACGCTAGTTACTATCGACAACATCTCCAAGAGTTTCAACGGTAATGTCGTCCTTAGGGACATTAGCGCTGTGATCTACCCCGGCGAGGTTCTCGGCCTTATCGGGAGGAGCGGCGCGGGGAAGTCCGTCCTCATCAACATGTTACGCGGGAACCAAGAATACAGGCCGGACGCGGGAAGGGTGATCTATCGTTTGAACTCCTGCAAGTCCTGCCATCACCTAGACCTCCCTATCAAAGGTGAGAAGTGCACCAAGTGCAATGGGGACGCAAGCATCATCGACGTCGACTTTTGGGCGCTTGGCGAGAACGACAAGATGCGCATCGCCATCAAGCAGCGCATCGCCATCATGTTGCAGCGCACCTTCGCGCTCTTCGGGGACATGACGGTCATCGAGAACATCTTCGAGGCCATGGACAAGGACTGCGGTGACGCGAAGAGGGTGGACAAGGCCATCGAGCTTCTGAGGATGGTGAATATGACCCACCGCACTACGCACATCGCCAGGGACCTATCAGGTGGGGAAAAGCAGAGATGCGTCCTCGCCAGGCAGCTAGCGAGAGAGCCTTTGCTATTCCTGGCGGATGAACCAACTGGCACATTGGACCCCGGTACGGCAGAGCTAGTGCACAGAACGTTGGTGGAGATGTCCAAGAAGACCAAGATGGGCATGGTGGTGACATCCCACTGGCCAAAGGCGATCAACCGTCTCTCCAACAAGGCCATATGGCTGGAGGCAGGGGAGATGATGAAGCGTGGGGATCCCACGGAAGTGACCAAGGAGTTCATGGTCGGCTTCGCGCCCAAGGACCCCGAGCCCGTTCCTGTTGGGGGGGCAATAGTAAAGGTCGAGGACGCCAAGAAGTACTATTATTCGATCGTCCGCGGCGTCGTTAAGGCCGTGGACGGGGTCACATTCGACATCAACGAGAAGGAGATATTCGGCCTGGTAGGTTTGAGCGGGGCGGGGAAGACCACGCTTTCGCGCATGATCAGCGGGCTCACTCCTGGCACGAGCGGGGATGTCAAGGTGCGCATCGGTGACGAATGGGTCAGCATGTACGAGATCGGCGAGATGGGAAGAGGGCGGGCGACCCCTTACATCGGTGTGCTGCATCAGGAGTATTCGCTCTATCCCTTCAACACCGTTTTACAGAACCTCACCATATGCATCGGCCTTAAAATGCCGGCCGAGTTCTCTAAGATGAAAGCCATCCAGGTCCTCTCGGGGGTAGGTTTCGAAAAGAAGGATGTGGAACGCATCCTCTATGCTTACCCAGATACCCTGTCCGTGGGTGAGAAGCAGAGGGTGGCCATGGCCACAGTCCTCATCAAAGAGCCACGCATCATCATCTTGGACGAGCCGACCGGGACCATGGACCCCATCACCAAGATCTCCGTGGCCAAGAGCATCCTGACCGCGCGCAAGGAGCTCGGAGAGACGTTCATCATCGTGTCGCACGACATGGACTTCGTGGTGAACTGTTGCGATCGGGCTGCGATCATGAAGGGCGGCAAGGTCGTGGCGCTAGGGGAGCCGAAGGAGATCGTGGCGCACATGACCGCTGATGAGCGTGAGGAAATGATGAAGAGCGGGGTCGAGTATACTTGAAGGAGCAGATCGGTCGACACACCAAGGTCGTCGAGTGCCGCGAGTCTAAGGGCCTAGGGGTGGGCGGGGGGATGGCCCAGAGGGCTACCATCTCCGAATCTGGAAGGGATGTGGTAGCCATCGCCATGGGCCCGGGTAAGAGGCACATCACCAAGCCGGTCTGCGAGATCACATATGGCCTCAGGGAAGAGGGGATAGACACCTCGGTCATCGTCATCAACGCTGGAAGCGGAGTGCCCCACGATGCCCCGGACGTCTCCACTGGTTCCATCTTCGGCCTGGACGACATCGAGATCAGACGCATCCAGCAGTTCAAAATTGCCATCATCCATCTGGGGAACGTGAGGAATCACATCATCTACAAGGCGAGGCTGATCCTGCGCAACGTGGACATGCCGGCCATCGTGGTCTGCCAGTCCCCCGTCGACTTCGAGGACTTCGCGCGGATTGGCGTGAAGACCAGGGTGGTCATGCCCAAGCCCGAGGACATCGGCACGAAGGGCACCATCGTGGACATCGTGAACGGGGTGGTTCGCGGGGTGACCTGTCCGCAGAACAAGCTGGATGAGATAATCTCCAAGATCAAGAAGCACATGCCAGCGGAGCCGGTGGAAGGCTCGCAGAGCCTCGCCGCCAGATCACCTGTGTTCTCCAACACGAGATCCTTCACCGAGCAGAAGGTCTAGATCCTTTCTCCCGCGACTATTTGTCATATGGCTCCATGACCTGCCATAAGGGCAGGAATAAAACACTTCTCTGGGACTGGCCTCTAATCCTTGGCGATGTTGAACCCGACCAAGTGGGTCCAATGCTTGGTCTCTGCGTATCCAAGGCGTTCGCGCACGTAATCGTCCGCGAGGGTGGAGATGCTTCCTGAAGCCACCTTCTGCACGTCCTCGATATCATCGAGGTACGGGAAGTCCACGTCAGGAAGCACGAAACGAGGCTCTCCCACGATCTGCACATCGTTGTAGAGCACGAAATCCTGGCTGAGGAAGCAGACGTTGTCCTGCCCCTTTAGCTCTTCCAGGCGCTTGTCGTTGAGCCATTCCCCGACTATCTGCCCCTTCTGGTCCTCGATGAATACTAGCCCGCTGCTCACCCCTAGCAGGATGGCATCGCCTGAGGCCACGATCACGAACTGCTCTTCACGTTCGAAGGCGGACCAGACCCCCTTGTTTATGAAAGGCATGAGGCCTCCGCAGGCGCCATTGGCCTCGGCCTCCCTCTCTAGGATCATGAGGTTCCGTCTGAAATCCTTGTCCAGGTATTGGAACGCGATCACACCTGGAAGTGACTGGACCCTCTTCCGGACATCGATCAATACCTGCTCTCTCAACATCGAGCCGCTACGCACTTTCGCTCTAGAATAAGTTTGGTTCCATGCCTCCCTGCATACAGATCAAGGACAAAATGGCGCCGGCTCGTTCCTGGGTCCTTCATCGCTTCTAACTCGCTTAAGAAAAGCCTTTTAAGTAAAGGGGCCGATGAACTGGTGCCAGATGAAGATCTACGTCAATGGGACGGAGGTCGAGGCTCGCACCTCGGCCGTCCTTTCAGAGGTTGTCAAGGACCAGCCCTATCATCCAGGCAATCTTATGGCCTTGATAAGGCCAAGCGAGTCGATCAGGAAGGAGACGGACGAGTTCGAGCTCATCACGCCCAGGGGGCCGATGGGCCTCAAGCTGAATGATTCTCGCTATGCCGCCCTCTTCCGCGAGCTGCTCAACGATATCAAAGGGAAGGGAATCAGATGGCAGACCAGCAAGGTCACTGCCATCGGCTCTTTTCCCACGCAGATAGAGGTCAGCCGAGACAAGGCGGCCTACAACAAATTCGAGTGCTTCTTCGCCCTGGGAGGGTTCGATTCCCGCTCCTCTTACATCATGATAGCGAGAATAACCCATGAAGGTGCATATGGTACGCCAGGGGCGGTGTTCGGAAGGATCACCAAGGGGCGCCATATACTCTCTGAACTCCAGGAAGGGGAGAGGATACTGGACATCGTCCCGGTCATCGAAGAGGTGACCGAGAAGGACGCCGTCGTGACAGATGACCTGAACCACGTCCTACAGGACGGGATGAGCGTCGAGACCTTCGTGGGGCTGAAACTAGAGCGCTCCTCACCGGTGAACGTGGAGCACTTACTGGTCATAACTGAGAAGGGGTCTTTTCCCATCACGGAGAGGACCCAGAGCTACTCGGCCTGCTCCAAGAATCTGGACGTGAGCCTGGTGGCCGAGACCTCCACCATCCGAGAGCCCGGCATCGCCACCGTGCGACACGAGGGGGCCGGCCAGGGGCGCATCTATGTCTACAAGACCCGAAGGCAAGTCTCATCCGCGCACAGCAAGGTGGGCACGGTCACGCACGGCTTCGAGCTGCTGAAGCTAGCGACATTGGGATCCATGGTCACATTAGTAACAGATCCAAAAAGGATCATGGTCATCGGCATGACACAAGCCGAGGGCGCGAAGGCCTTGGAATCCTTCGGCCTCAAACAGAGGCGCACTGGTGATGTCGAGGATGACGCCATCATCGTGGAGCAGGAACCCGAGCTCACTATGGAGGCGTTGCATGAGCCGGAAGTGGAGACCCTGGGCGTGAGGCCGGAGAGGATCAACGACATTACCATCGCCGAGGAGAAGGCGCCCCAGTCCGCCCGTTACTTGAGGAAGATGGCAGGGTTGAACCACAAGCCCATCGGCACGCTGAAGGTGCATTTCACCTTCGAGGACATGCCCATGGTCACTTTCGAGGGCAACTATACCGAGGCGGGGCATCTGGTCCCGGAGAACGAGTTCAAGGAGATGGCCGTGCGTGGGGACATGGGCATCACCAACATGTCACGCCCGAATCGTGGGCTCAGCGGAATAAGACTGGTAGGGAGCGACGAGTTCGGCCCTACGGGCGAGGAGCGATACGGCACGAACATGATCGGCAAGTGTACCAGCAGCCTTGAGAACTTGATGCGGGACCTGAAGGAGGGCGATATTATCTACCTCCGCGAGGTCAAGGAGGTGGTCGCTCCATCGAAGAGGACGACCAAGCGCCCCAAGACGGTCAAGCCCGAGGAAGGGAAGGAGTTCGGGAAGAGGACCGCTGCCAAGGCCAAGGCGCCCCGGGCCAAGGCACAGAGGTCCAAGGAGGAGGAGAAGATTGGATAAAGAGTTCGAAACGCGCATGATCGTCATCTCACCTTCATCCTCGGTCACCCCTGACCAGGTCACTCGGCTCGTGCATTCCCTGGGGATGGAGATCACCGTCAAAGAGACCTGTTATGGTGCGATGATCGAAGGCAGCAAGGAAGACGTCCATAAGGCCCTCGCCGCCGTCCGCAACCTCGACCCGGACCGCATTTTCACCAAGGTGAGAGGATTCCCCATAGGGGACGCCCGGAGGTGCCGGGCACACCACGGCTCGAGGCCAGGATTCACCCAGCTGGAAAAGGAGTGGGAATGCCTGAGATTGGTGGACAAAGGCGTGACTGCCAGCGCCTGCGGAGAAAAGGTGTGCGAGGTCCCCCGACCCAATAAGCTACCGGTGAAGAAGCTCAGAGAGATCGTCGACGAGGTGTCAAAATGAAGGTGTTCATCGTTCCGCCCAACAGCCTGATCTTGTTCGACCTGGTGGAGAGGTACGGCCATGAACCTCTCAGCTTGATGGGTGCCATACACGAGAAGGTCATCAACCCTGAGATCGAATCGCCCCCTATGAACGTGACACCTGAGGATGTGAAGAAGGGGCTGAAGTACGCAGGGATCGAGGTCCCATCGGGCATACGTGGGAGGTTGGCCCTCTGGGGGCCCCTGGTGGATCAGGCGGACGCGGCCATCATCATGGATGAGGCGCCGTTCGAGTTCGGCTGCGTGGGCTGCCACCGCACGGATGAGATGGTCCGCTATTACATCAAGAAGCGCAAGATCCCGTACATCGTGGTGCGGTATCCCAACAATGAGTCGGAAGCGAAGGTCATGGTGGCCAAGATCAAGGAGTTCCTGGAGGGATTGAAATGATAAAGATAGCCCAGCTCTCCTGCGGCACCGAGTACTCGGGGGTTCAAGGAGAGATCGAGAACGCCGCCAAGATCGTCGGGGCAAAGATGGTCTATCCAGACGTGGACGCGGCGGAGATCGAGGATGCCGTGGACCGCTTTGGCTTCACTCCCACGAGCGCGCAGCTGAAGCTCATGATCGCCCGTGCGGTGGCCGTGACCGAGGGGCGCTACGATGCGGATGCGGTCTTCATCTCCTCGTGCTTCCGATGCGCCGAGGCGGCGCTCATACGCAACGAGCTCAGGCGATGGGTGCAGGAGCATTCGCGATTGCCAGTGGTGACATATTCCTTCACGGAGAGGACCAAGAGCGGTCAGATGCTGACCCGCATGGAGGCGCTGGTCACCATCGTGGAGCGCAAGGAGCTCCTGGCCAGGGAGCGGCAGGTCGGTCTGACCGCGGGCATCGACTCAGGCAGCTCCACCACCAAGGCCATGATCATGCGGGACAACGAGATAATCGGTAAGTTCTGGCATCCGACGGGGGAGGTGGTGCTGTGCGCCGAGGAGGCATTGGAGAAGGCTCTGGCAGAGGCCGGGGTCAAGCGCAACCAGCTGGAGGCAATGGGGGTCACTGGCTACGGCCGCTTCACCATCGGCAAGAAGCTCAACTGCAACCTGGTGCAGGAGGAACTGACCGTGAACTCCAAGGGGGCGGTCTGGCTCGCAGACCGGCAGAAGGGGGAGGCGACCATCATCGACATCGGGGGCATGGACAACAAGGCCATCACCGTGCGCGACGGCATACCGGACAACTTCACCATGGGCGGGATATGTGCCGGCGCCTCCGGGCGCTTCCTCGAGCTCACGGCCAAGCGCCTCAAGGTGGAGATCACCGACCTGGGGGCCATGGCGGACAAGGGCGACTATCGCAAGGTGCAGATGAACTCCTACTGCTCGATTTTCGGCATCCAGGACCTGGTGACCTCGCTCGCGGCTGGCCATACGGTCGAGGACGTGGCCGCGGCGGCCTGCCATTCCGTGGCCGAGCAGATATTCGAACAGCAGCTGCAGGAGATAGATGTCAGGCAGCCAGTGATCCAAGTGGGCGGCACGTCCCTGATCTCCGGGCTGGTGACGGCGGTGGGCAGCGTGGTCGGGCAGAGGCCGATCGTGCCACCTAACTCGCAGTTCATCGGCTCCGTAGGAGCCGCCTTGCTGGCTTCCGGGTTCCTCGAGGGGCACAGATGAACATACTGGTCGAAGGGTCGGAGGAGTATGGCAACGATGTCTATGTGGAGCTTTTCGAGCGCATCCTCATCGACCTCGGCCTGACCAACAAGGTGGAGGGGGCCAAGCTCCTCGTCTACCCGGAGAAGCACCTCTTCATCGTCTCCGTCCGCATGCGCCAGGCGAGAACGGCCGTCAAGGTCAAGGAGATAGCCGACGTGAGCGAGCGAGAGGGGAACGCCTACCTGGTCATTAGGAACGAGAGCTATGCGCCCCCATTGCTCTCCATCCTCTGGAAGCAGTTCGGGCGGGAGCGCATCGAGCAGCTCAGCCGCCTGGAGATTATGGCCCATGGCGTCCCCCCAACGAAGATAGAGGACCTCACCCTGAGCCCGGGGGAGGAGCTCAAGAAGGAGGTGCTCGATGCCATCTGGAGGCTCCTGCCCGAGGGGTTCAAGGTGCGTCATACCCTGTTCACCGAGAACGTGATGACCATCACCTCCACCGAGCATGACATGCATGACGAGTTCGTGCAGATGGGAAGGAAGCTGCATGAGGAGATGGTCAACGGCCTGGACCTGGAGAGCAGGAAGGGAGGCATGGGCGAGGACGACGAGGAAGAGGAGGCCGAGGGCGATGTATGAGGTGCTGATGTTCGATGGCGGCGTTTACCGCATAAACGAGCTCTACGAACTGGTGGAGGACATTGGCGGTTTCATCATCCAAAAGACTCAGCTCCAGGTCATGATCACCGTCACCATCGCCATACCCGCGGAGGACCGTGCCATCATCGAGAACAAGACGCGAGAGCTCGGGGGCAAACTGGTCGAGGTCCCCTTGGCGGGGACGGAGATAGCCGTGGTCGGGCCCACCCTCGGGCGCCATCACATGCCCCACCCCATCTGCGACATCGCCGAGCACCTTCGACGCTACGGGGCCATCACCGTGGTCATGGGCCTAGCCAGAGGGAAAGGGCGACAGACGGCCCAGATCAGCGCTGATGAGAAGGCCTTCATCGAGGAGTTTGACGCCGCCGTCTTCGTCCTGGGTAATTTCGCCGATTGCATCGTCAAGGACAAGATTCGCCTCTTCGAGAAGATCGAGGTACCAGTGGCGGTCGTATGCGGCCCCGAGATCGCCGGTCTTCCGAATTGCGAGGCCATGGTGTGCGGCATCGGGAGGAAGGTGGAGAGGATGCGACGGGCGGAGGAGATAGCCAAGCTCGAAGAGACGGCCGTCGCTGTCCAGCAGGTGATGCAGGGGAGGAAGCAGGAGATAGATGAGGACCCTCTTTTCGTGCATCCCGCGGAGGTCAAGCAGCGCATCGACAACTTGGAGCTGGTGCAGCAATCGCTCCGCCCCTCCCCGATCGTGCTGCATCTGGATGGGCTGAGGGTCAAGGTGCCTTACGCCGAGGTCAAGGAGCAGCTTTGCGGCATCGACATCTACGGCAGGAGGCTGTGCGACATCACCACCATCTCGCCCTCCCGGCTGGGAGGAAGCACAATGGTGCGCATCCTGACCAAGGCACAGGTGGCCTCCAAGGACAGCAGGCCGGTCAAGGTCATCGGCGGCCAAACGCCCGCGTGAGCTGAGGTAACCTTTTACCCCTTTCGCGCTCATAAGGTCCATCAGGTGGTCGGTTGCGGGTTTTGGGCATCTCAGGGAGTCCTAGGGAGAACGGTAACACAGAAATCATGGTTAAGGAGGCGCTTGAGGGCGCGCGCCAGAGTGGGGCGGAGGTAGAGTTCGTCGGCCTCGCGGGGAAGAGCCTCTGCGGATGCGAAGCCTGCGCGGAATGCGGCAAGGGAGGCAAGTGCATTATCGATGACGACATGCAATCCTTGTACCCCAAGCTGGTGGCGGCGGACGTCATCATCCTGGGAAGCCCAGTCTATTTCGGGATGATCACGGCGCAGACCAAGGCGCTGGTGGACCGCACTTACTTCCTGGCCAAGACCGGACGGAAGTTGGAGAACAAGGTCGGCGCGGTCATCACCGTGGGGGGGAGGTCGGGGCACGAGTTCTCCGCCGCCTACCTAATGGATTTCATGACCCTGCAAGGTCTGGTACTTCCCGGGAGGGCCTTCGCCCAATCCTTCTCGCGAGAACTGGGCGCCGTGGCCAAGGAAGAGAAGGCTCTGCGTGACGCACGCTCCCTCGGAGAGAGAGCTGTGAAGACCGCGTTGAGGTTGATCGGCCCAGAGAAGAGGACCGAGGTCAACCTGCCTTGAGCCAGGTGAGCGTTCATGATGGGGGGGCGTATCTCCTGATCCTGAGGTTGGATAGGGACAGGCGCACGCGCGTAGCCTCCCTGGGCCAGGTCGACTTCCCTCGCGGGAACTACGTATATGCTGGCAGTGCCCTGAGGGCACTCTCCTCCAGGGTGGAGAGACATTTCCGGTTGGAGAAGAGATTGCACTGGCATGTCGACCATCTCCGGGCCTGCGCGCGCCCAATGGGGGCTTTAATCCTTAGAGGAAGGGAGGACATGGAATGCCTACTCAACGAGATGGTCTCGCATATGGAAGGCGCTGAGCCCCATGCTCCAGGCTTCGGCTGCTCGGACTGCTCCTGCGATACGCATCTACATTTCGTCGATGCAGCCACTTTGGTGAACCTGAAGCACTTCATACCAGAGCTTTGGGTGCCTTCAAGGCAATATGGGATATGATTAGTATAGGCGAAGGACATATTACTCTGGCACAGGGGAGCAAAGCTATGTTCGGTTCGAGCGTGGAGAAACTGGAGCACAAGATCAAGGAGCTGAACGCCATCAAGGCAGAATATCGGCAGGAGCTTGAGGAGGCGGAGAAGCAGTTAAAGAAGGGAGAGATCGACCAGGCACATTATCAAAGGTTGAAGGAAAGGACCGATGAGCACATCGAGCACCTCAACGAGAAGATCCGTGAGACCCGAGAGAAACTGAATGAGAAGAAGTCCTGAGATCCCTTTCCAATCCCCTAGGCATCATTCTTTTCCTGAGATGAACTGGCAGTACCCGTAGGCGATGGGACCTTGCTTCGTGGTCGTACACGGGAACTCGGGGCATTCGAAGCAGAAGCTCGCCCCTCGATGGTGCGCGCAGGTCGAGATGGCGCAGAAACGGTTCTCCTTAGGGACGCAGCCCTGCGGTCCGTTAGGGCACCTCCCCATGCTCATCCTAGGGCATTTCTCGCAGGCGATGCCGCAGACACCGATGCGCAGGTCCATGAGGGACCGATATACTCCAACCGTAATAATCCCTTCAAGTAGAGATGGAGGTTGCAGGAGGTAAGGAGCAGGATGAGCCAGTATGATGGCCGCGAATGTTCGGGAACTGGTGCAATAGCTGGTAAAACATTTCTTTTGGAGAATTGAAAAGGCATCCTTTAATAGGTCGGATGGCCTACATAATAAACGCCCGGGGGCGCAATGCAACTGGGGAATCCAGATCGGTGCCTGTATCGTCTGAGGACGTTACCCGCGGAATCTGGGTCCATTCAAGGTCTTCGGACCTTGGTCTGCCATAGCCGTCGTTGGCCGCGACTTCGACACGCGATGGTGGATTCCGGACGTCGGCCATCAGCATCCTTTGGGATGTGGATGCCCACGCGAGAGATGGATGTCGAGCTAGGCCCCAAGTACGTCCGGCTCTGCAGAAGCCCTCGTCCAAGAGGCCTCCGACGAAGTACCCAGAGGCGCCGTAAACCCCGGGCACCTTTTCTTATCATTCCCTTGAAGATTTCATCACCTTCCTGACGAGCGGCCTCACGAAAAAATAGATGGCTATTCGAATAAGGTTCCTTCTTCGGTCGCCCTTGAACGAAAGGTAGCATGCTTGCCCAGGTATTATTCCGAATTCGGATGTCGATCAAGACCAGATACTGTTCTGAAGAGGACGCCATCCCCCGGTCATTCAATTCTCCAACCGACATGTCTGGCCTTTCAACATAATGTTTAAATAACGCGTTTCACAGATATCATTTCGCCCGGGGGCGCAATCGACTGGGAAGGGAATGGAATAACAGGGACCGCTAAGTTCGGTAACCTGGTCCGTTCAGGCATCTATGCGTCATGCCCGCCATGACGCTCCACACCTCCTCGAGGTGATAACTCGGGACCAGGGTGGATCCGCCCCGACCGCGCAGGCAGCGTTGGACGGGAGCAGGAATAGGGCATCAATCGCCGCGTTACGATGCCATTTTGAGGAATGGCAGGACGAGGTCGTTGAGTCCTTCCCAGTTAGCGCAATCCCCGGGTTTTTTTTATTGAAGAGCCGCCCTCGTGCAATTATTAGAAATGAATTGCACATGCCCATTATTCTTGAGGATAATAACGATTATTCGTATGCTCCAGCATCCGTCCAGACAGCTATGGAAGCAGGTTATTTATAGGGTCGACCCGCAATATGACATATGCCCGGAGGCGGAATGCATTCGGGGAAACCGGATAGGATCCTGTGTTGTTTGAGGACAACGCCGAAGAAGTCCGGTTCCATTCGCAGCCTAAGAACTGCGGCGTGAGGTCGCAACAAGGGTGCAGCGGCCCCTTGGAATGCGGTCTCGCATTCCGGCGCCGACACAAATGTCCAAAAGGACAGGCGTTCGGTTCCGAGAGATGGAACGTGGCGGGAAAACGACCCGGAGACCCTGCAAGGTCCCTCGATCGAACCCGATCACGAAGTACCCTAAGGCGCCGTAAGCTCCGGGCATTTTTATCTTGATAAAAAGTGATCGACATTTTACCGGAACCAGCATGGTGATTTTCGACTTGGAATCCCAGTGGGATTTAAATAGGGCATAGACTATCCCCAGACAGATTCATTACTGCACTTAACGAGGGATAATCAATGGCAGCCGCTGAGGATAAGAACGTCCGGGATGCACCGGCTAACGCGGTCAAGAAGATCGAGGCCGCAATCGGCAAAGAGAATGTGAAGACCAGCAAGATGGAGAGATTGCTTTACAGCCACGACCTCGCACCGTTGCCGAACGTCACCCAGCTGGGCTTCATGAACGTCCCAGACATCGTCGTTCGTCCGAAGAGCACTGCCGATGTGCAGAAGGTCGTGAAGATAGCTAACGAGGAAGGCATCCCCATCGTTCCCCGAGGCGCTTCCAGCTGGGGACTGGGGGGAAGCATGCCGGTCTTCGGAGGGATCGTGATCGACATGGCGGGGACCATGAACAAGGTCCTGAGCATCGATGTCGAAAATCTTTGTTGCACGGTCGAGGCCGGAGCGGACTACAAGAAGGTCTATGATGCGTGCATGGTCAAAGGCCTGATCCTCGGTTCCTACCCAAGCTCGTTCCCCAGCGCCACCATCGGCGGCTGGATAGCCAAGGACGGGGTCGGTATCGGCTCTTACAAATACGGAGGCCCAGGGCTCAACCTGCGCAGCATGGAGGTTGTGATGCCAGATGCCTCCATATCCCAGACGGGCTTCGAGCATGTTGCTGATAACTCCGCCGGTTACAATTTGAACGCCCTCCAGGTCGGAGCCGAGGGAACGCTGGGGGTCATAACAAAGGTCACTCTCAAGCTCTATCCCTTCGGCGGCACCTTGAAGAACGTGGCATATGCCTTCCCCAAGCTGCAGGACATCGGGGAAGCCCTGTGGGAGCTATGCCGATCTCAGGTGGTCCCGCTCCACATCGCTTTCTCCGACGGCAAGCACTTCGAGTACCTGCGCAAAGCGGGGATCCACGCGCCAGAGGTCGGCACCATCGTCAACATCGCCTTCGATGGGTCCAAGGAGAACGTGGAAAGGGACGAGGCCTCCGTGGACGCTATGATGGCCAAGTTCGGCGGGAAGAAGATGGCCCCTGAGGTCGGTCAACATGAATGGGACGAGCGTTGCTACGAGTTCCGTTCTAGAGAGGTTGGCCTCGGTTGCATCCCAGGCGAGATCGTGGTGCGCCTCAAGGATTTCAAGTCCGTCGCTGACCATTGCTACAAGCTGCTGGACGACTTCAAGATGGACGGGGCGATCATCGGCATCATGTGCGACCGCAACACGGTCATGTTCATGCCCTATTACTACTTCAACCCCGATTCGCTGATCCAGATGACCTCGTATGCCTACAACAAGAAGACCTCTGACGTCTCCTACGATTATGGCGGAAGGCCTCTGGGCTTCGGGGCGTTCTTCGCCTCCAACCTGGAGATCATCCGCGGGAAGGACAACGTCAGGCAGATGAAGGCCATCAAGGACGCATTGGACCAGAACGAGATCATGAACCCCGGCAAGCTTCTGGGCATGACGACCCGCTATGGCATCAGCGTCTCCAGCAAGCTCTTTGAACTGGCTATGGACGGCGCCGGCATCGCCAAGAAGGCATTGCCAAGGCAGCATGAGTTCGATGACAAGGCCGAGGTCTACGAAACCGAACGCAAGAAGAAGGGAATGGACGGTCACCAGCACTGACCTAGTCCTTAATAGACAAAAATCCTGAATCCCACTTGCATCGATCTAACTTCGGAAGGGCCCGATCAATTCGATCCGTGGTGGATACGATAGGCCAACCAAAGGAACAAGGTTCCGACGATGATGCCGGCTAAGGCCCTGATAAAGCCCCTAGGCTCAGGTCATAGAATTCCGTCGGCCACAGGGACACCATGATGTCTCCAGCGATGCCCAGGACTATGGCCGAGACCTCGATGAGATAGAAAAGGAATGCCCCCCGTTCGACCGAGATCCCTGCTCTCCTGCGCCACGTTGGCCGGTCCGTTCGAGCCCGATCCCAGGGGCGCTTCACATCTGTCATAATATGTCGCTTCCATCCGGGAAGTTAACCCATGCTCTTCCAGATTAATAATTTTTGGTTTCAATTAAATTGATTTTGCACGAGGCCCTCGAACGGCGAAACCTTATGCCAACTTTTCTTTTCTGTTATATCATGGATTTCGAGGTTCAAATTGCACCCC
>Ga0209254_10001779_pt1 | contig 19445 bp, 18 predicted proteins | sample FrelakmetDIP11DI_FD_187148 | JGI IMG/M metagenome (GOLD analysis project Ga0209254, IMG submission 187148) | Freshwater lake sediment microbial communities from the University of Notre Dame, USA, for methane emissions studies - DIP11 DI (SPAdes)... | ecosystem: Environmental > Aquatic >...
TGTCGGTGACGGGTGAATTAGCGGGGATTTTTGGTTTAGCCATGGGCGCACCGTTGGCGTATTACACGGCCAGCGGCCAACTCGATGGGACGGCGCTAGCTTTGTGGATCGTCAATGCGCTGTATTTTGGCGGCACCGTGTTTTACATCAAACTGAAAGTGCGTCAGCAGCCGCGCCTGCCTGCGCCCGATCGCGTGAGTGAGCGCCTGGTGAAGGCCAAAGCGTGCCTGTCGTACCAGAGCATCGTGTTGACGATCTTGATCGTGCTGGTGGCGTTGACCAGCCTGCCCGCTCTGGTGCTGTTGGCGTTCGTGCCCATGACGTTGAAGGTGCTGATCGGCGCGACGCGCTGGCAAGATAAGCAATCATTGAGCCTGCCGAAATTGGGCGTGATTGAGATCGTTCATGCGGTGTTATTTGCGGCGCTCATCATCGTCGCGTTCTGAGGTGTGCATCTTAGAGCGATTTCCTAAATGATGTACGCCAAGCGTCCTGAGCGGAGTGGCGGGCGTTCTTCGACTTCACTGCGTTCCGCTCAGAATGCGCCCGCCGCGCAGTCGAAGGATGCGGCTCAGTGGCGTAAAGCATAACGGAAACCGCTCTAAAGCGCGGTCGAAGAGCAAGATTCACGACAAGGAGGATTCATGAGCCAAACACCGGCGAGTGCCGGGCGGAAACGGGTGGTGCCCCTAAGGGTGTGGGCTTTGCTGGCCTTGTTGTTCGGCGGCGTGGCGGGCCGGCACCTGGACTACACAAATATTCCCTCGGTGATCTTCAGCCACCCGCCAATCGGCACCTGCGGCCTCAGCGAGGCCGCAGCCCGGGAGCGCTTCGGCGACGCGGTGAAGGTCTACACCGCCGAGTTCGTCCCGCTCTACAACGGCATCACCGACCACAAGCCGAAGACCCGCATGAAGCTGGTCACGGCCGGCGCCGACGGGAAGGTCCTGGGCTGCCACATCATCGGCCCCGGCGCCGACGAGATGCTGCAGGGCTTCGCGGTGGCAATCCGCATGGGTGCGACCAAGCGCGACTTCGACGACACGGTGGCGATCCATCCCACCGCCGCCGAAGAACTCGTGACGATGCGGTAAGTAGGAGCGCCTTCAGGCGCGACCGGGAAAATCCGGTCGTGCCTGAAGGCGCTCTTACGCCAGCCTTTTCTTCATGGTGTCGGTGGCGCCGGGGGCGCCGGGCAGCTTCGCGATGACGGGCCGGGTGTCGGGCCGCACACCACGCCAGGCGTAGAACGACTCGGCGGCCTGCTCCACCAGCATGCCCCAGCCCTGGGCCACCCGGCCCGCGCCGTTCATCTTGGCCCAGGCCACGAAGGGCGTGTCCTGCATGGCGTAGGACAGGTCGTAGCAGAGCGTCTCCGGGCCCAGGATCGACGCGGGGAAGGGCGGCATCTCGCCCTTCAGTCCGGCGGAGGTCGCGTTGATCACCAGGTCGAAGTGCTGGCCGCCCAACTCCTGGAACTGGCAGGCGAGGATCTTGCCGAGCATGCGGAAATCCCGGGCGAGCTCCTTCGCCCGGTCCAGCGTGCGATTGGCCACCATGATGTCCCGGGGATTCGTGTCGAAGAGCGCCGGCACGATGCCCCGCGTGGCGCCGCCCGCGCCCAGGATGAGGATGCGGGTGCCGGCGAGCCGCGTGCGCAGGTTCTGGCGGAGGTCGTTCACCAGGCCCGTGCCGTCGGTGTTGTCGCCCTCCACCGCGCCGTCCGCGTGGACGATGAGCGTGTTCACCGCGCCGGCCAGCTCGGCCCGGGACGTGAGCCGGGAGGTGAGCTTCACCACGTCCGTCTTGTGGGGCACGGTCACGTTCAGACCGCGGTAGCCCTCGGCGAACAGCTGGCGGACCCGGGCGGCCAGGTTCTCCGGCGGGATGTCGATGGCGTCGTAGGAGATGTCCTGCCCGGTCGCCTCGGCGAACAGGCGGTGGATCACGGGCGACTTGCTGTGGGAAATCGGATGGCCGATGACTCCGTACCGGTCCGTCATGTGCTGCCCCGAAGCCCCGGATGGGAGCCTATCTTTTTCCATAATGCTGCAGGCTGTCGAGGGGCGCGCGGCTATTTCCGGGTGTTCCGGGCAGAAAGTCGGCTCGCGCGGGCCGCCCGCGCTCCGCTAAGGTTGCGACCCATGGCCAAGTCCCCCGTCCGTTGCCCCTGGTCCGAGGGCGTCAGCCCCGCCTACGTCGAGTACCACGACCGGGAATGGGGCGTGCCGGTCCACGACGACCGCCGCCAGTTCGAATTCCTGATCCTCGAGGGCGCCCAGGCGGGCCTGTCCTGGTCCACCGTCCTGCACCGGAGGGATGGCTACCGCCGCGCCTTCGCCGACTTCGACCCGGTGAAGGTCGCACGGTACACGCCCGCGCGCATCGAGAAGCTGCTGCAGGACCCCGGCATCATCCGCAACCGCCTCAAGGTGGAGGCGACGGTCACGAACGCCCGGGCCTTCCTCGAGCTCGTCGCCGCGGAGGGCAGCTTCGACGCCTACATCTGGGGCTTCGTGGGCGGCAAGCCGGTGCAGAACCGGTGGCAGAGCCAGGCCGAGGTGCCCGCCAGGAGCCCCGTGTCCGACGCGCTCAGCAAGGACATGAAGAAGCGCGGCTTCCGTTTCGTGGGCAGCACCATCCTGTATGCCCACCTGCAGGCGACGGGCCTCGTCAACGATCACCTGGTCAGCTGCTTCCGGCACCGGGAGTGCAAGGGGCTCGCCTGAGGCCCGGTCATCCGCCATGAAACCGCAAATCCGCCCCTACATGCCTGGCGCCGAATACTGGTTCCCCGAGGGCTGCCATATCGACGAGTTGCTGAACGACCCCAATGACCCGGTCGTCTCGATTGCCAGGGCCCGGGTGCCGGCCGGCGGCATCACCCGCTGGCACCGGCTCCGGGGTACGGCGGAGCGCTACCTGATCGAAAGCGGGCGCGGTCGGGTCGAACTCGGGGTGTTGGACCCCCGGGAGGTGGGGCCGGGCGACGTCGTGATCATTCCGCCGGATTGCCGGCAGCGGATCGCCAACCTGGCGGCCGACGACCTGGTGTTTCTTGCCATCTGCACGCCCCGGTTTCGCCAGGAGGATTACGAGGACCTCGAGCCCGGCAGCCCGGACTGAGGGCGGGCCCGGATCGAGGGCGGGGTGGAGGCGGTGCCGGAGCCCGGCGGGATACTGAGGGGGGCTCAGGGGAGGGGGGTAACCATCCGTGGCCTGCCCCGACACCGCTCCACGTTTTTCTTTTCGTTGTCCTTCGCGTCGGGGATTCTGGCGGGCACGTGTGACAACCGTGTGTCGCCCGGGTGGCCATCCCGGTGGGCATCTCCGCACCGCCGGCAGCCGCCAGCCGCTAAGCTGAGGCCGTGACGCCAGCCGACGACCCGCCGTCCCACCGCCTGCCCCGCGGCGTCATTGCCCTCGGCCTGGTCTCCCTGTGCATGGACGCGTCGTCCGAGCTCGTCCACAGCGTGCTCCCCGTGTTCCTGGTGACCGTGCTCGGTGCCAGCATGTCTGCCATCGGCGTGCTGGAGGGTATGGCCGAAGCGACCGCAGCCATCACCAAGGTGTTCTCCGGCGCACTCAGCGACCGGTGGCGGCGCCGCAAGAGCCTCGTCCTGGCGGGCTATGGCCTTGCGGCCCTGAGCAAACCGCTGTTCCCCCTGGCGGACTCGGTGACCTGGGTGTTCACGGCGCGCCTCCTCGACCGGGTGGGCAAGGGCATCCGGGGCGCCCCGCGGGATGCGTTGATTGCCGACCTGGTGCCGCCCGGCCAGCGCAACGCCGCCTACGGCCTGCGCCAGTCGCTGGACGCCGTCGGCGCGTTCCTGGGTCCCCTGCTCGCGATCGGCCTGCTGCTGCTGTGGCAGAACGACCTGCGGGCGGTGCTCTGGGTGGCGGTCGTGCCGGCCTTCCTCGCGCTCGCCGTGCTTCTGTTCGGCGTCGAGGAAAGCCGGCCAGCGGCTCCGGTCGCGAGGGCACGAAGTCTTGCGCTGACCGGACTCGGGTCGCTGGGCCGCCGTTACTGGGTAGTGCTCGGTCTGGGTTCGGTCATCACGCTCGCGCGCTTCAGCGAGGCGTTCCTCGTGGTGCGTGGCCAGCAGTTGGGGCTGCCGATGGCCTGGGTGCCGGCCGTGATCCTGGTGATGAGCCTCGTCTACGCGGCGTCCGCCTACCCCGCCGGGCTCGCGGCACGGTACTGGTCGCGGCCCTCGCTGCTCGCGACCGGCATGGTGGTACTGATTGGCGCTGACTTGGCGCTGGCGGCCGCCGACAGCATTGTCCCGGTACTCGCCGGAGCCGCGCTCTGGGGGCTGCACATGGGCCTCACCCAGGGCCTGCTGGCGGCGCTGGTGGCCGACGCCGTGCCGCCGGAGCGCACCGGCACGGCCTTCGGCGTCTTCCACCTGGCGACGGGCTTGTTCCTGCTGCTGGCGAGTGCCCTGGCGGGCCTGGTGTGGGATCGCTACGGCGCGCCGGCGACGTTCCTCACGGGTGCGGCGTTCAGTGCCGTTGCCCTTGCGGGCCTGCTGCTCACTCACCGGCGATACGGTTGGTCCCGGCCACCCTCGGCTTGAGCAAGGAAATGCTCCTTGCTAAAGTAAGGACATGCCCAAGATCACGAGCAAGCTCCAGATCACCATCCCCAAGCGTCTGGCCGAACAGGTCGGTCTGGCCCCGGGGGACGAAGTCGAGTTTCTGGCGGCTGGCGACGGCATTCGCATGGTGCCGGCCGGCAAAGCCAGAGTCGGCGGGCTGAGCACGGCCGAGCGTTTGCGGCTCTTCCGGGCGGCCACCGAACGGCAGCAAGCCCGGGACAAGGCCCGGCGTCTCGAACGGGTCGAGGGCGAACGCATCGAGGGTGGGCGCGGCTGGACGCGGGAGGAGCTCTACACCCGTGCCAAGCCTCGTTGATACCAACATCCTCGTGTATCGGGTCGACCCGCGGGATCCAGCCAAGCAGCGGCGGGCAACAGCACTCCTGGAGGCGGGCATCGCTGACCGTTCGCTGGTCCTGGCGCACCAGTCCGTCATCGAGTTCGTGGCTGCCGCCAGCCGCCCGCAGCGCGGGAAGGGAAATCCGCCGCTGCTGCCTCTCGCCGAGGCCCTGGTCGAAGCCGAGCAGCTGATTGCCCAGTTCGACGTGCTGTACCCGACGCGGGACGTGCTGGTGACGGCCATGCGGGGCGCGGCCACTTACGGGCTGCCCTGGTTCGATGCCCAGATCTGGGCGATCGCCGAAGTCCACGGGCTGCCGGAGATCCTGTCGGAAGATTTCCAGCACGGCCGCCACTACGGGCGGGTTCGGGCCATGAATCCCTTCCTCGCGGCCACGCGTGTGCACGAACTCCCTGCCCTCTACGAGGGCTGACGGGATCCGCCGCTAGGCCGCGAGGGCCTGCTGCATCTTCGCGATATCGGCCTGGCTGACTGCCACGAGATCCATGAACGACCCCTTGCCCAGGTTCACGCTGCCCAGCATGAACTCGGCGTTGGGATGCTGCAGGCGCAGCTCGGGCTCCACCTCCAGCCGGTAGCGCAGCTTCGCCGCCGAGAGGAGCCGGGTCAGGGGATCCAGGTCCGCCGAGCCGCCCTCCAGCAGGTAGTCCTGGTTTTCCACCGCGTCGCAGATGCGCCGGGGGAGGCCCCAGGCCTCCAGGATCGCCTTGCCGATGATCGGCTGCCAGGTCTCCAGGGTTTCCGCGAAGGCCGGGTCCTGGCGCATGGTCGGATCGTTCTGGTGGGCGTGCATGAGGATGTACAGCCGCCCGATCGAGTGGAGCAGCCCCGCCATCATGGCTTCATCGGGCTGCCGCCCGAAGGCCTGCTTGGCGACGGCGTAGCAGATGGCAGCCACCTCGTTGCTGGTCTTCCACACCTGCTCCAGGTCGGGACGGATGGCGCCCAGGGAGGTGTCCCGGCTGAGCTGGCGGAGCGCGAAGGCCGTCGCGACGGTCCGCACGAGATTGAAGCCAAGCCGGTTCACAGCATTGTTCAGGCTGGCCACCGGCGTGCCGCCGGGATTCATCGCCGCGGAGTTCGCCATCTGCATGAACCGGGCGGAGAGTACCGGCTCCGAGGAGATGATGCCGACGATGTCCTTGATGGTGGTCCTGTCGCTGACCAGGGCGATCTGCAGCTGGCGCACCACCTGCGGGAAGGCCGGCAGGTCCAGCTCCGGCTTGAGATTGGCCGCAAGCTGCTGCACGAACTGGAAGGTCCGGGAATCCGCCGTCATGCTTTGCCGCCCCACGTGAATGCCGGTGCCCGCGGAAAGTATGGGCGGTGGGCGTGTCAGGGAGCAGTGATCTCGATCACGGTCTGGTCGAGGGCGGTGGCGCCGTCAGTGTGGGTGATGAGGCCCAGGTACTGGCCAGTCTCCAGGCCCTGCCAGCTCACCGACAACGTCTCGTCCGTGCCCGCAGTCACGCTGGAGGGCGCGGTCACCGTCGCGTTGCCCCGCTCCGCACCCACGGCCCACACGAACAGACGGAAGGATGCCGTTCCGGCCGGCGCCTCGTAGCCGTGCACGTCCACGTAGTACTCGCCCGGGGTGACGAATTCGGCGCCCTCGGCAGGGATCACGTTGATGACCTCGTTGGACTCCGCCTCGACGCTGGCCTCGGCATCTTCCGTGCAGGTGGCGAAGCCAGGGCAGGAGTAGAGATACAGGTCCAGGTCCGCCCCGGGGCTGCTGTTCTGGTTGAATAGCGCCACCCGAAGGTAGCGGGTGCCGGCCGGGACGTTGAGCGGTATGCGGCGCACGTTATCCGCGGGCGTCCCCGCCGACGGCTGGACGAATTCGTACACGTCGTCCGGATCGTCCGCCACGCTGGCCGTCAGCTGGGCCTGGATGCTGTCCGGCTGGCTCTGGCCGCTCGCCTCGAGCCCGCTGAAGCTCGCCTCGTAGCTCCCCGAGTAGCCCACGCGGACTGGCACGTCGGCACTGCCCGCGGCACCGTCGCCCCGGACGACCACCGGCGCCGCGAAGGGCAGCGCGCGAATCGCCAGGGGCGAGCGGACGACGGTGTCGGTGCCGGACCAGGTCAGGGCGCCGAACTGCCAGGCGTCCAGCGTGGTGCCGTCGGTCGTGAAGCTGACCTGCACGTCGGCGCTTTCGCCAGCACCGAGCGTGAGGACCGGTGGCGTCACTTCCACGTCGATCGTGGTCGGGGCAGTGACGCTGGCGGTGAACTGGCCGGCGTCGCCCACGTTCGTCACGCGCCGCCGGATCACCTGGGAGCTGACGAGTTCGTTGATGGCAATCGCCGGCTGGTTGAGGTCACTGCCGTTGGTGGGGAAGCCGGCAGCCTCCAGCGCGGCGCAATCCACAGCAAGGCGCGCCTCACCCCGCCCGCACAGGAAGGCGTCGTAGTCGCTGGTGCCCGCGTCATAGACCAGGCCCGGCTTCACGGCGCGGTTGGGCACCAGGTGCCCGCCGCCTAAATCGAACGGGTCCGCCGCCGTGCTGTTGTCCTCTTTGCGGATGTCCTGGCGTGCCGTCGTGACGAAGGCGGATTTGAGCGCCGCGGGGCTCCAGTCCGGGTGGGCCTCTTTGAGCAGTGCGGCGATGCCGGCCACGTGAGGCACGGCCATGGACGTGCCTGACAGGTATTGGAATCGCTCGCCCTGGACGTTGTTGGCCACGTCCGGCGTATGGCCCGCGAGGATGTCCACGCCCGGGGCGGTCACGTCGGGCTTCAGCACGTTGGGCTCAACGGCGCTGGGTCCGCGGGAGGAGAAGCCCTGCATCTGGTTGCCCTGGTCACGGATGGTCAGGAACAAGCGGCTGTCCAGCGTCACCTCCACCGGATCCTCGGCCACGAGCCGGTCGCGAAGCAGCTGACCATCGGCCTGGCCGATCATCAGGGCCGGAATCCTCACGGAGTTCCGCGCCACCGTCATGACGATCGGTTCACCCTGGTCGCTGAAGACCACCACCGCCTTCGCCCCGGCAGTCTGGGCATTGCGGATCTTCTCCTCGAAGGTGCAGCCGCCCCGCTGGATCAGGGCGATCTGGCCGGTGACCTCGCTCGCATTCACGATCCGTTCGCAGCCATCGAAGGTGCTGCCGGCGACGCCATCGAAGCTGCCGACGACATCGTCGTCAACGACGATCAGGCGCAGCGTCAGCGGGCCCTCATCCTGGAGCCGGGGCGTGAAGGCAGCCTCCACCGCCGGGTAGTCCTTCTTCACCGAGGCCGGGCTGTTGACCCGGACGGCGGCCCGGAACCGGTCGCCGCGGCGGCTGGAGGCGCCAACGGCCAGGACCCAGGGCGCCGCGGCCGGGGAATTTATCGAGCCCGGCACCGGACCTTCATTGCCCGCCGCCGCGACCGTCAGCACGCCGGCCTCCGCAGCTGCGAGCAAGGCCAGGTCGTCGGCATCGTCGATGCCGTCATCGCTACCGACGGAGTAGTTGATGATGTCCACGCCGTCGGCCACCGCGTCCTCGATGGCGCGCGCCAGGTCGGCCGTGCTGCACGTGCCCCGCGCGGCACCGGGCTCGAGCCAGCAGGCCTTGTAGACGGCGATTCGCGCCCGTGGCGCCATGCCACTGATTTTGGCGACCGGGGCCCCGGCCAGTGTCGCCTGAACGGAATTGCCGGCGGCAGTGGTGGCGATGTGGGTGCCATGCCCGTCCGCATCCCGGGGCGAGATGAACTCGTTCGGGTCCAGGTCGTATTCCTCGAGGAACCCGTCGATGTAGTACCGGGCGCCGATCAGCTTGTTGTTGCAGTAAGTGCTGAAGAACTTCTCGCCCGTCTCGCACTCTCCCTGCCAGCCGGGCAGCGGGGTGTAGGCGAGGGTATCGGGCCGGTTCCTGAAGCGCTGGCAGAGCCAGAGGCCGAGCAGGGATGACTGGCCCCACGCTGACCGGCAAATCCGTGGGCGATTCGCGGGCTGCTTGTCAGCGAGGCTCGGATGGCCGGGCGCAATCCCGCTGTCGATGACGCCGATGACGATGTCCTCGCCGCGCAGTGCCAGGTCCCGGCGCAGGCCTCCCTTGTCGCCGAGGAGCCCGAGGAATCCGGCGCTGTCATTGGTCTCCACGAACTTGGGCCGGTCCTCCCAGACGTGGCGGACGTCCTTCCGGGCCCGGAGCTTCCGCGCCTGGGCCGGCGTCAGGCGCGCGGCAACGCCATTGAGCGCATAGCGGTAGCTGTACAGTTTTTCGCTGCCGGCACCGACGGAGTCGAGGGCCGCATCGTGCCGGGCAGTGAGGCGGTCGGCGTAGCGGCGGACGGCCGGTGTGCCGGCATCGAAGCGCCGCCGGCGGTTTTCGCCCCGCCGCAGGTTGCTCGCCCGGATCTGGCGTCGTCCGGTCCCGTCGGCGACGGGTGCCACGGTGGGCTCGCCGCCCTCGAGTCCGGCCGCTTGGCGGATCGCCGGGTCACCCAGCGCCGCGGGCTCCCTGAACTGGATGATGTAGACGCGGGCCGCAGCGTCCCCGGTATCCGCCGACACCGGTCGCAGGCGGACGCCGGCGGCTGCCCGCTCGCTGGCCGTCGAGCCGGGCCCGGCCGTGACGGGCACGGCGGGCGACAGGACCAGGCCCAGGGCCAGTCCTAGCGGGGGCAGCAATCGGCAAGCGGAGAACAATCGCACGCGGAGACCCGTCGTTTCTTATTACCCGGCAGAGGCTTAGCCGTTTATGTTAAGCCGCGAGACTAGCACAGGCTACCGGCCTCAAAGAAGTTGTCGGATTATCGACATCATATCGACATATTCTGGACATGAAGGGCCGTAACGGGGTGTGTTACCCCGCCCGGATGACCCGGCCCGAGGCCGCCTCCCGGATCTCCGTGGGCCCGGCTGCTCCCCCGGTCGTTCCGCCCACCACCAGGTCGAGGTGACGGCCAAAGCGCAGGCGGGCACCGAGTGCCGAGCGGGCCGGTGGCTTGCCACGGCGGTTTGCACTGGTGGAGACCAGGGGCAGGCCGGACGCGACGCAGAGGCCCGCGGCGACCGGATGGCGCGTCACGCGGATCGCGACCGTCGGCCGTCCGCCCGTGATCCACTCCGGCGTCAGCGGCCCGGCCGTGACCAGCCAGGTCACCGGGTTCCTGTCCGGAGCAGCGAGCCGGCGCCTCTCTCGGGGCGTTGGTTCGATCCAGTCGGTCAGCTGCTCGAGGCTCGCGGCGATCAGAATGAGCCCGGCCGACACGGGCCTCTGCTTCAGCTCGAGCAGGTGATGGACCGCCCGCCCGTCGTCGGGCCGGCAGCCCAGCCCGTACACGCCCTCGGTGGGGTAGGCGATGACCCCACCGGCGTGGAGGACCCCGGCGGCGTGGCGCAGTCGCGGAGCCAGGAAGACCGGGTCAGCCACAGCCGTGCTTGCGGTGGCGCGACCGTTGCCTGGCCTAGCCGCCTGCCGGATCCGCGCTGTCGTCGGCGGCAGGCTTGCCCTTCGGCGCCCCTGTCGTGACCTTCTTGCGCGGCCTGGCGGGCTTGCGCGCGGCCTTCTTTGGCGCGGGTGCGGGACCTTCCGCGCCGTTGCCAGCGGCCGCCGGCGCCGCAGCCTTCTTCTTCGCCGCCTTCTTCGTGACCTTCTTCTTGGTCACGGGCCTGCCCCAGCGACGCTTCGGCAGCGGTGCGTTCGCAATCAACACGCGGGCCTCGTCCAGCGTGATGGTCTCCGGCTCGCGATCCTTGGGCAGGCGCGCATTCTTCTCGCCGTCGGTCAGGTAGGGCCCCCACCGGCCGCGAAGGAGGCGCAGGTTGTCCACGCCGTAGTCCTTGATCAGCTTGTTGGCGTCGGCCTCCTGCTTGGCGCGAATCACCTCGATGGCTTCCTCGAGGGTGATCTTGTAGGGGTCGTGCTCGCGCAGGGAGACGTACTTCTTCTTCACCTCGCCGGTGGCCGGGTCCACGGTCTCGTACTGCACGTAGGGACCGAACTGGCCCGTGTTCGTGCTGACCGGCTCGCCGGTGGGCAGGTTGCCCAGCGCGCGCGGCAGCTTGAAGAGTTCCAGCGCCTCAGGGAGCTGGATCGTGAACATGCTCTGGCCGGGCTGGAGGCCCTTCCACTTCGGCTTCTCCTCGTCTTCCCGTTCACCGATCTGGATGAAGGCACCGTAACGGCCGAAGCGCGCCGACACCGGTCGGCCCGAAGCCGGGTCCATGCCCAGCTTGCGCACCTGTTTTGCGCCTTCCGGGGTCACGGACTTCTCTTTCTCCTTGAGCAGCACGGCGAAGGGCTTCCAGAACTCTTCGAGAACCGGCACCCACTCCCGCTCGCCCCGGGACACTTCGTCGAGCTCGTCTTCCATGTGGGCCGTGAAGTCGTAGTCCACGTAGCGCGTGAAGTTGGTCGTGAGGAAACCGCTCACGACGCGGCCCCCGTCGGTGGGTTTCAGGGCCCGGCCCTTGAGCTCCGCGTAGTTGCGGTTCAGCAGCGTGGAGATGATGGTGGCGTAGGTGGACGGCCGGCCGATGCCGCGCTCCTCCAGCGCCTTCACGAGGCTCGCCTCCGTGAAGCGGGCAGGCGGCTCAGTGAAGTGCTGCTCGGGCTTGATGGCTTCCAGCGGCAGAAGGTCACCCTGCTGGACCGACGGCAGCTTCACGTCGGTGTCGTCGTCGCCTTCCTCGTCCCGCCCTTCCAGATAGACCGCGATGAAGCCCGGACTGACCAGCGTGGAGCCGGTGGCGCGGAAGCGGCCGGCCTCGGCGCGCTGGGCGGGGACCAGGTCCACCGCCAGCATGTCGTAGACGGCCGGCTCCATCTGGGAGGCGATCGTGCGCTTCCAGACCAGGCTGTAGAGCTTGAACTGCTCGTCGGACAGGAAACTCCGCAGGTCTTCCGGCACGCGGCGGATGCTGGTGGGCCGGATGCCCTCGTGGGCCTCCTGGGCATTCTTCGCCGTGGTCTTGTAGGCGTTGGGCTGCGCCGGCAGGCTCGCCTTGCCGTAGCGCTCGACGATGAAGCTGCGGATGTCCTCGACGGCCTCCTTCGCGAGGTTGACCGAGTCCGTACGCATGTAGGTGATCAGGCCGACCGTCCCCTCGGGGATGGCGATGCCCTCGTAGAGCTTCTGGGCCACCTGCATCGTGTTGCGCGCCCGGAAGCCGAGCTTGCGCGAGGACTCCTGCTGCATGGTCGACGTGGTGAACGGCGGCGCGGGACGGCGCCGGCGCTGGCTGCGCTCGACGGCCTTCACGCGCAATTGGCCACCGGCGGCCGACTCGAGCGTCTCCTTCGCCTCGGTGGCCTGGGCGGCGTTCCGGAAGGAGAAGGTCTCGGGCTTCTCGCGGTTGAAGGTGTCGATGACCTTCTTGCCCGCGTACTCCACGAGCCGGGCGGCGAACACGGCCGGCGCCTTGCCGGTGGCGGCCTCGATGGACCAGTACTCCTGGCTCCGGAAGGCCTCGATCTCTTCCTCCCGGGACACGAGCATGCGCAGCGCGGGGCTCTGCACCCGGCCGGCGGAGAGCTTGGGGCTGATCTTGCGCCACAGGAGCGGCGACAGCTTGAAGCCGATCAGGTGGTCCATGGCCCGGCGCGTGCGGTAGGCGTTGACCAGGTCCATGGAGACCTTGCGGGGCTTCAGGATGGCCTCCTTCACTTCCCGCTCGGTGATCTCGTAGAACACCACCCGGTAGACGTCCCGGTCTTTGAGCAGGCCGCGCTCGCCCAGCACCTCCTGCAGGTGCCAGGAAATGGCTTCGCCCTCCCGATCCGGGTCCGTCGCCAGGTAGAGCGCATCGCCCTTCTTGAGGGCGCTGGCGATGGCGTTGATGTGCTTCTCTTTGTCTTCCGCCACGGTGTACTTCATGAGGTACCCGTGTTCCGGATCCACCGCGCCGTCCTTCTCGAGGAGATCGCGCACATGGCCATAGGAGGCCAGCACCTTGAAGTCCTTGCCCAGGTACTTCTCGATGGTCTTGGCCTTGGCGGGCGACTCGACGACGACGACGTTAGCCATTCAATCCTCTATAGACGACGAAGCCGCGACACTAGCGCGGCTCGATCCCGAAATGGAGTTTTTCGGGCTCAATTCATCGCGCCGGTGCTCTCCTCGAAGACCAGATCTTCCATGCGCGAGAAGGCCGTTTCCTGGCCCGGCTGAGCGAAGAGGACCATGAGCACCACCCACTTGACCTGCTCCTTGTCGACAGTCCCCGAGCCGAGCGCCATGAGCCGGTCGATGACCACCTCGCGCTGCGCGGGCGACAGGATACCGATCTGCTCCAAATACAACAGGTAACCGCGGCACTCGAGGTCGAGCCGGCGCAGTTCGACTTCGTTGTAGACCCGGATGGAGCGGTCGCCCGGCACGCCGGCAAAGGGCGCGCTGGTCTCATTGAGACCATCCAGCCAGTCCAGGGCGCTGTCGACCTCGGGCTCGCCGAAGCCGGCCTTGAGCAGCTCCTCGCGGAGCACGTCCTGGTCGGCGGCCCCCGGTTTGTAGTCGGGGGGTTCCTGGTCGGAGTACGTTTCGAAGAGGTACAGGAGCACGTCGAGAACGGTATCGCTCATGTGTCGACGCTCCTTTTTTTACCTGCCCGTTGATAGCGGCCACCGGAGAGTGCCCGCACTGAACCCCGCATTTCAAGCAGCAGGAGCATGGAGGAAACCTCCCCGATCGTCAATCCGGAGCGGGCAACGAGGGTGTCCACGTCGACGGGATCCCACGCCAGGCTGGCCAGCAGCTGCACGTAGTCTGCGTCGTTGTCCGCGGCGACCCCGGCGGAGCTTTCCGCGTTGCCAGCCAACGGGTCCAGGGCGAATGCTGCGCCGGGAGCAGCCTCGTCGAGGCGCAGGCTGGCCAGCAGTCCGCCGAGCTCGTCCACGATGTCGGCAGCCGTCTCCACCAGCTTCGCGCCATTGCGAATCAGGCGATGGCACCCGCGTGCGACGGGATTATGTATGGAGCCCGGAATCGCGAAGACTTCGCGCCCCTGCTCCATGGCGTGGCGCGCCGTGATCAGCGCGCCACTGCGCAGGCTGGCTTCGACCACGAGCGTGCCGACCGCCAGGCCGCTGATCAGCCGGTTGCGGCGGGGAAAATTCGCGCGTAACACCGGCGTGCCCGGGGCGAACTCGGACACGATGGCGCCGCCCGACGCGATGATCTCCTCCGCGAGCGCCGCGTGCTGGCGCGGATACACGATGTCGGGCCCGGTCCCGCACACGGCGACGGTCCTGCCCCGGGCGGCGAGGGCGCCACGGTGCGCGGCGGCGTCGATACCCTCCGCCAGGCCGCTCGTGATGCAGAAGCCCCGGCCCGCCAGATGGGACGCAAAGCTTTGGGCGGTCTCTGCTCCCGAGGGCGTGGCATTGCGGCTGCCCACGATGGCCAGCTGCGGCAGCGACAGGGCGTCCACGTTGCCGCGGACGAAGAGCTGCGGGGGAGGGCTGGGGATCTCCCGGAGCAACGCCGGGTAGCCGGCGTCGGCCGGCGTGAGCAGATGGGCGTCGTCCCTGGCCAGCCAGGTAGCGGTGGAATCGTCGATGGACACGGGGCTTCCTGCGGCGGGCCGATGCCCGCCGCAGAGCCAGCCGGCGGGGGATCAGCTCGGGTTACGAACGTTGTCGAGCGTGTGGATCGGGCCCTCTGCCTGCATGACCAGCGCATAGCTGAGGCGATCGTAGGTCTTGAAGACCATTAGAGTCCCGGCGCGCTCGTCCGGCAACTGCACATTGCGGCCGAAAAGCCTGGAATCGACGTTATCCGCGACCCGGTTGCCAGCCTGCCATACCGACAACACGTGGCCGGGCGCGAGCCCGTGGCGGGTGCCGCGGTTGATCACGATGACCTGGTACTGCCCGATCTGCGTGACGCCGTCCACGACGTGCACGATGCGGCCCTCGACCGGCCGGTCCGGTGAACGCGGCTCGAAATAGACGGGCAGGGACTCCGACGGGGCAATGAGCCGGTCGCCCCGCATGGCTTCCCGCTGGGAATCACTGAGCGTCACCGTGGCCGGGTCGCCGCCGCGCCGGACGCGGCCTTCGGCGACATAGACGCCCTCGTAGCCGAGCAGGGCGCCGTCATCCGGGTCCACCAGCTTCGCGCCGATGTGCACCACGCTGTAGGCGGACTCCACGGCGGAGACGTCGCCCCGCACGTAGGCTTCGTTGCCGGTGGCGCCGACCAGGTGACCGTTGCGCAGGGCGACGATGTGCGGGAGGCCGTCGATCTCGTCCCTGGCCAGCACCATGCCCCGGCTGAGGAAAGGCGCGATCACGTCGTAGGGAATCGTGGTCACGGCCTCGGTCAGCTGCTCCTCGCGGATCCGGGGTGACAGGCGCTCCGTCCCGCTGGCCGAGGCCGTGCCCCGGGAGCTCCGGATCTGGGGCTGACCGTCCACATAGACCAGGGTCAGCACGTCACCGGGATAAATAAGGTGCGGGTTTTCGACCTGGGGGTTCACGTACCAGATCTCCGGCCAGTACCAGGGGTCCCGCAGGAACATGCTGGATATGTCCCACAGGGTGTCGCCCTTCTTCACCACGTAGCTGTCCGGGTGAGCCGGATTTAACGGAATGCCTCCACGCTGTTCGGCACCCTGCTGCGCCATAAGGCCGCTGGCCGCTGTGGCGAGCGCAATGGTGATGACCAATGCCGCGGCCGACCGGCCGCTTTTCCGGGAAATTTTCATGGGGACTCCATGCATTAAACTGGGCGTCCGGCCCAAGCGTAAAAACAGATGGCCGATTCCGACCGCGACCTCTGGCGCCAAGCGGCAGCAGATGTAGCATAAAATCAAGCCACTTACATAGCACTTATGGCCATACTGTGAAGTACGCACCATGGCGGTCCTGAAAATCCTCGAGTACCCCGATCCCCGCCTCCGCATCAAGGCCACGCCAGTCGAGGCCGTCACTGACGACATCCGCCAGTTGGCCGCCGACATGCTGGAAACCATGTACGCCGCCCCCGGCGTCGGCCTGGCTGCCACCCAGGTGGACCGGCACATCCGGCTGGTCGTCATGGACGTGTCGGAAACCAGGGATCAGGCCCACGTATTGATCAATCCCGAGATCCTGTCCCGGGACGGCAAGGACACTGGGGAGGAGGGCTGCCTGTCCGTGCCAGGCGTCACCGAGGGCGTGGCCCGTGCCGCCCGCATCCGGGTCCGGGCCCTGGACGCCTCGGGCAAGGCCATCGAGTTCGACGCCGAGGGCCTGCTGGCCGTGTGCATCCAGCACGAACTGGATCACCTGGTCGGCAAGCTGTTCGTGGATTACCTGTCGGAACTGAAGCGCCAGCGCCTGAAGAAGAAGGCGACGAAGGCACGCCGACGGGACAGCGGTGCCGAGGCTGTCGGGGAAGGGCCTTCGCGAGACCGGGTACCCGTCATCTGAACGGGCGCATCATCTTTGCCGGGTCGCCGGCCTTTGCGAATCCCACCCTGCAGAGGCTGGCGGATCTCGGCCACCGGCCCGTGGCGGTCCTCACCCAGCCGGACCGGCCCGCGGGCCGCGGCCGCACCGTCGCCGCCGGCCCCGTGAAGCAGCTGGCAATCGCTCTCGGCATTCCCGTCCTCCAGCCCGCCACCCTCAAGACGGGCGAGGCCCAGGCGGCGCTCCACGAGCTGGCGCCTGACCTGCTCGTGGTCGTGGCCTACGGCCTGCTGCTGCCTGCCCCGGTGCTGGCCCTGCCGCGCCTCGGCTGCGTGAACGTGCACGCTTCGCTGCTGCCCCGCTGGCGCGGCGCGTCGCCGATCCAGGCGGCCGTGCTGGCCGGCGACCCGGAGACCGGCGTCAGCATCATGCAGCTGGAGGCCGGCCTGGACACGGGTCCCGTCTACGCCACCGCGAAAGTGGCGATCGGTGCCGACGAAACAGCCGGTGAAATCGAGGCGCGGCTGGCCCGCCTCGGAGCCGACACATTGGGTGGCCTGCTGGAAGACCTGCTGGCCAGCCGGCTGCGCCCCGTGGCCCAGCCCGACGAAGGGGTCACCTACGCGCGCCGCATCAGCAAGGCGGAGGCCCTCATCGACTGGCGCGAGTCCGCCGTAGCCATTGCCCGGCGCGTGCGCGCGTGGAACCCTTGGCCCGTGGCCGAGACGCGCTTCGAGGGGCAGCAGCTCCGTTGCTTCGCCAGCGAGGTGGCCGGTGAAGAGCTGCCGGACGCCACCCGTGAGCCCGGCCAGGTCCTGGCCAGCGACGCGCGCGGCATCGAGGTGCAGACGGGCGTCGGGCGGCTGCGGCTGCGCACTGTGCAGTTGCCCGGTCGCCAGCGCGTAGCGGCGGCCGATTTCGCCCGCGGCCGCTCGCTCGTCGGCAAGGTCCTCGGCTGATGACGGCGGGCGCGCTCACCCGGGCCCTCGCGGCGCGGGCCGTCGCCGGCGTTCTCGCCCGGGGCCAGACTCTCGACGCGGCTCTGGATGCCGTTCTGGCCACCGCCGCGGAACTGGCCGACCGGGACCGGGCCCAGGTGCGGGCCCTGGCCTTCGGCGCTGTGCGCAGCCATCACCGGCACCAGGCGCTGCTCAAATTGCTTCTCAACAAGCCACTCCAGGGCGACGACCGCACGCTCGAGGCGCTGCTTTCGGTGGGGTTGTTCCAGCTCGAGGATCCGGAGCAGCCGGACCACGCGGCGGTGTCCGCCACGGTCGAAGCCGCCCGCTTGTTGGGTCAGGATCGGGCGGTGGGCCTCGTGAACGCCAGCCTGCGCCGCTACCAGCGGGAAGCCGCCTCCCTGCTGGACCGGTTGCGGGCCGACCCCGCCGCCTGGCACTCCCATCCGACCTGGCTGCTGGACCGCCTGCGCGCCGACTGGCCTGACCGCTGGCAGGCGATCGCCGCGGCCAACCAGCAGCGCGCCCCGCTGTGGCTCCGGGTGAACCGCAACCGCACGACCGTGACCGACTACGCCGCGCGGCTCGGCGCGGAGATTGGCGTGGGCGCGGCCCCCCTGGCCGGGTTTCCGGACGCGCTGCGACTCGACTCGGCCGTACCGGTCCAGCAACTGCCCGGCTTCGCCGAGGGGCTGGTCACCGTGCAGGACGCGGCGTCCCAGCTGGCCGCGCCGCTGCTCGCGCCCGAGCCCGGGATGCGCGTGCTCGACGCCTGCGCAGCCCCGGGGGGCAAGTCCACCCACTTGCTCGAGGTGGCCGGGGGCAAGCTCGATCTGGTGGCCGTCGATATCGCCTCCGACCGGCTGGCTCTGGTCGAGAGCAACCTCCGGCGGCTCGGCCTCGAGGCGACCGTCCTCGCCGGCGACGCCACCGAGCCGGCCTCCTGGTGGGACGGCCGGCCCTTTGACCGCATCCTGGTGGACGCGCCCTGCACGGCCACGGGAGTGATCCGGCGTCACCCTGACATCAAGCTGTTGCGCCGGGCCGAGGACGTGTCGGGCCTCGTTCGCCGCCAGCGCCTGTTGCTGGAGCGGCTCTGGCCGTTGCTGGCGGCCGGCGGCCGGCTGCTCTACAGCACCTGCTCCCTCCTGCGGGCGGAGAACCAGGACCTCATTGGCGGGTTCCTGACGACCGGAGTGGCGCGCCTCGAGCCCGGGACGCCCGCGCCGGGCCTGCAGCTGCTGCCGGGGGACCGGGATACCGACGGGTTCTACTATGCTCTAATGGGTGCTGTGATCCCGGTGATGGCAGACAGCTGAGCCTGCAACCCACGTTGCGCCGGGGCACCAGCGACGTGCATAAGAACAACAACCGCCATTCCGGAACCGTCGCGGCACTCGTCGTCCTCATCGGGCTGCTGTGCTCCGGACTCCTGCGCGCCCAGGAGACCGGCGTCGAGATTCGCAACGCCAGCACCCGGCTGGACGCCGGCGTCTGGTATCTCTACGCCCGCATCGACTATCGCCTCAACCGGGACACCCTCGAGGCGCTCCAGAACGGAATCCCCCTGACGTTCGAGCTGGAGGTCCAGCTGACACGCCAGCGCAACTGGCTGCCGGACGAGGACGTGGCGGAGCTGCGCCAGGCCTTCGAGCTGTCCTGGCAGCCGCTGTCCCGCGGCTACCTCGTGCGCAACAAGAACAGCGGCGACCAGCGCGCCCACACCACGCTGTTCGCTGCCCTCAACGACCTCGGGCGCATCAGCGCCCTGCCGCTGATCGACGCGGCTCTCCTGGATGACGCCGAAAGCTACGAAGTGAGCCTCCGCGCCGCGCTCGACCAGCAGCAGCTTCCGGGTCCGTTGCGCATGCTTGCCTTCTGGGACGACGACTTCACGCTGGAAAGCGAGTGGTACCGGTGGAGCCTGCGCACGGGCGAGAAGCAATGACGCCCGCCAGCCGGGACAGGCTGAAACGCTACGCGACGATCGCGATCGCCGCCGGCGGCGTGGCGATGGGCATCGGCGCGCTGATCCTGCTCGGCCGCTACGCGTCGAGCCTGGCGGACTTCGGCCGCCGGCATGTGCTCATCCTGGCGGTGAACGCCGTGGCTGCCGTCGTGCTCCTTGGCCTGATCCTGGTCAATCTTTTCCGGCTCGTCAGGGACTACCGGCGGCGCACACCCGGCGCACG
>Ga0209254_10001780_pt1 | contig 19441 bp, 21 predicted proteins | sample FrelakmetDIP11DI_FD_187148 | JGI IMG/M metagenome (GOLD analysis project Ga0209254, IMG submission 187148) | Freshwater lake sediment microbial communities from the University of Notre Dame, USA, for methane emissions studies - DIP11 DI (SPAdes)... | ecosystem: Environmental > Aquatic >...
CCTGGGCTGGATCGCTGAGGATTTCGACACCGCGTCGGTTGATATACCTGGCCTTCAAATCTTTTCCATATAATAAAACCCCCAAAGGAATTCCTTCAAGGATTTGAGAGAGCCGGTTCTCGCTATTGCGTAAATTTCGATTGGCATCTTCTGTTTCCTTCTTTAACAGGTTAATCCGGTTGGCGAGCGCCATTGATCCCATTAATATAAGCCAGATCAATCCAATATGATAAAACCTTTCAGTGAGTGGGGTGCTCGGTAGTACACCAGATCGCACCAACGATGCAGAAATAATTCCGAGCAAGAATCCAAACCAGGAGATTAGATATAGCCGGGCGGGATGGTATCCATGTCTCCAGCTGTATATTCCAGCAGATGCAGATAAAGCCGGCGTGGCAAGAAGCAATATTGAAGTGATTAAAGACACAACATAGTAGCTAATAAAAGGTACGATCACAATCAGCAGTCCCCAGACCCCAATTAAGAGGTTGAAGAGCAGATGGTATTTTGGAGACCTGGATTTTTGGTCTAAAAATACATCACTGAATTTCAACGAAAAAATGAATAAAATTGACATCGTTATCCCAAGGATATGGCGTTTATACGAGTACAAGCCAGGCCAGAGATATTGATCTGCTAACCCTTCATAGGATGAGAAAAATAGAATCGAGCCAATGATGAACAAACAAAAATATAAATAATTGGCTTCTTTAAATGAATAGAGTAAAAACAGGTGGTAGCCCAATATAATCAACAAAGCGCCGTAGAACAGACCGTTCACCAACATATTGCTGATTTTTTTTACTGCGAAATATTCAGGCTGCCAGAGTGTGAAGGCCAAGGTCATGGAGGAGCCGCTCTGGATTCGTACATAAAAGGTTTGCTCTGCCTGGCTTACAAAAGGCAGCTCGAAGACGACGTGGTAGTAAGGAATATCGCGGGTGTCAAATGGTCGGAGGGCTCCGGATTGCTTCACCCAGAAACCACCCCCCTCCCGTGGCAGGTACAAATCCACATAGTTCAAGTTGGGGAAATTGACTTCCAACAACCATTGGTTGGTCAGGTTGGTCTGGTTTAGAAATCGTAGCTGGAGCCAGAAGATGGAATTAGTGTAACCATAAACCGGAACGTTCTCCTGGCTGCGCTTGAAGCGGGAAGCGTATTCCGGGGAGGCAACCTGGTCGATGGTCAGCTCTCCACTGGGGTCCTCCAGGATGTCCATGTGCAGCCCCAGCGGGTACTGTCCCAGCTGATCGGAGAGGACCAGCGACTCCTGAGGAGACGGCTCACTGTCCTGCGCCAAAGCTGGGATGCACAAAAAAAGCGCTGCAATTATTGTGAGGATGAACGGCTTTATTTTCAGATCACTTAATCCTTTGAACAGATTCAACACGGTGATTCGATTTATTTCTTATTGGACTCATAAATATTGTAAGAAAGTAGACTTATCATCACTTTTTAAAGGTGAACGGAGTGATTTTTATTATAATCAAGAATTTTGAAAATAGAAGGTGGTTGACTGGGAGCCAAACACCTTGCCGCGTATGCCTTCGTAGTACTCCGTCAGTGCTACAAGCCCATCGATGCGCCGTTCCACTCCGGGGTCGAAGTAGACCACATCGGGTGCGCAGATTTCCAGAAAGCCACCAGGATCTCCTTTCTTCGAGCGATCCAGTGCGGCGCATTCCAACTCAATCACTTTATGGGGCGCCTCTGCAGGCTTACCCGAGGTCGATATGGGCATTCTTACCTCCTTTGGTATTTGTGCAAATGACAGGTGTTAAATTTGCAACTGAAGCGAAGCGCCATGCCGGTCCCTTGATACGCTATTGTTTGACACCCAATATATGGATATATGGCTTGATCTAAGCAAAGTCCTTCGATCATGGTGAAGTTGGCTCAAATTTAACAACCAGGCTCTCTGCCCAGGTGCGGATTGCTGTCCAGTCCCGAAGGTCGCTTGCCGGTACATTACCCGCAAGCTTGTTGATTGGGAAACGCAATTCCTCCGGGCTGTACTTGCCTCCAAACATTTCAAGGGCAACCGGTTTAAACCAGGGAAATTTCCCCAGCTCTTTATCGAGCTGAGACCGCGAATCCTGCCATTCTTGCTCATCATAAGGATCGTGAGTCGGACCGAGGGCGAAAACTGCTGCTGGTCGTCCCAGGAGAGCTTTTCGGAATCGCGACAGAAAACGGAGCGCATCCTTGTGCCAATGGAACATGAAAAGCGGCGCTCCCAGCACTAAGGCATGGTATCCCGAGAGCAAACGCACTTCTCGTAGAGGCTGAATATCTACCGAAAGCCCACTCTCGCGGAGTGTCCCGGCAACTGTCTCAGCAACCTCCTTGGTTGAGCCATAACGCGTTGCATATCCTACTAAAATCGAAGTTGACATACTCATCTCTCTCGAAAAGGCAATTGGATCAGGATATCATAAATCTCATATCCACAATTGAACAATAAAACCGTTCAACAATAGCATCAGGCGGTTCTCCCATGAATTCTGCCTCTAAGCTGAGATGAGTATATCAGCACGATGGCTCCATTGTATGGTTAAGTTAAATGTTTGCCATAGATTTTGCCAGGCGACTCGCATTACGGCACAAATCTGATGGAATATGCCACTTTATCCCAACGCCAATGTTGGTCGAATGTAGCTGATACCAGACTACTTCAAGAAAATGACCCATTCCATATGCAAAGAAGCCAATGTATAGAACCAACAACCAACTAAATCCAAAGTACCAGCACTGAGCAGCCTGGACTCAGGCATCTTACTCAATTTCAAGGTAGGTTTGTTATTAGAACCTGTAATATAGTTGTATAGAAGATCACCAAAGATGAAAAGCGTCGAGCCGATAATGCCGGATATACCGAACAGTCTCAAAGCACAAGTTGTGAAGGTGGTCATATCAATTCTCCCCTTATGTGAAGTGAATTAATTATAAATTCGCTTTTTACAAATCGAATATGTGCGATAGGATTAAATATTGGGTCTAATCAACTGCACATTCTTGGGGTTAGTGCTTTATGTTCCTTGAAAAATGAGCTGTTTTCTAAATATTAGCTGGGTTCATCAGCTGGTAAATAAATCAGAGATTTCGTTGTTTAAAGTGAAAAAACACAAAGAACTGCTCGACAAGCTGGTCAAGCAGTTCGATTCTTTTTAGTGCCCCTAAGCGGAGCTGAGTCGAACTACGTGACGTAAAATCTTTTCTCCTGTTTAAGGTGAAGGATATGGTGATGGTGTCAATGATTCACTAGCTTCTATAGGGTTTGCCGCAGGAGCTGGGTATGGATTTTGCATTTGGCTAGCCATACCATTCATGGTGTACATTACGATTGGCAAACTTGTTAATGAAGCAGCATCTAATCTTTCTATTCTGATAAATCGATAATCCATACCAGGGTATTGATAAATAAAACTGGTATAAACGTAGCTAAAAAGGTCTGGAGAATGTGAATCGACGTAGAGATTCCAATCCGGAGGACTTTTCACAGCATGCATGATAATTACACTATGATCCCATATGTTATCGTTCGTCCAATCATACTGTATTATATCTCCCTCCAGAGCTTGGTATAGGCCTTGAGATTTGTCTAATTCACACCCTTCAGGACCAGCGTCCCATACCAAATAACCTGGGGTAGTGACGAAGCCAAAGAAGTAGTTAACTCCAGTCCATGCTGATGCTTTGTCGTCTTTACTATTATAGTACCAGCCATAAGTTGGCCAATCGTCGCTGGTCATTAGTGCGCCACCCCCTTCATATATCGCTTGTGAGATAAAATTCGTACAATCTCCTCCATCATTAGAAAAATCATAATAATCCGGATTATGACTAAGCGCCCATTGGTTCGCGTAATCAACGGCACCTTGGCGATCGTATGTATATGTTGAATTATCATCTTGCAAATTACATTCATAGGTCGGCTCAAGATCTCCAATTATGGCATCCGTCAATACCTGCGATTCGTTGGCTGATCTGAGGTAGAATTCTTTAGTAAGCCCAGTGGCTTTGATCAAACGCCACAAATAATCTTCGTAATCATCTGAGACTATTTTCCAAACACCGTTATATTTTTGTAATCCAATTCTATGATGAAGATTTCGCATTGACGAGACAATCGGCTTGTCCTTGGATATTTCCCTTGAGACTTCAAACACGATATCGTGTCCTTCAAATAATGATACAATTGCCGTTTGTGATGCAAAATCTATAGATACATACCTGAAATCCAAGAAATATTTATATTCGTCGTACCCAAGATGGTAGAGTTTAGCATGATGCAATTCGATTTCCATTTTATCTTTCTCTTGACTTGAGAAAGAATTGCCTTGGTTAAAATTCTCAAATAATGAATTTAGATCTTCTGGTTCAAGTGTGGAAAGTGTGTGATAACGCAAATCAAAATAATTGTGAATTGAAACTTTGATTTGTTCTTGCTCAATAAGATCGGCCGACTCTAATTGACCTGCTCGAGCCTGAACTGTCCAAAATCCGATCAATGCTATCGACATGACCACGAAAATTTTCATCCACTTATGGTTAAGCTTGGTCATTGTAATCACCCTCAATTGTTTTGATATAGAGATGTCATCAGATCTGTGAGATGTAAATTCTATTATTCGGCTGTAGTATTTGTTTGTTTTGGTTAAGGAGCGGTAGCAAATGATTTTATCTTCCATTCACCGTTCTCCTGAACTAAGGTTATAAAAAGAGTCTGTAAATCACCGCTCATTACAGAGCCTGACATTCTTCCCTCACCCCAAGCGATGATTTGAACAAAGAACCGCTTTTCATACAGCGTGTCTGGCGGATTATAGCGCCCCCCTTGTCTTTCAACGTCAACATAAAGAGGTCGGACAGCGATTATCTGGACTTTCTTAAACCATTGCTTCCCGTTCTGTGCATACTCACCTATGTCCGGTGAATGTTGTCTTGCGAAAGAACTTAATAGTTGATAAGCTTCTTCATAATAACCATGCCCTAACAATGTGTAATATTGTGTAATGACGACGATCCCATCATAATATCCTAAATCCTGATAGGGTAGTGTCGCCACACCGGTAGGAATAATTGTATTGAGGGTTGATGAAATAATTGATTGGTTTTGTTCAGTAGAAATTACTTGGTTGGAGTCGGTAACGGAGACTTCAACCGTCTGAGAGGTTATAGCTGTAGAGATAATAGGTTCTTGCGCTCTACTAACACACGCGGAGAAAACGAGCACCAGTAGCAGGAACAAGGCGGTTCTAGATATCCTATTTTTCATCGGAATTCCTCATACGATTACTGTATAACAGGGGTGGTTATTAATCAAGTTGTTTCAATTCTTACAAATGGATTACTTAAATCACATCGGGTATAAGGATATCACAATCCTTGTATCCTGTACGATGGTTCGATCAAATCTTTCAATTTGTCCCGATCCTCGAAGCGAATTAAAGCAAAGGACTGCTCGACCGGCCGGTCGAGCAGTTCGATTCTTATTTGTGCCCTCAAGGGGAATCGAACCCCTGTTCTTGCCTTGAGAGGGCCACATCATAGGCTCCTAGATGATGGGGGTTTGATTGCTTCAGGTCGACCAATCATGCTTGACAAGACTCCATTAAATGAATAAAATATTTCTTAATGTAAATAATAATATTGACATAACGAAATAGAAGATGAAGTACAGAGAATTTCAAGCCTTTGCAGAGAACTTGCAGGCGTTTAATCTCAATGATATCCGCAAGTTTGATCCAGATTTCCACCGGCAGCAGTTGAGTGATTGGTTGGAAAGAGGGTATATCCGATCCCTGGCTAATGGTTATTACTTGCTCGCGGATGCACAGGTGGATGAGAGCTTCCTGTTCATGCTGGCTAATAGGATTTATGAACCGTCTTACATCAGCCGGGAGTCAGCCCTGGCATATTATCTAATAATACCGGAGTCGGTGCTGGGTGTGACCAGTGTCAGCTCGCGCAAGACCATGCAGTTTGACAGCAATTGGGGACGATTTAGTTACCACAGAATCAAGCCGGCTCTGATTTTTGGCTACCGTGTGGTCGTACAAGGTAAGAGGTGCAAATACAAAATCGCTAGCCTGGAGAAAGCGGTCCTGGACTATCTCTATTGGAATAAAAGGGTTGGATCGATTGATGATTTTGGAGGACTGCGCTGGAATAAGCATGAATTGTCAGGGCTGGAGGATAATCTGTTGTTTAGAAAGTATCTGAAGATATTTAACAATAAGGCGCTTGAACGTAGAGTTGACCTGCTATTGGAGTATATCCATGCTTGATTTCCAACAGATTAGGGAACAATATCCAGCAAATTTACAAAGGTTCGAGCGGGCCATTCTGCGCGAGTATCTGCAATATAAAATCCTGCAAGCTGTATTTGACAGTGTCCACGCCAGTAAATTAGCCCTCCTTGGAGGAACAGCCCTGCGGATTGTTCACGGAAATAATCGCTTTTCTGAAGATGTCGATCTGGATAATTTTGGTTTGTCCTGGACCGAGTTCGAAGAAGTCATTCAGAAAATTCACTGGCTTATGACTTTAGAAGGATTTGAGGTAGAGATCAGAAATGTGGCGAAAGACGCGTTTCGCTGTTACCTGAAGTTTCCGGCTCTGCTATTCGAGCAAGGACTATCTCCCTTTCAGGTGGAAAAGATACTCATTCAACTAGATACGACAGCCCAGGATTTCCCCTATAAAGCGGAGACCATTCTCATCAATAAATTCGACGTATTTGCTGAGATCAGGGTTACCCCTTTGAATATCCTATTATCCCAAAAGATCTATACGGCAGTTACCCGGAAGAGACCCAAGGGCAGGGATTTTTATGACATCACCTACTTATCCAGCAGAACAAAACCTGACATGGGATTTATTAACCAGAAATTGGGAGTAAACACTGCGGAGAGTTTGAGAGAAGAAATCTCAGCAAGGATAACAGCGTATGATTTTAAGACCCTTGCAGACGATGTGTCTCCTTTTTTAATAAACCAGCAAGAGGTCAAGAGGGTTGAAAAATTCAGGGAATTCTGGAACCAGGTGGATTTGGAGTAAGAAATCCAAATAATAAAACTGGTGCCCCCAAGGGGGTACTGTAAATACGGATAATAGAAAGGTGAGAGGGGGTTAAGATTGTTACGACTCGATATTTGGATCTCAAACCCTCGAAAGCTTATTATTGGGTAAGGATGACCAGATCTCAGCTCTGGATTCGATCACTCTGAAGACATCTGGGCCAGTAGATACCGTACACGCTGTACCAAGTCGCCGGGTTTAAGCACCGTGACAGATTCTACGCCGGGTTGAAAATGCTGAATATTGTACGTGGTAAGGTAGACACATCCTTCGCGCACTGCAGTAACCAAAATTGGTAGATCCTTGGGGTCAGCAGCCTTTGACAACGCTTTGATTTCGGCCACGGTCGGATCTGAAACCACATGAAGACAATGGCTCACTAACATCTGGAATGCCGGCATTGCGGCCGGCATCTTTTCTTCCAAATTACGTTCAACCTCGGTGATGACTTGCTCACTCGTCACCGCTTCGATCAACGTGATTTCTGCCATACGGAGGATCACCAAACTGGCACTGTGCTCGTTTGGTGAAGCCGCACCCGCAAAAAGCACATCAGCATCTACGAAGATGCGCGGTTTAGGCGGGTTGCTTGCCATACTTTTCCTTGTTGTACCGTTCGCGTTGTTTGCGGAGATCATCCAAGAGCTCATCAACGCTCAGACCGGCTTCCAGACGAATCCGTTCGATCTCGTTAGCCAGCTCCGGAACCATTGGCACCATCGGTACAAATACAAAGATGCCGTCAAGATCCACTAGACGGAAGACTTTCCCGTTTTCGATATTGTACTTTTCACGTAGTTCGGCAGGTAGCGTGACTACACCACGTTCTCGGACTTGAATTGTGAGTTCCATATCTCTCCTTCGTATGTATCTCTGCTAATGCAGAATTACTGCAAATACAGTATATCAGATTCGTATCCGAAAATCAAGTTGTAATTTCAACTTCCATTTTGCTTTGATTACCAAAGAGGATAATGGTATAGTGGAAGCATCTCACTTTGAGGTGTTTGGATGAGCGAATACCAGTATTACGAATGGCAAACCATTGACCGCCCGCTCACCCCCAGTGAAAAGGATGCTGTATCCGGGCTTTCCAGCCACATGGAGGCGGTCACATTTACCCAGGCGATTGTGACTTACTCCTGGGGAGATTTCAAGCACGATCCACGCCTGGTGCTGCTAAAGTATTTTGATGCGCACCTCTACACGGCGAATTGGGGCACTCGCAGACTTTTGTTCCGCTTCCCGAAATCGGTGCTCGATCCGCCTGCCATCCAGCTCTACTGCCGGGAAGATATTCTCACGCTTGAGTTGGAAGGCAACTACTACATCCTTGAGTTTTCGTTGGATGACGAAGAGCCAGATTACGAATGGTTTGAAGGCGAAGGCATGCTCGGCAAATTGACACCCATCCGTGAACAAATTATGCAAGGCGATTACCGCGCACTTTATCTGAGCTGGCTGAAAGCCATCTCTATCGAAGACCCGGAGGAAGACAACCCGGAAACGGAACCGCCCATCCCAGCCGGGCTGGGAAAACTGCACAGCAGTCATCAGGCTTTTATCGAGTTCTTCGAACTGGATGAGCACCTGGTCAAAGCTGCCGCCAAAGCCAGCCCTCCGCTTCAGCCCGCATCTGTTGCTCCTCTGGAAAAAGCGCTGGCCCAACTCAGCCGCGAGGAATGTGAAAACTTTCTGCGTCAGGTGCTGAACAACGAACCGCAGGTGCGCATGGCACTGCAAAAGCAACTGGAGCTACTGGCAGGAACCAAACCTGTGAGCACTGGAAAGGGCCAGCGTCAAGCTGGTAATTTGTTCAAAGAAGCCGAGAGATTGGAACAGGAAGCCTTACGCCAAAAGAAGGCCGAAGCCGAGCGGAAGTGTATCAAGGAATTGCTTGATCTGGCCGGGCGTGAAGAAGGCACCTGGCGCTGGGTTGAAAACCTGATCGGGCAAAAGCAGGCCAGGCCCTATGATGAAGCCACAAAACTGCTGGTTGATCTGCGCGATCTGGCAATATACCAGAACAGGCTACTCAAATTTCAGGAACGCTTTTTGTCAATCAAAGAGAAGTATCGCAGCCGCCCAACCTTGATGGAAAGATTCACTCGCGCCGGGTTGTGAAATCAGACCACGGGCTGTCTTGATTGGCATTGAACGGGATTCTGCTCGACACAGCTTTGCGGAATACACATCACGAAAATACTTTTGCTCGCTCCTTCAAAACACCTTTATGGTAACCCTGGATGAAATTAATCGCTTGATCGCTGCAACTGAAGCGGAACTGGCAGAACTGGAAAGCAGTCGGTCTAAATTGCTGTTGCGTGAAGCAGCTCAATCTCCAGTTTTTCAGTTTCGGAGTGTAGAAAAGCATTTCCTTCAGGAGATTCATCTATTAATTTACTGAAGTCTACCAATTGAAGATTTTGACGAGAACGTTATCGAGATTCAAAGTAGGACTCAACCGTATTCGTGATTTGTTCCCTATCCTCGGTTGTAGTCGACCCTATCCGATCTGCTTGAGCCTGCACTGTCCAGTTTACCAAGAATACCGAAAATACGAAAAGCACGATAGCAATATAGAATCTTGTTACTTTGATCATTGTATCCTCCAGTTATTACTTGATTATCGCGTAATATTATTAAACAAAAACTTACGAATGCATCCTGTTTTCATGGGTTGCGTTACTCATCAAGTTATTATGAGGTGTTAAAAGATTCTATTTTCCATTTCCCGTCTTCCTTAACTAAACTTAGATAAATTGACTGGATATCGCCGCTCACAGCTGATCCTGACATTCTTCCCTCGCCCCAGGAGATAATCTCTACATAAAACATTTTTCTGTTCATCGAATCCGGTACTGCTTGACCCCCCCCCCATGTTTTTCTGCGTATACATAAAAAGGCTGAATGGTGATGATATCGACCTTCTTATACCACATCTTGGCTGTATACACGAATTCATTCAAGCTAGGAGCATGTTGTCGCGCCAAAGAACCTAGAAGTTGATACGCTTCTTCATATAAGCCATGACCTAAAAACGTATAGAATTGAGTAATGACGATAATGCCCTCATAATAACCAATATCGACAGGCAGCGGCGTGGGTAAAATAGGCGTAGCTGTTTTGGTGTTCCAGGTATCAGTGACTTGTCTTTTTGTCCAGATCATCAAAGCGAATTAACGCAAAGAACTGCTCGACCGGCAGGTCAAGCAGTTCGATTCTTCTTTGTGCCCCCAAGGGGAATCGAACCCCTGTTTTGGCCTTGAGAGGGCCACGTCCTGGGCCCCTAGACGATGGGGGCAAAGCAAGAGTATTCTACCATGCACGGGTAGAAGCGTCAACGAAATGATTTTGAAGTTGAGAAATACATCTTCACCAGTGAAGAATCTTCGCTAGGCGGAGATCCGCGCCAGCAACACCTACTTCGATTGCCTGGGAATAATGGTCACTTTCCGGTGAGGGTCTTCCCCGACGCTTTCGGTGGTCACCTCTGGATGGTCCCGGAGCTCGATGTGGATCAAGCGACGCTCGTTGGCCGGCATGGGCTCCAAGGTCTGCCTGCGACCGGTCTTCACTGCCTGGTCTGCCATTCGGCTGGCAAGTCGGCGGATTTGTTGAGCTCGCCGGGCACGATAACCTTCCACATCTACTACCAGGGGAACCGCTCTACCGATTTCCTTGCTGATGATCAATCCCGCGATGTACTGCAAAGCGTTGAGAGTCTCCGCTTTGGGACCAATCAGGATGCTTAAATCATCCCCATGAACATCGACCAACAAAGGCACCCTGGAATGGATGTCCTCTGGCTCCCCGTAATGGGCTGTCACCTGGGATTTTATCTTCATCTTTTGCAACAGCTCTCCTACGGTTTCACACGCAATCTGAAGAACCTTTTCTTCTTCCATCGTTTTTTCAGAAGCGGGCTGCGGTTCGATCGGGGGAGTCTCGGGTTTGGTCTCGAGAAGTGCAACAGGCTCAGGGACACTTCTTTTATCCCGATAGACTTGCTCATGGATCGATTCAACCATTTCTTCAACGGTCGGGGGCTGCTGGTCCTCGGAGGCAGATTTGACCGTCAGGCGAACCCGCGCCTGGCGAAATCCCAAACCGAATAATCCTTTTGTACCGGTATCTAATATTTCAACATCTACGTTTTCGGCCTCCAATCCCAATTCAGCCAGGCCTTTTGCGATGGCTTCCTCGACACTGAGGGCGATGATTTCCAGGCTTGCTCGCTTTTCACTCATCTCAGTCTCTCCAGTATTAAACAAATGAGACTATTATTTCTTGTTACCGAATATCTTCGTCGGTAGAAGGTTCCGCCATTCCAGCTTTCCCATTGCAGCGTATTGTCCAATGGTGACCAGGTTGCTGGTTACAAAATACAGCGCAAGCCCAGAGGCAAAAGTGAGCGCCAGGTATCCCATGAGCAGTGGCATATACAGGTTCATCATCTGGGTCATTTGTGCTCCTTGCTCCCCGGGTTGGGCGGTGGGGGTCATCAGCTTGGACTGCATATAGGTGGTCACCACCACCACGACTGCCAGGACTGGGATGCCTATGCCCATAATGTAAAGGCGCTCGGGTTGGCTCAAATCCATCCACAAAAAATCGCTATTCACTGGCAGCAACTTTGAAACATCAATGAAGGCGTAAAGGTTCTTATAAAGCCCAACCAGCGGCAGAGGGGATACGGCCAGGGCTCGTATGATGGATTGGTATAGGCCAATAATGATGGGAAATTGGATCAAGGTGGGCAGGCAGGAGCTCAGCGGATTGATGCCCATTTCCTTATACAGGCTCATCTGCTCTTGTTGCAGCTTCTGTTTGTCGTCCTTATACTTCTTCTGTAAGGCCTGCCATTCTTTTGATTTCTGAAACTCCTGCATCTTCTGGGTGCCTTTCAATTGCTGGACCGTCAACGGATGCGTGATCAGGCGTACCAGTATGGTGAAAAGAATGATGGCAATACCGAAGTTCCCCAAAACGCTGTAAATCCACAGCAAGGTATTCAACATTGGTTCGATGATAATGAGATCCCACATAGCAGCTTCTTTCGTTTTTTATAGGTTGTCACCGGTAAGAAATACTTGATGGGTGAGCGCTCGATTCAATCATTTGGCTTTTACTGGAATGAATGACCATTTTAAATTTCCTTCCAGATCAACGGCTATCAATAATGCATCGGTTTTAGAGGGGGCAATCAAAATGACATCACCTGCCAAAACCGGTCCAGGATAAATTTCACCTCCGAGAACTTTATTCCAGCGAGGATTTCCGTTAGCCTTATCCACCGCGTACAGTATCCCGGCTTGGGAGCAGAAATAGAGGGTATCTCCGACTACCAAGGGCGTGCCGGTGATCGCACGGAGCTCCGCTTCGCCGGTCTGCTTCTGCCAGAGAACCGCTCCGTTTGAAGCGTTCACTGCGAAGACATTCCCTTCCATGTCGCCAAAGTAGAGCGTTTCCCCATCCAGAGCGGGACCAGACCACACCCAGCCTTCCGCAGGTGTCCGCCAGAGGACTTTACCGGTTGAGGTATCCAACGCAACGAGCTCTGAGTTGAGAGTCCCGACGTAAAGGGCTCCCTTGTCGCTCAGGGTCGGATTCCCCACCAACGCGCCTCCCAGCTCCTCGCTCTTCCAGATCAGGTTGCCATTCTCAGGATTCAAGGCATAAACATGATGGTCCATTGCAGACAGGAAGACCGTCTTGCCATCGGTGACTGGAAGGCTCCATAGTGCGTCTGCGGTTTCATAGCTCCAACGCAAGTTTCCCGCTAAATCTAAGGTATAGAGAAAAGTGTCGCCAGAAGGAGCAAAGATGTTTTCTTCCATGGTCAAAGGCGCAGAGATGTAATGATAACCTTGAGCAGAATCATCGAAGGTCCAATTTTGTTGCCCGTTGGTAGGATTGATGCTGTAAAAAATATGGTCATAACCGCCAATTACCAGCTGACCATCCTCGGTAAAAGCAGGAGAGGCATAAAATGACACTTTGTTGTTGGGTTTTTCGGGAAAGCGCCATTTCTCCGTACCGTTATCTAAATTGATTGCATATACATGTGCCTGGTAGGCGAAATAGACAGTGGTTTCTTCAGCGTCTACAGTCAACCCTGGCCAGCTACTGGCTACGCCAACCCCCCCGGTACAGGAAGCCAGGAGACTACTGAGTAAAAGAATCGTAACAAGAATAAAGATTTTGGACGTTTTCATTTGCAGAATATTTGCACCTTTTTTATAATTACTTGATCCGGGGGTTAACCCGGAAATGGCATTCTCAATACAATTTACCTAGGGAACCGGGTCGAAACCTCCAGGATTGAAAGGATTACATCTCAAAATACGCCAAATCGCCATTAAGCCACCTTTCAACAGACCGTATTTGTATATTGCCTGGTAGCCATAATGAGAGCAGCTAGGGAAAAATCGACAGGAATCCACTGGCAGGGTGTGGGAAAAAGTTTCCTGGTATAGGCGGATGAGGGCCAGGAGGGCTAACCGCGGAAAATTTTCAATGCGTCTTGGCATGTCCCGTAAAGGAGGCTCGGGCGCGAGTTCCATTTTTTGAGGGCGTTTTTTAGACATCGTGAATCTGGTTTATAAGCCTCGCACGGAGGAGGAGAGAATGTAGAGCTGACCGGGTCTCTTCGAATGTGACTCCCACCATGGCTTTGCGGGCAATGATAATCAAGTCCCAACCGGGTTCAATGAAAGGAAGAAAAGATGACATGACGCTTCGGATTAGACGCTTGGCTCGATTTCGCTTGACAGCGTTCCCTACAGTTTTGCCCGCTGCCACTGCAATGCGCAAACGATCTCCCTGATTAGGGTAAGCGATGAGAACCATCAAGGGGTGAGAATAAGATTTTCCAAGATGTCTCACCCGTTGAAAATCGGTCGATCTGGTTAGACGAAACTTGCGTTTCACATCTGAGTACCAGGGCTAACTCCATCGCTTCGCCAGGCATTATTGAATGAGCGCATCTATATTGATCTCAGTTGCCACCCAATTCGATCAACTCTTCCAGTTGATCTTTTTGACGTGACGGTTCATTTCCACCGCCAGGCGATGGCGACCTTTTGCTCGCCGGTTTTTGAGAACCTTCCGACCACCAGCGGTTGCCATGCGAGCTCGGAAACCGTGTACACGCAGGCGATGACGAATTTTTGGTTGATAAGTACGTTTTGGCATACCACTTCACTCACAGATTAGGATAATTCCTCAGAATTTTTGGTAATTGAGCAAGTTCACTCATTTTGATTCTACTTACACACGAAACTTCATTATACATTAAAACCACATTTTTTGAAAGCCAACCGTAGGATGCTCAGCTAGCTCTAATTGGAATAGATGAAAAAACCATGGTTGCCTAAAAGCCCGGTGACAACCATGGAATAGGAAATTAAGATCAGAATCAAATGATCTGGTTCTCGGCTATTTATTCCAATGATGAGCCATCTTGGCTGCTTCGACGGTGTTATGCATCAGCATGGCGATGGTCATGGGGCCCACTCCTCCCGGGACAGGCGTGAGAGCGCTGGCGATTTCTTTTACCTCCTCGAAATCAACGTCTCCCACCATGCGACGCCCTTTAGGATGGGTGGGATCGTCGATCTGGTTTATCCCGACATCGATCACAACTGCTCCAGGTTTAACCCAATCACCGCGCACCATCTTTGGTCTTCCAACCGCTGCAATTAATATATCAGCCTGCCTCACGATGCCTGGGAGGTCTTTGGAGCGTGAATGGCAGATGGTTACCGTGGCATTTTCTCTCACCAAAAGCAACGCCACCGGCATACCCACAATGTTGGAACGACCTAAAACCACTGCATTGGCGCCTTCCAATTTTACTCCCATTCGCTTCATGATCTCAATACAGCCCATCGGCGTGCACGGAACAAACAGTGGATCGCGCTTCTTCTGAGCCAGGCGACCTATGTTGATCGGATGAAATCCATCCACATCCTTTTCAAGGCTGATCTGGGTTAGAACACCTTCTTCATCCAGGTGAGAAGGTAAAGGGAGCTGCACCAGAATCCCGTTAACTCGTGGATCAGCGTTTATCTCTCTGACCAGTTTCTCCACTTCTTCTTGACTGGCTGTATCGGGCAAGTTATACCCGAAGGATTCCATACCTAGCTCGGCGCAGGTCTTCTGCTTCGATCTGACGTATTGCTGAGAGTCAGGTCTCTCACCGACCAGGACCGTTGCCAATCCTGGGGCGGGAAGTCCCGCGGTGCGCATCTTTGCAACTTCTTCACCAGCTTCTTGGCGGATTTGCTGGGCGAGCATTTTACCGTCAATTATTTGTGCTACCATGACTCACTCCTTTTCAACGTAATGATCATTTTTCTATAAGTTCTGTTTTTTTCGCTATACTGATGATTTTATCCAGACCAGGTGGCATTCTTAATTAGTAATTTGTAACTCGTTATAGTGTATTCTTCATGCATTGCTTTCTGCAATGAGTTAGCCAGCAAAGATTATCCCTAAATTTTCTTAAGCTGACAATTGACATTTGTCATGTTAAAGCTAATAAATCACTCCAAAGAAATGTTTATTCTAGTAACCGTTTCCCTTGCTGCTTTTCACCCATCACCTCCAAGAATCGAACAGTGATTTGGGTAGAAACCCGACTCGCTTTTCCAGGCTTGTATGGGATTCGTCCTCCGGCGATGGTCCCATGGCCTCCGGCTTTTCCGGGTGGTAAGATAATCTTTTGGACGAGTATGCCAGCATCCACTTCTGGATCCAAAGTTCTCAACGAAATAAATATATCCGTATCATGACTTCCAAAACAAAGAGCTGCTGAGGTTCCTTCCAGCCGAATCAGCAAATCCGCCATCTCTGCCACAAAATCAGGTCTATGCATAATCCCGAGATCGCATACAACCACCTCGCCATAAATGCAAGCAGCTTCTAATCCACGGGTGAATGCAGAAAAATATTCGCGGGGCAGCCTGGCTTGCTCAACTTGGGCTAATATTTCCTTATTGACAAGCTCGAGTAACTTTAAATAGATGGCTTGATCAATCGAAGAGCCCCCCCGGGACAATCCATTCGTATCTGCATGGATACCGTAAAAAATAGAGGTTGCTAAAATCTCATCTGGGACGATGTTAGCAGCTTCCAAATACTGGTAGGTCATGCTAGAAGTGGAATCCATATCGAGCCTGACATCCACAAACTCACTTTGCTTCAATTCCTTTCGAAGTGGGTAATGATGGTCGACGACGACTCGTGGTATCAACCCCTCCGGGAGGTTATTATTCCCCGCTCCAGGTTGAGAATCAACCAATGCTATTGCCGAATAACTGCTGACCTCGGATAACTCTTCCTGATTCACCCATTCTGGCGTTAATAGATTTAACATGGCTTTATTCTCGGCTCTCGAGATAATGCCACTATAAACCAGGTCGGAGGAAATTCCCCAAGCAATCTTGAACAAAGAGGACAGTGCTTTTCCTGAGGCAAGAGCATCTGGATCGGGATTTTCATGTGTCAATATCAATACTGGACCTGGCTCAACCGCCTCTCGCAATCGGTGCATGCAATCTTGATCAACCAGAATTTTGGAAGAAACCCGATAACCAGTCATGTCTCAGTCCTCCAATTAGGGCAGTCTTTCATTCTGTGATGGTCACCTGAACCGTGGATGGGAATACCTGCGCCTGGACTCCCTGGGGAGACTGAACTTGTAGTGGTACTGTATAAGTACCAACAGTGTAGCCTTCTAAATTCAATCCTACAATAATCAAATCAGGATTCTTCCGGATCTCTTCCAATAACTGGTTTGGACCTAAAAGCAACACCAATACTTTGGAGGGTTCCACTTTTGCATTCAGCGAATCTGGCAGATTGGTATAAGATACTGCGGAATCAAGAACCAGGTAAGTCGTTTTGGGGGATACCTTGATGGTAACTTCAACTTCAGTAATGTTCGCCCCATTCTGATCTAAAGCTGTCAGTCCATTCGGGATAATCAATGGAGCGTGAGTGATAAATTCACTGAATACATTGGTCAAGGTAATGGGCTTAGTCGCAAGGAAATCACCTGTGCTTTTTACGGCTTCCTCTGCTCCCAGAATTGTTACTTCAGGTGGTTCGGCCTCCACCTGGTTGATCTCGTAATCCTTATCTAAAGTGGTCTCTACCAACACCGGCTGGACTGCAATTTCTCGAGAGAAGTAAATCTCTTCAATCTCAACCGATACCATCACCTGCTCCGGTATAGAGCGCACTCCCACCACTTCCTTTCCATTACCGTCCAAGAATTCCATCGAAGAAACCGATTCCTGAAAGTCGGTGCGGTGGTTTCCCAACCAAAGACGAATTCGAGCCTCATTGACCATTTCCACCTGGGATTCTGGACCTGAAACCGAGACTACTGGCGGAGATACGGCTACATCTTCCAGGGAGTAACCGGGAGGAAGATCATTGAGGTCCATGATCACAACGGTTGGTGTGAGTATTCGAGTGAGCAGCGGTTCTAATACCACGTTCGAAGAGTGAGGATTCACAGAAACAATCTCAGCAAGCGGATCCGCAGTGGTTACTTCCACCGGGACCTGGTGAACTCCTGTGGAAAGGTCCGCCAACGGTAATTCTGCTCGAACACTGGAGCTATCCAGCAAGTCAAGCCTATCTTCCATGGTGCGCACCTGAACTTTAACCGTGTCCTGAGGTTGGTTCATCAACAGCAACTCCTCGGGAAGTCCGGTGACGACCAGAGGCACATCCTTAATCGTGGCTTGAGCAAGCGGATTCAGCTGGTAAGACACACTCAGCCAGGCAATTAGCGCTAAACCGAGAGCAACCAGCAGATTCCTAATCATCGGAACAAGTCCTCCTCCTCGAATCCATTGCCACCGAGAATGACCGTTATTCTGGAATTGCTGGCTGAATCGTTCGAACCATCCTTCCAGCTCATCTGTGCTCAGGTTGGGGTGCAGGCGGCCATCCCAGGCGACCGAAACGCTGCCGGTCTCTTCAGATACCACTATAACCAGCGCATCCGGTACTTTGTTTGACAGACCCAAAGCAGCCCGATGGCGAGTTCCCAGGTGTTTATCGCCAGTATTTTCAACTTGCACTGGTAATATACAACTGGCTGCCACCAGGTTGTTCCCTCGCAGGACGATCGCGCCATCGTGGAGAGGGGTTTTGGGTTGAAAGATGGTTTGAAGCAATTCCGGTGTCAGGATCTCTGCTTGAACCGGAATGCCAGTGGCTATGATGTCTTCCAGGGGTGTCTGCCCCTCCATAATAATCAGAGCTCCTGTTTGCTGGTTAGCCAGCTGCCTGATGGCTTTCAGCAGTGTCTCCTTGTGCTTCTCAAAGCCAGAACCAAACCCTCGCTTGCGACCAATCTGCCCTAACCCTATCACTACCCGCCGTAATTCGTCTTGAAAAAGCAAGGGTAATGCGATCACTCCTGCAATTAATAGAATGCGCACTAACCAGCTGAGGGTATTAAAGGGAAGTAGGAGAATTAGAGCCCCACCCAATATGGCAATGATGATCACGCCGCGCAACATCTGCAAAGCGCGTGTCTGGTGGAGAGCCTGGAACACGATGAAAAAAATAATCCCTACTAATACGATATCCAGCACATCGGCGAATGTCATGTGCCGGATCAAGTAGGTTATTTGCATTAAGAATCCCAACGAAGATATCGTCATCAATCAACGAGCCTCATGAATGGTTAAAGAAGCTCCCTCAATTAACCCCTGTCGACGTTTTCGGTATTCTACAATGGGAAGGTCAGCTTGAACTAATTTTTCGCCCATGCGGAGCTGGCTGGATTTCGGAAATTGCGTTTCCACCACGGCTTGATCCTGGCGCAGAATCCGCAGGTTGAAAGGCACCGAGAGGATATTTACTAGTTTGCGCAATAGAGGTAGGGTAACAATTCTCTGGTAAAAACGCAGGTACATCAGAGTGTTCTCATCATCTACCGGCACAAAAGCCAACACGATACAGGCATTAGAACTGAGATGGTTCTGCCACAAGTTAGGGAATACAAATTCTAGATAGAAAGGGGAATCTGGGCGAATCAGCTCTTGTGATTTTCGAGGAGGGGTGCCATCGTCTAATCGATTGAATACATATACTCTGAACCTATCCTCCCCCAACCATTCAACCATCGGTCCATCCACCAGTGTCCGTCCACCTCTCCCAATTGTGTTGTAATGGACAAAAGGTAAATGAGCGACATCCAACTGGTTTTCTATGGCACGGGAATAATGCGCCTTCCACGGAACCTTGATAGTGATAAAACTCATACTACCCAAGTCTGGGAAGAACGCTGGAGGAGCAGAGAAAACCAGTTGGATGTCGCTCATTT
>Ga0209254_10001781_pt1 | contig 19437 bp, 25 predicted proteins | sample FrelakmetDIP11DI_FD_187148 | JGI IMG/M metagenome (GOLD analysis project Ga0209254, IMG submission 187148) | Freshwater lake sediment microbial communities from the University of Notre Dame, USA, for methane emissions studies - DIP11 DI (SPAdes)... | ecosystem: Environmental > Aquatic >...
CGGGATAAGCAGGTCGCGGTGGGCCAGATCGGTGGTGTGCAGGGAAAACTGGAATTGGAAATGCCCTCCTGAGTAGAGACGCTGCTTGATGTCGAGCAATCGATCGAAGAAAGGGCCGGTGCCGGCAGGAGCGACGGTGGAGAGCGAAGGCATCAGGCCAGGAGCCTGGTATTGCTGCGGGAGCGCCTCCAGCACATCCAGCACCGCCGGATTGAGGGAGGGCTCACCCATGCGCGAAAACTGGATCTTGAACTGGCGGGAAGGGACGTGCCCATCCGGGAAGCGCTGTCTGACCAGGAAGTCGACCTGGTCCAGGATTTGAGCGGCGCTGGGTTTGCCGTGAAAAAAGCCGCCGGCGTCGCACATCTTGCAGCCCACCGGGCAGCCGAACATGGTGGAGACCAGCAGCACCCATTTTTCGAGACGGGCAAGAGGAGGTTGGAGCGACTCGACGCATTCGACCAGCTGGCCATCTCCTAAATCCACGATATAAACTTTGGCTATCTCTTCGTTACCTGTAGCAGCGATGACTCTCATTGATGTCCATTCCTTCAATATAGAATAAATTTGCGCAGATTTCACCCAGCTTTCTACGAAGCAGACAGCCTATGGTGGATTCCCATGGCAGCCTGCAGCCCATCACCGACTGCGATGGAGGTCTGCCGGAACATGCCATTCTTGATATCACCTACGAAATACAACAGCTTACGTTGCACCAACAGCCGGGATTTTTGCCGGAAGACTGCCGGCAGGCAATCCAGTCGCGGCTCCCGTCCCAGGGCACCGACCAGGTAGTCGGCGGACATGGAAAGGCTGCCGGTTGGAGAGAGGCAATCCAGCTGCAGCTCACCCGCTGAAGCACTGCCGATTCCGACCAGCGCAGTGTTCGAATAGTAACGGATATTGGGAGAAAGGGCAACCCTTTCTTCAAGCAGGGGCAGGCATTTAATCCGTCCGCCGCGGTTCAAGATTGTGACCTGGTTCTTCCTGCTGAGGTTCAGAGCATAATCGAAGGCGGCGTCTCCAGCGCCAACGATGGCTATGGATTTTCCGCTCAGATCCAGGATGGAGTGTACCTCGTACAGCACCCGGTCGTGCAGAACCGGTGGAATTTGCAGGGTGGTGAATGGAAGCGGACGGGTACCCATCGCGAGGACCAGGTGGCGGGCAGAAAAAGTGCCCTGCGAGGCCTGCAATCGGAAAAGCCCATCTTCCCAGAGGATATTAGTCACCAGATCGGCGGTGATGTGCACCCCAAGCCGGTCCGCCTGGCGTTTGAAGAGCCGCACCAGGGCTGGTCCGGGCAGTCCGGAGGGAAAGCCGGGGTAGTTTTCCACCAGGTTAGCGTTCCACAATAACCCACCCACCCGGCTGCCCTCGAAGACCAGCGGATTCAGGCCGTAGCGCCTGAGCTGCATGGCTGCAGCCAGGCCGGCCGGCCCCGCGCCGACGATGGCCACTTCATGTGGTGGGTGGTTATGCACGGGTTTCTCGCAGCCTGCCCAGGATTTCATTTACCAGCACCAGGGTAGCGAAACCATGCGACAGGTTGAGCAGGCTGGCACGGTGAAAATCCTCACGGTAGGTGGCTGTGCCATCCAGGCAGAAGAAGACTTCGAAGCCGTGCATGAAGGCCGAGCGGGCGGTCGTCTCGCAGCACAGGTGGGTCATCAGACCGCAGATCACCAGCTGGAGAACAGGCAGGCTTTCAGCCAGGTTGGTGCCATGGAAGGCATCATACTGGCTCTTGTCGATGACCGGGCTGCCAGAAGTATCCAGCAAGGGTGTGATCTGGCTGAGGGGATTACCGGCAGTGAGCAGCTCGCGCCACCAGGATGACATCCGCCCGGCATCGGCGGGCGTGTTGAGGTGGCGGGTGAAGATGACCGGCAGGTTTAACTCCCGGAAGGCATGGATTAGGGATTGGATGCCCGGCAGGATTGCCGCAGCGCCGGGAACCCAGGCGTGCGACGAGGGCTCACTGAAATAGAGCTGCATATCCAGCACCAGTAAGGCAGACTGCAACGGCAAAAAGCTCTCGAACCTGCGCTTGCGGCTGTGCTCGAAGGGATGACAAAACTCGAGCGCCTTCTGCTCGAGATTGGCGGAGGTGAAGTATGTTTCTTTCATGGTCGGTATCCGTGTTTTCAGGGTTATTCTACCAAATCACCGGCAAGAAATGATTCGCCGTCCATACAGGCAATGTGCAGTAGAATTGGATATTTGCTACCAGAATTTACGGATACGAGAGTTGGAGGTTAATGATGTACTGCAGCCAATGCCAGGGGATCGAAGAAGTGTTCAGCCAGGAGTACGTGAGGCGGGAGCTGAAACACTACCGCAGCAAGGGTCCCGGAAAAACGACGCGCCTGCTGACGGAAGCCATCGAAAAAGAAGGCGTGGATGGACTCAGCCTGCTGGACATCGGCGGCGGAGTGGGCGCAATCCAGCACGAATTGATCGCAGCGGGAGTCAGGGAAGTAACCAGCGTGGATGCTTCCTCAGCCTACCTGGAGGCGTCAAGAGAAGAAGCCGAAAAGAGGGGGCAGGCAGAACGCGTATCTTACCACCAGGGGAATTTCGTCGACCTGGCGGATGATTTCGCGCCGGCGGATATCGTGACCCTCGACCGGGTGATCTGCTGTTATCCTAATATGGAAAAACTTGTCGAGCTGTCGGCGAAGCGCGCGTTAAAAATCTACGGGCTGGTGTACCCGCGCGATACCTGGTGGGTCAGGGCAGGGCTGGCGATTGGCAACCTGTACCTGCGCGTGCGAGGCAGCGCTTTCCGCACATTTTCCCACCCGACCAAGGACGTTGAAGCGATCGTCCACAGCAGCGGTTTCAAGGAGAAATCATACTCCCAGAGCCTGGTGTGGCAGGTGGTAGTTTACACACGGCGATCCTGATGCTCTTTTTTTTCACAGGAATATTATGCAATATATAGATAATATATTGACAATTCTGATATGTTGTGCGATAATGACTTCATACAAAAAGGTTTGAGGGCCTGAACATGACTATCCGAATCGTAACCGACTCAACCTGCGACCTGCCCGCGCAGGTGATCGAAGAATTGAAGATCACCGTCTTGCCCCTGTACATCAACATCGGGGAGAAAGGGTACCGGGATGGGGTGGAAATCACACGCCAGGAGTTCTACACCAACCTGCCGAATTACCCGAGCCAGCCAACCACCGGCACGCCAAGCATGGACGTGTTTTGCCAGCTGTATGCGGACCTGGCTTCCGAAGGAGCAGGTGAAATCCTGTCGATTCACATCTCGAAGAGCCTGAGCGCAACCGTCGACGTGGCCAGGCTGGCGGCGGAGAAATGCCAGGAATTCAAGGTGACGGTGTTCGATTCCCGCCAGCTGAGCCTGGGGACCGGTTTTCAAGTCGAAACGGCGGCCCGCATGGCGCGGGAGGGAAAGCCGATGGGGGAAATCCTGAAGGAATTGGACGACCTGGCAAGGCGCAGCTTCGTGGCTGCCCGGCTGGATACCCTGGAATTCCTGAAGCGCAGCGGCCGGATGAGCGCCACCTTGAGCGGCATCGGCAGCCTGCTGCGCATTAAACCGATCATGAAAATGGAGGACGGCAAGCCAACTTCCGAGCGTGTGCGCACCACCAGGAAGGCCGAGGAGCGCCTGGTGAAGCTGCTGGAAGAGCGCCAACCGATTGAACGCTTTGCCCTGGTGCATACCAACGCAGCGCAAGAAGCGGAAGCCTTCCGGAAGCGCCTCGAGCCGATGATCCCTGGGGAATGCCTGTACAGCATTGATATCACGCCGGTGATCGGCGCCCACATCGGGCCGGGGGCGGTCGGCTACGCCATTGTGACCGGGAAATAGATAAAGAGGGAGGCAAGATGATCATACAATATCTACAATATTTCGCAGCAGCAGCAACAATTTTGACCGGGTTGATTTCCATGTTCTGGCCGCTGAAGGTACGCGGGTTCACGGGGCTGGAGGTGAACGGAGGGCGCGGGATCACCGAGATCCGTGCGGTGCTGGGGGCGTTTTTCGTCGGCCTGGGCGCATGTGCGCTGTACTTCAACTCCGTGGAGACCTACGCCATGCTGGGGATCACCTACCTGGTAGTAGCGGTCGTGCGGACGATATCAATGTTTGTTGACCGCTCGGTAGTGTCGTCGAATGTGATCAGCGCGGTGGCCGAATTGGTATTCGGGATTATTTTGGTTCTATAAGTTACTCAGAGACCTCACAGGTTATAGAAAACCCTGGCTAAGAACGCCAGGACTCGCCTGTGAGGTCTTCATTAAACAAGCAGGATGGGTAAAAATGAAATGGGTTAAATTGATCGCGTTTTTGGGACTGATTGCCATGACCGCAGTGCTGGCTTATGGCTTCACGGTGGGTGATTTCGCAACAGACGGCGCGGAGCTGCTCAGCAATCCGTGGGGGATCGTCTCGCTGGTAGACCTGTACACCGGTTTTATCTTGTTTTCCGGGTGGATCGTATACCGCGAGAAGAGCGGGCTAAAGGCGGTGCTGTGGGTGGTTTTAATGATGGTGCTGGGATTCTTCACCGGCTCACTGTACACACTATACGCCGCGTATTCCAGCAAGGGTGACTGGAAGGTCTTCTGGATGGGCAAGCACGCCGGTGGCTAAGCTGCAGGAACTGGGTGAAGAATTAAAGCTGGTATTTGCCGGGCGGGGAGGCAGCCTGCTGGATTCATTCTTACCACTGCTAGTATTCCTGGTTCTAAACGCATTCCTGGGACTGAATCCGGCGCTGATCGCCGCGCTGGCAATTGCCGCCATGCTGGGCATCATCCGGTTTCTGAAGCACGAGAGCCTGGTCTACGCGTTTGGTGGGCTGGGTGGATTGGTCCTGGCGGCAGTCTTCGCGTACCTCAGCGGCTCGGGGAAAGGCTTCTTCATACCGGGTTTGATCTCCGGAAGCATTACCGTCGTGCTGTGCGTGGCCAGCGTGGCAGTCAACCGGCCGATCGCAGCCTGGACCAGTTTCGTGACGCGGCGGTGGTCGCTGGAGTGGTATTGGCACCCCAGGGTGCTGCCGGCGTACAACGAAGTGTCGATTGGATGGGGTGTGGCATTCGCGGCGCGGCTGGCAGTGGAATTCTGGCTGTACCAGAGCGGGGAAGTCAGCACGCTGGGGACAGCCAGGATATTCCTGGGATGGCCCTATCTTGTCGTGCTCCTTATATTGAGCTATCTATACGGCATGCGGCGATTGAGCAGATTGGGCGGCCCGAGCGTGAAGGAATTCAAGGAAGGCAAGGAACCACCCTGGGAGGGGCAGCAGCGGGGATTCTGATTAAGTGTGGTATACTCCTGTGTCCGTTTCCGTAAGTGGATCAACTTTGTCCATAACGAATGCGGGCGGGCTGGGGTACGCCTTGGCTCAATTCGACGCCAAAAGGACCTTTTGTGAATTTTACTTCGTTTGCTTTTAACCCCCGGATTCAAGCGGGGATTTCATCCGCCGGGTATACCACCCCCACTCCCATCCAATTACAAGCCATACCGCCGATCCTGGCAGGTAAAGATGTCTTGGGCCTGGCCCAGACCGGCACCGGAAAGACGGCCGCGTTCGTGCTGCCGATCCTCGAGCACCTGCTGAAAGGACCGCGCGGCCGGCTGCGCGCGCTGATCCTTTCCCCGACCCGCGAGCTGGCAGAACAGACTCACACCGCGATCGGGGAGCTGGGCCGCCAGACCGGACTGCGCAGCCTGACCATTTACGGCGGCGTGAGTGCCGCGCCGCAGATCAAACGCCTGAGGGCCGGCGTGGAGATCGCGGTTGCCTGCCCGGGCCGGCTGCTGGACCTTATGAGCCAGCGAGCAGTCGATTTGAGGGGGATCGAAATCCTGGTGCTGGATGAAGCCGACCGAATGTTTGACATGGGCTTCTTGCCCGACATCCGCCGGATTCTGGCCGCACTGCCTGCTCAGCGACAGACACTGCTGTTCTCGGCGACGATGCCGCCTGAAGTTCGCTCGCTGGTCGATGAGCTGCTGCGCAGACCGGTGAAAATCGAGCTGGGAGATTCTCGGCCGGTCGAGACAGTCAGCCATGCAGCGTATACGGTGGAACAAACCCACAAGGCTGAGCTGCTGCTGGATATCCTGCGCAAGCCAGAAAGCGGCAAGGTGCTGGTCTTTACACGCACCAAACACCGCGCCAAGAAACTGTCGGTACAGCTGATCAAAGCCGGGCTGCCGGCAACTTCGCTGCAAGGCAACCTGTCGCAAAACAAGAGGCAGGAAGCGATGGATAACTTCCGCAGCGGCAGGGTGAAGATCATGGTGGCGACGGACATCGCCTCACGCGGCATCGACGTGGACCAGATTTCGCACGTAATCAATTACGATATGCCGGATACGGCAGAGGCTTATACGCACCGGATCGGACGAACCGGGCGCATGACGAAACGTGGCGTGGCCCTGTCTCTCGTTACCCAGGATGACCAATCGATGGTGCGCACGATCGAGCGCTTGATCGGAAAACCCTTCGAAAAGCGAAAAGCGGAATCATTCCGGACTGCCGACTGGAAATCATCCTGAGATGGTCCCGGGATAGCTGCATAAAGTAACACAGCTTTTACCAGGCTTAGATACCGAACCAGAATAAAAAATTCCCAGCCTGTCCTTCATGGACAGGCTGGGTTTTATATTAGACTTTTGGGGGGAAACCCGGTTCAATCGCCGTTGTTAATGGCAGGCATCCTCCGCAGAGCATTGAGCTAATAGGGGTAGAGAGCCACTGCCAGGGAGGCTCTATGCCACGCGCTTGTTGACTTCGGCCAGCAGAGCCTCGGCTTTGTCTTTGGTCAAACCCATCTGGGCGGCCTGCGGCATGGCGAGGATGGTATTCAGCGACATGCCTTTAGCCATTGCCACCAATGGGTGGGTAGAGACGCCGGGCAGCTGCTGGTCCAGGACGGCTTTGGCCTGAGGATTGTCGATCAGCTCACCGAGGGTCGAATCGAGTGTAAATTTCATAATTGGTCTCCTGTAGATTTTCTGTTAGACGAAATTTCATTATACGTACGCGGTAAAGATTGTATCACGCAAGACACTTGATGTCTGGAGCTACGCTTCTTTGGCCTGCTCCGTCGAACCGGCTTCGTCTGCAGGCGGCGTTTCAACTTCAGGCTCAATTTCGGGCGGCTCATCCGCTTTGGCTTCGACTGACGGGAGCTCTTCAACTTTTGCCTCAACGGCAGGCAGCGCTTCAGCCTGGCCTTCCATACGCCCGGCTGTGCCCTGGTAAAGCTCCCAACCCTGGCTGAGGATCACGACCTGGGCTGCCAGCAGCCAGCCAAAAAACAGGCTCAAGGCGATTGCCACACCATCCAGGATGGCGGTCAAGTTGTTCTGGATGTTGAGGAGCATCAAGCCCAGGTTATCCATGGAAGACTTGGAGTTCTCGACCATATCCTGGTACCCACCCAGGCTTTTTGAGATCAAGCTGACGCTGTCGGACATGGTGTTCAGGCTGTCCTGGATAGTCACCAGGTTATCATCTGCCTTGGCCATGTTGGTGGACATTTCGATGAACATATCCGGCAGGCTTTCCAGGCTGGAAGACAGGTCGCCCAGCGATTCGGCCAATGGGACATCGGGGTCGTATGATTCCGCGGGCGCATCCACGAAGGCGCTCAACAATGGCACCCCGCTCATCACAGAACGAAATGAATCCAGCGACTTGATGGCGCTGTCCAGAACCATTGCGCCCTGCTGGGCAGCCTCGAGCGACCCGATGGCTGATTCCATCGTGGCAGGCATCTTTTCGCCCATGAAAGTGTTGACCTGGTCGAGGACCGGCTGAGTGTCGGCAACGGAAGCAGCCGTGGCACCCAACATGACAGAGAGGGCATCGATGCTGTCGACCGTGGCGCCCAATGCCTGGCTGGTGATATCCATGGCCTGCTGGCTGGTAGCTACGCTGGAATTCAGGGTAGTGATGGTCGATTCGATGGCGCTGGCAACGTCAGGCTTGAAGGCCCATACCCCCACCAGCCCGGCCAGGCTGAGCACCAGGCCCAAAATTCCGGCGATCATGACTAATATCCCAAGTATACGGCGCAGGATTTTCATTTGTCCTCCCGACAAAGTGTTCTGAAAATGGTTGGATGATGATTTATTATAGCCTTTCAGGGCGGGAAGTGAGAAAGTATTAAGGTTTAAGAAGAGTGGAAGGGAGGCAGGCCGGCTGGAAAAAGCCAGGTACGCAGCGCTGGCGGTCGACCTGCTATCACGCCAGGGAGGCGCTGCCTCCCTGAGCTCAGACCAGGTGCCGGGAGCGCTGGGCAATATCGAGCCGCCAAAGTTTACGGCAGATTTCCAGAGCGGCTACCGCTACATGCTGGCACAGCCGTATGTCCAGCCGGAATGGGTGGGGATGGTGGGTTTTTGTTTTGGGGGCGGGGTCACCTGGCTGGTCGCAACTGCCATGCCGGAATTAAAGGCGGCGGTGCCTTTTTACGGCCCGCCGCCCCCAATCGAAGATGTACCCAGGATCAACGCGGCAGTGTTGGCGATTTACGGCGCTCTCGACGAGCGCATCAACTCGACCATTCCGGCGATCGAGGCGGCGATGAAAGAAAATAACAAGATCTACGAAAAGATGATTTACCCGGATGCTGACCACGCCTTTCATAACGACACCAGCTCACGCTACAATCCACAGGCGGCCCAGGATGCCTGGAGGCGGACCCTGGAGTGGTTCGGGAGATACGTATAAATACGTTTGAAGTACGGCAGGATCCGGCGGAAGGACCAGATAACCCATTTTTGAGCCAGAAAAACTGCCTCTTGACAATCTCTTTTAATGCGTATTTATAAGGTAAAATTAATCAACAACCTGATTGGCAGGTTGCAGCGTTTCACCCAAGGAATGAACAGGAGGATACAAAGATGGATTTCGAAGGATACTGCGTCAAGGAACGAACCAAGCGGAACATTAAGAACGGCACGGTTGAATTAACCAAGAGCGGACGCCGGATCGCCAAGGGTAAGTGCCCGGTGTGCGGCGCGACCGTAACACGTTTTCTCCCCAACAAGTAGTTCAACACGGTTGAAAAGAGACAAATCCTGGCAACCCTGTGATTTGTCTCTTTTCTATTTTAAATCACATTAACGAATTTCCAAGCTCCAAGGGGTTTCCGTTTTTCCCTCCTTGAAAGGGAGGATTTGCTTTTTATGAAGAGACTCTTTGATCGAATTGTCCTGATGCTGAACGGGGTAGCCCTGATTCTGATCGGGATTGCCCTGGTGGACTTTGTCCTGCACCCATGGGCGGGTGACTACAACTTTAATTCTCCCGTCTTCCGCGCGCTGGCGATCCTGTTGCTGACACCTTTCACACTGCTGGTTGGATTGCTGATCATCCGGCGCGTGCCGGGAAATATCGTTGGACCCTTATTAATCGTTTTTTCCGGTACAGTGGCTTACGGCTCCATCCGGGAAGACATCGGTCCGGTACTGCTTTCAGTTTTCTACTACTATGACCTGGTCTTCGGCTGGTTAGCGCTGTTTTTAATGATCGCACATTTTCCAAACGGTACGCTCTACCCACCGGGCTCCAGCCGCTGGATTTATCGCCTGCTTGGATTCAATATTTTCATCAACAGCTTCATTTTCCTGAGCACAGATCCCCTGCAAATCCCTTCGGAGATGTCCAACCCATTTTTACTCCCAGAACTGCAAGAGTATGCGCAGCTCATTCTCGTGGTAGGACTCCTGTTCTTCCTCCCGATCCTGGTCCTGGCCCTGGTATCGCCAGTGCTGCGCTTCCGGAAGGGCAACCCATTGGAACGCCAGCAGATCAAGTGGCTGGCATTGTTCGCGGGGGTTAACGCGATCTCCGTGTTGCTGGGCTTGATCGCTTATCCCATGCTAACCGGGGGAATAGTGATGAGTCCCGGCACTGGCGCGTTTGCCGTTTTCTTTTACATCGGGAACGGCCTGCTGCCGCCGGCTGCCATTGGAATCTCCATCCTGCGCTACCGCCTGTGGGATATCGACCTGATCATCCGCCGCACGCTGGTGTATTCGATCCTGACGATGATCTTAACGCTGGTTTATTTCGGAAGCGTGGCAGTGCTGCATGAACTCTTCCAGCGCCTGACCGGAGAGGGCCAGTCACCGATCGTAACAGTGATCTCCACCCTGGGCATCGCCGCATTGTTCACACCCCTGCGCCGGTATATCCAGGAAAGGATCGACCGCCGCTTCTACCGCCAGAAGTACAATGCAGAAAAAGTCCTCGCAGCTTTCAGCGCCAGCCTGAGAGAAAGAATTGACGTGGACAACCTCGAGAAATCGATCCTGGAGGTGGTTACTGAGACCATGCAGCCAGCCAGCTCAACATTGTGGGTGCATCACAGCGACCAACAATCCAGTGAAGGTAATTTCAGGCTGAAAACCGCTCCGATAATCAGCTGAGCGTTTACCCAGGGGGTCCTGGGAAAACCCGGCAGCCAGCCTGGATCCTTCCCAGGCCCGATCTGGCATGTACACCCTATGGTGGTAGCGGGGAACCGCAGGCCGGTCGAGAGCGTCTAATTCCATGAAACAACACACACTGCTCCATCGCACCGCATACCGACCCGAAAACATTCTAAGCACGGAGGTGGTGTAACTAAACCCAGGAGAAGTGTGTAAAGAGGAATATCATGACTAAACCACAAAACTGGACAGGAAGGCTGCTCGGGATGGCTCTCCTGTTCGCTCTACTGACTGGATGCAGCCAGATCATTCTCGATCCAGGCCAGGACCCGCCGGTTCAAACCAGTGAAGCGACTCTGCCGGCGGAATCCGGGGAATCGAAAAACCCTCCTACAAACCAAATCCCGGCGGCAGGATCGACAGCGGTGCCCGGCATTCCACCCGCCGAAGTAACCCCATTATTGCCAGCATATCCGGGCACAGAACAATCGATTGATCCACTCATGGAATCGCTGATCCAGATGGCGAAGGCAGACCTGGCAAAACGCCTGGGAGTACCGGAAGCTGAAATCGAAGTACTGGAAGCCAGGGCGGTGGTGTGGCCAGACGCAGGCCTGGGCTGCCCGCAGCCGGGGATGTCGTATATCCAGATTCCTTTCGACGGCGGGTTGATCGTCCTGGAAGTGGATGGGCAGGAATATAACTACCACACGGGTGGAAACGACGGCCCGTTCCTGTGCGAGCAGAACGGAAATTAAGAGGGTGGAGAGGATGCTCCAGCAGTTGGTATGCAAGACGGCACCCAGGTATTCGCCGGAGGCCAGTGCGCTCCAGTTGACTGAAAATTATTGCATGCACTTCAGTCGAACGGGGCTCCGGATGCAGTGAGGCGGGTTAGAATAATCACAGCAGTGCGCATTTCTCGTATTTCCTCAAGAGAAAAGCCATGGAAACTGATCTGCCTGAAAAGAACAAATACTTCGCCAAAAATTATCCCGTTTTGACTTACTATATAATAGCGCTGGCATTTTCCTGGAGCATCCTGCTGCTCCAGGGGGCGGAAAAACAAGGATGGATCGACCTGCAGGCTCCGTATGCCATCCATTACCTGGCAGCTTTCGGACCGATGCTGGTGGCGATGGTGGTCACTGCCGCGATCAGCGGTAAAGCGGGGTTGAACGAGATGTGGGGGAGGATATCATCCCGATCATGATAAGCGCGCTGGTCATCATTTGGGCGCTGGTGATTACCAACCTGGACAGGCCGTAGAATTTCTACCACATGGAGAAGCAGGTTTTGTAAGAGAAAAGGAGGTGGATTGTGAGAGGTAATGACTTTATAACGTGGATGCTGCGCTCCCCACTGCACGGCATGTTAAGCGGAACGACCATGCTGGTCACGGTCACGGGGTGCAAATCCGGACAGAAAATCACCAAACCGGTCAACTATTCGCGGGAGGGCAATATCCTGTGGGTCACATCATTTCGTAAGCGCAGCTGGTGGCGCAACCTGCGGGGAGGCCAGCCAGTGGTGCTGCTAATCAAGGGAAAGGAATTTCAGGGATGGGGAAGGGCGATCGAAGACGGGCCGGAAGTAGAGGCTGCTTTGAGCAAATACATGCAGCGGCTGCCCAAATCTGCTAAATATTTCGACGTCGCTCTCGATGAGAATGGACAACCCAGGCCGGAAAACATCGCGCACGCCGCACAGGAGAGGGTGATGGTGGAAATCGTGGTTGAATGAAATCCGCATCGATATTGAGGAAGGGGGTGATTGTAACCCTGCTGGTCCTGATGTTATTCATCTTCCCCGGTTTGATGTCCAGCCTGTGGCCCTGGAAAGTGACCCCCCTGCCGGCACAGATGTATGCCGGACCGCTGCTCTCCTACGGCGGCGGCAGCGTGGTACTCAGTGTGGTGACAGCCCGGGCGCTGCGCAGAGGGGAATGAGCAAAGCAGACCTGCGGACTTATACGCTTTCTTAAAATCATTACCCTGAATGGAGAACCTTCTAAATTATCCCCAGATCGCGGGAGCGCAGCGCGGCCTGGGTACGGTCTTCGACCCCTAATTTGTCCAGGATATTGGAGATATAGTTCTTGACCGTACCTTCGGCCAGGAAGAGCTGCGAAGCGATCTGCCGGTTGCTGGCTCCCTGGGCGAGCAGCCTCAGAATTTCCAGCTCGCGCTCACTGAGCGAATGCGCCTGGTCGGAGCGGGGCTGCCCGACAGGCTGCGGCAGTCGGGCGAACTCGGCCAGCACTTTGCGCGCAACGGAAGGCTCGATCAAGGCGCCGCCCTTGGCCACCTGGCGGATGGCCTCCGCCAGCTCATCCCCGGAGACGTCCTTCAGCAGGTAGCCGAGCGCCCCGGCGCGCAGGCCGTCGAAGACATAGGTATCGTCATCGAAGGTGGTCAGGATGATCACCCGGGCGTGAGGGTAGTCCAGGCGCAGGCGTCGAGTGGCTTCGACGCCGTCCATGACAGGCATGCGGATGTCCATCAGGACCACGTCGGGCTGCAGGCTGGCATATTGCTGCAGGGCTTCCTGGCCGTCACCGGCTTCACCGGCCACCAGGAGGTCGGGTTCCAATTCCAGCAGCGTGCGCAGCCCCTCGCGCATCAGGCGCTGGTCATCGACGATGAGCAATCGGATGGTTTCCAAGGTCACCTCACATCACCAGCTGATCCTGAGCGGAGTAGGGTAGGCGCATGCGCAACAATGTACCGCCTTCGGAAATGCGGCTGACAGCCAGCTGACCACCCAACAACACGGCGCGCTCCTTTAGTCCTAACAGACCGAAGCCTGCCGGCTGCGACTGGGTTTCAAGCTGGATGCCAAGGCCGTCGTCCTGGACTTCCAGCACAATAGAATCCGGATGACAGATCAGCCGCAGCCAGACCCGGGCAGCCTGCGCGTGACGTCCCACGTTGGTCAGGCCTTCCTGGGCAGCCCGGAAGAATGCAATTCGCTGGCTGGGCGTGACCGGGCAGGGAGGCTCCTCAAGCTCCAGCTGTACGGAGATACCAGTAGCAGACTGGAAATCCTGCGCCAGGCGTGCCAGGGCCTGGGGAAGAGAGAGCTCGATTTCCACCGGCGACCGCAGCCGGCCGACCGTCTGGCGCAGCTCAGCCAACGCCTCCCTGACCTGGCCGCGAGCGCTGCCGACCATTTCAGAGGCTTTTGCCGGATTGGAGGTCAACAGCTTTTGTGCAGCTTCGAGCTGGACGGAGGAAGTGGTGAGGTGGTGCCCCAACGTGTCGTGCACCTCGCGCGCCAGGCGGTTGCGCTCCTCGACCGCCGCCAGGGTCTCCACCTGGCGTGAAAACTCTTCCAGCTGCAAATTTTTGGCCTGCAATTCAGCCAGCAGGCGCTCATTCTGCACCTGGGCTTTTCGGGCGACATTCAGGGCATTGGTTACGAAACCGAAGAACAGGTACCCACCGGCATAGACTGCAACGTCGCGCAGCAGTCCCGACCAGCCGCCAGACTGGAACTGCAGCAGGGCAGTGAGGGTGGTAAACAATGCGATCCACAGCAGCGTGCCCTTCAAGGAGTTGTGCAGAGCGGCATTTACAGTCAGGATGAAAAACAAAACCAGGAAGGAGAAACCCAGACCTGTCGACCAGACCAGGTAGGTGACGATCAGCGCCTGAACGGCGATAAGCAAATTGGTGAGGCGCAGTTCTTGTTGGGAATCCACCCCGGCAGGCAGCCGGCTCTGCAAGAAGCCGAAAAACAACAGCAGGACCAGCACCAGCCAGCGCTGCAGGATGCGGTCGATCTGCAGCACACCGCTGACGGCTGAGCCGGCGATGGTCAGGAATGCAGCCAGGTTGAGCAGGTTGAGGCGGGAGAGCGAGCGCATAACAGAATTAAACCACAATGTGAGCATTCACCAACTAGAAAAAGATCGCGGGAGTTTTCCCGCGATCTTCTTTGAACCAAAGGATAGGATTTATCAGGCTTCAGCGATGACCGCTGCCGGCTGCGGGCTGCGGCGCAGGACCACCAGGGCAACTGCACCCAGGCCGAACAGGAGCACGATGAATTCGACCAGGCCGCCCAGGAAGGGGATGGCGAACAGGACAGCCAGGATGAACACGCCCAGTACCAGCGGCCAGTAGATGCGCTCAGCAGAAGCGGGGTGCAGGCGCTGCAGGATCCAGCGACCGACCAGGTATGCCACAATCAGCTGAGGCAGGTAGCCGAGCAGCTGGGTGAACAGGACGGCGGCGAAAGCCAGTCCGCTCAATCCCAGCCCCAGGATGGCACCGAGCAGCCCACCCAGGGTCAGGGCACCCACCACGATGGCAGCCAACACGATCACACCCAGGGCGACCAGCAGGGCGAAGGGCACGAGCACCAGGGTCAGGAAGCCAACGCCCAAGGATGGCCACGGGCGTTCCCGCAGTGCTGCGACCGGTTTCAGGATCCATGCGGGGAGGAAGCGAGCCAGCAGCAGACCGACGACCAGCAGGGCTATCAGGCGGCGCAGGGAGTCGAGGAACCACGAACCCAGGCCATTTTCGCGCCTGACCTCTTTGGCAACCTGTTCGTCAGCCGGCGGGAGCAGGTGCTCGACCTGCGCGGCCACGCCGGAGGGGATGGCGACCTGCGCAGGGCTGGTGTAGGTCAGCTTGCCGGCGATGCTGGCGTCTTCCCCAAAAGTCAGGCCAGCTGGAACGGAGGGCATGGCCGGGGCATCGGGCCCGAACCACATCGGCATAGGCGTGTAATCCTGGTCGGCAGCATCGACCGCCACCCAGGCATCACCCCCGACCGAACCTTCCAGGCGCAGGCGGTTGGTGCCCACGCGCAGGTTTTCGATGACATCACCGGAGACCAGCCCCTGGAAGGCGCCGATCATCAAGTCGCCGCCGATGCTGCTGCCGGGTTGGGTCTCGACGCTGGCGGCGCCACTGAAGACGTCGTCGGCGATGCGGGCGTCGGGACCGAGTGTGACTGCCGCGGCCGCGGCGAACAGGTCGTCGCCGACTTCACCGTTGACCGTGACGCTGCTGCCAGTAGCCCACAGGTCACCGGTGACTGAGCCGTTGACCACGACCGTATTGCCGGCTGCCATCACATCGCCGTTGACCGTGCCGTCGATGATGATATCGCTGCCTGCCAGGTACAGGTCATCATTGATGACCTCATCCTTGCCGATGACGATGCGATCCTCGCTGCGCCCGTCGAAGGCTTGTGCAGCCGGTGTGAAGACCAGCGAGGCCAGGATGAGCAGGCTGAAAATGCTTAGTAATCTGGTACTGCGTTTCATGAGATTTCTCCTTGATTGTTATTCGCTGCCTGGATGGCTTAAGCGCCGTCCATGGCGAGCCTGTTGAGTAGATGGCAGCATGGTAACTCCAGCGTGGTCATGTGCGGTAGTGCCGGAGGTCATAAGAACGGTCATATGACTTGAATGACTAGAGAAAGATGAAGATCTGTTTGTGATAGACTCTTGAAGCAAGAATTGAATTCCAGCAAAAGCAGTAAATATGACTGAATTTGAATTGACGGCTCACATGGAAAATTTTCTGGCTGAAATGAATATTCTGCAAGAGTGACTATCACTCACGATTGAAGATCCAGACAGGTCACAGATTGGTGAAGATGGTAATATTCACTATTTCAGAGCAATTTAAGAGCGAGACGGCCGGGTTCTGCATGTAGTGGTGAATGAAGCTGCCCACGATTCCACCCATCGACCCGGATGCCGCACGGCTGCGGCAGCTGACACTGACCAAGCCGCCCAGCAGCCTGGGAAGGCTGGAAGAGCTGTCAATCCAGCTGGCAGGGATGACCGGCAACCCAAGTCCCAAATTTGAACGCAAGAAGGTAATCATCATGGCGGGCGACCACGGAGTGTGCGCTGGGGGCGTCAGCGCCTACCCGTCGGAAGTGACTCAACAGATGGTATTCAACTTCCTGCACGGCGGGGCGGCAATTAACGCACTGGCGCGGCAGGCGGGAGCCAAGGTATTGATTGTCGACATGGGTGGGTTGAAAATTTCCCACCCATCGAAGACCTGGTCCAACGCAAAATTGCAGCCGGGACGCGCAACTTCGCCAGGATGCCGGCCATGACCACCGAACAGGCTGAAGCAGCGATCGCAGCCGGAATCGAGATCGCAGGACAGGAGATCGAAGCGGGCGCCGACCTGATCGCCACCGGTGAGATGGGCATCGGCAGCACCACGGCCGCTGCGGCCATGACGGCGACCTTCACCGGGCTGCCGGCCAGGGAGGTGACCGGGCGCGGCACGGGGATCGACGAGGCAGGCTGGCAGCGCAAGGTACAGGTGATCGAGGCGGCGCTGGAACTGCACGGACCCGATCCCAAAAATGGCCTGGAAGTGCTCAGCAAAGTGGGCGGCTTTAAGATCGCCGGGCTGGTGGGTGTAATCACCGGTGCAGCAGCGCGACGGGTGCCGGTGGTGCTGGACGGCTTCATCTCGGGCGCAGCGGCACTGGCAGCATTCAAGCTGAGGCCGCTGCTGACCCTGGACCTGCGCCTGGGCGAGGGCAGCGGGGCGTCGCTGGCTTTCCACCTGATCGAAGCGGCCTCACGCCTCCTGGACGAGATGGCGACATTCGAAGAAGCGGGGGTCAGCAACAAGGAATGAAAACTCTGCGCACCTATGCCGCAGAGCTGCGCTCGGCGACCGGGTTCCTGACGATTTTACCGATCGAGAACCGGCGCGATGCCGGCATTCAGGCTGATAGACAAGGCCTGGGCAAGTCCGCAGGCTGGTTTCCATGGGTAGGCCTGGCGATCGGAGCTGGCGCAGGCGCGGCCTGGTGGCTGAGCGGCCTGGTGCTGCCGCCCATGCTGGCAGCGGTGCTGGCAGTGGCGGCCTGGGCTGCGCTCACCGGTGGGCTGCACCTGGACGGGCTGGCAGACTGCTGCGATGGACTGCTCAGCGCAGCGCCGGTCGAGCGGCGGCTGGAGATCCTGCGCGACCCGCGCCTGGGAACTTTTGGGGTTGCCGGATTGTGCCTGGTGCTGGTGGCGAAGATCGCGGCAACCTACAGCTTATTACCCGCCCTCACTATCCCCGGCATGCTGCTGGCGGCCAGCAGCGGGCGTCTCCTGATCCTGCTGGCCAGGCGGCAGCCATCGGCGCGAGCGGGCGGGATGGGAGAGGATTTCCAGTCCGGACTGCGAGGCGCTTCTCTGCCGCTGGCAGCCGTGCCGGTGATCGTTCTGTGCGTATACGTGGGTTGGAGCGGCGTGCTGGCCGTGCTGGCCGCGCTGCTGGCGACCCTGGCGATATTCAGACTGGCGAGAGGTAGGATCGGCGGGCTGACCGGCGACGTGCTGGGCTGTGCAGTGGAAATCAGCGAGCTGGCGGTTCTGCTGGCCTGCAATCTGCGGTTGCCGGTATAGATGAAAATGGACTGGCTGCAGCGACTGCCCTTCCGCCTGGGCACCACCTCTTATATCCTGCCGGACGAAATCCTGCCCAACGCTCGCTACCTGGCGGGGAAGGTGAGGGATGTGGAGCTGGTGCTGTTCGAGGTGGATGAGGGGCTGAACAACCTGCCCTCGCCGGAGGAGGTAAACGAACTGCGCGAGCTGGGGAGCCTGCACGACCTGAGCTACACGGTGCACCTGCCGCTCGACCTGCGCCTGGGATCGGATGGGGAGGTGCAAAAGCTGTCGATCTTCAAAGCGCTTAGAACCATCGAGGCCACCCGGGCGCTGGAGCCGCAGGCCTACATCGTGCACCTGGACGGCAGCGAGGTGCGGGAGGGCGCTACCGCCCGGAAGATGCAGCGCTGGAAGGAGCAGGCCAAAGCGGCGCTGGAGGAAGTAGCCGAGGCCTCCGGTGACCTGGGATTGCTGGCGGTCGAGAACCTGGAGAACTACCCGCAGGGCTTCTGGGAAAAAGCTTTGCAAGGGCTGCCAGCCAGCCACTGCGCCGACGTGGGCCACCTGTGGCTGGAGGGGATCGACCCGCTGCCCTACCTGGAGCGAAATCTGGAAGTGACGCGCGTCATTCACCTGCACGGCATCCAAGAGCGCGACCATGCCTCCCTGGCATACGCACCGCAGGAGAGCCTGGAGGCGGTGTTAAAACTGCTGTGCGAGCGCCGGTTCCCGGGTGTAGTGACGATGGAGGTGTTCGGACAGGCAGATTTCCTGAGCTCCTTAAAGGCTGTGGAAGACAGCCTTGGCCGGATCGGATACTAATAAACCTCCCCAAGGGTTCGGAAACCTGAGGGAGGTTCAGCGAAGGAGATGCGAAATTTGGGCAATCGATTGACACTGATCCTGGGCGGGGCGCGCAGCGGCAAGAGCCAGCATGCACAGCAGCTGGCGGTGGAGAGCGGAAAAGCGGTGCTGTTCGTGGCGACGGCCGAGGCGGGCGACCAGGAAATGGCAGAACGCATTGAGGCGCACCGCCTCAGCCGGCCGCAAGCATGGGAGACACTGGAAGCAGCGCTGGGTGTGGGCAAGGCCATCCTGGAAAGGAACCCTTCCGGGCTGGTGCTGATGGACTGCCTGACACTGCTGGCCAGCAATGTGCTGGGGCAGTTTTCGGAGCCGTACCAGCCGCGGGAATACGGAGCGGCGCTGGACGATGAGATCGAGGGGCTGCTGGAGGCTTACCGGCAGACCCGAGCGGAATGGCTGGTGATCTCGAACGAGGTGGGATTGGGAGTGGTGCCGGCGACCCCGGCGGGAAGGCTGTACCGCGACGCGCTGGGAAGGGCCAACCAGCGAGTGGCACAAGATGCGGACGAGGTGGTGTTGATGGTGGCGGGGTTGGCGGTGAAGATAAAAGGTTAAGCGGAAGTTTTAGCGGACGATGAGACAAAATCCTGATAGCAAGTCTGGTTACAGTATCCATATCAGCCTCTACAGACTGGGCGGCATGGCCGCGTGGACGGCTGCCGTGCTGACCCTGGGCGAGGTGATCCTTTTCATTTTTTACCCGCAGCCCGAGACAGTGATGGGATGGTTCGAATTATTCCAGGAG
>Ga0209254_10001782_pt1 | contig 19432 bp, 18 predicted proteins | sample FrelakmetDIP11DI_FD_187148 | JGI IMG/M metagenome (GOLD analysis project Ga0209254, IMG submission 187148) | Freshwater lake sediment microbial communities from the University of Notre Dame, USA, for methane emissions studies - DIP11 DI (SPAdes)... | ecosystem: Environmental > Aquatic >...
CTGCGCTTCGTAGGTGTTGAAATAGCGGTCCATTGCCAGCAGCACGAATACGTTCTCCTGGGTGCTGCCCCAGCGTCCGCGCGTCTGGTGCGCCAGCAAGCCGGCAACCAGTTTCGGGATCAGGTCGCTCTTTGGATCGTCGGCGATCAAGACATCCTGCTCATGTGTGACCTCCAACCCCTCGGCGCCCTTGGACGTGGCCACCACCGGCGTGCCCAGCGCCATGGCCTCCAGGATTTTCAGCCGGGTGCCGCCGCCCTGGCGGATGGGCGCGACGCAAACGGCAGCCTGGGCCACGGGCAGGCGTACATCGTCCACGAAGCCGGTGAGGCGTACTGTATCGTCGAGGATCAACCCTGCCAGATCCACGCCGCTGGTGGAGCCGGTGATGGTCAGGGAGACGTCAGGCTGTTCCACCTTGATAAGGGGGTAGACTTCAGCCAGGAACCAGCGCATGGCGTCGTAGTTGGCGCTGTAGGTCAGGCTGCCGTTGTAGACCAGGGCCGAGGCAAAGGGCCGCTTGGGGTCATCGCTCTTCAGCGGGATCGTGCCGCCCACGATCCACATGCCGGAGCGGGCTGCCTCCGCCGCGAGGAAGTCCTGCAGGGGACCCGCGCCGTCCTCCTCGATGATCGCCAGGCGATCCGACTCCTTCTTCCCCATCCGCGCAAAGTTTTCGGGCAGCACGGCCAGCGTCGCCCCGTCGGCAGCCGCCGAGCGCAGCCAGCGCCGGGCTCGCGTGAGGTTGGCGGCAACGTCCTCGCCGGAGTTCATCTGGATCGCGGAGATGCGGAGCGTCTTCATCGGATCATCTTTCGGAGCAAGCCGGTGAGTGTACGAAAAATGCGGCTCAGCGGGTCAACTCGGCTTCCGGGGGGAGTTCCTTGAGGACCTCGGCCAGGTAGCGCTCGCAGTCCCGGAATGGCGTCAGGTCCACCTCGCTCTTCTGGACCTTGCTCACGACCGGCTCGTCCCACCCCCCGGTCACCCGGAAGTAGCTCTCTCCCAGCGAACTCAGCGGCTTGCGGAAGATCTGCGAGATCAGCAGCACCGTACTGCCTACCAGGGGCCCACCCACGAACCCGCCCACGGCCAGCACGTCCGACACGTGGGGCCGGACCACGGCCAGCTGGTCGTAACTCCGGTCCCGGATCGACACGCGCCCCAGTATCCCGATGTCCGTCACCGGTCCTTCCAGGCCCAGGTTGCAGGTAAATGCATTGCCCTTGTCGAGGCGGAATTCACCCTTCACCTGATCGAAGGCCAGCCCCTTGTCCGTCACGTCGGAGAAATCGAGGCCGAGGCGGCGGGGCAGCGCCGCAATGCTGAGCAGGCCGACGAAGCGCCCGCCGCCGGGCTCCACGGGCAGGAACTGGCCCCTGTCGAGGTTCACCACGACCCTGCCACCCGCAGAGTTGAGGAAGTCGACGCTCGGACCGCCCGGCCAGAACAGGTCGAGGGTGACGCTGGCCTTCTCGCCCTCGACGACGGGGTCATAGCCCAGCGCCTCGAGGGTCGGCGCGATATCCGTGGAAACCAGCTGCAGCCGCAGTTCGCTGCGCTGGCGGCGGACGTCGTTGTCCTCCACCACCCAGGTGGCATCGCCGCTGATCCGGAAGGTGTCGCTCGCAAGGTTGAGCGGTTCCACCACGACGCCATCACCACGCTGGGCAAGCTCTGCGGTGAGCCGGCCGAGTCGCATGTCCTTCAACACGAAATCGCCGACAGAAGCACGCACGGCGGGCAGGTTCCGCGGGTCCGCGACGCCATCGCCAGTGGCGGAATCGGTCTCGACCAGCCAAAGGCGCTCCATGTCGAGCACCACCGGCGCCTCGTCCGCCGGTCCGACAGGCACGGTCACCACGCCCTCCGCGGACGGTCCACGCACCTCCACCCGCCATTCGTTCCCTGCCCGACGGGCGTCGATCCGTGCCTCGGGAAACGCCCGGCCAAGGATGGCGAAGCGGTTCGCCTCGATGTCGATCTTGCGCATCAGGTCGGCGGCGGAGCCCTGGCTGCCACCACCCGTGCCACGGCCGGGGAACCAGTCCTCGAAACGCAGGCTGGCGAAGTTCCCGCCGATCTCCAGCCCAGGCTCGACCGGCATGCTGGCCAGGACACTGCCACTGCGCAGGGTGCCCCGCTCCAGGCGCCAGGTGGACCTGCCGCGCTTCGTTCCTGACACGAGTTGCAGCGCCCAGCTGACGCCACGCTCGATGGTGCCGCTCACCTGGACCAGTCCCCGTTGCGGTAACCGCACCTCCAGGCGCATGGGTTCCGGATCGCCGGCCGCCTTGGCCAGCGGCGGTGGCAGTGTGCTGACGAGCTGCTCCAGGGCTGACCGGATCTCGATGCGCAAAGGCTCGCTGGTGCGGCGCTCCGGTACCTTTACGGTCGCCATCCAGGCCACGCCGCCCCCGAGCTTCTCTGCGTAGGGGAGGGAGAACGCGGCAGCCAGCTTGCCCGCCGGGGTCTCGCCCTGCACGTCAGCCACCTGCGTCAGGCCCGATTCGTCCGGTGTCGCGGGGCGCAACCCGATCTTCACCGGCTCATCCAGGAAGCGGCCGGTGAGCTCGGTGGCCACGAGCCGGTTGGTATCCAGCCGCACCACGCCATCCAGGGCGGTGAGGCCGAAATCCACGCCGCGCAGTCCCAGGCGCGCACCCTCCAGGTCGAAGGTGCCAGCCAGCCGGTAGTCCTTCGGGCTGCCAATGGGAACCCGCAGGTCGACGCCCGTGGTCACGGGGCCGCTGCCCGTCACGGTTTCGAGGGTGGGGCCGAGCACAGCGGCGACCGGTGTCTGGCGGAGGAAGCCGAGGATCTGGCCGAGCTGCAGCCGTTCTGCCGCGGCCACATCGAGCTCTGCATCGCGGATCAGGTTCGGGACACGGATCTCGGCATCATTGAAGGGAATGCCGCCGATCGCACCCCGGTTCTCCACCGAGGTGAGCGTGACGCGATCGATGATGACGGTGCCCGTCGCGCTTTCCAGCCGGGGCCAGTTATCCGCGTAGTCGATCACCGCATCAGCCAGGGTGAACTCGGCGCGGAAACGCCCGCCGCCATCTTCGTAAGGGAAGCCGCGCAGCGGCCCCTGCCAGAGCAACTCGGCCCGGGGCACCGACCCGGCGACGAAGGCGCGGTCCAGCCACTGCACCACACCAGGCTTGAACCTCACCAACGGCAGGTAGTTCAGGGCCGCCGGCGCCGACGACGCGACGAAGTTGGCCGAGATGTCGACGAAGACGGCGCCCGCCCGGGGAAAGTTGACGCGGAACCGCGACCGGCTCTCCCCGTCGGGCGTCGCGATCCGCAGGTCATCACCGAAGACTTCCAGGCCCTGCTCCGAGCGCTTCCAGCCGAGCAGCCCGGTGGCGCTGCTGGTGCGGATGTCGGCGCGGAAGAGTTTCGGAAAGCGCAGGAAGCCGGCCCGGGACTTGAGGTCGATGCGGCCTCCGGACTGGTCGGCGCGCACGGTCCCGGTGACGCCCGTGACCGCCCAGCCTGGCGCCGGCATGACCAAGCCCGCCTCGCTGAAAGCGGCCTCCGCCACCCAGCCTGGCGGCTGGTCCACCGGCAGGGATGCCGTGAGCTTGAAGTCACTGATGTCGCCATCCAGCCGCTCGGGCAGGAGATCGCGCCGGAGCCCGGTGCTGGCGACCGACCAGACTATCGGCCACAGGTCCTGCAGGCGAATGTCCTTGGCCGCCGCGGTGAGTGCCCCGCCGGCGTCATTGCCGGGCGCCCGATAGCTGATGGAACCGGTGGCCGCGGGCGACTTCCGGGAGTCGCGCTGCACGGCAAACCGCCGGAGGCTCGCCTCCCAGCCAGCCGCGCTCCGCTGCCAGGCGGCCTGGAGTTCCAGCCCCTCGAAATTGTTGTCGGCAGTGACGACGCCGTCCCATACCGTGGGTCCCAGGTCCAGGTCCACCTCAACGGCCGTCGGCGCCGTCCCGGCGAACGCGGCCTGAAGATCCACGTCGCCGCGGCCGGAGGCCAGGGGCACGGGCTCATTCGCCAGCATGCGCAGCCATCGGGCCACGTCGAGATCGGCCCCGGTGGCCCGCACCTCCCAGGCCAACGGGTCCCGCACCGTCGTGGGATCCGGGGGCCGGCCGGACGGCAGCAGGGCCGCCGGCACCGTGCCCGCGACCTCGATGCCGAGCCCAAGGCCGTCGCGCCCGTCCACCTCGGCGGCAAACCCGACGAGCCGGGGACCCAGGTCCAGGTCCAGCTGCCGGATACCGAGCGCCAGGCGGGGCTCAAGGCGCGAGGGATCTTCCACCACCAGCTCGATGTCCCTGAGCTGCAGGTCCAGGCGCGGCAGGCGCTGGTTCCTCGGCCGGCGCAACAATTCGTCGAGGAACACGGTGTTCACCAGCCACTGGCCGGTAGGCAGGCGCTCGGCCTTGACGCTGGCGCCACTGACGGCGATCCGGCCTGGCTGGAGCCGGCGGTCCACGATGAGCCGCCAGACATTGACTCCAACGCTGAGCTCCCGGGCATCGAACACCGGGCGCTCGTCCGACAACATCGCAATACGGACGTCCGAGAAGCGCACTTCCGGACCGCTCAGCGGCCAGCTCGCGCTCAAGGTCCCGAACCGGACGTCGAAGCCGGTGGCCTCCGTGACGAAGCGCCGGATCTGATCCTGGTAGTCGGGAGCCAGGGGCAGGAGCAGGCGGGCGAGGCCCACGAGCACTGCCAGGACGATGAGCACGGCGGCGGCGATTCCAGCCAGCCAGCCCAGGCTCCGCCTGACGATCCCGCGTTCCCTCATGGCGCCGGCCGCCTACACCAGCACGACGTCGAACTGATCCTGGGCATACAGACTCTCGGCCTGCAGCCGGATCGACTTGCCGGTCAGCGCCTCAAGTTCGGCGATGCTGGATGACTCCTCGTCAAGCAGCAGCTCGATGACTTCCTGGTGAGCGAGTATGACCAACTCCTTGAAACTGAACTGCGCGTGCTGCCGGAGGATCTCCCGGAAGATCTCGTAGCAGACGGTCTCGGGAGACTTGATGTGTCCCCGCCCCTCGCAAGTTGGACAAGGCTCGCACAGGAGGTGTTCCAGGCTTTCCCGGGTTCTTTTCCGCGTCATCTGCACGAGCCCGAGCGGCGACACCTCGGCAACCTGAGGACGGGCAGTGTCACCGGCAAACGCGGTATTCAGCGCCTCCAGGACCTGCTTCCGGTGCGCATCCTCGAGCATGTCAATGAAGTCGATGATGATGATCCCGCCGAGGTTGCGCAGCCGGAGCTGCCGGGCAATGGCCACGGCGGCCTCGAGATTGGTCCGGAAGATGGTGTCCTCCAGATTCCGGTGTCCGACGTAGCCACCGGTGTTCACGTCGATGCTGGTCAGCGCCTCAGTCTGGTCGATGACCAGGTAGCCACCGGACTTGAGTTCCACCTTGCGGGCCAGTGCCTTCTGGATCTCGTCTTCGATACCGTAGAGGTCGAAGATCGGCCGGGGACCCGGGTAGAGCTCGATGCGGCCCACCAGTTCAGGCATGACGCTGGCCGCAAATTCCCGCAGTTCGTCGCAGGCCCGCGCGTCGTCGATACGCACCTTGACCGTCCCCGGATTCACGAGGTCGCGAAGCACGCGGATGGCGAGCGGCAGATCCTGGTGGACGAGGGACGGCACCGGCGAGTTCTGCGCCTGCCGCCACACCACCTCCCAGAGGCGGCGCAGGAACTCCACGTCGGCGCGCAGCGGGCCCTCATTCACCCCTTCGGCGGCGGTCCGCACGATATAGCCGTGGTGCGGGCTGGCACCGGTCAGGTCGGTCATCAGCTGCTTCAGCCGGGTGCGCTCCTCCTCGGATTCGATTCGCCCGGAAACGCCGAGTGTCGTTTCCCGGGGCAGCAGCACCAGGTAGCGGGACGGCATGGTGATGAAGGTCGTGAGACGGGCGCCCTTGGTGCCCAGCTGGTCCTTCACCACCTGGACGAGCACCGTGTCGCCCTCACGCAGCAGGTCCCGGATATCGGTTTCCAGCCCGGGCACTACCGGCGGCGACCCGGCCGCCGGGAGCACGTCCGAGGCGTGCAGGAAACCGGTGCGGGCCAGGCCCATTTCCACGAAGGCGGCCTGCATCCCCGGCAGAACCCGGGCCACGCGCCCCTTGTAGATGTTGCCGTTGAGCCCCCGTCGCGAAGTGCGCTCGATCAGCACCTCCCGGAGCACGCCGCCTTCGACGACGGCGGCGCGCACCTCCCGGGACGTGAGGTTGATGAGGATTTCCTCGTTCACAGGCGCGACGTCACCATAGCTCGCAACCGAACAGGGTCAGCAGCCGGGCCGTCTCGAACAGGGGCAGGCCCATCACACCGGAATAGCTGCCCCGGAGACCGGCGATGAACTGGGCGCCGCGGCCCTGTATCGCGTAGGCGCCGGCCTTGTCGGCCGGCTCGCCCGTGCGCCAGTAAGCGGCGATTTCCTCGGGCGCCAGCACGCGGAACGTGACCTCGCTGCGACAGAGTTCGACTCGCTCCCGCTGCTCGTCCGCGACGGCCACGGCGGTAAATACGGAGTGCGTCCGGCCCGACAGCCGGCTCAGGATCCTGGCGGCATCCGCCTGGTCGCGCGGCTTCGCAAACAACTCGGCGCCGAGGGCTACCGACGTGTCGGCCGCAACGACGGGTATACCCGGGCCCCGCCGGAGCGCAACGCCGGCCCGCACCTTGGCGGACGCCAGGCGGCAGGTCAGATCGGCGGACCCTTCCCCGGGCCGGACTGCCTCGTCCACTGCGACGGGCAACACCTCGAACCGGACGCCCAGCTGGGTGAGGAGCTCCTGCCGCCTCGGCGATGCGGAGGCGAGGTACACATACGGGTTCAAGGGCGCGTTCAAGGGGCTGGATATCCTGACAGTCAGGCCTTGTGGTAGGGATGGCCCTGCAGGATCGTCCACGCGCGGTACAGCTGCTCGACGACGATCACGCGGACGAGGCCGTGGGGAAACGTCAGGGCGGACAGGGACCAGGACTGGTTGGCGCGCGCCGTCACTTCCGCCGCCAGCCCCTCGGGGCCGCCGATGACCAGCGCCACGGACGGCTGGTGGTTCTGCCAGCGCGCCAGTTCCCGGGCCAGCTCTGCCGAGGACCAGCCCCTCCCCCGCTCGTCCAGGGTCACCACGAAATCGCCAGGCTTGATGCGCTGGAGTATGCGCTGGCCTTCCTTGGCCTTGGCCACCTCAGGGTCGCCGCCGGATGAGCGCAGTGACAGTGGTATCTCGACGAGCTCGGGCTTCAGGTGCGCCGGCAGACGGGCCAGGTACAGGCTGACGGCATCGCGCACCCAGTCTTCCGGGCGGGTACCGATCACCAGGAGCCGAATTTTCATGCGTGATTCTGCCAAGTCCCCGCCGAAAGGGGGCGGAGGATCATACACGCCAACCTTGCCAGCCTGGCCGGTGGCCGGCCTGGCCGGTGGCCGGCCTGGTACCCCCGATGACCGCGGGAGCAGGTCCGCCAGGGCCGCCCTCAGGCAGTGGCGGCAGCGCCCATGTCCCAGAGGCTTTCCAGCTTGTAAAACTCCCGGGCCTTGGGCTGCATGATGTGCACGATCACATCCGCCAGGTCCACCAGGACCCACTCCCCGCTGCCGGTGCCCTCGACGCCCAGTGGCGGGCAACCAGCTTCGGACGCCCGCTGTACCAGCCGGTCGGCGATGGACTTCACATGGCGATCGGACGTGCCGCTGGCCACGACCATGTAGTCCGCAATCGTGGTCAGCTGGCGCACGTCCAGGACCTTGATGTCGCGGGCCTTGAGATCCGCCAGCGCGTGCTTCGCAAGCGCCAGCAGTTGCTTACTGCGCACTAGTTCTTGCCTCCCTTGGATTGGCATAGATGTGGGTCTTCGCGATCAATTCAAGCACGGCGTCCGGCACGAGGAAGCGGGGATCACCGCCAGCGGCCACCAGGGTGCGAATCGCCGACGACGAAATTTCGAGCTGGGTCACATCCCGGAGCAGCACACGCCCTGCCGGCGCTTTCGCGAGGTCAACCGGGTTGGTCGTCCTCCGCGACCGGAGGAGTTCGCCCGCTTCGCCGTCCACGGGCTGCGCGACGCCGGGGCGGCGCGCCACCACGACGTGGGCCAGATCCGGGATGTCGCGCCAGCGATGCCACGTGGGCAGGCCCAGGAAGGCATCGAGTCCGAGCAGCAGGCACAGCGGGCGATCGTCCACTTCCTCGCGGAGGCTCGCCAGCGTGTCGACCATGTAGGACAACCCCGGGCGGCGAAGTTCCCGCCCATCGACCCGGAAGCCCGGCAGGCCCTCCAGAGCGGCCTCGAGCATGCGCAGCCGCAGGGCTTCCGGCGCCACGGCCGGGGGACGATGGGGCGGCAGGCGACAAGGCACGAAGCGGACCTCGGCCAGCCTGAGCGCGGTCATCAGCTCGTGGGCCGTGCGCAGGTGGCCCACGTGGATGGGATCGAAGGTGCCGCCAAAAACACCGATGGGTTGCTGGGGCATCAGGTGAGTTCGGCTCCCCTGAGCGGCCGGCCCGCCAGGGCCAGGGTCAGTTCCAGCAGGGCGTTCCAGGGCTCGCCGGGGCGTGCGCCCTTCACGATCTGGTCGGCGCGGCCGGCCATGCGCAGCAGCCTGCGGAGCGCGCCGGGCTTGTGGTTGCGCAACGCCCGGATGTAGAGGTCGGACCGGGATTGCCAGACGCCGGCGCCCTGGACCCCCCGGGCGGCGGAGCCGTCGCGACTGGCGCGGATGCCCGCATCGACGAGCACCAGCGTTTCCCTAACCAGGGACCAGAGCACCAGGGGCGCGGCCGTACCCTCTTCCCGGAGGCCGCCGAGGACGCGCACCGCGCGCTCCACGTCCCCGGCGAGCGCCGCGTCGCCCAGCTGGAAGACGTCGAAGCGGGCGCCATCGGCGACGGCAGCCCGGATCCGGTCCGCGTCGAGGGCCGTGCCCGCGGGATGCAGCAGGGCAAGCTTGTCGATCTCCTGCTGGGCCGCCAGCAGGTTCCCCTCCACCCGGCCCGCCAGCAGGTCCAGGCCCTCGGCGTCGCAGGTGAGGCCGGCGGCGCGGAAACGCCGGGCGATCCACTGGGGCAGTTCCGCCAGTCCCGGCGGGCGGGTTTCCACCCAGACCCCCGCATTGGCGAGCGCGCTCGCCCAAGCGGACTCCGCGACCTTGCGGGTCAGCGCCGGCGTGATGATCACCACGACGTTGTCGTCCGCTGGCCGGGCGGCCAGCTGGCGCATGGCCCGGGAGCCCTCGTCGCCGGGCGCCGGCGTGGGCAGGCGGATCTCCACCAGCTTGCCCGTGGAAAACAGCGAAAGGTTGCGGAGGGAGGCCGAGACCGAGTCCCAGCTGAAGGAGCGCTCGACGACGTGGGATTCCCGTTCCTCACAGCCGCTGGCGATGGCAGCGGCACGGAGAGCGTCGACGACCTCGTTCACCAGCAGGGGCTCGTCCCCGGATACCAGGTAGACGGAGGCCAGCTTGACTGCAGCGGGGGGCTTCTGCGCCGCGCCGCTGCCGGGGCTCCGCGAATGCTCCTTCAACGGCTGAAGGAGCTGATCGGGCCTTAGCTTCATGCCGGGACCAGGGGCCTGGCTATTGGCCGAGCTGTTGCCAGTCGATGGACTCCTCTTCGAGAAGAACGGGAATGCCTTCGCGGACGGGATAGACCAGGCGGCCGTCCCGGGTGACGAGGGCTTCGGACAGGGTTTCCGGGAGGGGCAGCGCGGAGCGGTTGCGGAGCTGGCCGGCCGTGATCGCCGTGTTGAGGCGCGTCAGCCGCTCGCTGTCCAGAAGCTGCAGCGGCAGCTTGGTGACAGGGCAGACGATAGGTATGTCGAGCAGTCTCTTGTCCATCTCGATGGAGGGGAATATAGCAGGGAATCCTGCCGGTCAGTCGCGACCCCACCAGACATAATCCTTCGGCACGGGATCGGCGCCCTGGCCCGCTCCCAGGATGGTAAAGGGATGGCAGCGGCCGATCCGCCGGAGCCCCAGCCAGCCGCCCCGCAACAGGCCGAACCGGCCAATGGCCTCGATGGCGTAGGCCGAGCAGGTGGGTACATACCGGCAGTTCATGCCCAGCCAGGGCGACAGCGCTGCCTGATAGCCGCGGATCAGCCCGATAGCGGCCCGGGCAGCCAGGCCAGTGCGCCCGGGAGCCGGGCCGGGCCTCAGCGCTCCGCACACGCGGCGGCCGCCTTGCGGATCGTGGCCAGCATCGCGTGGAGGCCGTTGCTGCGCGTCGGGCTCAGGTGCTGGTCCAGGCCGATGGCCGTGATGAAGGACGGGGGCGTGGCCAGGATCTCGCGGCAAGCCCGGCCGCTGTAGATGCGCATCAGGATCGCGATGAGGCCGGACACGATGGCAGAATCGCTGATGGCCTGGAACTCGAGGCGGTCGCCCGCGGCCTTCGTGACCAGCCAGACCTGGGACTGGCAGCCCTTGATCTTCCGCTCCTCGGTCTTCTCCGTTGCCGGGAACGGTGGCAGCTGGCGGCCCAGGTCGATGATGTACTGGTAGCGGTCCACCCAGTCGTCGAAGAGCGCAAACTCCTCGACCAGCTCGCGCTCCGCGTCGGCGATGGACGACCCGGCCATGGTCAGCTCCCGGCGCGCCGCCAGCGCGTGCCCTCCGGCCCGTCGAGGATCACGATGCGATTCGCAACCAGCTCGTCCCGGATGCGATCCGCCGTGGCGAAATCCTTGCCCTTACGTGCCGCCAGCCGCTGCGCGAGCAGGGCTTCAACGGCCTCCGCCGTGAGGCTGCCGTGGCCTTCGGCACCCCGCAACCAGGACTCCGGATCCTCGGCCAGCAGGCCGAGCAGGCTGCCATCGGCCCGCAGCCGGACGGCCAGTTCCTGCCGCTCGGCCGGTGACTCCGAGCGATTGATGGCACGGGCCAGATCAAAGAGCACGGCGAGCGCCTTCGGCGTGTTGAGGTCGTCGTCCAGCGCCGCGATGAACTCGGGATCAGCCTGCCCGGGCTCGCCCTCGGCAACCGGCACATCGCGCAGCGCACCGTAGAGACGATCGAGCTTGCGCCGGGCCTCGGGCAGCACGTCGCCGGTCCAGTCGAGGGGCTGCCGGTAGTGGGCGGACAACAGCGCCAGCCGGATCGCCTCACCGGGCGCCTCCTTCAGCAGGTTTCGCACGAGCAGCACGTTGCCCAGCGACTTGGACATTTTGGTGTGGTCCACGTTGACGAAGCCGTTGTGGAGCCAGTAGCGCACGAACAGCTGGCCACCGTGGGCGCAGGTGCTCTGGGCCACCTCGTTCTCGTGGTGGGGAAAGATCAGGTCGTTGCCGCCGCCGTGAATGTCGATGGTGGGCCCGAGATGCTGCACGATCATCGCTGAGCACTCGATGTGCCAGCCGGGCCGGCCCCTTCCCCACGGGCTTTCCCAGCCGGGCAGGTCAGGCGTGGACGGCTTCCACAGCACGAAGTCGCCCGCATCCTCCTTGTAAGGCGCCACCTCGACGCGGGCGCCCGCCAGCAGGTCGCGCCGGTCACGGCCCGAGAGTGCGCCATAGTCGTCGTAGGAACGCACCCGGAACAGAACGTGTCCCTCGGCGACATAGGCATGCCCGCCCTGGATGAGCCCCGCAATCATGTCGATGATGCCCGGCACATGGTCCGTGGCATGGGGCTCCAGGTCCGGCGGCTGGACACCGAGTGCCGCCATGTCCTCCCGGTACACGGCCTCGAAGCGCCGAGTGATATCGCCTATGGGGACACCCTGCTCGGCGGCCGCCTTGTTGATCTTGTCGTCGATGTCAGTGATGTTGCGGGCGTAGGTGAGCCGGTAGCGGGTGCGCAGCAACCGGGCCAGCACGTCGAAAACTACGGCGGGACGGGCGTTGCCGATGTGCGGGAAGCTGTAGACCGTCGGCCCGCAGACGTACATCGTCACCTCCCCCTCCCTGAGGGGGACGAAGGCTTCCTTCTGGCGGGTGCGGGTGTTGTGGAGCGTCAGGGACATGGATGAAACGGGTGAATTTGGGCCGCTATAATAGCGCCCCCATGGACCCCAACCGCATTTTCGCGCAGCGCCGCACCATCGAACAGGTGGAAGAAGGCCATGAGCTGGCCCCCAAGTTCGACGCCCAGGGGCTGATTGCTGCAGTCACCACGGACTTCACCAGCGGCGAGCTGCTGATGGTCGGCTACATGAACGCCGAGGCACTCAGCCGTACCATCGAGACGGGCGAAGCCCACTACTTCAGCCGCAGTCGCCAGGCGCTGTGGCACAAGGGCGCCACGAGTGGGCTCGTGCAGAGGGTGCGGGAGCTGCTGATCGACGACGACCAGGACTGCGTGTGGCTGCGCGTCGACATTACCGGCGGTGCCAGCTGCCACGTGGGCTACCGCAGTTGCTTCTACCGCCAGGTGCCGGTAGGAGCGGCGGCAAAGGACAGCGACGCCCCGCTGCCGCTGACTTTCACAGAGACCGAGAAGGTCTTCGACCCGGAAATCGTCTACCAGGGCCAGCCCAACCCGACGAAGCTGTAGTCGCGCCGGTCGGCGCTCCTACACCAGGCTCAGGATGGCGCCGGCCAGCGCGCCAACGGCCAGGATCATGTTCGGCAGGAACGACAGGCCGAAGCCCGCGCCGCGCTTCTTCGGATCAGCCACGTACCCAGTCAGGTACAGGGCCCGGCCGATCACGAAGACCACTCCCAGCGCAGCCGCCCACAGGGCGCTCACGTAGTACCCGAACAGCCAGGCCGACGGCACGAACACGATGAGCTGTTCCAGCGTGTTCTGCTGCACGCGGAAGTAGCGCTCGAACACGGGATCGCCCGTGGTGGCCGGAGCCGGCACGTTGCACCGCACCCGGGCACGCCCGACCAGCAGCGCGAAAACCATGTACTCGATCAGCGCAAGCGCAATCACGGCAGCAACCAGGGCCATGCATCTCTCCGGAAGGAAGTTCGGCCCAGCCTAGCGGCTCAGCGCTTGCCGGACCAGCGGGACGCGGGCAGCTCGTCGGAGAGCCAGCGCGCCTGGCGCTGGATCCAGGCCTGGCGCCTCTTCGTGTAGCGCGAGGGGTTCTTCACCTTGAACAGATTCGGGTTGGGAAGCACCGCCGCCAGCAGGGCCGCCTCCGGCTCGTTGAGCGCGGCGGCAGGCTTGCGGAAGAACTGGCGCGCCGCGGCCTCGACGCCAAAAACGTGGGGCCCGAACTGGGCGATGTTGAGGTACACCTCCAGGATGCGCTCCTTGGGCCAGAGCAGCTCCACCCAGAGGGTGAACCAGGCCTCGAGCCCCTTGCGGAACCAGCTGCGCGCGGGCCAGAGCCACAGGTTTTTTGCCACCTGCTGGCTGATGGTGGAAGCGCCGCGAACCTGCCTGCCCTTGCCGTTCCGCCTCCACACCTTGCGGATCGACTCGACGTCGAAGCCGGCGTGGTCGAAGAACTTCTGGTCCTCGGCCGCGAGCACGGCGAGCGCCGCGCGGCGGCTGATCTTGTCGCGGGCGACCCAGTCGTAGTGCACCTCGGCCGAGAAGCTCTTCTGGCCGAGCCAGTTCTGCAGCATGAAACTGGAGGTGAGCGGCGGGATCCAGCGGAGCGGCAGGACCAGCAGCACGGTCAGCGCAACGAAAAGCGCCACCGACACGAGCAGTACGCGCAGGAGGCTGCGGGAGACGGGGCGGCGGGATGTGGCCACGGAAAGGCGAAGCGCGGACTCAGCGCACCGCAGTGAGCCGGCGGGTGACGAGCCCCACCAGGTCGCTGGCGATGGCCTGGCGGATGATCTCCTCCTCGCCTGCCTTCCCGAGCACCTCGGTCTCGTTGAAGGCAAAGTCGCGCGTCAGTGCGAGTTGCTCCAGGGGCACGGCTTCGACGCCGTCCACGTCCACGGAGAAGCGCACCCGGTAAAACACCTCGTACTCCGCGGGTACGTTGCGGGCAGTCACGGACAACAGGCGGCGGCCCGTGTCATCACTGAGGACCTTGAGCACGGTACGCGCCTGCGTGGGATCGTCGGTCAGCTTGATATCGCTCCGGCGCAGGACGGTGACCAGTTCCCGGTAGAACGGGCTGTAGCGGTCGGCCGCCTGGATATGCATGACTGCCATCTGGGGTGGCAAGTCGGGCGCGCCCCGGAACCGGAAGCCGCAGCCGGCCACCAACAGCACGGGAGCAAGCAGGAGCAAGGTCGCCAGCCAGCACGGGGCCCGGTCAGACGACGACATTCACGAGCTTCCCGGGCACGACGATGACCTTGCGCACCGGCTGGTCAGCGACGAAGCGTTGCACGTTCCCGTCGGCCAGGGCCGCCGCGCGCACGTCAGCCTCGGACGCGGCAGCCGCCACGGTGACGCGGCCCCGCACCTTCCCGTTCACCTGCACGACGATCTCGCGGGTGTCCGCCACGAGCGCGGCGGGATCGGGCTGCGGCCAGGCCTGGTCGATGATCGCCCCGTCGTGGCCGAGCACGTTCCAAAGCCGGTGACAGATGTGGGGCACGATCGGCGACAGCATCAGTACCGTCAGGTTGAGTGCCTCCTGAACGACGGCGCGGTCGGCCGGCGTCGCGGTCTCCGCCCGGTTCAGCGCGTTCAGCAGCTCCATCACGGCGGCGATCGCCGTGTTGAACGTGCGGCGGCGACCGATGTCGTCCGAGACCTTCGCCAGCGTCTGGTGCACCTGCCGGCGCAGGGCCTTCCGGGCCTCGTTGGGCTCCCCCGGCACCACAGGACCAGCAGGCCCGGCCGCCACGTGCGAGTGAACGGCGCGCCAGATGCGCTTCAGGAACCGGGATGCACCCTGCACGCCTTCGTCCGACCACTCCAGCGTCTGCTCGGGCGGCGCGGTGAACATGGTGAAGAGGCGGGCTGTGTCGGCACCCAGCGTGTCCACCAGCGCCTGTGGGTCCACGCCGTTGTTCTTCGACTTGGACATGGTGCCCATGCCGCCGGATTCCACCGGCTGGCCGTCGGCCAGCAGGAATGCCGTCCGGCCGCCGGCGCCGTCGTCGCGCTCCTCAACCTCGGTCGGGTTGAACCAGGCGATACGCCCGGCCTCCGTCTTCCGGAAATAGATGCCATTCAGGACCATGCCCTGGGTCAGCAGTTTCGCGAAGGGCTCGTCGAGAGTCACGAGGCCCAGGTCGCGCATCACCCGCGTCCAGAAACGGGAGTACAGGAGATGCAGGATGGCGTGCTCGATGCCGCCGATGTACTGGTCGACGGGCAGCCAGTACTTCACCCGCTCGTCCACCATGGCGTTGGAGTTGTCGGTGCAGGTGTAGCGCAGGAAGTACCAGGACGAATCCACGAAGGTGTCCATGGTGTCCGTCTCCCGGCGCGCAGGCTTGCCGCACGCGGGGCAGGTGCAGGCCAGGAAATCCTCGCGCTTGCGCAGCGGGTTACCGCTCCCGTCGGGCACGCAGTCCTCGGGCAGGACGACCGGCAACTGGTCGTCCGGGACCGGCACGACGCCGCAGGCGGAACAGTGAATGATCGGGATGGGCGTGCCCCAGTAGCGCTGCCGGGAAATGCCCCAGTCCCGCAGGCGGAACTGCACTCGCTTGCGCCCCAGGCCCTTCTTCTCCAGCGCCCCCGCGATGGCGTCGACGGCCTCCTGGAATTCCAGTCCGTCGAACTCGCCCGAGTTCACCGTGATGCCGTGCTCGGCGTAGGCGGGCTGCCAGGGGGCGACCGTATCGACGTAGGTGCCGGTGGCAGAGCGGATGACACAGCGGATGGGCAGCCCGTACTTCGACGCAAACTCGAAGTCCCGCTCGTCGTGGGCCGGCACGGCCATCACCGCGCCCTCGCCGTAACCCATCAGCACGTAGTTGGCGACCCACACCTCGAGGCGCGCGCCAGACAGGGGATGAATGACGTGGAGGCCGGTGGGCATGCCGCGCTTCTCGGCGGTGGCCACGTCGGCCTCCATCACGCTGCCCTGCTTGCACTCCTCGACGAAGGCGGCGAGTGTCGTATTCGACCGGGCGGCGGCAGTGGCCAGGGGATGCTCCGCGGCCACCGCGCAATAGGTTGCACCGAGCAGGGTGTCTGCACGGGTGGTGAAGACCTTCAGGACTCCATCGGCAGCCATGGCCTCCCGCGCCGACGCGTCGAAGGGGAAGGCGATCTCGACGCCCTCGCTACGGCCGATCCAGTTGGCCTGCATCAGCCGCACTCGCTCGGGCCAGTCCTCCAGGGTGTCCAGGGCCTCGAGCAGTTGATCGGCGTAGGCGGTGATCCGCATGTAGTACATGGGGATCTCGCGCTTCTCGACGACGGCGCCGGTGCGCCACCCGCGGCCGTCGATCACCTGCTCGTTGGCGAGCACCGTCTGGTCGAGAGGGTCCCAGTTCACGATCCCGGTGGTCTGGTAGACCAGGCCCTTCTCCAGGAGGCGCAGGAACAGCCACTGGTTCCAGCGGTAGTACTCGGGCTGGCAGGTGGCCAGCTCCCGGCTCCAGTCGATGCCGAAGCCCAGCGACTGGAGCTGCCGCCGCATGTAGGCGATGTTGTCCCAGGTCCAGGCAGCGGGCGCGACACCCTTGGCCATGGCGGCGTTCTCGGCCGGCAGGCCGAAGGCATCCCAGCCCATGGGCTGCAGCACATTCCGGCCCAGCATCCGCTGGTGGCGTGCGATCACGTCGCCGATGGTGTAGTTCCGCACGTGGCCCATGTGCAGGCGCCCGCTCGGGTACGGGAACATGGACAGGCAATAGAACTTCTCGCGGGACGCGTCTTCCCGGGCCCGGAAGCTGTCGTGGTCAGACCACCAGCTCTGGGCCTCGGCTTCGACGGCCTGCGGGTTGTACTCAGGAAGGGTTTGGGACTGATCGCTCACGACGGCGGCGGCTTCGGGCTGATGAATGAGGGCCGCAAGGATACAACGGCGGCGCTCGCCAGCAGCACGACGCACGCCGCCAGGACCGGCCAGTTGCCGAACCGGACCCAGGGTGTCGCCCCTTTCCGGGGCTGGACGGTCGCCGTGACGACGACCGCCTTGAACTGCTCGCCCTGCCCGACGATTACGCCCCGCGGATCGATCACGGCCGTGATGCCCGTGTTCGTACTGCGCAGCATGTAACGGCCCGACTCCAGGGCGCGGAAGCGGGCCATCTGCAAGTGCTGGTGCGGGGCAATGGAATCGCCGAACCAGCCGTCATTGCTGAGGTTCACCAGCAGGCCGGCCTCCGGCAGGAAGTCCCGGAGCTCGTCACCGAAAGCATCCTCGTAGCAGATGCTCGGGGCCAGGGCGACGCCCCGGGCCCGCAGCGGCCGTTGCCCTTCGAGACCCGGCGCAATGTCGGTATAGGGCAGATTCATCAGCCGCAGGACGTTGCGGATGAAGTCCGGCACCGGAAAGTACTCACCGAACGGCACCAGGTGGCGCTTGTGATAGACACCCGTGCTCTCCCCGATCGTGAGCAGCGAGTTGCGGAACTCGCCGGTACCGAAATCGAAGGTGAGGATGCCGAGGATCAGCTCCTGATTCCGGGCCTTCATGAGCTCGCCCAGCGAACGCAGGAAGTCCTCCTCCTCATGGGCCAGCGCGGGTATGGCGGCCTCCGGCCAGATGATCAGGTCGGCCTCGTCGAGGTCCAGGGTCAGTTCGAGGAACAGGGCCTTGGTGGTCTCCAGTTCCTCCAGCAGCCACTTCCGGTCCTGGGAAATACCCCCCTGTACGAGCGCCACGTCCATGGGCTCCCCCGCGGGAGCGGTCCAGTCGCGCCCCGTTAGCAGCGCGGTGGTGGCGCTCGCAACGGCGAGGACGGCGAGCCCCGCAAGCCTCGCCCGGTTCGGACCCGTGAGCAGGAGGGCCAGCGCACCGGCGCAGAGGACCACCACCAGCGACAGGCCGTGGACGCCGGCGAGCGGGGCCCAGGCGGCCAACGGCCCGTCGATCTGCCCGTAACCCAGACTCAGCCAGGGAAAGCCGCTGAACAGCCAGCCGCGCAGCCACTCCACGCCAACCCACGAGGCGGGTAACACGGCCAGCAGCTGCCAGGCAGGCTGCCGGCGTCCGACCATTCCCGCGAGAACGCCCCAGGCGGCGAGGTACACCGCCATGAGCAGGATCAGGGCACCGCACAGCGCGACGGCAATCGGTGGGGCGACCCCACCAAAATCGTGAATGCTGATGTACAGCCAGTAGGTGCCAGTCGTGAAGGTGCCCACCCCGAACCAGAAGCCCCGCAGGGCCCGCTCCCGGCCGGACTCGCCTTCGACCAACAGGAACAGGAGCGCCATCAGCGGTGGCGCGAGCCACCAGTAGCCGAACGGCGCGAAGCTGAGCGGGAGCGCGGCGCCGGTGAACGCCGCCACGAAACGCCCGCGTGCTGTCAGCAGGCGACGGAACACGTCCTGGACTACCGGACGGCGACGGACGGATTGATGCGGACGGAGGGCATGCGACCTGGGATCACGCCGCTGCCACGTCGCCATCCGCAGCCGCGGCCGAACCCCGCGTGACCTCGACGCTGTGGATCCGGCGGCGATCTGCCTGCAGGACGCGAAAGCTGAACTCGCCGAATTGGAGCGTTTCCCCCTTGCGGGGCAGGTGGCCAAGCTCGTGCATCACGAGACCGCCCACGGTGTCGTAGTTCTCGTCGTCGAGGCTGGTGTCGAAGAAGTCGTTGAATTCGTCGATCCGGGCCAGGGCGCGGACGTGATAGCGGCCAGGCTCCTGCTCCTGGATCGGGCCCACTTCGGCGGAGTCGTGCTCGTCGTCGATCTCGCCCACGATCTCCTCGAGCACGTCCTCGATGGTGAGCAGCCCGGTGATGCCACCGTACTCGTCCACGACGATGGCGATGTGGTTGCGGCTGCCCCGGAACTCCTTCAGCAGAGTGTTCAGCCGCTTGCTCTCGGGAATGAAGGTGGCCGGGCGGATGTAGCGGGAGATGTCGAAGGGCTGGTCCGGGGTCTCGACGAAGTGGCGGAGCACGTCCTTGGCCAGCAGGATGCCGACGACCTCTTCCCGGTCCTCGCCAATCACCGGGAAGCGGGAGTGGCCGCTCTCGACGATGGCCTTCAGGACTTCATCACGCGGTGCGTCACGCTCCAGGACCGCCATCTGGGACCGGGGCACCATGACGTCCCGGACCTGGGTCTCCGACACCCCCAGGACCCCTTCGAGCATGGCGAGCTCGTCGGCATCCAGCACGGTTTGAGCGTGGGACTTGCGCAACCAGTCGAGGAGGTCTTCGCGGGTCGCGGCGTCGCCCTTGAGCACCCGCCGCAGGCGGCCGTACCAGGTCCCGCCTGGGTGTTCGTCGGAATCGTCGTCGGTCATGGCGGCATTCTAGCGGGTTCCGGGGCCGCCCTCCCGGGGGGCTGCAGGTCCGAAGCCCCCGGAGCGCCTCACTTTATTACATAAGGATGACGAGGATAGAGGATAGGCTGAACAAAGCCCGTCCCGCCAGCGGCCCGGGAACGGGCGGTGCCGACCGGCGCCGGGATCCG
>Ga0209254_10001784_pt1 | contig 19425 bp, 17 predicted proteins | sample FrelakmetDIP11DI_FD_187148 | JGI IMG/M metagenome (GOLD analysis project Ga0209254, IMG submission 187148) | Freshwater lake sediment microbial communities from the University of Notre Dame, USA, for methane emissions studies - DIP11 DI (SPAdes)... | ecosystem: Environmental > Aquatic >...
GAAGGCGCGGTTGGTGGTAATGACGGTGGAGCCGCGCTCGTAGCGCTGACTGATCACCTGGAACAGACCGTCGGCGGCGAACTTGTCGATCGAGAGGTACCCCAGTTCATCAACTTATGTGGAGCTCCACATAAGCCGACCCAAGGTTCCATACCGACCCAGACCGCCAGCCCGACCTGTTCGACCCCAACGACGCCCTGCCATTCTGAGGCCACCGCGGCGGGCCCGCGCCCGCCGCCGCTCCCCCACCATCGGGAGCTTCGCCGACCCCCCGCCGCTGCGCCAGCACACCGCGCTTCCCGCTTTCATCCATCTTCCACCGCTATCCCACCGGGGCCCTCAATGCGGGAAAATCGGCCACGCGCATCACGAAACAGTGCGGCGGGAACTCACCGGTGGAATAATTTGAGATGTAACACTTTCGCTCCGCTCGCATTACCGGGAATCGACACCAGTCTAGGTGGCTCCGATTTCCGTGCCCCACCGCCCGTATCCTCGCCTTTTTCGCTTGTTCACGGGTGCCCGCTTCCAGCGGAAAGGCGTCACACCCCAGGCCCTGGCCGCCGCCAAGGCCGGCACGGTCCGCAACTCCCGCCTGGAGTGCCCCCACTGCCGCCAATCCACCGCCATGGCCGCCATCCGCGGCGACCGCCGCGGGGGCGACTACGGCCTGCGCCAATGGGAGAACGCGGACCTGGTCCCCCGCCCGGACGACACCTTTCAGGAGCGCCTCTACTGCATCCGCTGGCGTCTGCCGGACCTGGCGAGCCTCCTCTGGGCCGAGCAACAGGGGCGGGCGGGCGGACCCTGCACCCGGCCCGTCCCGGAATGGGTCCCCCTAGACCGGACCATCACCGGGCTCGCCACCCTGCTGGACGCGAGCGACCGCCTGGACCTCGCCGACCTACGCGCCCGCGACTGGCTGGCCGAGGACGCTGAACTGGCAGGGGCCGAGGCGCACCTCGCCGACCTGTCCACCGCCAAGGCCCGGTTGGATGAGGCCCGCCGGACCCTGGTCGGGCTGCGCACCCGCCAGTCCCAACGCGCCGCCGACCTCAAGGCCCTCGCCGACCGCCTCCCCGGGGCCCTCTATCGGGGGGTGGAGGGCGCCGACCTCGAACGGGAGAGGCTGGTCCTGGCCCTGCTGCGGAAGCGCTTCGACGACTGGCAGGCCAAGGGGTACACCCCGAGCCGACGGATCGAGCCCGGCGACGAGACGACGCGCCTGATGCGTGAGCACGGCTGGACCCATTGGCATCACCTGTTCACCCAGAGGCAGCTCCTGGTCCATGGCCAGATCCTGGCCGAGACGGCCCCGGATGACGCCGCCAATACCCGATCTGCCGCAGCCAATCTCCTGGAGGTCGGCCGCTGCGGGGACTGGGATTCCCGGCTCTGTCGCTGGTGGACGGACGCGGGTCACGAGAAGCTCATTCAGACCTTCAGCAACCAGGCCCTCAACACCCTGGTCACCCATGCGGGCCGCCCCCTTCCCACCCTTGCCGACAACCTGTTCCTGGACAACAGGCCGGCACCGATTGTCGGGCAGGCCGCGGTGGCCGTCAACGATGCGCGGGCCTTGACCACCCGTTGCTCGATCTGGATCACGGACCCGTCCTACGCGGATGCCATCAACTACCACGAACTCTCGGAGTTCTTCCTCGCCTGGTACGAGAAGCACCTGCCCAGGCTCTTCCCCAACTGGTCCCCGGACAGCAAGGGGGGCCTAGCCATTCGCGGCTCCGGCAAAGACTTCCGCCAGGGCATGGTGGACGCCTACCGCAATCTCGCCGCCCACATGCCGGACAACGGCATGCAGATCGTCATGTTCACCCACCAGGACGCCGGAGTCTGGGCGGACCTGGCCCTGATCCTCTGGGCCGCTGGGCTGCGGGTGACCGCCGCCTGGACCGTGGCGACCAAGACGCCTTATGGCGGAAAGGAGGGCAGCAACTATGTCCAGGGCACCGTCCTCATGGTCCTGCGCAAGCAGACCTCGGACGCCGTCGCCTTCCTGGACGAGATAGTCCCCCAGGTCGAGATCGAGGTGGAGCACCAGCTCAAGTCCATGCTGGACCTGGACGACCGGGAGGACCCCAACTTCTCCGACGCCGGCTTCCAGCTCGCCGCCTATGCCGCCGCCCTGCGCGTCCTGACCGAGTATCGCGGCATCGAGGACCTGGACGTGGCCTACGAGCTGGCCCGGGAGCGGCGGCGCGGCGAGGCGTCCCCCATCGAGGCCATCATCGAGGACGCGGTGAAGACCACCAGCAACTTCCTGGTCTCCGAGGGCATAGACCCCCAGCTCTGGCGGCGCCTGGGCCCGGAGGAGAAGCTTTACCTCAAGTGCCTGGAGGTGGAGGCCCATGGAGACTACCGCAGCGGCGTCTTCCAGGAGTTCGCCCTCGGTTTCGGGGTTCGGGACTACCGCTTCATGCTGGAAAGCGGCAAAGCCCATCAGACGCGCCTCAAGACCGCCACGGAGTTCAAGCGCCGGGACTGGGGCACCGAGGGGTTCGGCTCGACGCTGTTGCGCGACGCCCGGTTCGCCGTTTACCAGGCCGCCGAGCGTGAGGAGGCCAAGGTGGGCCTCACCTACCTCACGACCGAAGTGGACGGCTACTGGACCCACCGCGAGACCCTGATGGGCATGCTCGCCTTCCTCGGCCGGCTGCCCATCCCCCACTGGTCCGTTGACGCCGAGGCGGCCCGGCTGCTTGCGGGAGCGCTGGAGAATGACCATGTGTAAGCCGCTGCCCAGACAGACGGCCAGGAAATCACTGGGACCCGGCCGCGGACCATCCATCGGAAAATGCTCCGCCGGACCCGGGCAGGCTCAGCTTCTGGGCCACCTGGGGTCTTAAGCTAGGTCGCACAGTCGCCATGGAGTACCGGATCGTCACCGTCGCCTCGGATACGGGGGCGCAGTTGGAGCAACTGGGCACCAAGGAGAAGTTCTGGTTCCACGCGACGGATGGGACCTACACGCTGTTCAAAGAGGGGCATGCCGCGAGCGGCGAGCACTGGGCGGAAAAGCTGGCCTGCGAGGTGGCGCGCGGTCTGGGGCTACCCCATGCGGAGTACGACTTGGCGGTTTGGAACGATCGGCCAGGGTGGTGTCCCCCATGTTCGTGCCCGAAGGCGGGCGTCTAATCCATGTCAACGAGCTGTTGGCCCGGACCCATGCCGGGTACGACGAGAAGGCGGCGTACCGATGCTCGCAACATACCCTCTCGCGGGTCATCGCCGTCCTGCGCTCGCCTCAGGTCGGTCCGCCGCTTGGATGGTTCTGTCCCGTCGCGGTTGGTGGTGCTGCCGGGGTCTTCGTGGGCTACCTCTTGCTGAATGCACTGATCGGCAATCAGGACCGGCATCACCAGAACTGGGGTCTGTTGAAGGTGCCCGGCGGCGGGCTCACCCTAACCCCAACCATCGACCACGCATCGAGCCTCGGACGCAACGAGACCGACCCGAAGCGCGGCGAGCGGCTGACTACACGGGACAAGGGGAGAAACGTCGCGGCCTACGTCCGCCGGGCGACGTCCGGGCTCTACGAGAACAAGACCAGCACCAGGCCAATGACGACATTCGATGCCTATTGCCAGGCAGCGTCCTGGTACCCGAACGCGGCGGGGTATTGGCGCGCCAGGCTCCGCGCCCTCGGCCCGGAGGCGCTCGATGCCATCGTCCAGGCCCTGCCAGAGTCCGTTGCAACCGAGACGGCCAAGCGGTTTGCCCTCCAGGTTATGCTGGAAAACCGCGCCCGTCTGCTCGAACCGGAGTGAATGCGTCATGAATACCCTCTTCGTCGCCATGCAGGACCCTGCCTCACGCCGCTGGGCCCCCGTTGGGCGCCTGACCAGGGACAACGGACAGTACCGCTTCGTCTATACGTGGGGCTGCCGCACCATGCCCGACTTCGCCGCCTTCGGGCGGCTTACCGACCTGAATGCGGAATACGTGTCCGAGGAAATGCGCCCGGGTCTTGGACGGCGACGAGCGCAAACGCTTTCTGGCGCGCGGGTGGGGGGAGTTTGTTCTCTGTCCAAGAAGGGCGGCTCGCCGCGACGGTGCCTGGGCCGCCGCCGCTGTCCTGGCCGGACCGCCGGGCTCGCTTCGCCCAGTCGCGCCGAGACCGCGCTCCCACAGTCGGCCGCCAGGTTGGAGCAACACCTAACGCCGACATAGCCAAAGAAAACGGCCTAGACAGAAGCTGTCTAGGCCATTCATTTTATGGTGCGCCCTGCGCGACTCGAACGCGCGACCACCTGATTAAAAGTCAGCGAAATGGCCATTTCTGGGCGTTTCAAGGCGTAACTTGTCAGTGTGCTCCCACCTCCCTAAGTCCATTGTTCTGTCGCCATTTTCTGCCAGATGTTATAGACTGTTACTCACTCGGGGTAACAGGCCATAACGCCCCATTTTGTTACCCCGGTGTTACCCCGAAAACCGCCCAAAACCGAACGCAACCGCAAGGCCCGGGAGCGCGTTGGACTGGACAGATAGACAGGAGGCACCATGCCGACACTCAGATTGACCGATGCCGCCGTGCAGCGGATCAAGACCCCGGAGGACGCCCCCCGGGCTGAGTATTGGGACCTGGTGACGCCCGGGCTCGGGCTTCGCGTGTCGGCAACCGGGGCACGGTCCTGGGTCATGATCCTGCGCACCCTCAAGGCCGGCGCCTGGAAGCAGCAGCGCGTGACACTGGGGAGGTATCCAGCCGTCTCGCTGGGCGAAGCTCGCCAACTGGCAGTCGAGGCCAAGACCCGGGCCGAACAAGGCGGGGACCCTGCCGGCATTCGCAAGGAGCGGCGGGCCGAGCTTGAGCGCGACAGCCGCAACACCTTCGCCGCCGTCGTGGCGGACTTTCTCAGCAAGTACCGCGGTCGCCAGAAGCGCCGGCCCGCACCCCGCACCCAGGCCGAGATCAAGCGCGTCCTGGAGTCCGACCTGTTCTCAGCCTGGCGGGATCGTCCGCTTGCCGAGGTCGCTCGCCGCGACGTGCTCGACGCGCTGGACGTGCTGGTGGACCGCGAGGCTGAAGTCATGGCGAATCGGACCCTGGCTTATCTGGGGATGTTCTTCGGCTGGGCTGTGGACCGCGGCATCATCCAGGCCGACCCCACGGACAGGATTCGGAAGCCCGGCGCCGAGCAGTCGCGTGAGCGCGTCCTGACGCTGGACGAAATGCACGCGATCTGGGGGGCGACGGCGCCCACCCAGGTCAGCAAGGGGGACCTGTTCGCGTGCATCGTCAAGGTCCTGATGCTGACCGGGCAACGGCGCACCGAAGTTGCAGGAATGCACTGGGCGGAGGTCGATCTGACCGCGGGCCTGTGGACCCTGCCGGGCGACCGGACAAAGAACCATCGGGAGCACCTTGTGCCCCTCGCCTCCCCGGTCCTGGACATCCTGCGCGAGCGCCAAGCCGAACAGGTCGCCATGGGGATGACGACCAGCTATGTATTCACCAGCTTCGGCCCCCACCCGTTCTCGGGCTGGTCGAAGTCCAAAGCCAGACTGGACGCCAGGGCCGGCATCGCACCGTGGACTTTGCACGACCTCCGCCGAACCCTGGCTACCCGCATGGCCGAGGACTTGCGCATCCCGCCGCACATCATCGAGGCGACCATCAACCACGTCAGCGGGACCCGGGCCGGCGTGGCAGGTACCTACAACCGCGCCTCGTACCTGGACGAGCGCCGCGCAGCTCTGGACGCCTGGGCCGGGTACGTCCTGCGCATCGTCGGCGAGGTCGAGGCCGACAACGTAGTGACCCTGCGCCATGGGTAGGCGCGGGCCGAAGCCCTCGGGCGAGGCGTTGACGGGTGCGGAGAGGCAACGGCGCTACCGCGAGCGGCAAGCAATCAAAGCGGCCAAGGCCCGAGGAACGCTCTGTATTCAGATAGGGGGGTTCGAGAGGCGCTTTATCGAGGCCGAGGCCGAGGTTAGCGGAAGTTCCCCGGAAAAGATCGCGGCGCAAATGCTGCACGACGCTATACGGGCAAAGGCCCTGGAGATGTGGTCCGCCGAAATGCCGTTACGTGACGACATTTCGACGGACCCCCGACTGAATATCTGACTTATCCTTTCGAGACAATCGGTTGGCCAGATACGGGGCTTTACGGCGCCCTCTCTGTCGTGACGCCATGATTCCTAGCACCACAAGTAAGAGGTGCAACAACCATGGCCACCCGCCGCACGACCCAGACCGCAGACCCCGCCCCCACCGATGACCCTCTGATTGCCGCCCCTACCGTGCAGGGGCTCGCGGCAAACGTTACTCGGATGACCCTCTGGCGATGGCGCCAGGTCGGCATCATCCCACCCCCCACCGTGATCCGAGGCCGCAACTATTGGCGCCGCTCCGCCATCGACGCAGCTCTCCGCGCCATGGAGCAGGGTGCACCGGAGCCCCAGGACGCCGACCTCAGCGCCATGGAGCAGGACGCACCGGAGCCCCAGCCCACCCAACCGGTGCGAGCCCGCGCCGTGACCCATGCGGGCGAGGTGGCCCCGTGACCACCACCGGTGGGCAACCGTGGTGGGCGGGGGTGGCATCATCGGATGGCGACCGACACGAGAAGTGTAGCACTGGATGTTTGAACAGTGCAGCCGCCGCGACCGTCACCGCCTCTGACTTCTTGGCCACACTGTTCCCCGACCGGCCCCCCGGGCTGTACCCGATGGCATGCGCGGTGCCCGGAGACCCGAAGACAGCGCCCGGCCCCGCCTGGACCGGGACGCCCGTCAACGGAAGCGCGCCCGCGCTGCCCGAGGGGACGGGTTGGTACTTCTCGCCCGCGCTGTTCGCCCGAGACGACTCGGGGCGCATCGCACGCGACAAGGGCCACGCCCGAACGGTCCACGCCATCGTCCTAGACGACATCGGTTCGAATGGCAAGACGACCCCCGAGCGGATCGCCCTCGCCCCGAGTTGGGAGATCGAGACGAGCCCCGATAACTCACAGTACGGGTTCTTGCTGGGCGAACCCGTGAGCGTTGATGACGCCTCATCGCTACTGCGGGCCATCGCCGCCGCTGGGCTGGCCGACACGAACGGGTCGAATCCGGTCCGCTGGGCTCGCTTGCCGGGCGGGCTGAATTGCAAGGCGGCCGTGGTCGAGTTGTGGGGCGAGCCCTTCCCGGTGGCCCTCGTCGGTTGGGCACCGGATCGCCGCTACAGCCTCGCGGAGATTGCGGACGGGCTCGGGTTGCACGTCGTCGCGCCGACGCCCCAGGCGAGCACCCAGGCCGCCCCAGGACCATCCCTTAGCGAATGGGAGCCCGCCGCCCGCAAGTTGGCGTGGGACGGCGCCCGCCGCACTCACGACAACCCCTTGCTCGGCCGCCATGCGGAGGTGTTTCGTCTTGGAGCTTACGCCGCCCGGGACGGACTGCCCCGGGACGCACTGCCGCTGCTCCTGGCCGAGTTTGCCCGCCTGATGCGCCCGAGCGACACGTCCGGGAACATCGCGCCGATGCACTTTGAGGCCGAGCGCAAGACCATCGCGGACGGCTACGCTCAGGGACTCGCGGACCTGCCGGCGCCTGTGGACCCGTCCGAGATGCTGCGCCGCGCCGCCGAGAGGGCTTCTAGCGAGCCCAGGCCCGGCCCTGACGCGACTGGCGAGGGTAAGGCCAAGCTCACCCAGGACGAGGCCGAGACCTTAGTCGCCTGGGCCTGGAGGGCTGGCGCCCCGCTGCCCGACCCCAAGGCGACCGGCACTTTCGATGGGTTGCCCGACAAGAACGGCAAGCCCATAGAGCGGCTGCGCGTGCCCATCGCCGAGTACCCCACATACACCGCGCCATGGCTGAAAATCGCCTGGGAAGCGGGCGACCGGGCGCGGTACATCGACGAGATCGGGCGGTACCTGCCCCGCCGCGAGGCCCAGGTTGAGCGCGAGGCCGAACGCACCGGCAAGATGCCGCAGGACATCCCGGCCGACGTGCTGCGGGCCGATGCAGTCGCCTGGTTGGATCGCATCCTAGCGCTAGACGTGCCCGATGAGACGGGGCGTGCGCTGCTGGCGCGTGTCGGCGGAACCGCGCCAGTCACCCCGCCTGCCCCCGAAAAGCTGATTGCCACTGAGGAGGAACTCGCGGCTGCCACGCTGTCTCCGCGGCGGATCGTCCGGAACCACACCTACGCGGACGTGGCCCAGGTTGTCGCACCCGGTGGCACCGGCAAGACGACCGTGCTGATCTGGGAATCGGTGCATATCGCCATCGGGCGCCCGCTGTGGGGGCTCGCGGTCGAGTCGCCGGGCTGGTCCTTGTACGTCACAGCAGAGGACCAGAGGCCGCGCCTCCTGGCCCGCCTGCGCGAGATCCTGCGCGAGATGGACCTAACCGCCTCCGAACGAGACGCCGCCATCGCCGGGTTCAGGGTGTGGGACGTGTCCGGCGAACAGGTCAAGCTAATCCAACTCGCGGACGGGAACATCGTGCTGACCAACCTGGCCGACGCCATCGTGACCGCCTACCAGGCCGACCCGCCAGCCGTGGTGATCTTCGACCCGCTGGTGAGCTTTGGCGCATCGGAACAGGCAGTGAACGACAACGAGCAAGGCATCATCACCGCCGCGCGGCGCATTGTGAAGGGCCTGGATTGTTGCGTGCGGCTGGTTCACCACACCGGCAAGGCCAACGCCCGAGACGGCACCCTGGACCAGTATTCAGGCCGCGGGGGGTCGGCCCTAGCCGACGGTTCGCGCATGACCACGATATTGCAAGCATGGCAGGGCGACGGCGCCATCGGGCTGACCCCGCCGCCCGGCTGCACCCTGGACCCGGGGACGAGCATCGTGGTCATGGCCAGGGCCAAGTTGAGCTACGCGCCGCCGCAACCGCTGATCTGGCTTCGGCGCCGCGGGTTCGAGTTCGAGCACTACGCCGAGCCGCCCAAGCTGTCGCCCGCCGCCTTCAGGTCGGCCCAAGCGGATCAGGTCGAGCGGTACCTTGTCTCGCAGTTGGCTGCTGGGCGGTATCACACCGCAAGGTCGCTGGAAGAGGCATCGGCGGACATCGGCATTCCACAAAAGGGCATCCGCCGCGCCCTGTCGGAGCTTCGGGTAAGCGGTCGCGTAGTCGATGCCGACATGCCCAAAGACCATCGGCATGGAAGCCGCAAAACCTACCTCGCAGCGGTCGCCTACTGCGGCACACCTGATGCCGCAGTACCCGCGGACACGAGCTTAGGTCCCGACCTTACCGCGGCACCGTCTACTACTGCGGCGCCCTATAGGGATTGCCGCACTGCCGCAGTAGCGGCGGCAGTGGGCAATACCCCCCTTCCCGCACTGCGTCCCCCACCTTTGCCGCAGTACACCGCAGTTGCCGCAGTAGCACATGACGATGCCCCCAGCGACCTACCCGCCGCCATGCCCGAACCCGAACATGGCCCGGTTGAGGCTGAACTATGACAGCCACCGCCCTGCTGGCCGACGCCCTAGCTGCCGGTCTGACCCTGCACCTTGACCCGCCCGACCGCATCAAGGTGCGCGGGGACGCCGTAGCTGTCGCGAGATGGACGCCCATCCTGCGACCGCACAAAGCCGCCCTGGCGACCCTGCTTGCGGACCGCCGGGCCACCACCGAACGCGCCACCGTCCTTCAGTACCTTGGCGGACTGCCCACGGTGAAGGCCCAGGAGGTCGCCGAACTGGCGGGCGCCTACTACAGCCACCACTGGTCCTGCCCAACCTGCCGGGCGGGGACCCATGTCGGCTCAAAGCTGCACCGCCCCTGTCCGGCTGGAGCCGCCCTGTGGGCCGCCTACCAGGCCGCGGGCAGGGGGGGCAGGCCATGACCGCCTCCTTCTTCCTGCAACGCGACGACACCCTCGCGCCGACGATGCCAGGGCCAGCCGAATCCCGCGCCATCGCTGGCGACGCCAAGTGGTTTCGGAGGAACAAGCGCCGCTCGTTGCGCTTGCGTAAACCTGCCTCGGGCGAAATCAGAGGACTTGGCGGATCTGCCGCCGAACTTGGCGGGTATCCCGCGATGATCCTGGTTCGACAAGTCCTCCCTAGCGTCAGGGGGCGCCGGATCGTCTACACGTGCTTACCAGTGGACGCGCCCGAGGACGCTTTGACCGCCTTCGAACGACTGGTGGACAGTGCTGCCGCGCAAGGGTACACCGGCGAATTGATGCTGGGCGATCTTGCGCGGGCGATGGGCGCGGTCCCGCGAGCGCGAAACCACTGACACCCAATGGCCATGGATGGCCGCAAGTCGTGACTCTACACTGGTCCCGTCCTGATCCACCTCTGCTCTAATCAGCGAAAACAGATATGGCGCAATTCAAGCCGGGCAAAAGCGGCAATCCTTCTGGCAGACCGCGAAAACCCAAGACCGGACCCGACAAGCTGCGCGCCGATCTGCTGCGCCAAGCCCCGGAGATCCTGGCCGCGCTGGTGGTGCAGGCCAAGATAGGCGATCCGCAAGCAGCAAAGCTCGTCCTGGATCGCTGCCTGCCCGCCCTCAAGCCCCAGGACCGCCCCGCGCCAATCGCCCTGGGCACTGACCTAGCCCAAGCCGGGGCAGCCGTCCTGGAGGCCCTGGGAGCGGGCGAATTGACGCCGGATCAGGCCGCAACATTGGCCGGAACCATCGGCAGCCTGGCCCGAACCGCCGAACTTGTCGAATTCGAGAAGCGCATCGCAGCCATTGAGGCCACAGTGAATGAACAGAGATCTTGAAGCCCGACTGAACAAGGCCGAGCGCGCCCTTATCGAGACCATGACTGACGAGGACCTGCGCGCCATATGCCCAGACCCACAGCCCGATTGGGTCAAGCAATGCACGGACGAAGAATTGAATGCTATTCTGGACGGCAAGCCGATTCCGGCGCGCTTCGCCGGTTTGCCCGGCACCGAGGACTAGGTGCGCAGAGTCCTAGACGGCATTGGCCGCGGGCCCAGACACCTGTTGCGACTGACCGCTGCCAGGTGCGTCGGGTGACTCCTGCCGACCCAATGCGGGCACTGACCGCTCGCGTCCGACCGGCCGAAAACTACCACAAAGCGGACACGTGGCCGGCTCGAAATTGACCCTGGCCCCTGCCGCTCGCCATAGAACGGCGGACGCCATACTCGAAAAGGATCAACCGATGAGCTTCGATGACTTCTTCGCAGCGCTCGCCGATGGCAAGCGCCCCTGGACTTGGCAACAGGACTTGGCGGACAACGCCCTATGCGCGAACCAGACCATCCGGATCCCAACCGGCTTCGGCAAGACCCTCGGCGCCTTAGCCGCATGGTTGTGGCATCGGGTGATCCAGGACGACGACACCTGGCCCCGTCGCCTGGTGTGGTGCCTCCCGATGCGCGTCCTTGCGGAGCAGACCCGGGCCGAGGCACGCGTGGCGCTGGCCCGCATCGACCGGCTCTGGGATGAAACGGAGGCCCATGCGGGCAAGACCGGTGTCCATATCCTCATGGGCGGTGCCGACGCGGGGGAGTGGCACCTCCACCCAGAGCAGACCGCCATCCTCATTGGCACCCAAGACATGCTGCTGTCGCGTGCCCTAAACCGGGGCTATGCCGCCCCCCGCGCCCGCTGGCCGATGGAATTTGGCTTGCTGAACCAGGACTGCCTATGGGTCATGGACGAGGTCCAACTCATGGACGTGGGCCTGGCCACGTCCACCCAACTCCAAGCGTTTCGCGACGACGACAAGACCCAGCGCATCCATCTGCGCCCCCAGGCCACTTGGTGGATGAGCGCCACCCTACAGCCCGGCTGGCTTGCCAAGAGTCCTGACACCACACGCCTGGCCGACGCCCTTGGACAAATTCGCATCGACCCTGATCAGCGCCGCGGACACCTGTGGGACGATGTATCCAAACCCTGCCAGGTAGTGGAAGTCAAAGACTCGAAGGCCATTGCCCGAATGGTCAGGGAGAACCACGTCAACGCCGGTCGCGGGGCGGCCGGTCCCACCCTGGTCGTGCTCAATCGGGTTGATCGGGCCGTCGAGGTTTGGGATGCGTTGCGCCAGGACAAGCTAATCAGTGGCACCGATGTCCGGTTGGTGCACAGCCGCTTTCGGCCTGCCGAGCGTGAAACCTGGGCCGCGGCCTTCTTGAACCGGGACGCCTGCGCGCCGGAAACGGACCGAATCCTGGTTGCCACCCAAGTCATCGAGGCCGGCGTTGACTACTCCGCCGCCATGCTGCTCACGGAGTTGGCCCCCTGGGCCAGCCTGGTGCAGCGATTCGGTCGCTGCGCCCGCTGGGGCGGCGAAGCCCAGGTCATGGTGCTGGACTTGGCCCCCAAGGACGACAAGGCCGCCGCCCCTTATTCCAAGGCCGAGTTGGATGCGGCGCGGTCCGCCTTGGCGGCCCTGTCAGCATCCGCCGCCACTGCGCGACCGGATTCTGCCGCACCAGGGGCCGATGTCGCACCCCTGGCGCTGGAGCGATTCGAGGACGCCCACCCGCAACTATTGACCGACCTGTACCCATACGACCCGACGCAACTCCTGCTGCGACATGAATTGGACGAGCTGTTCGACACCACGCCGGACCTTTCGGGTGCCGACGTCGACATCAGCCGCTTCATCCGCAGCGGCGATGAGCGCGACGTCCAAGTGTTCTGGGCCGATCTGCCGGCCAAGGTGGAGCCACCACCCAGGCTCAAGCCGATCCGGGACGAACTCTGCTCCGTCCCCTTTCTCGCCGCCCGTGATTGGCTATGCGGCAAGGAAGGAAAAAGCGACAAGAAGCCCCGCCTCAAAGACAAGATGCGCGCCTGGGTCTGGGACTGGCAGGACGGCACCTGGCGCAAAGCGGAGCGTCGGGACATCTATCCCGGACAAACCCTTCTGATTGCCGCAGAGTGCGGTGGCTATGACCCAAAGCGGGGCTGGGACCCTGAAGGACATGAGCCTGCGGCAGCCTTCCAACAAGCCGTTCAACTCCAACCCAACAGCAAACGATGCTGGCGCATGACCGACAAGGGTCAAGTGATTGACGAGAGGGCCATGCCGACCCTTGCCGCGGATGAGGTCGCCGATTCCGCTCAGGACAGCGAAGAACTGAGCGTCAGCCGTCGTTGGAAGACCATCGCCACCCATGGTCAAGAGACCGGCTGCCTGGCATACGATATCGCCGTTATCCTTGCCCCGACCCTCGCCCTACTGTTCAACCTCGCCGGGCGCTGGCACGACGCGGGCAAGACACACGACGCCTTCCAGGTCTGCATGCGTCTCGATGGCCAACGCCCATTCCGCGCCGACTTAGCCAAGGCCCCGGACGAGGCTTGGCCGTGCAGCCTTCATCGCATGTACGAAATCGGCCGCGGCCAGCGGCGCGCCGGATTCCGTCATGAACTCGCCAGCACCCTGGCCCTCTTCGGCATCCTCAGCCGCCACAACCCGGACCACCCCGCACTCCTCGGCCCCTGGCGCGAGCTGATGACCAAGGCCGGCCTGAACGCCCCGACCTCGGCACAAGATGCGCAGCCACGAGTGGAACCGACGCCCATCGAATCGGAGATCCTCGCCCTCGACCCCGAGCAGTTCCACCTCCTGGCCTACCTGGTCTGCGCCCACCACGGAAAGGTTCGACTGGCCTGGCATGTGAGCAAGGCCGATCAGGAAGCTGCCGACTCGGTATTGCGCATCCGCGGTATCCGCGCTGGCGAGATCCTGCCCGCCGTCACGCTTGCTGCCAGCGACGGGACCCTCTGGGAATTACCACCGACGGCGATGGATCTGGGTCCCGCCGCCGCCGGACTCAGTCCGCGCACCGGCGCCAGTTGGACGGACCGCGTCCTCGGCCTCTTGGCCCATTACGGCCCCTTCGCCCTGGCCTACCTGGAGGCCCTGCTCCGAGCGGCCGACCAGCGCGCCTCACGCTCCAAGGCTCCCGACCCGCTGCTGGCGACCGCTCTTGTGGAGGATGAACGTCCATGATCCAGATCCATCGGCTCGACGGCTGCGCACCCACGCCGTTGGCGCACTACCTCAAGGCCCTGGGCATCCTCCGGCTGGTCGCCGAGCAAGCCGACCCCGACGCTAGGGGGTGGTGGGAGGGGGAGCGGTTCATGCTCGCAACCAGGCTTGATCGCACCGACCTTGAGTCCTTTTTCTTGGAGCGCTACCAGCCCACGCCACTGTTCAACCCTTGGGGCGCCAGATCCGGGTTCTACCCAGACGGATCGGAAAAGAGTGCACGGCAACTTCTCGATGCGATCACGAAGAGCCCCGACAAGCGCTTCGCCCTTTACCAACAGACAATCAGGGTCGTTCGTTCGGTGATCGCTGATGTCTCGGGAAACAGTAAGCCGAAAGACAACGATCGACAGAGATTGGTGCTAGCACTGCGCCGGAGCATTCGCGGACCGTCCGAATTCTGGCTCGATGCGGTCACCGCAATCTTGGGTGGCGGAACTGAAATCAGTATCGCCCAACCCGCGATATTCGGAACTGGCGGTAGCGAAGGAAGCGGCAGTTACACCTCCGGATATATGTCGGCGATTGACCAATGCCTGTTGAGGAGGGCATGGGATCACGCCATCGGCAATGCCATGTACCGTGCGACGGATCAACCAAGGTGCGTTTGGAGTCAAACCCTGGGGCAGTTTTCGCCGGACGCACCCACGACGCCCTGGGACCTCCTGTTAGCATTCGAAGGTGGCTGCGTCCTCAGGACCATCGTCTGCTCGCGGAATACTGCCGGGAGCCAAAGATGGGCATCTTCACCCTTCTATATGGCACCAACCTCCTATGGCTATGCAAGTGAGGCGCGGCTGGACGAATACGTGCTCAACAAGGGCAAAGAATTGCCCGGGCGCGGCGAGCAGTGGTTTCCGCTCTGGTCGCAGCCGACGCGACTCGCCGAGATCCAGCAAGTTTTTGGCGAGGGCCGAGCAAACACACGCAAGGGCCGCGCGGAAGATGGCTGGTCAATGTTGAGAGCGGTCAAGTCCTTGGGCGTGAACCGCGGTATCCGAGAGTTCGTCCGCTACGGCTACCAGCAGCGGAATAACCTCGCGACCCATTTCGCCGTACCGCTTGGCAGAATCTCCGTCGAGGACAAGTCGTCGCCCAAACTCGCCTGCCTCGACGACCTCGACGCCTGGTTGCCCCGCCTGCGCCGGGAGGCCCGCGACGCCCATGCACCCGCGCGCCTGGCCCAGGCTGAGCGACGCTTGGGCGACGCCCTGTTCGCCGTCACCCAGCACCCCGATGCGTGGGACCGCTGGCAAAACGTCCTGCTTGCCCTGGTCGGGATTGAGTCCGTCCAGATCTCCGGCAGTGGTTTCACGCCGGGGCCTATTCCCCCGCTGCGTCCCGGTTGGGTACGGGCCGCCGATGACGCCAGCCCGGAGGTCCGGCTTGCCCTCGCGCTTGCCCTACAACAAGGCGGCTTCAACGGCGCGGACGCCCGCTGGTGGAACTCCGTTCGCCGCCATTGGCTTCCCCTGGACCACAAGCGACCGTCGCAATTCGCCAAGTCGGGAACCATCGGACATGCCCGTCTCCAAGTCGGCTCTGAGGTCGTCATGCACGGACGCAGGGGGACTGACGATGCCATTGCGTTGGTCGGCCGCCGGATCACAGAGGCGACCCAGCACGGCGGGCGTCGCCTGCCGTTACTGGCGGTGCCGCGGACAAGCGCACAGGCCGCCGACTTGGCGAGCCTAGTCGCGGGGGAACTGGACCTGGACCGCACCCTCGCGTTGGCCCGCGGTTTCATGGCCCTGAACAATCGCGACTGGCAGCACAGGCCCCTGCCCCCCGTCCAGCCACCGCCCCATGCGATCCCCGATGACGCCTGGCTGGTCTTGCGACTGGCCCTGTTGCCCTGGCCGATCAAGGACCCCCAGGGTGCCGAGATAGCCATTCCGACCGACCCCGCGATCTTCCGCCGGCTCGCCAATGGCGATGCGGCAACTGCGGTGGACATGGCCCTGCGACGACTGGGCGCCGCCGGTATCCACACCGCCGTGCGCGCCGCCGCTCTGCCACCCGAGACCGCCCGCCGCTGGGCCGCCGCAATCGCGTTCCCGATCTCCCAAACCACCGCCCGGCGCTTCGTGCGTCGCCTTGATCCCAGAAAGGAGGACTGACCCATGGCCATTGACCTATCCACCCTCGACCAGACCCACCGCCTGCTATTTGAGATCCCCCTGAAGCCCCTCCAGGGACAGCGCTTCCAACCCACCGGCTTCCCCGGCCTTGGAGCCGCCACCTTTGAGACCGCGGACGGCGCCTGCCTGCTGGTGGAAAGCGCCCAGAGCATGGCCAATCGGCTGGAATTGATGGCCTGGGACGACGCCGCCCAGGACGTAACACCGGCGCTCCAGGGAATCTCCCATGTCCGCGTCAATCGGCCCGATCAGAGCTTTCTCACGGACACCATCATCGAGGCGCATCGGCTCAATAGCCCGTACCTCTTGGAGGAGTCGAGCAAGAAGTTCTTCCAGCAGTTGCAAGCCGAATTGGGGGTCATGGAGACCGGCTCGATCAACCGCCGCAAGCTCGCCGAGGTGCTGCTCAAGTACGACATCGGTTCACTTCTCCACGGCGTATTCCTTGCCAAGAAAGATCTCGCGGGCGGGCGGTTGCGCGTCGCACGGGCTTTGACGGCCTTCATCGAGGCGGACGGAGTACAGGTTGCCGCCTCGGGCGGGGTCAAGAACGACCATGTCAATCCTTCGTGGCCTAAGGCGAAAGTCGAGAAAGGTTTCGGCAACGTCCCCTTTGCCCGCGACGAATTCACCGCCACCCACTGCACCCTCTACGTCAACCTCGACCTCGCACAGATCCGCGGCTACGGACTCGATGCGCCGGTTCAACGCCTCTTGGTGCTGCTCGCACTCTACAAGCTGCGGGCCCTGGTGGATGGCGGATTGCGCCTGCGGACAAGCTGCGACCTAGCCGTCGTCACGGACCACATCACTGCCGTAGCCCCGGCAGGATTCGCCTTACCCAGTCTCACCGACATCACGCAAGACCTTAGACAGGCCATCTCCCAGTGTGCCGAGCACATGACGGTAACGAAGGCTGTGTTCGCCGACAAGATCGAGGTCAAGAAGGGCGCCGACGACGAACCCGAGGCCACACCCGAGGCCGAGCAAGCCGAGGACTAGCCATGCCGACCCTGCTGCTGCGATTCCCCAGCCGGCGCTATCACGGCACCCCCTGGGGACATCATGTCAACGAGGGCCAGATCGAATGGCCTCCCTCGCCCTGGCGCCTGCTGCGGGCGCTGTTGGCCGCCGGGTACAACACCCTGGGCTGGGATGGGGACCTGAGCAAGCCCTGGGACAACCGCCCACCCCCCGCGCCCCTTGCCCTGATCCAAAAACTAGCGGCCGTGCTGCCGACCTACACACTCCCGGAAGCGGCAGGCGCCCACAGCCGCCATTACATGCCGCTTGCCACCATCGATAAGGGCCGCGAGCGCACCACCCTGGTGTTCGACACCTGGGCGCAAGTCGATGGCGAGATCCTGGCGGTTACCTGGGACACCGATCTGTCCGCCACCGAGCACAATGCCCTGGCGGAACTAGCGGATCGGCTGGGCTATCTCGGCCGGTCCGAAAGCTGGGTCGCCGCACGACTGTTGCCGGAAGGCCAGCCGGTCCCGGAGCCAAACTGCTTCCCGGAGGGCCTGATCAGCCACCCGGGCCCTGGCTGGGAACAAGTCCCCGTCCTGGCGCCGGAAACCCCGCAAGCCTTCGTGGCCTGGCGCGACGACGCATTGAGCCAGGCCCTGGCGGCCTTCCCGTTGCCCGCTGACAAGAAGCCACCCAAGTCGCTGATCGCAAAACGGGCGCAAGTCGCGGAACCCTATCCGGCCGACCTTATCGCCTGCCTGCAAACCGACACCGCCTGGCTGCGCAAACACGGCTGGAGCCAGCCGCCAGGCGCGAGGCGGGTGTTCTACTGGCGCCGGAATGACGCACTGGAGGCCGGAGCTCCGAAGGCCCGTCCTCGCAGGACCGCCGCGCCTACGGTGGAGGCGATGCTCCTGTCCATTGCCACCCAAAGCGGCAACGACCACGCCCTCCCTGTCATCACACGCACCCTGCCCCAAGCCGAACTGTTGCACCAAGCCCTGGTCAGCCACGCCAGCGCCATCGGTGGCCATTCTCGAGTTCTCACGGGATGCGACGAGCAACGCAACCCCCTCACCGGTGCCCATGAGCATGCCCACCTGCTGCCCCTTGACTTGGACGGCGACGAACACCTGGAGCACATCCTGATATGGGCTCCCATGGGGCTGGATGCGGCGGCCCAAGCCGCCATCCGTAGCGTGCGTCGCACCTATACCAAAGGCGGTGATACGCCGCTGAAGATTGCGGTCGAAGCGGCCGGTGATCTAAACAGCCTGCGCAGTCTTCCTGAACGGTACGGACGACGCCTGAGTCAACTGATCGGGCCACGGAAGGGGGCCAGGACCTGGGTCAGCCTGACGCCTTTCGTTGCCCCCCGTTACGTCAAACCCCATGGGAAAAACAGCCTTGAAGGACAAGTGCAGGAAGAGTTGCGGGTTCGTGGGATTCGCCAGAGCGTGGAAGTGCGGCGCCTGGACCCCTGGAGTGACCAAGCCGCGACTATAGAGTTGGTCGGCGATAACCCACTACCCGGAGGGACTGGACCAGAACAGCGAAAAGCGGAATGGATGCGCTTCCGTCACTTCGTGCGCGAACGTCGGAACGGGCCGGCCGCGCCGGTCGCGTTTGGATTCGCCCTGGAATTGCAGTTCGCAGAACCAATTAATGGGCCCATCTGTTTGGGGTACGGAGGTCACTTCGGCCTAGGATTGTTTCGGTCGATCCCCATCGAGGCATCCCAATCGGGGCAGACAGCAACCCTTGGCCAGCGAATATGACAAACCCCATACACAGCATCGGACTCGGTGGTGATCCGCACGCCAAGCTAGACGTATCGTGATGAGCGCCGAAACCGACACGGAGAATCACTTGAACAAAGGGGTGTTAGGCGATTCGACTACCCCTTCGATCACGTTGCTCAATCGGATGCTCGGTACTTCGCCGGTTCCGCGAATGTTGACACCGTTCGAGATCGATCTGCTGCGGCGCAGCAAGGCGGAGGTGGCAAGGATTGTTCGCGATGTGTTGGCGGCCGAGCCTCCATGACGGCGCCCAAGAGCGAACCGACACGCGGGCGTCGCCTCGTGTCACTGTTCCGTAACCGACGGCATCCGCCCCCGGTCCCCAATACCAGACCCCCGAAGGTCCAGGCTGGGCTCCGCGCGGGACGGGGTTTGTAACCCCGTCCCGAATGTTTGGATGCGGGTAGATGGAGCTGTGGTTCCGGATCGGGCTCGTAAAACGTTCCGGACGGGGCGAAAGCGCCGTCTACAATCTTGACTACTTGATTTCGTCGCTGGGCTTTCGGGTGCGCCCTGGTCCCGGTTGAACCCCGGATCCGGATCG
>Ga0209254_10001786_pt1 | contig 19391 bp, 18 predicted proteins | sample FrelakmetDIP11DI_FD_187148 | JGI IMG/M metagenome (GOLD analysis project Ga0209254, IMG submission 187148) | Freshwater lake sediment microbial communities from the University of Notre Dame, USA, for methane emissions studies - DIP11 DI (SPAdes)... | ecosystem: Environmental > Aquatic >...
TCTTGGCGGCCTTCTTGGGCTTCGCCTTCGCCTTCGCCTTCTTCACAGCCTTTTTCTTAGCAGCCATTTGCATATCTCCATGTCGGGTTAGTCCGGGCGAAGTATTTACAGAAATCAAAACCACATTGCAAGAGGTACGTCACGAATTCTTCTTGCGTGCTGCTCGGCGATGTGCTCCGTCATGGTCGCAGTGAACACGCGCGACGATGCGCTCGCACTGTGATTCATGGCATCTGCTCACGCGAGCGAGGTGATGAAGCGCCACTCGTCACGCGTCAATGGCGTCACCGACAATCGGTTGCCGCGACGCAGGATCAGCAGCTCGGCGAGCGCTCCGTGCGCATGTTTGCGCAAGGTTTCGAGCGTGATCGGCGGCTCGATCCGTCGCTCGAGTCGCACGTCGACGCTGTACCAGCGCGGGTTCGCTGGGTCGCTCTGCGGGTCGAAGTACGCGTGCTTGCGGTCGAGCGCGGCCCGTTCGGGATAACCCGCGCGCACCACCCGCAGCACGCCGTAGATGCCCGGCACGTCGCAACTCGAGTGGTAGAGGAAGCCCTGGTCGCCGATGCGCATCTCGTCGCGCAGCATGTTGCGTACCTGGTAGTTGCGCACCCCGTCCCAGGCGGTGGTGGCGTCCGAGGCGCGGGCGAGGTCGTCGACGCCGAACGTCGCGGGCTCGGTCTTGAACAGCCAGTACCTCACGACAATGTCCTCTGCTGCGCGTCACGCGCGGGCACGATCACGCCGTGCTCGGTGACCACGAGGTCGAGCGGCACGTCCCAGGGCGAGACGGGAATGGACGGGAGTTCCTGGCAGGCGAACGCGACGCCCACCAGCCGGGGGCGACGCCAGTGGCGCGTCGTGTCGAGGCGGCGCCGCAGCGCGCGGTCGTAATAGCCAGCGCCCATGCCGAGCCGGTTGCCGCGCCGGTCGAAGCCCACCAGCGGCAGCACTACGACGTCGAGGTCGACCACTGCGCGGGCACCAACCGCGCTGCCGGGCTCGACGATGCCAAACGCATTGGTGCGGCGCATGCCGCCCGCAGTCCAGGGTGTGAACAACATGCGGCGCTTGCGGCGGCTGGCAATGCGCGGCACGTAGGCTCGCGCGCCACGGCGCCATGCGAGCTCGAGGCAGGGCCTGACGTCGACCTCGCCCGGCATGGGGAAGTAGAGCGCGACGTGGGCGCCGCGATGGAACAGGCCGAGTCGCTCGAGCGCGGCGCAGATGTCCGCCTCGGCACGTGCCCGGGTCGGGGCGTCGAGCGTGCGGCGCTCGGCTCGCAGCCGGTGGCGTGCGGCGCGGACGTCGGCAGTGGGTTGCGCCATGCGGTCAGCCCGCCGGGAGGGGGAAGGGGATGGCGCCACCCGCATGTGCCGTCACGGACCATTGCTCTCGACATGGAGCAATAGTCGGGGAAGGCCGCAGCACCTAAGGCTTCCCGCTCGAGGCGGACTTGCACAATGGTGCCAACAGACCAACTCCCCAGGGTGTTGAACTTAAGGTCGAGAGGTAACCCGGACCGTGTCGAACACCGCAGGCGGCGCCAAATCGTCGGGAGCGCGGTCGAGCGCGCGCTCCCTATAGTTCAAGTTGCTGGCCCTTCTCGAGGGCCGATTCCACTCGCTCCCGCAACCGCTGCAGCTTGGCGCCGAGCTCGCTGTCGACGCTCGAGCCGTTGCGGCGCAGCTTGATCAGCTCGTTGGCGAGGTTGAGCGCCGAGATGACCGCGATGCGGTCGACCCCGACCACCTTGCCCGAGTCGCGCACCTCGCGCATCTTCGCGTCGAGGTACTCCGCGGAGTCTAGCAGGTCGGAGCGTTCCTCCGGCGGGCAGGCCACCTGGTACTCGCGGTCCAGCAGCCGCACGCTCACGCGCGCCACGCGGTCCTCGCTCACGAGCCGTGCTCCATCGCCTTGAGGCGGCCGATCATCGCTTCGACCCGCGCCCGCACCTGCTCGTTCTTCTGCAACAGGCTGGCGCGTTCCGTCATCAGCGTATCCTGGCGCTGCCGCAGCGCGCGGTTCTCCTCCTTGAGCTGGCCGACGGTGGCGACGAGTTCGTCGATGCGGCGCTCGAGGCGCTTCAACTCGGCGTCGACCGCGGTGCGTGCGCTTGGTTCGATCATGTCCGGAACTATAGAGCCCGCCCTGCGGGGAATCAATTGAAGCGGCGACGCGGCGACGCACGATGCTACGATATGTGCGATGCGTCCGACCGTGGCTTTCGCCGACGTCGAGCAGGCCCTCGCCGCCGGCACGTCCGCCGTGCACCCGGCCGAGGCGCACGGCTGCCTGTGCGGCGCGCTCTGCCTGCGCCCCGACTACTCGCTGGCCGACTGGCTCGACGAAATCCTGCCGGACGCCGATGCCGACGCCGCCGCGGCGGCTGCCGCCGGCGGGCCGTTCGCACCGTTGTTCGCCGAGACGGCGGGCGCGCTCGCCCGGCCGGACATGGAGTTCGAGCCTCTGCTTCCCGGCGACGAAGCCGACCTCGCCAGCCGCGTTGCGGCACTCGCTGCATGGTGCCACGGCTTCCTGTACGGCTTCGGCAGTGCGGGCACGGCGTCGCAGGCAGCGCTGTCGGAGTCCGTCGGCGAAGTGCTCGCCGACCTCGCGCAGGTCAGCCACTCCGGTGCCGTGGGTGCCGAGTCGCCCGAGGTCGAGGAGGACGCCTACTTGGAGCTGATCGAGTTCGTGCGTGCCGGCGTGCAGATCCTCTACGAGGAACTCGCCGCGCTGCGGGCGCGCCAGTCCGCATCCCTCTCAGGACATTGAACCGACCATGGCCGTTCGCAAAGACGAGTTCGCCCGTCGCCGCCGCCAGCTGATGCGCATGATCGGCAAGGGCGGCATCGCCATCCTGCCCACCGCGACCGAGAAGCAGCGCAACGGCGACGTGCATTACCACTTCCGCCCGGACAGCGACTTCCACTACCTGACCGGCTTTGACGAACCCGAGTCGATCGCGGTGCTGGTGCCCGGCCGCGCACAGGCCGAGTACATCCTGTTCGTGCGCGACCGTGACCCGGCCCGCGAAGCCTGGGACGGCAAGCGCTCCGGGCCGGACGGCGCCACGGCCGAGCACGGCGCAGACGACGCCTTCCCGATTGGCGACATCGACGACATCCTGCCCGGGCTGATGGAGCAGTGCAGCCGCGTGTACTACACGATGGGCGTGCATCCGGAGTTCGACCAGCAGGTGATCGGCTGGGTCAACACCCTGCGCGGCCAGGCCAAGCTGGGCGTGCACACGCCGCAGGAATTCGTGGCGCTCGACCACCTGCTGCACGACATGCGCCTGTACAAGAGCCGCGCCGAGCTCGCGGTGATGCGGCGTTCGGCGCAGATCGCGGTCGGTGCGCACGTGCGTGCCATGCGCACCACACGGCCCGGCATGCACGAGTACGAGGTGATGGCCGAGCTGCTGCACGAGTTCCATCGCCACCAGGCCGACATCTCCTACCACCCGATCGTCGGCGGCGGTCCCAACGCCTGCACCCTGCACTACCACGCCAACGATGCCGAACTTCGCGACGGCGACCTGCTGCTGATCGATGCCGGTTGCGAATACCGGTACTACGCGTCGGACATCACCCGCACCTTCCCGGTGAACGGCCGCTTCACGGCGGAGCAGCGCGCGGTCTACGAAGTGGTGCTCGATGCCCAGGAGGCGGCGTTTGCCTGCATCCGGCCGGGCAACCACTGGAACGATCCACACGACGCGGCGGTGCGTGCCATCACGCAGGGACTGGTGCGCATCGGCCTGCTCAAGGGCCGGTTGCCGGCGCTGCTCAAAGGCGAGGCCTACAAGAAGTTCTACATGCATCGCACGGGCCATTGGCTCGGCATGGACGTGCACGATGTGGGCGACTACAAGGTCGGCGAGGAGTGGCGCGTGCTCGAGCCGGGCATGTGCATGACGGTGGAGCCCGGCATCTACATCCCTGCGGGCACGCCGGGCGTGCCGCGCCGCTGGTGGAACATCGGCGTGCGCATCGAGGACGACGTGGCGGTCACGGCCGATGGCTGCGAGATCCTGACCGACGGCCTGCCACGTACGCCCGCCGAAATCGAGCGACTGATGGGCGCGTGACGCGACCATGAGCGAGCACGGTGCCACGACCGCCTTCGACCTCGCCATAGCGGGCGGCGGCCTGGTGGGTGCGTCGCTGGCGCTGGCGCTGGCGCCACTCGGGCTGCGCATCGCACTGGTCGAGGGCGTGGCGCCCGGCACCGGCGGACACCCCAGCTTCGACGAACGTACCACGGCACTCGCCAACGGCACGGTGCGGGTGTTCCGCAGCCTGGGCGTCTGGAGCCACATGGAACGCGAGGCGACGCCGATCCGTCGCATCCACGTCTCGGAGCAGGGGCGCTTCGGCGTCGCGCGCATCGACGCGGCGGAGCAGGGGCTCGAGGCGCTGGGTTACGTGCTGCCGAACCGCGTGATCGGCGCCGGGCTGTGGGAAGGGTTGCAGGTGTGCGCGGGCGTCGAGTTATTTACGCCGGCGCGGGTCACCGGCAGCGAGCCGGCGGACGACGTGCGGTCGCTGCGCTTCGAGCAGGGCGGCATCGAACGGGAGATCGGCGCGCGGCTGGTGGTCGCCGCGGACGGGTCGCGGTCACTGGTCCGGGAGCAGGCCGGCATCGCGGCCGACCACTGGGCGTACGGGCAGACGGCGATCATCGCCACGATTACCACGCAACGCTTCCACGACCACGTCGCGTACGAGCGATTCACGCCGGACGGGCCGATTGCGGTGCTGCCGCTCGCCGGCGGGCGCTGTGGCATCGTCTGGGTGCGACCGCCCGAGGACGCCGCACGCGTGCTCGCGCTGCCGGATGCAGAGTTCCTCGCCGAGTTGCAGCGCGCCTTTGGCTTGCGCCTCGGCCGACTGCTCGAGGTCGGGGTGCGCCAGTCCTATGAACTGGGCCTGGCCCGCGCGGCCAGCCACGTCGGCGAGCGCCTCGCGGTGGTCGGCAATGCAGCGCAGGCGCTGCACCCGATTGCGGGCCAGGGATTCAACCTCGGCCTGCGGGATGCCGTGACGCTCGCCGAGGTGATCGCGGATGCGCGCGCCGCGGGGGAGCGTGATCCGGGGGCGCCGGCAACCCTGGCCGCGTATGGCACTTGGCGCAACGAGGACCAGCGACGCATCGTCGCGTTCACCGACGGGCTGGTGCGCCTGTTCGGCTCGCCGCTCGGCCTGGTGCGCGGCCTGCGCAGTGCCGGGTTGCTGGCGTTCGACGCCTTTCCGCCCGCGAAGAGCGCCATGGCACGACTGAGTGTCGGCGCGGCCGGGCGCGTACCGCGGCTTGCGCGCGGCGTGCCGCTGCTGCGGGAAGGCTGAACATGGCCACGCGGCGCCTCGACTTCGACGTGATCGTCATCGGTGGCGGCATGGTCGGCGCGTGCCTCGCTGCGCTGCTCGCGCGCCAGGAGCATCTCGCCAACTGGCGTATCGCCGTGGTCGAGCCGACGGCGCCGCGTGCACCCGACGAACAGCACCTGGATCTGCGGGTCTCGGCGCTGTCGCGCGCTGCCGAGCGCATCCTGCGCCAGGCTGGCGCGTGGCCGGCACTCGAGGCACACGTTGGCCCGTACTCCGACATGGTTGTGTGGGATGCGGCCGGCCGGCTCGATGGTCGCGACACGCTGCGCTTCTCCGCAGCCGAGGCCGGTGAGCCCAATCTCGGCTACATCGCCGAGAACCTGCGCGTGCAGTGGGCGCTGCACCAGTCGCCGCAGGTGCGGGACGTGACGCAGTTGCGTGCCGGGCTCGAGGCGCTCGAGTTCGACGAGGACGCTGCGCGCGTGACGCTGTCCGACGGTCGTCGCTACAGCTGCGCGCTGGTGGTCGGGGCCGACGGTGGACAGTCGCGTGCCCGGGAACTGTGCGGCATCGGCCGCGCCGGCTGGTCCTACGGCCAGGTCGCGGTCGTGGCGCACCTGCGTACCGAGCGACCGCATCGCGAGACAGCCTTCCAGCGCTTCCTGCCGGACGGGCCGCTGGCGTTGCTGCCGCTGCGCGATGGGCGGGCGTCGCTGGTGTGGACCACCACGCCGGCCGAGGCAGAATCACTGCAAGCGCTCGAAGCCAGTGAATTTTCCCACCGTGTCGCAGCGGCGAGCGATCGCGTGCTCGGTGCCGTCGAGCTCGACAGCGGCCGGGCAAGCCTGCCGCTCGCGCTGTGGCATTCGCGCGAGTACGTGCGGCCTCGGCTCGCGCTCGTCGGTGATGCTGCGCACACCATCCATCCGCTGGCCGGGCAGGGCGTGAACCTGGGTTTCCTCGATTGTGCGTCGCTCGCCGAGGTGCTCGGCACCGCGGTGGCAGGCGGCGGCGACCCGTTCGCGCTGCGCAACCTGCGCCGCTACGAGCGCTGGCGGCGCAGCGAGAACGCACTGATGCTCGGCCTCACCGACACCATCAACCGCGTATTCGCCCAGAAGAGCGTCGCCGTGGCCGGCGCGCGCCGCCTCGGCATGGCCCTCGTCGCCAGCCAGCCGTTCGCCCGGCGGGTGCTGGTGCAGCGCGCACTCGGCCTCGCAGGCGACCTGCCGGCCCTCGTCACTCGGCCCGGATGACCCACATGAACGACCCGAACTGGCAACAGTCCCTGTTCACGCAGGCCGCGCCGGAGCTCGGCAACCAGTATCGCGACGACCCGTTGCTGTCGGGCTGGCTGCGCCGTACCTTGCCGCCCGATGTGTTGCGCTCGGTCGAGCCGGAGCTCGAGGAGCTCGGCGGACTCGCCGGCGGCGAGCTGTATCACCTGCAACTCGCGGACCGGCTCAACGAACCGCGCCTGCTGCAGTGGGATGCGTGGGGCAACCGTACGGACACGATCGAGGTGTCACCCCTGTGGCGGGAGGCGGAGCGCCTCACCGTGCGCCACGGCCTCATCGCCACCGCGTACGAGGAAGCGTTGGGCCGGTACGCTCGCATCGCGCAATTCGCCAAGGTCTACCTGTTCCACCCGTCGTCCGACGTCTATACCTGCCCGCTCGCGATGACCGACGGCGCGGCACGCACGCTGCTCGAATCGGGCAACCCGGCGCTGATCGAGCGCGCGTTGCCGCATCTCACCGCGCGGGATCCGGCCGCGTTCTGGACCAGCGGGCAATGGATGACGGAGACCACGGGCGGCTCGGACGTCGGCCGCTCACAGACGCGCGCCGTCCTGCAGGATGGCGCCTGGCGGCTGTACGGCCGCAAGTGGTTCACGTCGGCGGTCAGCTCGCAGGTGGCGCTGACGCTCGCGCGTCCCGAGGGCAACCCGCCCGGCGGCAAGGGCCTCGCCATGTTCTTCGTCGAGGTGCGTGACGCCGCGGGGCGCCTCAACGGCCTGCGCGTCGATCGCCTCAAGGACAAGCTCGGCACCCGCAAGGTGCCGACTGCCGAGCTGATGCTCGAGGGTACGCGTGCCGAGCTGGTCGGCGAGCCGCTGCACGGCACGCGCGCGATCGAACCGATGCTGGTCGTGACGCGCACGTGGAACAGCGTCTGCGCGTGTGCGTTCATGCGCCGCGGCCTCGCGCTCGCCCGCTCGTACGCCGCGCGCCGCGAAGCGTTTGGCCAGCCCCTTGCGCAGCAGCCACTGCACGCCGACACCCTCGCCGCGCTCGAGGCCGAGACCTGGGGTGCGTTCCTGATGACGTTCCTGCTGGTCGAGCTGGTCGGCCGCGCCGAGCGCAGCCAGATCGACGACCAGCAGCGCGCGCTGCTCAGGCTGGTGACGCCGCTCACCAAGCTCGTCACCGGCAAGCAGGCGGTGGCCGTGGTGAGCGAAGTGATCGAGAGTTTCGGCGGCGCCGGGTACGTCGAGGACACCGGCCTGCCGCAGCTGCTGCGCGATGCGCAGGTGCTGCCGATCTGGGAAGGCACGACCAACGTGCTGTCGCTCGACGCACTGCTGCGCAGCGACCTGCACGCAGGTCTTGCCGCGCTGATGGGCCGCGCGTCGGCCTGCGTGCGTGGCCTCGGCGAGCCGCGCCTGCAGGCCGCCGGCAGGCAGGCGATCGGCGCCATCGAGCGGGCCGCGCTCTGGCTCGAGTCCGGCCAGGACCGTGAAGTCATGCAGGCGGGCGCGCGCCGGCTCGCGCTCACGCTGGCCCGCGGGCTGCAGCTCGCGCTGCTGTGCGAGCACGCGCAGTGGCTGCTCGACCACGGCGGCGACCGGCGCGGTTACGCCGCCGCGCTGCGCTTCTCGCGCCAGCCCGTCGACCTGATACACGAGGTGGATACGGAGCTGGACGCGCTACTGCTGAGCTAGGGGATAGGGGATAGGGGATGGGGGATAGTCAGAAGGCGGCAGTTTCGAGCTGCCGTGGTGCTGCGTCCGTCGTGCCGCGCTGATTCGGCAGCCACCGCGCCACTATCCCCCATCCCCCATCCCCTATCCCCTATCCCCTTCTCCCTCAGCAGTCCGGCTGCTCCGGCCACGCGCTGGCGTCCACCGTTTCCCGGTAGGCGTGCCACGTGGCGTGGCCGATCAGCGGCAGCGTGATGCCGAGCGCGACCATGATCCAGGCGAACTGCGCGCCGCGGTCGCGACCCATGAACAGCAGCGCGAAGCCGGGCGCCACGGCCACCACGATGCAGGCGGCCCACACGGCCATGGCGAGGCGGTTGCGCAGCACGGCATTGATGCTGGTCACGACCGCGGTCACGCTGTCCGCCTTGCGGTCCACCATCATCGGCAGCGAGAAGGCTGCCGCGGCGAACACGACCAGCGCGAAGATCGAGCCGACGGCGCTGCCGATGCCGAAGAAGGCGAGGTAGTCGCGCCAGCTTGGCTGCTCGTCTACGGGGAAGAAGACGTGGATCGCCGAGCCGGCGCGCGCCCAGACCAGGAACACGACCATCAGCATCAGCGCGAACACCATCAGGTTGCCGAACGCGCGCTGCTCCTCGCGCATGCAGCGGCGCAGCGACGGCACCCGGCCGCGCTCGAGCTGGCGGCTGATGGCGTAGGTTCCCACCGCCAGGATCGGCGCGACCAGGATGAAGCCCGAGACCAGCGACAGCAGTTGCCAGTAGCCACCGAACTCGACGGAGACATAGGCGAGGGCGAGGCTCAGCAGCACGACGATCGCGCCGTAGGTGAGGCTCTGGCGCGGCGCGCGCCACATGTCGGCCCAGCCCTTGCGCAGCCACCTGAACGGTGCGCTGGTCCCAAGTTCGCGGCACGGTGCGACGAACGGCAGGCCCTCGTCGGGCGGGCTTGTGTCCCCGGTCATGGCGGTCCCCCCGTCACAAGGCGTCGACTTTTGCAGCGCAGATGAAATCGTTGTCCGACAGGCCGCCGACGGAGTGCGTGCTGAAGACCACCCGGCAGTGACCGTAGCCCACCTCGAGGTCCGGGTGGTGGTCTTCAACGTGGGCGATCCAGGCGACGGCGTTCACGAAGGCCATGGTGCGGTGGTAGTCGGCGAAACGGAAGTCGCGGCTGAGCGTCCCGCCCGCCGGATCGCCTTGCCACTCGGGCGACAGTTGCGCGTGCAGTTCGGCGACACGGGCCGGGGTGAGCGGCGGGGTGCCCTGCGGCAGAGCCACGCAGCGGCGGTCACGCAGCGCGCTCACGGTGGCGAACCTGTGCGGTAGGTGCGGGTCACGTACTGCTCGACGAGTTGCTGGAATTCCTCGGCGATCCGCTCGCCCTTGAGGGTCGGGCCCTTCTCGCCGTCGATGTACACCGGTGCCACCGGGCGCTCGCCCGTGCCCGGCAGGCTGATGCCGATGTTGGCGTGCTTGCTCTCGCCCGGGCCGTTCACCACGCAGCCCATCACCGCGACCGTCATCTGCTCGACGCCGGGATGGTGCCTGCGCCACTCTGGCATCCGCTGGCGCAGGTGTAACTGGATCTTCTGCGCGAGTTCCTGGAAGTAGGTCGAGGTGGTGCGGCCGCAGCCCGGGCAGGCCACCACCATCGGCGTGAACGAGCGCAGGCCCATGGTCTGCAGGATTTCCTGCGCGACGATCACTTCCTGCGTGCGGTCGCCGCCCGGCTCGGGCGTGAGCGAGGCGCGGATGGTGTCGCCAATGCCTTCCTGCAGCAGCACGGCCATCGCGGCGGTCGAGGCGACGATGCCCTTCGAGCCCATGCCGGCCTCGGTGAGGCCCAGGTGCAGCGGGTGGTCGCAGCGTGCTGCGATGTTGCGGTACACCGCGATCAGGTCCTGCACGCCGCTCACCTTGCAGGAGATCACGATGCGGTCGTGCGGCAGGCCGAGCTCCTCGGCGCGACTCGCGCTCTCGAGCGCCGAGACCACGATCGCCTCGCGCATCACGTCGTTGGCGTCGAGTGGGGCCGGGCGGCGCGAGTTCTCGTCCATCAGCCGCGTCAACAGGTCCTGGTCGAGGCTGCCCCAGTTCACGCCGATGCGCACCGGCTTGCCGTGACGGCAGGCGATCTCGATCATCTCGGCGAACTGCGGGTCGCGCTTGCTGCCGCGGCCGACGTTGCCCGGGTTGATGCGGTACTTGGCCAGTGCCTCGGCGCAGGCAGGGTGCTCGCGCAGCAGCTTGTGGCCGTTGAAGTGGAAGTCGCCGACGATCGGCACCGTCACGCCGAGCTGCCCGAGCCGGTCGACGATTGCGGGCACCGCGGCGGCCGCTTCTTCCGTGTTCACCGTGACGCGCACCAGCTCGGAGCCGGCGACGGCGAGCGCGCGGACCTGCAGCGACGTTGCTTCCACGTCCGCCGTGTCCGTGTTGGTCATCGATTGCACGACGACTGGCTGGCCACCGCCGACGGTGACGGGGCCGATGCGGACGGGAACGGACGGGCGGCGGGACGGCAGGCTCATGGGCGGGACCGGGAGCGGGCGAGGCCGCATTGTAGCGTCAGGCGGCGGCGGCCATGGGCGCGCTGGCCCGCGGCCGGCGGCTCGGGTAACATCCACTGACCCATCGCAAGGTCTGTCCGGAGAGAGGGAAATTGGGGACATGTCTCCTAATCTCCCCGCCGAAGGCGCAACCCGCCCGGAAACGCTCAGGCAAAGGAACGGCGGCACCTGGTGGGCTCTGGAGAGCGGCCCTGCGCAGGGCCCACCGAAGGGGTGCGGCACCGGTCCACCGGCGCCCGATCTCTCAGGTCACAGGACAGAGGGGCGGCAGGCCGGGGTGGTCTGCCGCCTTTTTTTTTGGTCGGTAGCCAGGACAGAATAACAATGGGATTGCGTACACCACTTTACGACGTGCACGTCGCCGCCGGCGCCCGCCTGGTCGATTTCGGCGGCTGGGACATGCCGGTCAACTATGGTTCGCAGATCGAGGAGCACCATGCGGTGCGCCGCGAGGCCGGCATGTTCGACGTCTCGCACATGTGCGTGGTCGACCTGCGCGGTGCGCGCGTGCGCGACTACCTGCGCCGCCTGCTCGCCAACGACGTGGCCAAGCTCACCCAGCCCGGCAAGGCGCTCTACTCGTGCCTGCTGCGCGACGACGGCGGCGTCATCGACGACCTGATCGTCTACTGCATGGACGACCAGTGGTTCCGCCTGGTGGTCAATGCCGGCACCCGCGACAAGGACCTCGATTGGCTACGCGCCCATGCCGGCGGCTTCGAGGTGTCGGTCGAGCCGCGCTTCGACCTGGCGATGATCGCGGTGCAGGGGCCGCAGGCGCGCGAGCGTGCCGCGCCGCTGCTCGAGCCAGCGTTCGCGGCACGGGCCCTCGATCTCGGCTATTTCTTCGGCGTGGCCCACGAGCACTGGTTCGTCGCCCGGACCGGCTACACGGGCGAGGACGGCTGGGAAATCATGCTGCCCGCCGACCAGGCCACCCAGTTCTGGGGCCGGCTGCGCGAGGCCGGCGTGCACCAGTGCGGGCTCGGCGCGCGCGACACGCTGCGCCTCGAGGCCGGCATGAACCTCTACGGCAACGACATGGACGAAAGCGTCTCGCCGCTCGAGTCGGGCCTTGGCTGGACCATCGCCTGGGAGCCGCAGGACCGGGATTTCATCGGTCGCGGCGCACTCGTGGCGCAGAAGGCGCACGGCGTGCCACGCAAGCTGGTCGGACTCGTGCTCGCCGACCGCGCGGTGCTGCGCTCGCACCAGAAGGTGATCGTGCCCGCGGTGGGTGAGGGCGAGGTGACGAGCGGCACGTTCTCTCCGACCCTCGAGCGCTCGATTGGCCTCGCGCGCGTGCCATCGCAGACGGCCGATCGCTGCGAAGTCGAGATCCGCGGTCGCCTGCTGCAGGCGGCGGTCGTGCGGCCGCCTTTCGTTCGCCACGGCAAGGTCGCCGTCGCACTCTGAATCGGCTACAGCCAGGAACACACACTCCACGGAGCAGACCATGAGCAACGTCCCTGCCGACCTGAGATTCCTCAAGTCCCACGAGTGGGCCCGGCTCGAAGCCGACGGCACGATCACCGTCGGCATCTCCGACCACGCCCAGCAGGCGCTCGGCGACCTGGTGTTCGTCGAGGCACCGGAAGCCGGCCGGCGGGTCGTCGCGGGCGAGGCCTGCGCGGTCGTCGAATCCGTCAAGGCGGCTTCCGACGTATATAGCCCGGTGAGCGGCGAGGTGGTCGCGGGCAACGCCGACCTTGGCGGGCAGCCCGAGTTGATCAACCAGGAGCCCTATGGCGCTGGCTGGATCATGCGCATCCGTCCCGAGGACAAGGCACAGTTCGCCGCGCTGCTCGACGCAAAGGCCTACGAAGCGGCGCTGGCCGCGGAAACCCACTGACATCAAGGACGGGCCGCCATGCCCTTCATTCCCCACACGGCGGATGACATCCGCGACATGCTCGAGGCGATCGGTGCCCCGGACACCGAGGCGCTGTTCGACGAGATCCCGGCCCGCCTGCGTGCCCGGGCGCTCGACGGCATCCCGCCGGCGCTCTCGGAGATGGAGATCGGCCGCCTGATGTCGGAGCGGGCGGCGGCGGATCGCCAGCGCCTCAACTTCATCGGCGCCGGAGCCTACGAGCACCATGTGCCGGCGGCAGTGTGGGCCATCGTCACACGCGGCGAGTTCTACAGCGCCTACACGCCGTACCAGGCCGAGGCGAGCCAGGGCACGCTGCAGCTGCTCTACGAGTTCCAGTCGATGATGGCCAGTCTCACCGGCATGGCCGCGTCGAACGCGTCGCTGTACGACGGTGCCACGGCACTCGCCGAGGCGGCGTTGATGGCAGTGCGCGCGCACCGCAAGTCGAAGTCGCAGCGCATCCTGGTGCCGGCGGCGGTGAACCCGTCGTACCGCAACGTGCTGCAGGCGATCACCGGCGGCCAGAAGCTTGCGTTCGAAACGCTGCCCTACGATCCGGCCGGCGGCACGACCACGCTCGCAAGCCTCGAGCAGTACCGCGGCCAGGACGTCACGGCGCTGGTGATCCAGCAACCCAACTTCTTCGGCATGCTCGAGGACGTCGACGCGCTCACCGACCGGGCGCACGAGGCCGGCATGCTCGTGATCGCCGTCGTCAATCCGGTGTCGCTCGCGGTGCTCAAGCCGCCGGGCGAGTGGGGCGCGACGGGCGCCGACATCGTCTGTGGCGAGGGCCAGCCGCTCGGCGTGCCGCTGTCCTCCGGCGGCCCGTACGTCGGCTTCATGACCACGCGCCTGGAATTCGTGCGCCAGATGCCGGGCCGCATCGTTGGCCGCACCGTCGACCTCGACGGCAAGCCCGGCTTCACGCTCACGCTGCAGGCGCGCGAGCAGCACATCCGGCGCAGCAAGGCGACCTCCAACATCTGTACTAACCAGGGCCTGCTGGTGACGGCCGCGACCATCTACCTGTCGCTGCTCGGGCCGCACGGCCTCGCGCAGGTCGCCGCGACCTGCATGCAGCGCACGGCGGAGCTGGTGGCCGCGCTCAGCAAGGTGCACGGCGTGCGCGTCGCGTTCCCCGGACCGCGCTTCCACGAAGCGGTGCTGCTGCTCGATCGGCCGGTGCCTGCGGTGCTCGAGGCGCTCGCCGCCCGCGGCATCGTCGGCGGCTGCGACCTGACGCGCGACTACCCGTCGCTCGGCCATCCGCTGCTGGTGTGCGCCACCGAGACGCGCACGGTACAGGACGTCGATACCTATGCCCGCGCGCTCGCGGACGTGATGCACAGCGCCGCTGCGGCCTGAGCCGCCCCGAGGAACACGCCATGCGCGAACCACTTATTTTCCAGCACTCGCGACCCGGCCGCAGCGCCGAGGCGCAATACCCGCTCGCTGCGGCCGTCGCGGACGTGCCCGAGCCGCTGCGCCGGCGCAGCGCGCCCGCGCTGCCCGAAGTGTCCGAGCTGCAGACGGTGCGCCACTTCACGCGCCTGTCGCAGCTCAACTTCTCGATCGACACGCACTTCTACCCGCTCGGCTCGTGCACGATGAAATACAACCCGCGGGCGTGCAACCAGTACGCGATGCTGCCGGGGTTCCTCGGCCGGCACCCGCTGGCGCCGGAGTCGACCGGGCAGGGCATCCTGCAGTGCCTGCATGAATTGCAGGAAATGCTCAAGGAAGTGACCGGCATGCGCGGCGTGTCGCTGACGCCGATGGCCGGCGCGCAGGGCGAGTTCGCCGGCGTGGCGATGATCCGCGCCTACCACAAGGCGCGCCAGGACTTCGCCCGCGTCGAGATCATCGTGCCGGATGCGGCGCACGGCACCAACCCGGCGACCGCCACGATGTGCGGCTGCACGGTGAAGGAGATCCCGTCGCTGCCGAACGGCGACATCGACCTCGACGCGCTGCGCGCCGCGGTCGGGCCGCAGACGGCCGGCATCATGCTCACCAATCCCTCGACGCTCGGCGTGTTTGAGCGACGCATCGGTGAGGTGGCCGAGATCGTGCACGAGGCCGGCGGCCTGCTCTACTACGACGGCGCCAACCTGAACGCCATCCTCGGCAAGGTGCGCCCGGGTGACATGGGATTCGACGTCATCCACATGAACCTGCACAAGACGTTCTCGACCCCGCACGGCGGCGGCGGCCCGGGCTCGGGCGCGGTCGGCGTGGGCGAGCGGCTGCTGCCGTTCATGCCGGTACCGGTGGTCGGGTTCGACGGCCAGTCGTACCGCTGGCTCGACGAGCAGGACCTGCCGCAGACCATCGGCCGGCTCTCCGCATTCATGGGCAACACCGGCGTGCTGCTGCGCGCCTACGTGTACATGCGCATGCTCGGTCGCGAAGGCATGCATCGCGTCTCGGAGTTCGCGACCCTGAACGCGAACTACCTGATGACCCGGCTCACCGCGGCCGGCTTCGAGCTCGCCTATCCGGGCCGCCGCGCGGGCCACGAGTTTATCGTCACGCTGCGCCGCGAGGCGCGCGACTACGGCACCACCGCGATGGACTTCGCCAAGCGCCTGCTCGACTACGGCTTCCACGCGCCCACCACCTACTTCCCGCTGCTGGTCCCGGAGTGCTTGCTGATCGAGCCCACCGAGACCGAGTCGAAGGAGGAGCTCGACGCGTTCGTCGCGGCGCTGGTGGCCATCCGCGAGGAAGCGCAGAGCGACCCGGCCAAGCTGAAAGGCGCTCCCTACACGCTGCCGGTGCGGCGCCTCGACGACGTCCGCGCCGCGAAACAACTGGACATTGCTTTCCAGGCTGTGCCCGGCTGAACGACCTCCGGTGCAGGGGCATCTGCCCCTGCCTCTTTCGCTATCCCCCATCCCCTATCCCCTATCCCCTAATGACGGCACTCATCTGCGGCTCGCTGGCGTTCGACTCGGTCATGGTGTTCCACGGCCGGTTTCGCGAACACATCCTGCCGGACCGCATCCACCTGCTGAACGTTTCGTTCCTGGTGCCGAGCCTGAAGCGCAATTTCGGCGGCTGTGCGGGCAACATCGCCTATAACCTCGCGCTGCTCGGCGGCACCGGCGCGCCGATGGCGACCGTGGGCCACGATTTCGCAGCGTACGGTGAATGGCTGCGCGAGCGCTCGGTGGACCTCACGCACGTGCGCGAGATTGCCGACGAGTACACCGCACAGGCGTTCATCACCACGGACCTGGACGACAACCAGATCACGGCCTTCCACCCCGGTGCGATGAGCCACTCGCACGTCAACCGGGTGCCCTCTGGCGCGGGCATCACGCTTGGCGTGGTGGCGCCCGACGGCCGCGACGGCATGCTGCAGCACGCCGCGCAGTTCGCCGAGGCGGGCATCCCGCTGCTGTTCGACCCGGGCCAGGGCCTGCCGATGTTCGACGGTCCGGAGTTGCTCGCGTTCGTGGCGCGCGCCACCTGGGTCGCGGTCAACGACTACGAGGGTCAACTGCTGGCGGAGCGCACCGGCGTGCCGCTCGCCGAGCTGGCGCGCCGCGTGCGGGCATTGATCGTCACGCGCGGCGCCGAAGGCAGCGTGATCCACGCCGACGGGCGTGAGATCACGATCCCCGCGGCGCCCCCCGAGCAGGTGGTGGATCCCACGGGCTGCGGCGATGCCTATCGCGCCGGGCTGATCTACGGACTGCAGCACGGGCTCGACTGGGAGACCACCGGCCGCGTCGCCTCGCTGATGGGCGCGATCAAGATCGCGCACGCCGGCACCCAGCACCACCGCTTCACGCGCAATGAATTCGCCGATCGTTTCCGCGCCGCGTTCGGCCGGGCACTGTGATGCCGCGCACCGCGTCCGGGTTGCTGCGGTTGCTGGCCGCGACCGCCGCGTTGCTGCCGGCGACGGGTGGCGCCGAGACGCCCGCCTGGGACCGCACGCTGGAGCGCATCGCGCCCTCGGTCGTCACCATCGAGATTGACCAGGCGCGCGCCTTCGACACCGAGTGGAACCAGTCGTCGCAGGCGACCGGGTTCGTGGTCGACGCGGAGCGGGGCCTGATCCTCACCAACCGCCACGTGGTGACGCCGGGTCCGGTGGTCGCCACGGCCGTGTTCCAGAACCGCGAGGAAGTGGAGTTGCGTGCCGTGTATCGCGACCCGGTGCACGACTTCGGCTTCTATCGTTACGATCCCGCCAAGCTGCGCTACGTGCGGCCCGCCGCGTTGCCGCTGTATCCGGCAGGGGCGCGCATCGGCACGGAAGTCCGCGTGGTCGGCAACGACGCTGGCGAGCAGCTGTCGATCCTGGCCGGCACGCTGGCACGCCTGGACCGCGAGGCGCCCGACTACGGGGCCGGCAAGTACAACGACTTCAATACGTTCTACATCCAGGCGGCCTCGGGGACGTCCGGCGGCTCGTCGGGCTCACCGGTCATCGACATCCAGGGCCGCGTCGTGGCACTCAATGCCGGCGGCAGCAGCGGCGCTGCTTCCAGCTTCTACCTGCCGCTCGGCCGCGTGCAGCGCGCGCTGGAACTGCTGCAGGCAGGACTGCCGATCACGCGCGGTACGCTGCAGACCACGTTCGCCTACACGCCCTACGACGAACTCGGCCGGCTCGGGCTGCGCCCGGAAACGGAGGCCGCGGCGCGCAAGGCGGCACCGGAGCTCACCGGCATGCTGGTCGTGCAGGACGTGCTGCCGGGATCACCGACCGAAGGCCAGCTGCTGCCCGGAGACATCCTGGTGCGCGTCGATGGCCGCCCGTTGACCACCTTCGCGCCGCTCGCGGACGTGCTCGACAGCTCCGTCGGCCGTCGCATCACCGTGGCAGTCGAGCGCGGCGGCGAGCGGCTCGAACGCCAGCTCGAGGTGCAGGACCTGCACTCGATCACGCCGGACCAGTTCCTCGAGTTCGGCGACACAGTGGTGCACCAGCTGTCATACCAGATGGCGCGCCACCTGAATTCGCCCGTCCGCGGCGTGTTCGTCGCCAACCCCGGCTACTCGCTCGGTGCGGCGGGCGTGCCGCGCGGTGCCGTGATCGAGGCGGTCGGCGGCAAGCCGGTGGCGACGCTCGCGGATTTCGAAGCGCAGGTTGCGGCGCTCGCCGACGGCGACCGGGCCACGTTGCGTTTCCGGACGATGGACGACCCGCGCGGCTCGCAAACGCGCGTCATGCGCATGGACCGCAGCTGGTTCCCGGCGCAGCACTGCCGGCGCGATGACGCGACCGGGTACTGGCAATGTCGCGAACTGGCGGCGCCAGCGGCGGCCCGCCAGCCCCAGCCGTCCGCAGCCACCAGCTTCGTGACCAGCGGCGACAAGCTCGCCGATCGCGTGGCGCGCTCGCTGGTGCTGGTGAGTTTCTCCATGCCGTTCTCCGTTGCAGGCGTCACCGAGCGCAATTACCACGGCACCGGCCTGGTCGTCGACGCGGCGCGCGGCCTGGTGGTGGTCGACCGCAATACCGTGCCGGTCGCGGTGGGCGACGTCCGCATCACCGTGGCGGGCTCGGTGGAGATCCCGGCGCGCGTGGCGTACGTGCATCCGCTGCACAACCTGGCGCTGGTGGCGTACGACCCGGCGCTGCTCGACGGCACCCCGGTGCGTGCGGCCGAACTCGATGCGCGCGAGCTGGTCGCCGGCGAGGCAGTGACCGTGGTCGGCCTGGGCGCTGACTCCCGGGTGCGGTCTATTGCCACCACGGTTTCGTCGGTGGACGACGTCACCTTCCCGCTGTCGCGCACGTTGCAATATCGCGAGGCGAACGTCGAGGTGGTGGACCTCGTCAACGGGCCGAACGATTTCGACGGGGTGGTGGTCGGGGACAACGGCAAGGTTCGGGCCTTGTGGTCGAGCTTCTCGACAGAGTCCGGTCGCGACGTCGTGCAGGTCAACCGCGGCATGCCCGTTGGCCTGGTGCAGGAACTGGTCGAGGCGGCGCGCGCCGGGCAGCCGCTGCATTCGCTCGAGGTCGAGTTCGCGACCGTGCCGGTGGCTGAGGCACGCAAGCTCGGCCTCGGCGACGCGTGGGTCGCGCGCCTCGAGTCGCTCGAGGGACCGCACCGCCAGGTGCTGAGCGTGGCGCGGGTCGTGGCCGGCTCGCCCGCGGCGGGCGTGCTGCGCGAGGGCGATCTGCTGCTCGCGATCGACGGGCAACCGATGAACCGGTTCCGCGACGTCGAACTCGCAACCCTGGCCGGTCAGGTCAAGGTCACCGTGCTACGGGACGGTCAGGAACTCACCGTCGACGTCGCGACCGCACCGCTCGGCGGCGGCGACATCGATCGGCTGCTGCAGTGGGCCGGTGCCGTGCTGCATGCGCCGCATCGCGCGATGTCCGTGCAGCGCGGTATCCCGCCGGAGGGCGTGTTCGTCGCGTTCTTCGCCTACGGTTCGCCGGCGACGCGCTACAAGCTGTACGCCGGCCGCCGCATCGTCGAAGTGGATGGCCGGCCGACGCCGGACCTCGATGCCTTCATCGCCGCCGTGCAGGGACGGCCGGACCGCAGCTCCGTGCGCCTCAAGACCGTGACCTGGAACGGGTCGACCGAGGTGATCACCCTGAAGCTCGACCTGCACTACTGGCCCACGGTCGAGCTGCGCAGAGGCTCCGACGGCTGGACGCGACACGAGCTGAATTGA
>Ga0209254_10001787_pt1 | contig 19384 bp, 17 predicted proteins | sample FrelakmetDIP11DI_FD_187148 | JGI IMG/M metagenome (GOLD analysis project Ga0209254, IMG submission 187148) | Freshwater lake sediment microbial communities from the University of Notre Dame, USA, for methane emissions studies - DIP11 DI (SPAdes)... | ecosystem: Environmental > Aquatic >...
AATAGAGATTCCTCGCCGCTTTCAAGGCCTGGAATGAGTGAGGAGGATTGGTCATTGGACATTGATCATTTGTCATTTCAAAGCCCGTTTAGCTGGCGTTACGCGTCGAACGACATGCGCGCCATCTGGAGCGAGGTCAACAAGCGCAAGTTGTGGCGGCGCATCTGGGTGGCGCTGGCCCAGGCGCAGTCGCGCTTTGGGTTGACGACGCCGGAACACGTGGCAGACTTGCAGGCGCATGTCGAGCAGATCGACATGGCGCGAGCTTTGCAGATCGAAGCAGACATCAAGCATGATTTGATGGCCGAGCTGAAGACGTATGCGGAGCAATGTCCGATCGGCGGCGGCATCATCCATCTGGGCGCCACGGCGACGGATGTGGAAGATAATGCCGATGCGCTGCGCGTCCGTGAATCGCTCGATCTTGTTCTGGCAGCGCTGAAGCAATTGCTACGTGCGCTAACCGCGCAAGTGGAAAAGTACGCCGACCTGCCCGCCATGGCCTTTACGCATTTGCAGCCGGCCGAGCCGACCACGGTGGGCTATCGTCTGGCGCAGGTGGCGCAGGACCTGCTGATGGATTATGCGGAACTGACACGCGTGCGTGGTGAGATCAAGGGCAAGGGCTTCAAAGGCGCAGTCGGCACGGCGGCGTCTTACATCGAGCTGCTGGGGTCGTCGGTCGCTTGCGACGATTTTGAAACCCACCTCATGGAAGCGCTCGATCTGGAAGCGTTCGAGGTGTCCACGCAGACGTATCCGCGCAAGCAGGACTGGCTGGTGTTGAATACGCTGGCCGGGCTGGGTATGACGCTGCACAAGTTCGCGTTTGATCTACGTATCCTGCAATCGCCGCCCATCGGCGAATGGAGCGAACCGTTCGGCGCGAAGCAGGTGGGTTCGTCGGCTATGCCCTTCAAGCGCAATCCCATCAACGCCGAAAAGATCGATTCGCTGGCGCGTTATCTGGCGCAGCTGCCGCGCGTGGCGTGGGACGATGCGGCGCATTCGCTGCTGGAGCGCACCCTGGACGATTCGGCCAACCGGCGCATTATTCTGCCGGAGGCCTTTCTGTGCGCCGACGAGCTGTTGATCACCGCGCAGAAATTGATCGCCGGGCTAGTGATCAATGAAGCCGCCATCGCCCGCAACTTTGCGATCTATGGCCCGTTCGCTGCGACTGAACGATTATTGATGGCCGCCGTGAAAGCGGGAGCTAATCGGCAGGAGATGCACGAGGTGATCCGGGAGCATGCGCTGCACGCGTGGGCTGAGATCGGCGCGGGGCAGGCGAATCCCTTAATCGAAACGTTGTGCGTCGATCCGCGCGTGACGCAGCATGTGGATGCGCTGACAGCGCGCACGCTGCTGGATGCGGGCGCGCATGTGGGCTATGCGCCGCAACGCGCCCGGCTCATGGCTGCGCAATTGCAGATCTTGTAAGGCGCTGCATCTTTTTATTTCTAACCATGGTACTGTTGCGAGATCGCAGCCAGATGATAGACTTTTCCTGTAAATCTTTTTCCAGGGGAGGCAAGATATGTTACGCATGTTTGGTCGTGTCAGTATGGTGTTGGGACTGACGGCGCTGGTGTTGATGTTGGCAGGGAGCGTGTTGGCGGTGCCGGTTGCTCGATCGAGCACGGCACAATCGATCGCTGCGGCAGCCCAACCGCAGGCCGCTTCGATCGCACCGAACTTTTCGGTGGTGATGTCAGCGGTGGTTCCCAGCGGATTGACGAATCCCGTCAGTATCGCTAACGCGGGTGATGGCAGCGGGCGGCTGTTCGTGGTGGAGCAAAACGGTTACATCCGCATTATCAAGAATGGCGCGTTGCTCGGCACGCCTTACTTGACTCTCACCAATCGGGTTGTGTGCTGCGGCGAGCAAGGTTTACTGGGCCTGGAGTTCGATCCAGATTATGAAACTAACGGAACGTTCTACGTCAACTACTCGACGAATGCGTCAGGCTTCGCTGGCGATACGGTTGTGGCACGCTACCAGGTGGCGAATCCGGCCGCCGACACAGCGAGTGTCTTGGCGGTGACCAACATTATCACCATCGAGCAGCCGCAGGCCAATCACAACGGCGGCGATCTGCACTTCAGCCCGATCGATGGCTATCTCTACATCGGTATGGGCGATGGCGGAGGCTCCAACGATGAAGGTTCCGGCCACGCGCCGGAGGGCAATGGCCAATCGCCCGGCACATGGCTGGGCAAGATGCTGCGGATCAATGTGCGCGGCGTGCCGACGTACACCATTCCGCTTAGCAATCCGTTTACGCAGACGGTAGGCTACAAGCAGGAGATCTGGTCGTTGGGCTGGCGTAATCCGTGGCGCTTCTCGTTCGATCGGGCCACAGGTGATATGTACGTCGGCGATGTCGGCCAGAATTGCTGGGAAGAAATTTCATACGAACCGGCCAGTGGCCTGGGTGGAAAGAACTACGGTTGGCGCATGGAAGAGGGGTTCCGCCTGTTCGACCCCAATGATGCTTTCAACTGCAACAAGCCTGTTTCGACGTTGGTCACCACCATCAAGCCGATCGCGGTTTACAATCACAATCTCGGCTCGGCCGTGACCGGCGGCTATGTGTATCGCGGGCAGCAGTATCCGTGGCTGCGCGGCGTGTATTTCTATAGCGATTCCGGTTCGGGTCGCATCTGGGCGATTCAGCAAACCAGCCCCGGTGTGTGGTCCGGCTCGGAAAAACTGGATACGTCGTATGGCATCACGGCATTCGGTGAAGATGAAAACGGTGAGCTGTATGTGACTGACTATGGTCAAGGCCGCATTTTCAAGATCACGTCGCCTTCGCCGATCAATTTTTCCACGTCCAGCAAGAGCGCCTCGGCCAATCAAGTGACGACGGGCAGCACGGTAACGTATACCATCGTGCTGCGCAATACCGGTGTGCCGTTCTACGATACGGTGCGTGTGACGGATACCGTTCCGGCCGGTCTGTCTTACGTGGCGGGATCACTGGCGGCGACCAGCGGCGTGATCGATGCGTCAGGCGCGCCGACGTTGAAGTGGAGCGGTACGATGTCGACCACGCCAACCTCGATCATCACGATCACCTTTCGGGCGTTGGTGACCGCCGGTTCGCTGCAGCCCATCACCAACACCGCCACGATCGATCCGGTGTTGAATCCGCCGCTCACTCGATCGACGGTCATTACCGTCACGACCAGCGGCCCCAATCTGTCTGGTTCAAGCAAACAGGCTTCGGCCAGCACGGCGCAGTGGAATGATGTGTTGACATATACCATCGTGCTGCGCAACAGCGGGCAAGCGTTCACGCAAACGGTGCGCATGACCGATACGTTGCCGGTGGGCCTTGCCTATGTGCCGGGCACGCTGACGGCGACTCGCGGCACGCCCGATGATTCTGCCGCACCGTCGTTGAAATGGAATGGCGACATGCTAAATGCGCCAGCCGTCACCATCACCTATCGGGCTACCGTGACGACGTTTGTCAGTCAGACATTGAACAATACTGCCACGATCGATCCGGGTGTGGGTGTGCCTTTTGATCGATCCGCCTCGGTCACAGTGACCGGACCCAACTTAACGGGCTCGGCCAAACTGGCTTCGTTTGGCACGGCGCGATCTGGCGATGTGGTAGGTTACACGATCGTGGTGCGTAACACCGGCGGATCATTCCCGGCCACTGTGCGCGTAACCGATACGCTTCCTGCGGGCCTCGAGTATGTGCCCGGTTCGTTAACGGCAACCAGCGGCACGCCCGATGCTTCAAGTGCGCCGACGTTGAAATGGAATGGCGTCATGTCGGTGACGCCCGTTGTTACGGTGACGTTTGCAGTATCCGTAACAGCGCCCAATACAACGATCATCGTCAATACGGCCACAATCAATCCAGGTTATGGCACGCCCTTGGTGCGTACGGCTCCGCTGGTTGTGAACCCATATGAGTTGTTCCTGCCTCTGATCCTGCGCAACAGCTAGTCGCGCGATTGAAATCCGGCGCGCCCGCTTGAGGATTTGTCTCAGGCGGGCGCGCTTGTTTGAACGGAACGTTCCATGCCGGTTTCGTCCGCGTTGCAGTCTTGTTTCAATTCGGCGCCGCTCTGTGCCAAATCCGAGATTTTGTGATACAAATTTATTGCAACTAGTTGCAATAAGACTCTTTCGCAGTTGAACGAGGTTTGCATGGCTCACCCCGCTGCCGATTTTGTCACTCACCTTCATTCCCAGGGCTACCGCCTCACGCCGCAGCGGCATTTAATTCTGGAAGCTGTCAAGCAGGCCGAGGAGCACGTAACGCCGGAGCAGGTTTACGCGACTGTACATCGCCAGAATCCGGCCATTAGTCGCACGACGATCTATCGCACTCTCGACTTCTTGTGCGAACAGCGCCTGATTCACGCGTTGTACTGGGGTGGGCAGATGTACTACGAGATCGCCGACGAGCAGCCGCATCACCATCTGGTCTGCCGTATCTGCGGCGGCATGATTGAATGCGAACACAATTTGTTGCAGGTCTTGTTTGAAGCGGTGGAGCAGAAACATCGCTTCACCATCGATATGGATCACGTGGCGTTGTTTGGCTTGTGTCAACATTGCCGGGGCAGTCAGAAGGCAAAAAAGTGACCGTTAGTAGTTCGCGGGTAAATTAACAACCGGCCGCACGGCCTGTTGCTAAACTCAATACAGGAGGATAGGGAAAATGTTGTACTCACCGTTGCATTCACCGCAAGCGATGCATATTCCGGATGGCTTTCTGTCGGGACTGGTGCTGGCCGTGTGTTGGGGCATCAGCCTCATCGTCATTGTCGTGGCCTTCATCCGCGTCAAGCGCGATATGGATGAGCGCAAAGTGCCGTTGATGGGCGTGGTGGCGGCGGCTATCTTCGCGGGACAGATGCTCAACTTCCCGGTGGCAGCCGGCACTTCCGGCCACTTGCTGGGTGCGGCTTTAGCGATGATTTTGCTGGGCCCGTGGGCGGCGGTGTTGGTCATGACCATCGTCGTCGGCGCCCAGGCGTTGATCTTTCAAGATGGCGGCATCGCAGCGCTGGGCGCCAATCTGTTCAACATGGCCGTCATCGGCGTGTTCGTGTCCTACACCGTCTATCGCGCGGTGCAGCGCTTTTCCAAGGGCGCGAAGTGGGGCATTTTTGTGGGCGGTTTCCTGGCGGCCTGGACATCGATCTTCATCGCAGCTCTGGCCGCGGCACTGGAGTTGGCGTTTTCTGCCACTTCGCCCGCCAACCTCGCCGTGCCTGCCATGGCGTTGGTGCACTCTGTCATCGGGATTGGCGAAGGATTGATCACGGTTGGCGCGCTGGCCTTTGTCTATGCGGTGCGGCCCGATCTGGTGAAGACCACCGATCAAAAACAAGTCGGTGGCAAGTTTGTGTGGGTCGCCGGGTTACTGATCGCCATTGCGTTGGCGGTGGCCTCGCCGCTTGCTTCAGCCAATCCCGACGGCCTGGAGTTTGTCGCCGAGGAGCAAGGCTTCATCGAGAAAGCGCAAGCCAATCCGTATGACATCATTCCTGACTATGTGATGCCGGGCATTGCCGACGAAAGCACTGCTACCATTGCTGCCGGGATCGTTGGTGTGATCATTGTCTTCTTCGTTGCCGTAGGGGTGGCATATCTGCGGCGCAATCGCACGACCTCGTCGGCCTCCAGCGGATCGTAACGTACCACAAGAGGGCGAAGTCAATCTTCGCCCTCTTTTCTGAGTTCTCATGCATCTTCATTTTCTCGATCCCTACCGACACCGCCAGAGCCTGATTCACGCGTTTGACCCGCGAGTGAAGTTTGTCTTCACGCTGGCCTTCGTCCTGACGATGGCACTGCTGCCCTTCGGCGCGTGGCCGGTCTACGTGCTGATGCTGACGCTGTCCCTCTCGATCACGGTGTTGTCTGAGCTGGGCGTGAAGTATGTATTGAAGCGATCGCTGCTGGCGATCCCGTTCGTGCTGGCGGCGGTACCGTTGCTGTTCACCGTGCCCGGCCCCGCGCTACTTACTATCCCGATCGGCTCACTTAGTCTCACGATCACAACTACGGGTCTGGAACGATTGCTCAGCATCATGTTCAAGTCTTGGGTGTCGGTGCAGGTGGCCATCGTCTTTGCGGCGGCGACTCCGTTCCCGGACATGCTGCTGGCCATGCGCGCCGTCAAGATCCCGCGCCTGCTCGTCAGTCTCTTCGGGCTGATGTGGCGTTACATGTTCGTGATGGTCGACGAAGTGATCCGGTTGATGCGCGCGCGTGCGGCGCGCAGCGGCGCGATTGAGGGAGCGAAGTCCGGCGGATCGATTGCGTGGCGCGCCAAAGTGACCGGCGGCATGGCGGGCAATCTTTTCATCCGATCGATCGATCGCGGCGAGCGCATTTATGACGCCATGGCTGCACGCGGCTACGATGGTGAGGTGCGCGCGTTTCCGCTGCCGCCGATCAGCTCCACCAGTTGGATTGTATTGCTGGGCGGGCTAGGCTTGTTAGTTGTCTTGTTGTTATTCGCCCTGTTGTTCTGGGCGTGAGCGTCACATCTGTCGTTTCACGCTTTACGTTCTACGCACTACGGAATACACGTATGCACCATACCATCGAAGTTGAAAAACTGTCTTACTCTTATCCAGACGGGCACATTGCTTTGCGCGAAGCGTCGTTGACCATCGCGCCGGGCGAGAAAGTGGCGCTGGTCGGCCCCAACGGCGCGGGCAAATCGACGTTGATGCTGCATCTGAACGGCATCCTGCAAGGCCAGGGCAGTGTGCGCGTCTGCGGTTTGGACGTGATCAAAAATAACCTGGGCAAAGTGCGCGCGGCCGTGGGCCTGGTCTTTCAAAACCCCGACGATCAACTCTTTTCTCCCACGGTGTTTGACGATGTGGCGTTTGGCCCGATTTATCAGGGCTTGAAGAAAACCGAAGTTGAAGAGCGAGTTCTGCAGGCCCTCGATGCCGTTCACATGCGTGAATATGCGCAGCGGGTGTCGCATCACTTAAGCGTGGGCGAGAAGAAGCGCATCGCCATCGCCACGGTCATGGCGATGGCGCCTGAAATCCTGGTGCTCGATGAGCCTTCGGCGGGACTCGATCCCCGGGCGCGGCGCAGTTTGATCAACCTGTTGCGCGAACTGCCGCAGACCATGCTCGTCTCCACGCACGATCTGCGCCTGGTGCAAGAGCTGTTTCCGCGCACGGTCATCATGGACGACGGCCGCATCGTCGCCGACGGCCCGACCGATCGCCTGTTAAATGATGAGGCCCTCTTGCACGCGCATGGATTGGAGAAGATGTAGTTTGCTCGGCATCAGACATGCTGCGTTGCGTGACCAGCAGACGCCACAGCTCGCTCGCACCAATTCCTGCACTCTCGCCGTGGCTGCCCGATTGATTCGCACCGCGATCGAGATTTAAATCGGCTGTTGTCAACTCCCCATCCCTCTGGTATAATCTCACCCGCACCGCCCTTGACGGCGGTGTTATCTCGCATGTCTCCGGATCGCCGGGAAGTGCCTGGGTCTACAGCCCTCAGGTTCCCGCGCGAGTGGATGGAGACAGAGGAAACAAAACTTTAATCAGGAGGATACCTCATCATGGCTGTTGTCTCAATGAAAGCACTGCTCGAAACGGGCGTGCACTTCGGTCACCGTACCAAGCGCTGGAATCCAAAGATGAAGCCGTTCATCTTCACCGAGCGCAATGGCATCCACATCATCGACCTGCAGCAAACCATCGCCGCACTGGACGCCGCGTACAACTTGATCCGCGATACCGTCGCCAACGGCGGCACGGTGTTGTTCGTCGGCACCAAGCGGCAGGCGCAGGATACCATCACAAAGGAAGCCATCCGCGCGGGCGCGCCGTACATCACTTATCGCTGGCTGGGCGGCACGCTCACCAACTGGCGCACCATCCGCCAGCGCATCGACACGCTGGTGAATCTGGAAGGGCGCCGCGATCGCGGCGAGTTCGACGTGCTGCCCAAAAAGGAAGCGCTGGACCTGGAGCGCCTGATCACCAAGTTGAACTTGCGCCTGGGCGGCATCAAGGAACTGCGCAAGCTGCCCGATGTGCTGTTCGTCATCGATACGCATCGTGAAATCACGGCGATTAAGGAAGCCAACACGCTCAACATCCCGGTGATTGCGATGGTCGATACGAATTGTGACCCCGACCCGATCGACCTAGTCATTCCCGCCAACGACGATGCGATCCGCGCGATCAAGTTGATTGTGGCGCGCATGGCGGACGCAGTGCAAGAAGGTCTGGCACTCCGCAAGGAAACCATGCCCACCGAAGCGATGGAAGCCGAAGGTGCAGCGGAAGCCGACGATAAGTATCTCGGCGAAGGCACGCTTGCCAAGCTGCGCGCTGGTCTCGACTTCGAACCCGGTCCTGACCTTGAAGAAGGGGTCGAAGCACAATAAGCCTGTTGCGACCATAGTTGACCTGTGGTCGTCTCTTGAAGAGGATACAAGCAATGGAAATCTCAGCTGCAAGCATCAAACAATTGCGTGAAGCGACCGGCGCCGGTGTCTTGGATTGTCGCAAGGCGCTGGAGGCCTGCGAAGGCGATGCCGAAAAGGCGAAGGCCTGGTTGAAGGATAAGGGTCTTGCCTCGGCGGCCAAGAAAACTGATCGGGCAGCGAAGGACGGTTTGGTTGGATCTTACATCCATCACAATCATCGGATCGCCGTACTGGTGGAAGTCAATTGCGAAACCGACTTTGTCGCGCGCACCGAGGGGTTCAAGACCCTGACCCAGAACATCGCCAAGCATATTGCTATGGCGAATCCGCAGTACATCAAGCCGGAAGATGTTCCCGTCAACGTACTGGAAGAGGCTAAGCAGGGCTTCGTTGCCGAAGCGCAAGCGGCGGGTAAGGCTGGTGCTGAGGTCGATGCCGAAGTCGAGAAGAAACTGAAGAAGTTCTACGAAGAAACCTGTCTGGCGCAGCAGCCGTACGTGCTGGACGAGAAAGTCACCATCGGTGACATGATCACGCAGGGCGTCACGGATTTGAAAGAGAACATCGTGGTGCGGCGCTTCGTCCGCTACGAATTGGGCGCATAAGCCAAAAGGCAACGGGACATCCCGTTGCCTTTTGGGTAGATCCGCCGGATGAGGAATAAGATCTGACTTGTTTGTTCATCAATAGGTCATTGAGTGAGGGACCATGACGATCAAATATAAACGCATTCTCTTGAAAGTCGGCGGCGAGGCTTTGGCTGGCGGTGAAGGCAAAGTCGGTATTGATGTGCACGAAGCTGAAGATCTGGCCCGGCGGATCAAAGGTGTAAAGCAGCTGGGCGTCGAAGTGGCCCTGGTGTTAGGCGGCGGCAATCTGTGGCGCGGCAAAGACGGCCTGACGCATGGCATGGATCGCTCGGTGGCCGACCACGTGGGAATGCTGGCGACGGTGATGAATGCGCTGGCCCTGCGCGATGCCCTGGAGCGCGTGGGCGTGGAGACGCGCGTTCAAACCGCCGTCACGATGCAGGCGATTGCCGAGCCGTTCATTCGCTTGCGCGCCATGCGCCACATGGAGAAGGGGCGCGTGGTCATCATCGGCGGCGGCACGGGCAATCCCTATTTCACCACCGACACGGCGGCCGCGCTGCGCGCCATGGAAGTGAAGGCCGACATTCTGATCAAAGCCACCAAGGTCGATGGGGTCTATTCGGCCGACCCGAAGAAGGATCCGAAGGCCGTTCGCTATGATCGGTTGTCGTACATCGACGCGCTCAATCGCCGCCTGGGCATCATGGATTCCACGGCGATCTCGCTGTGCATGGACAACGAGATGCCCATCCTGGTATTTAACTTGTGGCAGCCGCAGAGCCTGGAACGAGCGGTACAGGGCGAACCGATCGGAACGATCATCGACGGCGAATAACCTGACAACGGGATGATGAACGCGCAGGGCGGAGTAAGCCCGATCGGCTGTTCTGCCCTTCCCAACCGCTCTCCATATTCGACTGGCGCACTTGCGCGAAATTGTATTATAATTACCACCGTACTCCGCCGAATGGCATCAACCACCTCGCCGGCGGCATCGACTCTCACCCAAGAATGATATTGTTCCAGCGGGCGATGGAACACCCACACCTAACATTGCATCCGATTGATAGACGCATCGATCTGATCGTTTGAAATTCAACGCAAGGTGATCTGTTCCCATGACAAGTGATCCCAATCTCGTCAAAGAAACGCTGCACGAAACCGAAGAGCATATGAAGAAAACCATTCATGCCTTCGAGATTGATCTGCGCGCCTACCGCACCGGCCGCGCCAGCCCGGCGATTGTGGAGCACCTCACGGTGAACTATTACGACACGCCCACGCCCCTGCAGCAGTTGGCGACGATCACCGTCCCGGAAGCACAGGTGCTGATGATCCGCCCCTTCGACGCGCATTCGCTCAAGGATATTGAGAAATCCATCAGCGCGTCCGATCTGGGCCTGACGCCCAACAACGACGGCAAGGTCATCCGCCTGGTCTTTCCGCGCCTCAGCGAAGAGCGCCGCAATGATCTGATCAAGCAGGTGCACAAGCGCCTGGAAGAAGCCCGCGTGTCGATTCGCAACGTTCGCCGTGACAATCAGGATATGCTGCGCGACTTTGAGAAAGAGAAGATGATTTCGGAAGACGATCTTAAACGCGGGCGCGACGATCTGCAAAAGTTGACCGACAAGTATATTGAGCAGGCAGAAAGTGTCAGCAAGCGTAAAGAAGAGGAGATCCGCGAGGTTTAAGCGTGGTTAGCGATATGCTCGGCGTCCAGGCCTGCTAGACAGGCGGGCAGGCCTGCCAACCACACGCGCCGGTCAACCACGCGAACGCAGTGACGAGCATCGATATACCCACTCGCGGCAGTATGAGTCTCGCACCCACTCTCAATCGCATTCCATATCATTTGGCCATCATCATGGACGGCAACGGCCGCTGGGCAAAAGCGCGCGGCCTGCCGCGCCTGGCCGGTCATCGCGCCGGTACCGAAAACCTGCGCCGCACCTTGAAGGCCTGCGTGCGCCACGGCATCAAGATTCTGACCATCTACGCTTTTTCCACAGAGAACTGGGGCCGCCCCGCCGAAGAAGTGCGCGGCCTGATGACGATTCTGGAACAGGTCATTGAACGCGAATTGAAGGACTTGCACGAGCAAGGCGTGCGTATCCGGCACATCGGACGGCAGGAAGGCATCTCGCCGCGTTTGCTCAAGAAGATCGAGAAAGCCGTCGAACTCACCAGGAACAACGACACGATCATTTTGAACGTCGCGTTCAACTATGGTGGACGGCAGGAAATCATCGACGCGGTCAAGCACATCATTCAGGAAGGCATCCCGCCCGATCAAGTGGACGACGCTTTGCTGAGTCAGTATCTCTACACCGCCGGACAGCCTGATCCTGATTTGATTATTCGCACCAGCGGCGAAATGCGCGTCAGCAATTTTCTGATCTGGCAGGGCGCCTACGCCGAGTTGTACGTCACGCCGACCTACTGGCCGGACTTCGACGAAGCCGAGTTGCAGAAAGCACTAGATCGATTTGCGGCCCGCGAGCGCCGCTTCGGCTTGACCGCCGAGCAGATGAAACTGCTGGCCGAGCAAGGGAAGTGAGTAGCGGCCTCGCGCGCACACACCCGTTTGCTGGCGGTGCAAGGTTTACAGCATGAAAACTCGCCTCATTAGCGCCCTTATCCTTTTGCCCATTGGCATCGCCGTTATTCTACTCGGCGGCGGACTGTTCGATCTGGTAATCGCGTTCATCTTCACCCTGGCCGTCTATGAATTCGTGCAGTTAATGAAGACGGGCAAGTTTGCGCCCAATCTCGTTTTTGCTGTCGCTCTGATGTGGATGCTGCTCCTCGATGCCGTCCTGCCGCGCCTGAGTTTGTCTCGACCGGCGCTGGCGCTGCTGCTGATCGCGGCATTGGCGTGGCAGATGCGCGATCGGGCAGGTTCGCCCACGGCTAATTGGGCGCTGACCGTAACGGGCGGCATTTATCTGGGGGTTGCAGGCGCGCATTTCATTCTGATCCGTCAGTTGAACGACGGACAGTGGTGGTTGCTGCTGGCGCTGGCTGGCACATGGCTGGCCGACAGCGGGGCGTACTTCGTCGGTCGGAAGTTTGGTGTCCACAAAATGACGCCGTCCCTCAGCCCCAAGAAGAGCTGGGAAGGGCTGGCGGGGGGAGTGGCTTTTGGTGTGCTCTTCACCGCGCTCCTTGCTGTGGTCTTGAGCCAGGTCTTGAACATCGATCTGCCGTGGTGGGCGGGAGCCGTGCTCGGCCTGATTGGCGCACTGATCGGCGTGCTGGGCGATCTCTCCATCTCGATGATCAAGCGGGAGGTTGGCGCCAAGGATTCCGGGCACATCATTCCCGGGCATGGCGGCGTGCTCGATCGGTTGGACAGCCTGTTGTTCACTATCGTCGTGAGTTTCTATTTTATCGTGTGGGTCGTGCAACCCTAAACAGTGTATTCCCTGACCACGGAGGAGATCACATCATGAACCAGGCTCAGTTCATCAAAGATCCCGATCGCAACCTGGCGTTGGAGCTGGTGCGCGTGACCGAATCGGCGGCGATGGCTGCCGCGCGCAAAATGGGTCGCGGCGACAAGATCGCAGCCGATCAGGCAGCGGTCAACGCCATGCGCTACATGTTCAACACGGTCGATATGGACGGCGTCGTCGTCATCGGCGAAGGCGAGAAAGACGAAGCGCCCATGTTGTACAACGGCGAAGTCTTGGGGACGGGCATACCGCCCAAGGTGGATATAGCCGTCGACCCGATCGACGGTACACGCTTGACATCTCTGGGATTGCCGGGAGCGGTGGCGGTCGTGGCTCTGGCCGAGCGCGGCACCATGTTCAATCCGGGCCATCTTGTCTATGCCAACAAGATCGCCGTCGGTCCGCGGGCCAAGGGTGTTATCGATATCAACGCGCCGGTGAAAGACAACCTGGCCAACGTGGCGAAGGCACTGGGCAAAGATATCCATGACTTGACGGTGGTCATTCTCGATCGCGATCGGCACAAGGAATTAATCCGTGAAGTGCGCGGCTGTGGCGCGCGCATCAAGTTGATCAGCGACGGTGACGTCGCCGGGGCGCTGGCGACGGCCATCGAGAATTCCGGCGAGGACGTCTTGATGGGGATCGGCGGTTCGCCGGAAGCCGTCATCACCGCTGCCGCGCTCAAGTGTATGGATGGCGAGATTCAGATCAAGCTCTGGGCGCGCGACGAGAAAGAGCGCATGATGGCCGTCGATCACGGCATCGATCTCAACCAGGTGCTGGGAATCAGCGAACTGGTGGGCGGCGAGAACGTCTTCTTTGCCGTTACCGGCATCACCGGCGGTCAGTTGGTGGACGGCGTGCGCTACGAAGGCAACCGGGTGTACACCAGCTCGATCGTGATGCGCAGCCTCAGCGGCACTGTTCGCCGGATTGAGTCTGAGCATCATCTCGATCGGCTGAATCTGCTGACACAGTTTTACGACTAAACAGCACTCATTCGTGGAGGTTCAACGTGGATTTTGATTTTGAAAAACTGGAAGCAAAGTCGCTCACCGAGCTGCGCGATCTGGCTAAATCGCTGGATGTGTCGGGCTATAGCCGCCTGAAGAAAGAAGATCTGATCTTGCGGCTGCTGCGCGCCAAAGCCGAAGGGCAGGGCTACATTTTCGGCGGCGGCGTGCTAGACATCGTCGACGAAAATATCGGCTTCTTGCGCAGCGAACACTACCTGCCCGGCCCGGACGATGTGTACGTGAGTCAAAGCCAGATCCGGCGCTTTGGCTTGCGGACTGGCGACATGGTCATCGGCCAGGTGCGTCCGCCCAAGGACAGCGAGAAGTATTTTGGCTTGCTGCGAGTGGAAGCCGTCAATGGCCTTGACCCGGAGGCAGCCAAACAGCGCCCGGTCTTCGAGAAGCTGACGCCCATCTTTCCCAACCAGCGCTACAACCTGGAGACTGAACCATCCAACGTCACAACCCGCTTGTTGGACCTGGTCGCGCCGATCGGGCGAGGGCAGCGCGGCCTCATCGTCTCACCGCCCAAGTCCGGCAAGACCACCGTGCTCAAGCACATCGCCAATGCCATCTCCACACGCTATTCCGATGTGCATCTCATGGTGGCCCTGATCGGCGAGCGCCCGGAGGAAGTGACCGATGTGGATCGCTCGGTCGACGCCGAGGTGATTAGCAGTACTTTTGATGAGGAACCCAAAAACCACGTGCGCGTGGCCGAAATGGCCGTAGCTCGCGCCAAGCGCTTGGTCGAAAGCGGACGTGATGTCGTGATCCTAATGGACTCGATGACCCGACTGGCGCGCGCCTACAACCTCATTGTGCCGTCGAGCGGCCGCACCCTATCGGGCGGCCTGGATCCGGCGGCCTTGTATCCGCCCAAGGGTTTCTTTGGCGCGGCCCGCAAAATCGAAGAAGGCGGCAGCCTCACCATCATCGCCACCTGCCTGGTCGATACCGGCAGCCGCATGGACGACATGGTCTATGAGGAATTCAAGGGCACCGGCAACATGGAGCTGCACCTGAACCGCCGTCTGCAAGAACGCCGTATTTTCCCGGCTTTCGACATCGAACGATCCAGCACCCGCCGCGAAGAGTTGCTGTTGGAGCCTGATACGCTCAATCGGGTGTGGCTCATGCGCCGCATGATGGGCCAGATGATGGCCCAGCCGCCGGGCGGCGCAGGCATGGACATGACCAACGCGATGGAAGCCCTCATCGCCCGTGTCTCTCGCACCAAAACCAATGTCGAGCTGCTGGCGGGCCTGCGCGACGACTTCTAACGCCCGATCGGCTTCCCCCTCCACAGTCGGCTGGAGGGGGTTTCGCCCAGCCCCCGCCCTCGATTTGCCTGGATGAGGGCTCATGGTATAATCTTGACCGGGTACAAACCGTCGTGAAGTCTGTGGTTATTCTGGCGGGGAGTAAGCATTCACCAAAAAAATGAGCGAAACACCCCTATCACCACGTGTGGCGCGTCGTATCGATGATGATCGGCCTGTGTCAGAGAGCGAACCCGCCGCGGAGCCTGGGATCAAGGGCACAAACCCGCGTTGGCGTCTTTTCAGGCGCGCCTCCCACACCACGGTAGATTCAAATCCAGAGAATTCGGAACAAGTTCATTCGTCGGCGATGTCCGGACTGATCGGGCAACATATCCCGATCGAGCGCTGGTTTGCCCGGTTTGCCGTGCGCGTGGGCGGTCAGCTGGCCTGGTTGACCACTTGTGAACAGGGTCGATCGTTGTTGTTCCGATACACTTCGCACTTTGTCATTCTGGCCGTACTAATCGGCGCGATTGGCCTGGTCAGCACCGCCAAGACGACGGCCGCCGCTAACGGTTCGACTGGCAGACCTGCCAATACCCGTGTGCTGAACACAGTAACCGTATCCACCTCGTCTGGCGATGAGAACTACAACCTGATGGGACAGGGCGGCCCTATCGTCGTCGATCAGATCGTCGTCGCTCCGCAGGCGAATCCGTACACCGCCATTCCCAGCCGCGAACGGCGCGGTGTGCTGACCTATACCGTTCAGGCTGGCGACACGTTGTTTGGCATTGCAGCGCAGTTTGGCCTGCGGCCCGAGAGCGTATTGTGGGCTAACTATGATACGCTTGAGGACAACCCTCACTTGCTCAAAACAGGGATGGACCTGTTAATTCCGCCGGTTAACGGCATTGTGTACACCGTGGTCGAAGGCGATACGGTTGAAAGCATCGCGGAAGCGTATAAAGTCACCCCGGACGCCATCTACGTGGATGGCTACGAGTGGAATCTGCTCAGGCCGGGTGAGCAACCCTTTGCGGGCGCGTCCCTCATTATTCCAGGCGGCAGCCGTGAATTCAAGGCTTGGACAATCTCCGCTGCGGAAAATGCTCCCAAGAGTAGTAACTTTGGTGATAGCGGGGTTCCAACGGCACGCGGCAACATTGGAACTTGCGGTGCCGTTTCCGCCGGACTGCAGGGATCAGGCTCATTCATCTGGCCGGCGCCCAAGCATTGGGTCAGTGGCAACAACTATGCTGGGTGGCATCCTGGCATTGATATTGCCGCCAAATCGGGCGATCCGATTTACGCCTCGGACAACGGTGTGGTGATCTATGCAGGCTGGAACAGCTGGGGCTATGGTAACCTGGTCGTGATCGATCATGCTAATGGCTGGGAAACCTGGTACGCGCACAATAGTGAAATCTACGTGGGTTGTGGCCAGAACGTTTACCAGGGCAGCGTCATCGCCGGCGCCGGTTCGACGGGACGCTCCACCGGAACGCATCTGCACTTTGAGACGCGTTTCCAGGGCACGTTGCCGAATCCATTTAACGTTCTGCCACCGCCGTAATTCAGTCGGCAAGTAGACAAGGAAAGGGAACAGTCGCGTTGGCTGTTCCCTTTTTTGTTTCTTTAATCTCAGCCTCAAATGCCCATTCTCTGGATTTTCGCGCGCGCGGGAATGACCGGCAAGCAAAGCGGCCAACCTCTTTCTTGAGGCGGCCGCCTGTTGTCACACTAGCGCACTACTGCACTATCGCACCGAACCACTACTTCGCGTATTCCGTTGCCCGCGTTTCGCGGATGACTGTTACCTTGATTTGCCCCGGATATTGCATGGTGTCCTCAATTTGTTTGGCAATCGTTTTGCTCAACTGAATCGACGCCAGATCGTCAATCGCTTCCGGCTTGACTACCACGCGTATCTCGCGCCCGGCCTGAATGGCGTAGGCTTCTTCGACGCCCTGCTGCGACTTGGCAATGTCTTCCAGGTCGTGAACTCGCTTCAAGAAGGTTTCCACGTTCTCACGCCGCGCGCCAGGCCGCGCCCCGGAAATGGCGTCGGCCACTTCCACGATGATGGCTTCCAGGCTCTGCTGCTCCACTGCATGATGATGCGAGGCGATGGCATTCAATACCTTGGGATTGTTCACGCCGAAACGCTTGATGAACTCCGCGCCCAAATCAGCGTGCGTCCCTTCAAATTCGTGATCAATGGCCTTGCCAATGTCGTGCAGCAACCCGGCCGTTTTAGCTGCCTTCACATCGGCGCCCAATTCTGCTGCCAGAATGGCCGCCAGCCGCGAGGTTTCCACGGCGTGATGATTTTGATTCTGGCCATACGACGTGCGGAAATGCAAACGCCCCAGCAATTTCAGGATTTCCGGGTGCAGGCCGGGCACACCGGCCTCGATCGCTGCCCGCTCCCCCTCTTCTTTAATGACGCGCTCGACTTCGGCCTCGGCATCTTCGACCAGCTTCTCAATCCGCGTGGGGTGAATCCGCCCGTCCTGCACCATCTTGTTCAGCGCAATTCGCGCCACTTCGCGCCGCACTGAATCGAACGAAGACAGCGTCACGGCTTCCGGTGTGTCGTCGACGACAATGTCGACACCGGTCGCCCGTTCGATGGCGCGGATGTTGCGCCCGTTGCGCCCGATAATGCGGCCTTTCATCTCATCGTTGGGCAGCGGCACCACCGAGACCGAGACTTCCGCCGCCTGATCGGTACCTACGCGCTGCACAGCCGTCGTCACAATCTCACGGGCGCGCTCTTCAGCCACCTCGCGCGTCTCGGCTTCCACCTGCCGAATGACTTTGGCCATGTCGGCCCGGGCGTCCGCCTCGACAATCTGCAGCAGTTCCTTCTTCGCGTCAGCCTGGCTGAGCGCCGCAACGCGTTCAAATTCGGCTACGATTTGGGCATTTTTCTTTTCGAGATCGTTAGCTAGCTTGTCCAACTGGCCCTGCCGCTGGTTGGATTTGCGCTCGCGCTGATCGACCCGTTCCAGCTTCTGATCCAGATCCTCCCGCTTGCGCGCCAGTCGTTCTTCTTCACGCTGTCCATCCACGCGGCGTTTGTTGGCTTCCGCTTCGGCCTGATCGCGAATCTTGATCGCTTCGTCTTTGGCGGCCAACTCCATCTGCTTGGCCTTCAGCTGCGCTTCTTCCAGGAGTCGCGTCTGCTCGACATCCACATCGCGCTGCAACGATTGAGCCTTGAAGCGCATCACGAAGTACACCACGACCGCGCCGAGGCTGATGCCGATCAGAAGATCGACCAGCAAGAATACAACCTGTCCAATATCCATGGTTATTCCTCAAATTCGTCAAGATGAGTTGATGATTCGTTCGCGTGCACCGCTTGCCACGCTGTCTGCACGGCTTCGCGGACGGTCTCGTAGTTAAAACCACGTCGCGCCAGATAGGCGCCCAACTTCTGCGCGAACTCCTGCCGGGGAAGCTGCCGATACCGATCGGCTTTGGCGAGGGCCGCCTGAACGGCCGCCTGATCCTCGGCGTGTTCGCTCTCTTCCAATACGGCATCGATCACTTCACGATCGACACCCTTGCGCCGCAATTCCTGCCGCAGCGCCACTTCGCCCCTGGGTTTGAACTGTGCCCGATTATCGATCCAGTACCGCACGAAAGCCGCATCGTCGACCAGGCCGACCCCGCGCAGCCTCTCCAAGACCCGATCGAGGGTCTCGTTCCCATAGCCCGCCTTGAGCAGGTTCTGCCGCACTTCCCATTCGCTGCGCGGGCGATTGCCCAGAAATCGCAGGGCCTTCTCGCGCGCCTTCTCAACATCGTCCGCCGTTTGCAGCCGCTCGATGTCCGCCTCGGTCAGCACCTGACCGCGCCTGAGCCGGACGGCCTCGATGGCGGCCAGCCCGAACGCAAACTTCCCGTCCAGGTAGACGTTAACGCGGTCGGGATTCTTTTTCTGCGCGACGAGCGCGGTGATCGTCCCCGGCATGCTTTGTGATAAAACAAAACGAGCTGTGACTGTATCAGCCACAGCTCGCACACATTGGCAACTGTCCGCGCATCGGTATGGTGTTGTACGATCAGATACGACCGGATGGATCGCTAACAGGTATGCACACACACAGGGCGCTTGGCCCATATCGACAAGGGCAGGGAAAGCCGCTCTAACACGCTGTGCACTGACGGCGCTTTCGCGTCACAACTTACCGACATACCTGTGCTTGGCAGCCCACGCAAACTCTGTCCCCTGACAGAATTTCGTAAAAGAAACACCAGTGGCCTATCCAAGTGCCATCCCGTAGGACGGCCGGCCCTATCTGCTACCGATTGAAATAGCGGACCGCTGCACCGTTGGCGACGCGGTGGCGGTCGTTTCACGCGACGAGCCGAAAAATGTCGGCCGCGGCGCTCCCGATCGATAAATCGGGCGAATGAAACCAGTTCAGCTTATGTTGGCATTATACCATGAGCAAAAGCCAAATGCCAAACATCCATTGACTGTGTGCACGCAAAATGTGTCAGCGGGGAACCCGAACCGCTAACTACCTGACAACTTTTCGAGCACACCATTGACAGCAAGCGCGTCCACTT
>Ga0209254_10001788_pt1 | contig 19382 bp, 15 predicted proteins | sample FrelakmetDIP11DI_FD_187148 | JGI IMG/M metagenome (GOLD analysis project Ga0209254, IMG submission 187148) | Freshwater lake sediment microbial communities from the University of Notre Dame, USA, for methane emissions studies - DIP11 DI (SPAdes)... | ecosystem: Environmental > Aquatic >...
GGCACGCCGTGGGTTCCTTTGTGTTGTCCCGTCGTGCTGGTGAAGGTGTAGAGCGCGTCCGGCTCGAGCTCGAGCTCGACCGTGCGGTCGCGCAACGGGAGCGGTGCCAGTTGGAGGAACTGCTCCGCCGCGGTGGCAATTGCCTGCTCGTCGCCCTTGACTTTGATCTGCGCCACGCCCTCCACGATCACCGGCACGCCCTGCACGGAGAAAACGGGCGGAGGAGTGATGTCTATCGTCAGGATTTCCAGAGATAAGACAGCGAAGTCCTCGATCACCGGCCACACGAACACCCCCCCGCTCCTGACAATCTTGAAGCCGCGCGTGGCTCTCTGTCCCGTCGTAGGATCCGCGTATGCGTGGCTTTTGCCGAAGACCACGAGCGCTTGGTTCGGACCGACCTTGCGCCACCGGTGCGCTACGATCCCCAAGAAAAAGAACATGAACGCGAAGAATACTACGACAACCCAACCGACTACCGTCCAATCAATGTGACCTATGCTTGGCATTGTAACCCCTTTCTTTTCGGTAATCCGAAACGCCGCCCGTCTTCTATATTTGAGTAGGGCGGGAAACGAACGCAATCTACAGGTGCCGGACTATGTACACGTTACCGTCGCACTTCATTATACGCACCCGTGCGCCCTGCTTGACTGCCGCGCCAGTGTCCTGGCCCTGCTGCAGACACAGTACCGTCCCGGCACCGAGGACGACCTCGCCCGCATCAAGCGCCTGTCGGCGACCGAAACGCACCTCGCGCTGGTGAAAGAGCACTACGCCAACGTCCGCGCCAACGTCTGGTTTCACGGATTGGACAGCCGCAGCCGTGGCCGCGTGCTGGTCAGCGCCGAACTGCCGCTGCTCTATCCGCTCGGCCGCTCGAAGGAGACCCCGGAGATCAAATACCCGACGGCGGAAGAGGGTGCTTCACTACCAGCCCGAGAACGCACCGGCAAACTCGATGTCGAACCTTATCTCGAGACCCTGTCGGTCCACCGCTACCGGCCCGAGCACCGCCACACCCGCGGCCGCTGACCGTCGAGACCGCATTGGCCGAACGATCTCTCGTTCGGTCCCCTCACCAAACCAATCCTATGCTCCCCACCGGCGAGCAAACTGCGCAGCAGCGTCCCCGGAGCCATGATGTCGCAGACCCGTCGCCAAGAGCAATTCGTTCGTCACCACTTTGTCAGGTCCTGCGTCACGAGTGTCGCTTTCGGACATGTGCGGCCGCAGCCTTCGTCGCCTTCCTAGCGTCGTTAAGTGCCTGACAATGAGTGTGACTGGCAGCTGATCGCGCAATCGATCTAGCTTTTAAGGCTTGCTCGAATTGCTCATCTCGCGAATCGCTTTCCACGAGCCATCTGGTTGGCGTTGCAGAACGGTGAGAAAGCGGCCATCGTCAACGATAGGATCGCCGCCTGCCTTTGGCAAAAGCGTGAATTCGTAGGTGCCGCGACTAAATCCGTAGTCGCCAAAAAGCTGGGTCTCAACGGCGACGCCGCGGAGCTGAATGGTGTAGGCGGAAAATTGCTCGGCATACGATTTCAGTATTTCTGCGCGCCCGACTTCGTCAGCTTGCTGCGATGCCATCAGGACCGCATCGTCGGCGAACAAGGCGGCGACCGCCTGCGCATCGCCGGCATTGAATGCGGTCTCCAATGCTCGCACCATGTTCGTGCCCACCGCCGTGGCATTCTCCGCGGTGGGCGTGTCTCGGCTGGGGCCCGATGCGCACCCGCCAACCATTACACAGATTAGAATCGACGCGGCGCGGTGTGTTTTGGTCATTTCGGGCTTGCTCCTATCGGCGTCACTTCGAGTCGTAGGCGTCTGTTTCGCCAGCCTGGCCGGCAACGCGATCTAGTTCGACCCACTGCCTGTCAATCAGGTCGCGCCCGGAACTCTAAGCCACGCCATCACGCTTTCCGTGTCCGAAAACGGCATGACTTCATGGCCCCCTGCGTGAGGGCATTGCCGCAAGCGGCTATGGACGCTGAGCGGCCCTTCGTAGGATCGGTGCCAAGCTTCCGAAACATGGCGACCGATCATGCCCCGCTCGAATCCGTTCAGGCTGTTGCTTCTCCTTGCGGCGATCTCGGCCGCGACCATGGGATGCCAGCGTCGCGATGCAGAAGAATCGTCGTTGCCGGCCGCGCCGACTGCGAACTCCGAGTGGCGCCTCATCGGTAATAACGACTACGAGCAGCATTTCAGCCCCTTGACGAGAATCAGCGACGCCAACGCCGCGCAGCTAAAGCTGAAGTGGTACGCCGACATGCCGGTGCGCGACGGTCTGGTGGGCATACCGCTGGTAGCGGATGGCGTCGTCTACCAGAGCGGACCACTCGGCCTCGTGTTCGCGAACGACCTGCAAACAGGCAAGCTTTTGTGGACTTTTGACTCTGGCATCAAGTTCCCGTTGGGTGTGATTCCCGCGTGGGGTTCGCGTCTGAGCCGGGGCCTCGCGATTCTGGATGACAAGGTCTTTCGTGCGACCGGTGACTGCCGGCTCATCGCGATCGATCGGAAAAGCGGCAAGAAGGTCTGGGAAGCTCAGTCCTGCAATCCAGAGGAGTACCGCACGATCACCGGCGCGCCCCGCGTCGGTGACGGCAAGGTGTTTATCGGCAATGCGAATGCCGACAGCGGCGTCGGTCGCGGCTTCGTCGATGCCTTCGATGCCAACACGGGCAAGCGCCTCTGGCGGTTCTATACGATTCCTGGCGATCCGTCCCAGGGTTTCGAGAATAGAGCCATGGAGATGGCATCGAAGACCTGGGGCAAGGAATACTGGAAGAAAGTGGGCGGCGGCAGTGTCTGGGAAGGCATTACGTACGACCCCCGCACGGGCCTCGTGATCATAGGCACGGACGGCTCGATTCCTCCGTCCCCGCTGGATCGGGGCGAAGGTGCCGGCGACGAACTGTTCACGAATGCGATCGTCGCGCTCAAGGCAGACACCGGGGAATATGTCTGGCATTACTCGACAACGCCGGGCGACGGTTGGAATTACGCCGCGGCGATGCCCGTCGTCCTTGCGGACCTGAAGATCGACGGCCAGGACGTGCCGGCAGTGATGTCAGCACCGAAGAACGGATTCTTCTACGTGTTAGACGCGCGTTCCGGGAAGCTGGTCAACCAGCCGAAGCCGATCGCTCGCGTGAACTGGGCATCCCATATCGATATGGCGACAGGCCGGCCTGTGAAACTGCCGGATGCGGAGTGGTGGAACAAAGGCCCTGAGGGCGCCGTCATCTTTCCGTACACGATGGGTGCGCACAACTGGATGCCCATGTCGTTCAGTCCGAACACCGGCCTCGTCTACATTCCAGTGAGCGAGGCCGGCTCACGGGTTTCGACTGATCCAAAATTCATGATCGGCCGTGTCGACGTGGACATCTATCACACCCAGACGCACGGCGGGCCTTTCAAGGGCAAGCTGGTTGCGTGGGATCCCATCAAGCAGGAGGCGCGCTGGCAGCATGACCTCGGTGCCCCGTACCAGGGCGGCACCCTGGCGACGGCTGGCAATGTTGTGTTCCAGGGAACGACCGAGGGGCAGTTCCGTGCGTATCGCGCGGACAGCGGCGAACTCCTGTGGTCGTACGATACCGGCAGCGGCATCCTGGGTGGACCCAGCACCGTCGAGGTCGATGGCGAACAGATCGTGCTCGTTGCGGCCGGCTCGGGCACCACCGCATCGGTCGGCTTCATGCAGCGCTACAGCGGTGGTGCGGGCGGCCCACCGCGCCTGCTCGCTTTCTCACTGCAAGGCAAGGCCACGCTGCCGGCGCTGCCAGCGCCGCAAGGGCCGATGCCGGAACCGCCCGCACCGCGGCCTGAGGCGGCGCTTGCGCTCGCAGGCAAGGCCGTGTGGGACGCGACGGGTTGCGAACTGTGCCATGGCTTCAAGGTCATCGGCGGGCCCGGCTCGGTTCCTGACCTGCGCCGCATTGGCGCTGCGCGTCTCGAACTTTTCCCGCAGATCATCCGCGGCGGCTTGCTGACGCCCTTGGGCATGCCCGACTACCGGGAGATGGTTTCGGCGGCCGATTTGCCGGCACTAAAGGCGTATGTCCTCGAGCAGGCCTGGCTCGAATACGATGCACAACAGCGCGGTAAGGACCCGCACTGACGTGTCCTTTCCGAAAAAGGTAACCGTGATCGGGCTCGGTAACATGGGCTCGGCGCTCGCGAGCGCACTCCTGCGCTGCGGCCACGAAGTGGTGGTTTGGAACCGCACGGCGTCGCGCGCAGATGCGCTCGTCGCCAAGGGCGCGGTGCTAGCGACGTCGCCTGCCGACGCGATTCGCGCGGCTCCCGTGGCGATCATCTGCCTGGCCGACCACTCGGCTTCCACTGCCGTGCTCGAAATGTCCGGTGTGGCCGAATCAATCGCCAACAGAACCCTCGTGCAACTCACGAGTGCTTTGCCAGAAGACGCCGTCGCACAGGATGTTTGGACGCGACGCCACGGCGGCCGCTTCATCGCCGGCGGGATCATGGCCTTTCCAAAAGACATCGGCAGACCCGACACGTCGTTTGTTTATTCTGGCGATGAAGCAGCCTTCCGCACGCATCGCGACGTGCTGCTGGCGATGGGCGGAGATCTGAAATTCCTGGGCAGCAATCCTGGCGTTGCGTTAGCGGTCTACATCACGTCCGGTCTTTACATGCTTGGCTCGCTCGCGATGTTCCTGGAGACGGCGGCGGTCGCCGCGCATTACGGGATCTCGATCGACAATTACCGTGACTTTGCGCTCGCCACTACACAGGTACTGCATGACCGCGTGCGTGAGAGCACGCAGCGAATCGCCGAAGGTCGATTCGAAGGCGACGAGGCAACGATTGACATGGTTGTCCCGACTCTGGAGGAGCACTGCAGGCGATTCGCGCTCGCCGGCATCGAGCTGCGCATGACCGCCGCCTTCGTGAAGCATTTGCAGGCGGCAGCTCGCCACGGGAGGGGCCAGTGCGACATCGCTGCTCTGGTGCAGCGTGCAGACTCCCACGGGGCGAACCCTGGGGAACGGGTCATGGCGGCGGCGCAGGTAGAGGCGGAACTGCGCGCGGTGCTTGATGAGGTCGAATCGGCCTATGCTCGCGGCGTGCCGCCGGCCGAGTTGATGCCCATGTGGTATGACCAGTCGGACGTCGTGGTTGTCGGTCAGGGCGAATCCTGCGCCAGTCGCGGATTCCCGGCAGTGCTTGCGCAGGCTCTCCAGAAGGCACCGTTGATCGGTGAACGCCCGCAGGTCGCGTTCAGGATCGACAGCCCGATCGTGGTCGCAGATGGTCTCGCCGTGGCGATGATCGACTGCGACGCCGTCCCCGACTATCCTGCAGCGGATCGCATGCAGCTGCGACTCCTGACTGTGTGGTGTCGCCGCCCCGATGGTTGGCGCATCGTCCGCGAAATGTTCTCCGAGGGCTCGCTATGACTAAAAGTCCACAATGCCTGCCGCGTTCTTCGGATCCGTTGGATCAGGAGTTGGCGGCACGCCTGAACGCGTGGGGCGATGACGCGTCGGTGGATTCGCAGCAGTCGCTGCGTCCCGTGCTTGTCGAACTCGCATGCTGGGTAGGTGCTGCTGTCTTGATCGCGGGCATAGCCATCGTCGGTTTGGTCTGATCTGATCTGATCACATGACCGACCCGGTCGCCGCTCAAGGCAACGCCGTCGCGGGCGAGCGTGCGCCGACGCTCGACGGTGAGCGGCTTTTCACGTCGTACGGCAGCTTGTTCTACACGCTCACAGCGCTAGCGGCGGCGATATGGGTCGTGCTCGTCGGCGGCGCGATCCCTGCCGTCGGCGACACGAGGCTCGGGATCATCGGCTTCGCCTGTGGCACCGTAATCGGCACTGCACTCGTCGTCTGCAGCGTCGCATTGCCTGCTTTCCGCTACGGGGTCGACTCGATCGACATCAGCAAGGCAGCGCTCGGCATCCGCGGGTCTAGCATCGCCCTGATCGGGTTGATAGTGATGGGTCTTGGGTGGGCGGGCGTGGCTCTTGCGCTCGTGGCGCGCGGTTTCGCATCGGTCCTCGCAAGTGTCGGTCACCTCGACGGCACAGTCGTCGAACCGATCGTGCTGGCGTTCGGATTGCTCCTGATCCCGTTGCTCTACGTGCTGGTTCGGCACGGCCTGGACGTAATCCGGCGGATCAACCAGGTCGCCGGTCCGGCGTTGCTGTTGCTCGCGTGCGTCAGCCTGGCACTGCTGTGGCGGCGCTACGGCGCGGCGGATTTGTTGCGACCGAACGTACCCGAAGAGCAGGCGCTCACGACGGATCGACTGAAGGCATTTGCATATGCACTCGAATTCGGCGTCACGATGTCGCTGTCGTGGTGGCCGTACATGGGGGGGCTGTACCGATTCCTCAGGTACCGGCGCCATGCCGTCGGCCCCATCATCCTGGGTGGATCACTGGTTGGGACCACGTTGAGCGCTTCGGTGGCTGCCTTGGCGACCGTGCATCTGGGCTCCCCGGACCCCATTGTGTGGCTGGTCGCGCTGACAGGGCCGGTCATCGGGCTGGTGCTTGTGGGTGTGGTGTTGCTGCTCAGCATCCCTGCAATTTGCCTGCTGATCTACTTGGTGGCTTCGGCGGCTCAGCAGTTGCGGCCACTCGCCAGAAGCCCATGGAGCACTCGAGTTGTTCTGGCGACTGCGCCGCTGGCGCTGGTCGCATTTAATACATCCTGGACGTTGTCCCACGTTGTCACGGTGGCCACTTTCGGCAGTCTCGTGTTCTTCAGCATCTGCGGAATAGTGCTGGTGGATTTTTGGGTGCTGCGTCGCGGGCGGCTTGAGCTCCCGCACCTCTTTGTTGAGAACCCCGATGGTCACTACTGGTACGCGGGTGGTGTCAACTGGGTTGCTATGCTGACCATCGCGGCGGGCACCACGGCTTACCTGTTTCTGTACGATCCCATTTCGCTGGCTGCGCGCAGCGAATTCCGTTACGCAGGTGCGGCACTGCCAGTCATGGCGGGCAGCGCGTTGCTGTACCTGATGCTGATGCGAGTGTTTCGACGCAAGGCTGGAAACGTCAACCCGGGCGTAGAAGTCGTGAAGGTCGGTTTCTAGGCCGTGCCGAGGGCGCTAGCCACGTAGCGCCCGACATTATCAAGCACCAGATTTGCCGCTTCCGGCTATGGCGGATTGAGGGGCTGACCCAAACTTCGTCGTCGTGCAGTAGGAGAAATCCCGGGATGCCGACGACGATGAATGAGCAACAGTCTCCGCGAGCGCTCGGCAAGATGCTCGTGGGCGACATCCTGAAGTCAAGCGCGCTGCGCGCGCCGACCAAAGAAGCGATTTACTGCGTTGGCACAGGGCGTCGCATAAGCTACCGGCAGCTCAACGAGCGCTGCAACCGCCTCGCCAATGGCCTGTTGGCGCTCGGCTTGCCTCGTGGCACCGTCGTCGCATTCCTTTGTTCGAATCGAGCGGAGATCATTGAAATCTACTTCGCCCTGGCCAAGGCCGGGCTCGTGGGGCTGCCGCTCAATTACCGGCTGGCGCCCAAGGAGGTTGAAACGCTGGTCGTTTCGATGGGCGCAGAGGTCCTGATATGCGCGTCGCGTTTCGCGCAGACAGGCGAGCACCTGCGTGTCGCGTCCACTGGGTTGAAACATACGATCTGGATCGGCGATGCGCAGCCCAACGGTTCGCTTCCGTACGAAGGCATTCTGGAGGCTGCGTCCGTCGCTGAGCCGAATGTCGAGGTGAATGAGGCGGACCCGTACTACTTCAACCTTACGTCTGGAACGACGGGCCTGCCGAAGGCCTACATAATCACTCAGTACAACAGCGTCACGCTCGAGTCGTCCATGGTCGGCCTCGACCTTCGTGCCGACGACGTGTTCCTGACACTGTTCCCAGCATTTGGCCGTTCGGGGTTCGGATTGTCTCTGCTGGCGGTGCTGATGTGCGCTCGCAACGTGCTGATGGACTTTGATGCAGACAAGACGCTCGAGGTCATCCGGACGGAGCGCGCAACGTTTACTAGCATGGTCTCGACGATGGCAACGCTGCTGCTCAGGCATCCGCAGCTCGAAACCGAGCATATGAAATCCTTCCGGGCCATCCTGTTCACGGGCTCCTTGCTTCCCTCGGCAATCGTCGAGCAGGTTACTCGACGCCTGTGTCCGAACATTTATGAGGGCTACGGTCTCCAGGAGACTGGCTTCCTGACCGTCAGCACTCCCGAGGATAGAGCCGCGCGGCCAGAATCGGTCGGTCGTCCGGTTCTGTTCGCCGACCTGCGCGTCGTCGATGCCGAAGGGCGCGATGTTCCCACGGGAGAGATCGGCGAGATCGTCGGGCGATCGCCAAACACCATTACCGGCTACCTCAACAATCCGGAGAAGAACGCGGAGGCTTTCCGCGGCGGATGGTTCCACAGTGGCGACCTTGGCAAACTGGACGCCGACGGCTTCGTCTACATCTGCGGACGCGTCAAGGACATGATCGTCTCCGGCGGACAGAACGTGTACGCCTCGGAAGTGGAAGCGGCGCTGCTCACCTTGGATGGGGTGGAGGAATGCGCGGTTTTCGGTCTGCCCGACGACACGTGGGGTGAGGCTGTCTCAGCGGTTCTCGTCACCTCGAAGACGGCGTTTACGCCTGACGACGTTCAGGTCCGTTGCCGGGACTTGCTTGCCGGTTTCAAGTTGCCGCGGAAGGTTTACTGCCAGACCGATCCGCTCCCACGGACACCGACCGGCAAGGTACAGAAATTTCTGCTGGTCGAACGTTATTCACGGATTGCTTAGCCCAAGGACCCCAGCCTATGAGTCGGACCATCAGCGAGCTGTTTGACCTTCGTGGCCGGACGGCGCTCGTAACCGGAGGATCGCGAGGCCTGGGGCTCCAGGCGGCGGAGGCGTTGGCCGAGGCGGGGGCCCGCGTTTGCCTCACCTCGCGGAAGGCCGCAGACCTTGAGGCTGCAACTGCAACGCTGACGGAGCGCGGGCTGGCGGCCGAATGGATTGCGGCGGACGCCTCGGATGTCGACCAGATTCAGCGGATGGCTAGCACGGCCATCGAGCGGATGGGCGCGATTGACATTCTCGTGAACAACGCAGGTGCCACGTGGGGAGCGCCGGCGGAAGACTACCCGATCGAGGCCTGGGACAAGGTCATGAACCTGAATGTGCGCAGCGCATTCGTTCTCAGTCAGTACGTTGCGAAGCATTGCATGATTGCGCGCCGCCGCGGACGGATACTAATGACAGCTTCCGCGGCCGGATTTGGTGGCAACCCGCCAGGGCTGGAAACAGTCGCGTACAACACGAGCAAGGCAGCATTGATCAATCTCACTCGTGCACTGGCCGGCGAATGGGGCGAGTTCGGCATCACGGTGAATGCGTTGGCGCCGGGATTCTTCCCGACCAAGATGACCCGAGGCACTTTCGAGTCGGTCGACATGCAAGGCTTCATCTCGAAGGTGCCCCTGCGCCGGATCGGTGATGATGAAGACCTGAAGGGCTCGGTCGTGCTGCTCGCCTCCGATGCGGGCAAGCACATCACGGGAGAGGTTATCGCTATCGATGGTGGCTTCCTGGCGATTCGCGCATGAAATCCTCCAAGCTCGGGCCACTGCTCGATCCGGAGATGCGCGAGAGCACGATGGCTGTCGCGGACATGCTCGCGGAGATGCCGGCGCTATCGGATGCGACACTTGCCGACTACCGCGAGGCGATGGCGCAGTGGGCTCGGCCTGCGACCGACACGATTCCCGTGGCGCTGCACCTCATTGTGGGTCCTGACGGTCGGGAGCTGGCTGTTTACGTGGTCAATGCGCGCGCTGGCACGACACGGCCCGCGATCTTGCACATGCATGGAGGCGGCTTTGTCAGCGGAGCGGCTAGTTTCGACGTGGGCAACCTGCAGGATCTGGCTGCTTCGCTCGATTGCGTGTGCGTGACCGTGGACTATCGACTCGCGCCGGAGACGGACTGGCGCGGATCGCTCGCCGACAATTACGCAGGTCTGCGCTGGTTGCATGACCATTGCGCCGAACTCGGCGTGGACCCCGCCCGCATAGCGGTAATGGGTGAGAGCTCGGGGGGCGGACACGCGGCGCTGCTCGCGATCGAGGCTCGCAATCGCGCGGAAATACGGCTCGCGCTGCAGCTTTTGATCTACCCGATGCTGGATGATCGCACTGGAAGCTCTAGGCGACGTCGGGCAGGCATTGGCACGCTGATGTGGCCGCCCGAATCCAATCGCTATGGTTGGCGGGCATTTCTCGGGGTCGCGCCCGGTGGGAGCGAAGTGCCGCAGGCGGCGGTTCCTGCTCGCGTGAAGAATCTATCCGGCTTGGCGCCAGCATTCATAGGCGTCGGTGCGCTGGACCTGTTTGCCGAGGAAGACGTTGCCTATGCGCAGCGTTTGACCCGGGCCGGGGTGGCCGTCGAATTGCACGTTGTGGCTGGCGGCGTGCATGGGTTCGACGTGATTTCTCCGGAGGCCTCGACCGTCAAGCAGTTCGTTACGCTGAAGTTGAACGCGCTGCGTCGTGCCTTTGGCATGCCGACAAACTGAAGCAGCCCGTCCGGGCGGCACGCCACGAGGCCCTCGCTGCAGGGTTATTGTGCGGTAAACCCGCCGTCTACCCGGATGTCGGTTCCGGTGACGAGACTCGATTCATCCGAAGCGAGGAATACCGCGGCCGCAGCGACCTGCGCCGGCCTGCCAAGACCCAACGGTTGCAGTGCGAGGCACGCGTCCTCGAACTGCTTGCGCCCACCGATTTCCTCTTCGAATGGCGCGTTCATGGGCGTGTCTATCATCCCGGGGCAGAGGACATTGGCCCGGATCCTGTGGGTCGCGCATTCCAGCGCCACGGTCTTGGTCAGCATCAGCACTCCTCCCTTGGCTGCGCAGTAGTGACCGTACCCTGCCGAGGCAACGAAGCTGTTAACCGATCCAACGTTGATGATCGAGCCGCCGCCAGCGCGCCTCATCGCGGGAATCGAATATTTGCACCCTAAGAATGCTCCTTTGAGGTTCACGTCGATTACGCGATCCCATTCCTCCTCGGACGTCTCCTCGATCAAGGCGGACGCAAGGACGCCGGCGTTGTTGCACATGACATCCAGGCGTCCGAACTTCTCTTCCGTAAACGCCACCAGGGCCTCGACATCGGTCGCCATCGATGCGTCGGCCATGAATCGCGCGATCGACCCGTCGGGTGCCATCGCCTGGGTCGCGATCAATCCCCTCTCGTTATGGGCCGTCGCAATGACGACACGCGCCCCCTCGTTGGTGAACGCGATTGCAATGGCCCGCCCGATCCCGCTCGCGCCGCCGGTGACGATTGCCACCTTTCCGGTGAGACGGCCCTTTGCTATCACTGGTGACATTGCAGCGCCCATGGAGTTATTGCTGGCAGAGTGGTCCGTCCGAGCGAAAGAACGACGGGGCGAGCCTGGCTGCTGGCCCCACCCAGGCAGACGAAATCATGTGTGCACGGGTGCCGGATCTCGATCCGATTTCGGCATCCGTCCAGCGCTCGATTGAGCGCGACGTATTGCCACTTCCGGCTACGGCGCGTGAGCGATATGCTCAAGAATCCGCGCGATAGAGGCCCTCAATTGGGCGCCAGGCCCCATTGCGAGCGGTGTTTTACGGGCCTTGGTGAGCGAGTCATACAGTGCGCGAGGGGTAACCAGACGTGAACCGGATCGTGAATCGGGCGCCCCAGGCGCTTATGTGCGTGCTTTTCGCTGCCTTGCCTTTCTGTGCGGTAGGGGCGGGAGTTCCGTCCTCCGATTCCGTGCCTTTGAGCGAATGGCCAGTCGTGGGTCGCACCGGCGACAACCACCACTTCAGTCCATTGCGGCAGGTCAACGACAAGAACGTGAACCGCCTCGGCCTCGCCTGGTACGCGGACATCCCCTCAAAGCCGGGTCTGGTTGGAACGCCGATCGTCGTTGATGGAGTCGTTTACCAGAGTGCGCAGCGCTCAGTGGTCTTTGCAAACGACGTCCGCACCGGACGCTTGCTCTGGACGTTCGATCCAAAGCTGCAGTTCAAGGGCGAAATGATCCCGACCATGGGCTCTCATGTGAATCGCGGAGTTGGAGTTTGGAAGGACAAGGTCTATGTCGGCACTGGCGACTGCCGCCTGATCGCCATCAACCGTACGACCGGCAAGCCCGCATGGGAGGCCGACGTCTGCGTGGGGGACTCGAGATTCGCGATCACCGGCGCGCCACGCGTAGCCGCAGGAAAGGTGTTCATCGGTCCCGCCAATCTTGACGATGGTTCGCGTCGCGGATTCCTGGATGCATACGACGCAGAGACGGGCAAGCGGCTGTGGCGCTTTTACACCGTCCCTGGCGATCCCTCTAAGGGGTTCGAGAACAAGGCCATGGAGATGGCTTCGAAGACCTGGGGGAAGGACTACTGGAAGCGGGCGGGCAGCGGCTCGGTAATCGAAGGCATCACGTACGACCCTGTCCTGAAACTCGTCTACTTCGGTACGACGTCTGCCAGTCCCGACCTGCCGCAGGACCGTGGCGAAGGCCGCAATGGTGAGTTGTTCACGGCGTCGATCGTCGCCGTGGATGCCGATACCGGCGAGTACCGTTGGCATTATCAGCAGACGCCGAACAACGGTTGGAACTACGACTCGTATCAGCCGATCACGATCGCGACGCTGCCGATCGGCGGAAAGCAGCGCCGTGTTCTCATGCATGCGCCCAAGAATGGATTCTTCTATGTGCTCGATGCAGCCACCGGCAAGCTGCTGGCGGCCGACAAGTATGGCGTGCGCGTGAACTGGGCCTCGAGCGTCGACGTCAAGACCGGGCGGCCGCGCGAAATGCAGGAGTCCCAGTATTGGGTGACAGGGCATTCGATGTCTTTCCCAAGCTCTTACGGCGCACACAATTGGATGCCGATGGCATTCAGTCCGCTGACGGGTTTGGTCTACATCCCCGCAGTCGACATGGGAGAGGCTCTCACCTATGCGCCCGCCCTGAAGGGCAAGGGGGTCGGGTTCGCGCTGGTCGACTCAAGCGTTGAACGCGAGATGGATCTCAAGGATGCGAAGGCACCATTGATCGCGTGGGATCCCGTCACACGCAAGGTCCGCTGGAAGGTCGACGAACCACTGCCAGTCGGCGGCGGCACGCTTGCGACAGCAGGCAACCTGGTGTTCTACGGTCGCGGCGACGGTTTGCTGCGAGCGTTCGCGGCCGACACCGGCAAGGTTCTCTGGTCTGTTCAACTGGACGGCGCGGTACGGGCTGCGCCAATCACGGTTGAAGTCGACGGCGAGCAAGTCGTGCTGATCTCGTCAGGCAGCGACGGCAGCAGCGGCGGCGGCGTGGCGTTGGGCGACGTCAATACCACCGAGGCAACACGGCATGCGCCCGCGCGGCTGCTGGCGTTCAAGATTGGCGGCACGGCGAAGCTGCCTGCGACCGACCTCAGCAGCGTGTTTCGTGAGCCCGAACGGCCGCGTCCGGATGCAGAAGGTGCAAGGCTCGGTCGCGCGCTCGTGATCTCTTATGCATGCGACTATTGTCACGGCGGCCCGAACCTGCAGGCGACCATGAACAATATCCCCGACTTGCGCATGGCCAACGCGGCGACGCATGCCGCGCTGGACAAGATCGTCATTGGCGGCGCGTATCAAATAAAAGGCATGCCGCGCTTTCCCGATATGCCACCAGAAGACCTCGAGCGCATTCGTGCGTACATGCTTGACCGCGCCTGGGCGGCGTACGATGCACAGCAGGCGGCCAAGGCTGCACCTGGAAAGCCTTAGTCGTATGGCACGGCACCGTGAACACGGCGCCGTGACTAAGTTGCGGAGAGGGAACTCACGTCCGGGCGCGCACGTCATGCAAGGCTTCGGCTGCATCTCGACGCTATGCCGGTCCGCGACCTTGCCAGTATCGGATATGGAGCGCGAGCAATCTGCTGCAAATTTGGCGTAGAAGCCGTCTCCGGCCAGTGAATTAGGGTATCGCAGCAATGATGATCTACGTGTCCATGCCCGAGCAGAAAGCGATCAGCGCCAACGTTGTGACGATCCTTCGCACGGCTGCGGCTGTCGGGGCACTGATCACAACGGTCAGCGTGGCCAATGCGCAAACTGCGTTGGAAGAGATCATTGTGACTGCTCAACGACGTGAGCAGAGCCTTCAGGAAGTCGGCGTCTCTGTGACCGCTTTGAGCGCGGAACGAATTCGCGATCTTGGAATCACGAACTCCGCTGATATTGGCCGGGTCGCACCCAGTGTTGTCTTCACGGCAACAACGCCAGGCACGGCCTCTGCGCTGAGCATGCGGGGTATTTCGCAATCGGATTTCTCGGCGATCCAGGAAGCGCCGAACTCGATCTACTACGATGATGTGTACCTGAGCGCCAGCGGCGCCGCGAGCTTCAGCACCTTCGATCTCGAGCGGATCGAAGTGCTGCGCGGTCCGCAAGGCACCTTGTTCGGTCGTAACTCGACCGGAGGGCTCGCGCGATTCATTACGGCCAAGCCGACATCGACATTCGAAGGGTACGGTGAAGTTGGGGTCGGTGCATTTAACGGCTACTGGATCGAGGGGGCTGTAAGCGGGCCCTTCTCCGACCGAGTGCGCGGTCGTCTAGCCGTAAAACAGGAGCAGGCAGACGGTTGGTGGGAAAATCGCGCGCCTGGCGGCAAAGACACGATGGAGACGGACGCCCTCGGCGTTCGTGGCCACCTTGAGTTCGATGTGACCGATAAGCTGCTTGCGCGGGTCTCGATCAGCTATAGCGACCAACCGAAGCACCTCGTTGGTACCTATAAATCGAGGAATTTTTACTTTGATGAGAACGGCGTGCCTGCGCCACAGCCCGCGGATCTGGACGCCTGGGGCACCGGCCCTGGAAATAACCTCTTTGGCTATCGCGATCCGTATGCGGATGGCCAGACAAGCGCATTTGAGAACCGGGGGTTCCTGGAATCGGACAGCAGCTCCCCGACGCTGATGCTGCAGTGGACGCTCGGCTCAACGACCCTTACGTCCGTCACGAACTACACCGACTTCTCGTCGGAGTATGCTGAGGAAATTGATGGCTCACCAATCGATTTTGCGGCTGCGACGGCGCGGCAGTCGGTGCGTCAGTGGTCTCAGGAGTTTAAGGGTGCTGGCTCAATCGGCTCGCACAGCTGGACTGCGGGCGTCTATTACCTCGACATCGACACGTCCACGTTCGGCGACTTTTTCTTTCCGATTCTTTCAGGATCTGACTTCGCGTACGACAACTACCAGACCATGAATCAGCAGACCAATTCATTGGCGCCATTCGGTCAGGTTGAATGGCAACTCGGTGATCGACTTACATTGATCACGGGTATTCGGTACACCTACGACGAGAAGACATTCGATTCCCAGGTATTTTTCCGGGAGCTGGGGAACGGGTATTCCGGTGGGACGGGAACGTCGGTCTTCCCGCCGCCGGGCCTGCTCGTATATGACTTCCGGAAAGCAACCGTCGGAAAGCTTGCCGAACAGAATGAGGGACTTTGGTCGGGCAAGGTTCAGCTTGACTACAAGCCCGAGGCCGGGGGCCTTCTCTACGCGGGCATCTCGCGCGGCGTGAAGGGTGCCGGCTTCAACGGGAACCTGGGTGGCGGGCTCTCCAATGAAGATACGCCTTTCGACAGCGAGTCCGTTACGACCTACGAACTCGGCGGCAAGTTCGATTTACTGGATAATCGGCTGCGCCTGAACAGCAGTGTTTACTACTACGATTACAGCGATTATCAGGGCTACGCCTTCAATGGAACACAAGGGGTGGTGGGCAATTACGACGGTAGGTTCTTCGGGGCAGAGCTGGAGATGCAGGCAAACCTGCCGGGGGACGTGCTTGCATCGATCGCAGCGTCATATTCGGACACCCAGCTTTCGGACGTGCCAACGGCGTATTTTGGCGTGCGGGACGTGGAGGCAGTCCTGGCCCCTGAATGGATCGTAAACGGATTCGTGCGGAAGGATTTCCAGATCGGCAGCGGCAGCCTCGCCGCGCTCTGGTCGTTCGACTACGTGTCCGAACGCTACGCGTCGGTCGACAACAATCCCGCAACGTTTATCGACGACTCGGTCGCGCACAATCTACGGCTCACATACACGCTGGATGACTCCGGACTCGAATTCGCCGCGTTCGTTAACAATGTCGCGGATACGGATCGCCAGACATTCGTGTACGACGTCGTGGGCGTCGGCGGATTTACGGGCAATCTCTACGACAGACCGCGAACGTGGGGCCTTTCCGTTCGTAAGAGCTTCTGAACTGGAAGACAGAGGACGGACGGCACGAGCCGTCCTCTCCTCAGTATCCAATCTCGCTCGAGCTGACGTAGACTCCAGCCGTATAGCGGTTGCGCCGCTGCGGTGCGACTCCAAAGGGTAACCATCGACTGGGATAGACGGCATTTGAAAATTAGCCACCTGGTCTTGATCCTGACGGCCTTGCTGAGCGGACCCACGCAAGCAGCCGTGCGTTCCGAGAGTTTGAAGGTCATCAATAGCGGTGTGGCGTTTCCGGAAGGCCCTATCTTCGCGGCTGGCATCCTTTATTACGTTGCTTACGGCGGCCCAAGCGTGATCGCCTGGGATGGCAACGCGAACAGGGTTGTTTTCGATGAAAAGACGTGTGGCGCGACATCCGTCACGACGCTTGGGCAGGACTTGCTCGTCTCATGCTATGACTCGAGCGAGATAGTACGGATCTCAACCAACGGCGACGTCCTGAACAGGATTGGTAAGGATTCAGCCGGCGATGTGATTCGCGGTCCCAATGACATGACACCGGACGGACAGGGTGGCGTCTACCTGACGGGATCGGGTTCGTCTGACACGTCGGTCATCGATGGCAAGGTGTATCGGGTAGGACCTGACATGAATGTGCGCGTGGTCGCGCGTGACGTACACTTTGCGAATGGCATTGCGGTCAGTCCGGACGGAGAAACGCTGCTCGTCTCCGAGTCCGAAGCGCAGCGAGTGATTGCGTTTGGCCGGCGCGGTGATGGCACGCTGGGCGACAGACGCGTGTTCACGAGGCTGAACCAGGTAGACCCCGGCGCAGGAGTCGACGCCTACCCGGATGGGATCGAGTTCGGACCAGACGGAAGGGTCTGGATTGCGCAGTATTCCAGATCTCGCGTGTCGGTCGTTTCCAGCGACGGAAGCGAACTCATCAAGACATACGAACTGCCCGGCGAAGCCTGCCCGAACCTGGCGTTCACCCCAGATGGAAGCTCGGTCATCTTGATGGTGGTGTACGACAAGAAAAACCCACCTTTCAATGGCACCGTTTACCAGATGCCGATCAACGAATGAATGGGCAGGCCCCGCTGGTCTTGAACAGTGGCGAGGCGAGGCCGGCAGTTCGGCGACAATGCTAGAATCGGCTGCGGAATAGTCTTGTGCTTTTGAAGATCCGACCGAATGGAATCCATGCGGGGAGAGCATGCGCGAACCCGGAGTCAGGGACTCGATGAACACGACGATTCGCCCGGCACGCACGGCGTTGCCCAGCGCCGCCGCGCAGCTGCCCAAGACGAAGGCAGAGGTATCACGAGAGCGCGTGATTGACGCCGCAGCGAAGATATTCGCCGAGCGCGGCTACGCTGGAACCACGATGCGCGCGGTCGCCACTCAGGTCGGGCTCCGAGCCGCCAGCCTCTACTATCACTACCGTTCCAAAGAGGACCTCATCGAGGCGGTCCTTGCGAGGGGCATGGGATCGGTCGCGGATGCAGTACGCGTGTCGTTGGCCGCTCTGCCTCCGGAGGCGACGGCGCGTGCACGCATCGAAGCGGCAACTCTTGCCCATCTGAATAGCGTGGTGACTTCGGGAGACTACGCGCTCGCATCACGCCGGGTCATGGGACAGGTGCCGAGTCATGTGCGGCGCAGGCTCGTATCACTGCGTGACGCGTACAGCGAGCTGTGGCTCGAGCTACTGGAGTCTGCCCGTGCGGGCGGAGAGCTTCGCGACGAGGTGGACACTCATTTGGCTCGGACATTCATTCTGGGCGCGCTGAACTCCGTGCTCGACTGGTATCGGCCCAACGGCAAGACTCTCCGTGAGATCGCGGAGCAGTTCGCCATCCTGACCGAAGGCATTTTCCGCCGCGTTTGATGAAGCGCTGGCGGCTTCGGAGAAGAGCGCTCCGCCGTATTGCCACTTTCGGACCGCGCGGTCCTTGGCCGCCACGTATAAAAGCCCAGGACAGATAGAAGCCGGGTGCGGGCACCCCCGGAACTCCGGACGATCGTGCCCACCTGGCACCCGGAGAAGATCTTGGTTCTGCGAATTCCAGACGACATACAACTCGTTGGCGAGGGGCTGCTTTCATTTATAGATGCAGCGGTCGTGCCGCTGGAGAAGGCGAACGCGGACCTGCTGCGCAACGAACGCAACCTTTATGGAGCGGACGGTCGCTACTCCCCCGAGGTCCTGCAGCGTCGAAAGCCGATTCGTATGAAATCGGTGGAGGCGGAGTATTACACGGCGCTCGAGAAGATCGTGATTGGCGAAGCGCATTCTATCCGCGACATGCCGCAGTTCTCCGACATGCCCGTCGACGACCTCCGCCTGATCCAGGCGTACATCCTCGATCGCGCACGAGCGGCATACGACGCGCAGCAGTCAGCCAACGCAGCGATGAGCGCGCGGCACTGAGACCCGCCATGCGCGGCGCGAAGCGAACACACTCCAAGCAGGCGAGGGGCACGGCATGAGTCGGTCGGCAGCATCCGGCGGTCGGGGATCGCCCGCCGTCGCGCCTTACGCTTGGTACGTGCTCGGGGTGCTGTTCCTCGTCTACATCGTGAGCGTCGTCGATCGTCAGATCCTCTCGATCCTCGCGCACGATATCAAGCGATCACTCGAGATCAGTGACGCCCAGATCGGCTTTCTCTATGGGACCGCGTTCGCGGTGTTCTACGCGCTCTTCGGGATTCCGCTCGGTTGGCTCGCGGATCGGTGGCATCGCCTTCGGCTGATTGCTTTGGGGCTGACGCTCTGGTCCGGCATGACCGCGCTGTCCGGGCTCGCGGGTTCGTTCGGACAGCTGGCGTTCGCGCGCGCCGGCGTGGGTATCGGTGAGGCGAGTGCGTCGCCTGCGGCCTTCTCATTGCTCGCGGACTATTTCCCACGGGAGCGCCGCGCGTTCGCACTCGCAATCTACTCGGCCGGGATGCTGGTCGGTCTATCGCTTAGTCTGCCGATCGGCGGAACGATCGCAAGCGCCTGGACGGCTCATTACGGGACGTCTCCGCCGTTAGGGCTCGCGGGATGGCAGGTGGCCTTCCTGGCCGTAGGGCTGCCGGGCCTTCTGCTCGCCGGCTGGGTGTTGACGCTGTGT
>Ga0209254_10001789_pt1 | contig 19373 bp, 20 predicted proteins | sample FrelakmetDIP11DI_FD_187148 | JGI IMG/M metagenome (GOLD analysis project Ga0209254, IMG submission 187148) | Freshwater lake sediment microbial communities from the University of Notre Dame, USA, for methane emissions studies - DIP11 DI (SPAdes)... | ecosystem: Environmental > Aquatic >...
CAGCGTATCTCCCGCCGGCAGGAAAAGCGGTATGCTCGCAGACACGCGGATCTTCACGGTTGATCCGACGACACCCCCCGGAGCTAAAACAGATACGGATGCATCTTGAAGAAGTGGCTGTCCATTCAATGCGCTCCTTGCCGCTGCGACTGCCTGGCAGGCGGCACAACCCTGGCTGACTGATCCCATGCGCGCCCCATGCCGGGCAGCGTTTTCGACGATTGACTCAGCCCACAAGTATGCTCCGACTTGTAGCATCCCCAGAAACATGAGGATAACCAGGACCACGCTCGCTGCAAATTCAACCGTGCTGGCTCCTTTTTCACTTTTAATCATAGAGATCTCCTTTCTTAGAATGCTAACAAGGCTGCAATCCGTTCAAATGCAGCGACCAGTGCATTGCGGAAGATCGCCATAATGACAAGTATGATCAGCAATACAAGACCGGTGATTGCCGCTGTACTGGCAGATTCTTCACCACGTTCACTAAGAGGGCTAGCTAAGAACGCCTGCGATTCCACTGCTTTGACCGAAAGATACTTATAGATCGATATGAACTTTGTAAACATCTAGAGCCTCCTTATAATTTGATTTGAATAGGTTACTAACCATTTTTAAAAATTACTTTTACCAGGCGTGGATGGCTTATATTAATAGCTTTGTCCAGATTAAAGCGAGAGTTTTATGAAGATCAGGCACTTTGAAAACAAATGCTATGATCAACCCACCCAAAATGAAACTCCTTAACGGATAAAGGTATTTTTGGGCTTTATTGATTTGTAGATAAGTTTGATTATTTAGTGCCCATTCCCAGCGGGCGCGATGCAAGATAACAGAAAGTTGGAATAAACCTGCATGAATAGAACCTCCTCCTTCGTGAAATGCAACGAATTCGGCCAGGTACCGGCTGCATTTAATTAGTGGTGTCAGGCTTTTAACCATTGGCATACCTTTTCGCTGGCGATGCATCACTTCTTCGAAGGCCGTCTTAACCTGACCGGAAGGTAATCTATGCAATGCAAATCGAAAGGCATCGGGTAAGTCATACCCTCGCCCGGTTGCTGCCCTGTAAATGGAAATCAATGTAATTGCGTCCGGCAAGTTACGGTGGTCCTGTGACGGTCGTAATTTCTCTAAAACGAGCCCCATCATTACCAAAACAAGCAAAGGCCAATGAGTTGGTTTAACTCGCTGGGAGCAGATCAATACAACCCCAACACCTGACAAGAATCCGATAAAGGTAAAGGTATAAGCATGATTAAATTTCTGTCCATCTGGTTGATCTACAGTTGCCAGTCGCCCAGCTGGTCTATGCCTTAACCACCAATGATTTACTGCCTGCCATATATTGAGAGTGATACCAATCACCTTCCAGAGCAGATAGGAGCCAGTCAGCAGATAAATTCCGAATGCGAAGGGTTGAATTTCCATTGAATACCTCTTTTTTTATATCTGATGACTAAAAAGACTTAATCAAAGGTACGCCAACCACGAACAAGATTACGATCAGGAAAGGAAGAAAATAGAATACTGCTACCAGTACGCCTAGAGTGTTGGCCAATCTCTCAGTCCTGATTTCAGCCTGCCCGATGTACGTATCTGAGAATTGGGTTGCAAGCCGGGTCAAGGTCTCCTGCACCTGGGTACCCTGGCGCGCAAAACCCATTTGGATGGCGAAACTGATCAAATCGGGATGTCCACTACGTTCTGCCTCTTGCAGGAGAATTCCGGCACCAGTCTCTCGGGAAGCAATCAAGGCACGACCGTGGGCAATCGCCAGAACTCGTCTTAGCCAGATTGGAAGGTATCCTTCTCCTTGAGAGACGCGGGTCAATACGGTTTCTAAGCCGGCTCCACTGGCAGACTCAGCTGCCATCAATTGCAGGAACTCAGGTAGCTCTTGAGCAATCCGCTTTCGGACATTGGTTGCTCTGGCGCTCAGGTCAGCTCTCATCAAGCTCCAGCCCATAAATCCTCCAATCCATAGCCCCAGATTGCTTTGCAGTGTCCATGCCGTAAGCACACCGAGTGTAAAAGCCATCAAAACCTGGCGACCTACAATCCAGGCTGGTGTTTTACTGGCCCAATCTGGATTGGAGAAGGTTGCCCAGTACAGATCTGTCTCGATGCTCTTGACGTATCGGGGAACGATTCGTGAGAATGGGCGTCCAACCACCTCAAACGCTCCCTGGTGTGTTGCTGGCTGATCGACTTTCCCCAATCGTTTTGCAACGCTGGGATCAGCAACGGCGACAAGCCTGCTTGATAAGTAGCCTGCCAGGACTGCTACAAAAAGTGCTATTAACAAAATTAAACCTTCCATAGCTTCGCTCCTTATACGACCTTCATGACTTCTCTACGCATGAGCAGGTATCCCGACACCATGACTATAATAGCCAGGGACATAGCGATCTGCACCATTGGCTCGCTGAAAGAGGCGCGGGTAGCAGGGTCTTTCAACATCACAAGCAGAACCCCACCCAGCATCAAGGGGATCAACCTGGCAGATTGGAGCGGTTGAGTAGCCTTGGCCATAGCTTGAGTACGTACGGCAATTATGCGTTGAATGGAAGTCGCCGTTTCGCTAAAAACCTGCGCATACTGACCACCCCCTGCTCTATGGTAACTCTCCAGAAGCATGGCAATGTTGGCCAGCGAAAGCGATGGAGATCGCTTTGCCAGGTCCCGTAAAGCCTGCTCGGTATTGCGGGTGCGGATATCTTTGGCAGTTTTGAGTAGCTCAGGACTTAATGGATTCGAGCCCTCAGAGTTCAAGGATTTCGCCACCTCTTCCAGTACCTCATCCAAACCTCTATTGACTTGTAATCCAGGTCCAATTCTTGAGAGAGCAATGGGGAGTTTTTCGTCAATCATCCGACCCCGGCTGCGCGCTTTCTCCTGTACATATCCGAAAGGGAGATATGCCAACACACCACCAACTGCCAGAGAAGGCAACCCAGGAATGAAGAATACCCAGCTTAGCAATATTCCGGTGAAACCCATGCCTATGGCCAATAGATAAAAGTGAGTTGTGGATAGGTTTACATGAGCTTCCATCAGCTTATATTTCAAAGTTCCCTTGGGTAAATCAGCCAATCCTTCAACAAGCTCAACCGTCTCAGCATCATGCAAACGACGAGCACTTCTCGAAGTCAGGTATACCCAACGCCCTGATAATTCCCATGCAACTACGATCACAATCGAAATGACAATCCCGGCTATTAAATAAATCGTGGTCATTAAATCCATAACCGAATCCTCCATAAAGACTAATGCGTTATATTCGTTTCTAAGCTCTCCATTTTTTTATCATGGAGACATATCCAGTGTGGTTCGTCAGGCAAGGAACTATCATCGTATCTCCAGAGTTGTCTGAATCGCACCATCTGTCTTTGAGTGATACGACTGACCTGGACGATCTCGGTTACCCGCCGGACCTCGTACCTGATATTTATTTGAACCAGCAGGTCGATACTATCTGCCACAACCTGGGCAGCCTCATGTGGACGAATGCCCTCATCAGCACCCATGATCGTCGCCAAACGGCGGAAAGCTTCACGCGGTGAATCGGCATGGAAGGTACAGGCTCCAGAATGACCGGTTAGTAGTGCCCGAAACATTGCCAGCGCAGCTTTTCCATCACGTACCTCTCCAACGATCAGGTAATCTGGTGCCATGCGCATGGCGTCATCCACTCCATCAGCAAGGGTGTAAGGCGGCACCTCAGAGCCAGGTGGAACTGGTCGAGCTTCGATTGTCTGCACTGTAACTCGGTCAATCCAAATTTCAGCTGGATCCTCGATCTTTACGATCCGCCAGCCTTCTGGCAGATAGTTGCATAACGCTGATAACAATGTAGTTTTCCCAGTGCGCGTGCCACCCGTGATCAGGATTCGCCGACCGTCACGAATTGCCGTTCCAAGGTATTCCATCATTTCCGGCGGCATCAAACCACGTTCCAGGAGCCAATCCGGATGAACTGGTTTTTGTTCATAAAGACGAATGTTGACCGAAGGATAACCTTTCCCTGGGACAATAACCGGGTGGAGTACCTTGATTCGCCCCCCTCCAGGGTTGAAATGGGTTGCCGGTAACCTGGCATTGACACTGGGTGTGGCTTCGTTGAGGGCTTTTGATTGACCTCCCAGTAGCAATGTGATGATCCGCCAGACCTCACCTACATCTACCTGAAGATCTACTGTCTCCCAACGCACGCTACCCTTCGGCATTACCTGCACCAGACCCGTAGAGTAAATGGTTATCTCACAGAGATCCATACGTGCTGGCGGTAAGAACAGATCGAGAAAGCCCAGACCCAACACGCGTCGAGCAATCTCATCTGTCATTTTAGAGTGCTCTTGGATGGATGGATAATGACCATGCTGGCGATAGGCTTTTCCAACCAAAACATGGATACGACTTTTAACTTTTCCCTGATCTTCTTGATTTGGAGATCGCAGAGTTGAGGAGTCGAACTCTCGATTGATGGCTTCAATCACTTCATCAATAATCTGGTGTTCTGTGTTCTGGTCATCCAGGGGTTTCAGGGTATGAATATTTTCTTCTAACAGTCCAAGCACCATAATTTACCCTCCCATACGGATGCGGATACCCATAAAACTTCGTCCCTTGTATGGGTTATTATTACTACCGTGATCCAGATTCCCGTAGAATGTATCGACAAGACCCGCAATGTTCTTCCCCAGATCCTCGGAAACATTGATGGCCGGACGAGCTGCATCTTGGGCTTGAGGGATGACAGGATCGAAGTCAATCGTCGCCAGAACCGGAGGAAACCAGCCATATTCGTTTGAACCTTTTTGGTGAAAGCTTGAGGCTGTGAATGTGGAATTCTTTGTTCGTTGATTTAGAACGACGAAAATACTCTCCTTGGGAATGCGATGATCACTCTGCAAATTTTCGGTTAACAATCTGGCAAAATGTGCCGTAGCACGAATACCTTCCAGGGTGGGCCTTGAGACAATGAGTATAAGGTTTGCCACCAGGAGAGGTTGTAGCGTCCAGGCACCCTCACCAGCAGGTAAATCAAGCAGGATCGCGCCATAGTTGAAAGCATAAGATGTGACCACCAGTGAACGGATAGACCGCGGGTCTTCAGGGCTAACCAAAGCTGCATTAGCGAATGTATAAGACGCATTCGGAGGGACGACCACATCCAGTCCATCTTTAGTCGTTTGGATCGACTCTTTAAATCCAAGAGGACCGGGCTGGGTGAAAAATTCCTGAGCACTGGGTTGGGAGCGAATATCCAGCCTAAGAGTAGCCGTTGCAGGTAGGTCGAAGGAGAACAATAGCGAGTGAATGTTTCTGCGAGCTACTAATTCAAAACCAAGCCCCTCAGCTAATGTAGATTTGCCTACACCACCTTGAGCTGAGACAAAGGCTATCACTCTTGTTCCTACGACTGCTGTAGATCGTTCTGCTCTACTGAAAACCTGTCCGAGAGGTGAGATCGCCTGGCGTTTTGCTCGTTCGGTTTGAACAGCACTGATACCACGTTTTAGCACCTCGGCTGGGGCGGCTGGCTGGACGTAGACACCCCGCACTGTATCAATCTTCTCAATTACCCCCTGCAAGTCTGTCCAACCGGTTGGCAGCAGAACGATAGCTACTCCATGCTGAAGCTTGGAGAGTCTATCAACCAATGTATCTATACCTGGGGCAATATCTGCGTAGATGATCAGCAAATCAGGCTCCCCCTCATCCAGGCTTTTATTGAATAAATCCCAGTTGCTTTGCATCATTGCAAGCGCCATTTGCTCGTCATTAGCGATCAACCCAAATTCACGAGTGATCTGTTGGAGATCAGGGCCAGCGAAACCAACGGCAATTTTCATGGACATCCCTCCGAACTATCGATTCAGTTCGTAACCTGTGATTCGTTCATAAAGCTTAGCCAGGTCTACCGGTTCCAGAGAGGCAACTTCAATGGTCAACCCGTCACTTGGCTCTAGAACCAGATGAATGGTGGCAACTTTGTTCAGCAAGGCCAATAATTCAGCCGGACTGACGCTGTAACCCTGGGCGATTTGAACTGGAGCCAGGGGAGCTTCGAGTAGAATGACACTTCCGGTTTGAGCTGCCTGGCTTGTGCGTGCACTGGCAAACAAATCCGCCTCACCGCTGGTCGTGGGAAGTTCTTCGTAGCGGAAAGATTGGGGTACAACCAATACTCGCAACCCTTTGATTGTGATGCTGGCTACTGGTGATAATGGAGGTTGGGGAGTAGGCGTTGGAGTAGGAGTAGGCTGAACAATACCTACAGAACCTGTATCCGACGATTGCGTAATCTCCGTAGGTAAGTAAGCCGGAACAAGGTTGGTATTCAAATCTCGCTGGATCGCCTGTGGGTCCAGGATAGCAATTACAGACACGCGTTGCCCACTGCGTACGATCCCTGCCAAGCCGGTTGCCTGATCTACATCGATAGCAATAGCAACATTATCTGGTGAGAGCTGGGCGGGGATGCCTGCTGTGGCTGTACTGTCTCCAGCAACATAAGATGTAATAACATCGCCGCTAACCCGGTCTGCAGTCAGTACTAATCCGACCGCCTGATCGACTGTGGAAAATGCACCTTCAGGAATCGCACCCTTAGGGAGACGGCTCTCTTCCAGCAAGTCAGCGGTCAGGCGTGTCCCCGCTGCCAGATCATGTTTTGCAATAACGACAGGCTTAGGATTGACATATAAGGTCAACAAAGAGACTGTGAGACCGCCGGCCAGTAATGCCAGACCGAGAATGATGATTAGGGATTTTTTCATATACTTACCTCCATAGATACGATTAATGCTTGCATAATTTAAGATACAAGACCCAATGTCTGATAATGTTCGTGGATCTCTCGGTCGCTAGGCTCACTGACCGCCAGCATAAGCGAACGGATCAGGTAAGGTTCCATATCTGCGATCTCCTGGGTATAACCAAGCTTGGCAATTGCCATTGCCATGGGCATTCGGGCGATAAAACGATCGTAGTCAGAGTTGACAAAACCTTTGGTATTCCGAGCTAGATAAGCCAGGATGGCTGCCCGATCCTTATCATCTTTGGTTTGCCCAAAGAAACCGTTATTACAAGAGGAAAGGATACCTTGCGGTAGTTCGCTTACAGTTTGAGCCAGCACATGCAGGAAGATGCCGTACTTACGCCCGTCGCGCCACATGTTTAGAAAGATCTGAGCAGTCTGGTTGCCTGCCCGCGCGTCACGATCAGAAGCGGCTCCGAGATCCACCCCGGATAGCACTTTATTGGCTTCCTCGAAGAAAATCTGCATTGGGGGGAAACGCTCGCCTCCCAAGGCTTCTCTCCTCCGCACAACTGCATCGAGGTAGAGAATTGAAGCAATCACCGAAAGCAAAGCCGATTTGGAGAACTCATCCATCTCTGCGCCACCTTCGATGACGGTTACACCCCACTGGTCATCTCTTGGACCGTGTAGACCCAGGTCTTCGATAGCGATCGTGTCATGCCCAGGTCCGTACATGTGGCGCATTTCACCTTCAGCCAGTTGCTCGACACGCAGAAGAACGCCTTGCAGACTGGAGCGGCTGTTGATGTCGTTGGCATGTTTGCGCAGTAATGCTCGCAGAATATCCACCCACTGGGCAATACTGGCACGTTTGCTGCGATGAATTACCAAAGCCTGGTGCTCAATAGAAGATAGCGCATCCAGGCGAATATGAATCGTCGGTTGAGCAGGTAAACCCCTTTCCTGCCGGGCAGCATTGATTACCCGTTCTTCCTCATCGTCCCGGACGTACTTCCATTCCTCCAGGTTACGGTATAGGCGATCTTTCCGCTCTTCCGATAATCGCTTGTCTTTCCAGATGTCATCAAACATCCCGGAGTCCTCCTCAGGGATGATGACTCCGGTCTGGGCATAGACACGGGTCAGTGCCTCACGCATGAATCCAAGCTGGCGCGGACCCATGCGGCCAGCGTTGGCAAACAGCTCAACGAATAGCGTTCGGTAACGCACTGGATCGATACGTTTGGGTATTTGTAGTGGATTCCAGCGCAGCGGTCGCACTGCCCCGGGGTATAACTGGCGTATGTCCACTCTGCCTTCCATCTCTGGCCAGTTCAAAGCCTTGCGCCAGCCCTGGCCGAAATCCAGCACAATGGTGCGGTATTTCCAGGAAAAGGTCGTTTCATAGGCCAGTCGCTCGGCAGTCACACTCTTTCCTGACCCCGTGTCACCAATCAAAGCAGTGTGAAAGTGGCGTTCTGGCGTCATCCGTAACAGTGTATTCGTGAGTTTGCCGCGTTCGGTCGAATATTGTAGACCAATGGTGATGCCTTCTCTCAAATCTGGGTCGAAGGCAAATGAAGGGATTTTCTCCTGCACCGAGCGGGTCGTGCCCTCTTCGAAGAGGCCGGGGGAAAGGTACGCAGAGGCCTGCAGCATGGTCAGCAGGGTTGAATCAGCATAGGCTGTCATGGCTTCAGGGATACGGATCTCCCTGGTGGATGGTACCATCGCCATGGCATGTTTCCGGATGTACTGGTCTTCGATTGGTGTCAGGCTACGTGTTTGTACACCCATGACCACATCCTCCACGCCATGGAAAGCTTCAGGGATGAGCGCCATCAATGCCTGCTTGCCTCGTTCGGTGCTGCTCAGTGCATAGACATCGGTGTAGAATCCACCCTCCTTGGTGATCACATCCAATAATTCTTGCTGTTTTCTCAGGATAACCGTAAGAAGAATAGCTGGGTCGAATTGCCATTGGTTGCTGTCTCCAAGGCTGACCGAGGGGGCCAGTCCGATAGCGATGCCATTTGAAAAACCCTGGCTCACGCCTCTCGCCACAGAATTCCCGTTAGAGATTGAGTCGACGTGGGACTTTCCCTCGGCAGTACCAGTCGTATCTGCCTGGGAGTTTGTCTGCGTATCAGATTGCATCACGGTATCTGAGGTTATATAACCAACAGACTTGCTCTCAGACCGGGTAATGCTTACCCCATCAGATTCACCACTACTAACGCCTTGGGTCTCGACATGGGAAGCTCCCTGCGTCTCCGTTACCGCGTGAGATGATCCCTGAGTGGAGGTTTCACCATGAGACGATCCACCTCCTACAGTACCGCTGACATTAGCCCCAACACTGGCAACTCCCGGCGCGCCAAGCGAACCGTTGACGCCCGCGCTGACCGAGCTGAAGGTGTTGACCCCATCGCTGATACCTTGGCTTTGCATTGTGCCATCAGTGACAGCCATACTCTGGCTGACGCCATCAGCTAAGCTCTGACTCCTACCTGAGCTCGTTTCATGGGATTCGCTTACGCTGGTCCCTTCCGTTTGAGTGATAGAAGTCCCTTGAGTATGCGCTTGACCTTCTGTATGGGATTGAGCCTGACCTTCTGTATGAGCAGCGCTTTCCGTGCTGGAGACACCATCAGAGGCAGTCTGCCCCACCGAGCTGGTGTGACCCGTGCCGACACCCCGCGCCAATGCACCAGATAGCAGTAGCGGGAGGGCTACTCCAAAATTGAATGAGCGATTTCCTGTTTGCCAGGCAGCCCAGGTAGAGGTGTATTCAGCTAGGCCGGCAAGCATCTGGCTGGCGGCATGCATGGTAACCGGAGCCAGCAGGATCTGAAGAAGGAAGTCCTCTTCCAACTGGCTCATACCGCGCATCACCAGCTCGTTCTGCTGGAGGGTATATTGCCCATGGTCGTTCTTACTGGCAGAAAGGTAAGGAGTGATCTCAGACAGCCCGCCGCGAGCGTTTTCTCGCGGGTCTGGATGTCCAACAGCCAACAGGCAGTGTGGCATCCCTTTAAGGGCATCATCGAGCCATCTGGCCATGTCGATATCTACATCGGCAAAGCGAATCTGTGGATAAGCAGCCGACATACTGGCTTCAAGGGCTGCCGCGCTGTTGATTGCCAGTCGTTCAGCTTTTTCGACTGTATCACTCCTCCCAACTACTCCGTACAATTGGACAATCCCCAAACGCTTGGGATGGAACATGCCTGCCACCAGATAAATCAGCTCCGCATTGGCGCTGTACAGACCCCGTAGGACGGTTCGCATGCGTGCCAGCACTCCAGGGTCAGCGCGCACATCCATCGGGATCAAGCGGAGTTGTATCAACCGCACTACCCGATATTCCTGGTAGGCGCAATCCCCTTCGTGTTCGATGACGTGAAACCACAGATATTTTAGACGTTGTGTATTAGTGCCTTCATAGACCAGTCCGTTGTCCAACACCTCCAGATCATCCGGGGTCAGGAGAGCTGCACCTGAAAAAATATCCTTAATGCGGGGTGATACCCGGTCTATAGTCTGGTTGACCTTTGCGGTGCTGCTTTCTATCCAACGGCTGAGGAATGGTTCGCTCATGATGAAATCCTATTGTTCGGTCTATTGAGACGAGGACTAACGTCCCAATCTCAAGAGAATGGACAATCCGGTAGGGGGTTGGCTTGTGAGCTAACCCCCTTGTTGGTCAGGGAACCGGGATGAAGTGGATGCCATCTGTCGTAATCGTCTCCAATACAGCCGCCTCTTGACCCAATGAGTAGTCGGTGTGGTGAGATGATCTTCTGGATGGATGGTTGGATTGATCCACAGATTCTGACCCTTCTTGTGCCTGGCTTTCCCTGGTGATCTGGCGGGCTCTCGTAATCGCAGTGATCAGTGTAGTTATGGCTGCGATGCTCACGATTAAGCCAGCCAGCAGGATGATGGTGATGACGAGAGGCCAGGCGATCGAAAAGAAATTTGCAGGCATAGGAGATCTCCTTTCTATTACCTACAAGGGGCACTCGGATGGAATCTTGGAAGACCCCATCCAGTGCATCGATGAAGTGCTGCTGCCGTGTAATTGGACCGAAGCCCACGTGTAATAATCCTGCGGTGTATCGCAGGTGGTCACTCAATCCATGGATTGAGTAACACATCATAAGGACGAAACCTGAGAGACTATAACCAGTCTCATTGGATCTTTTACTCATGTGGTTTCATCCCTGAAATGTCAGATTGGTAACGTCCATTAGTCTGGCGGGTTCGCAAGCGCTGGATTACTTCGCCGGCTTCCAGCCCGATGTTGTACAACGGCTTTGGGTTTCTCAGAAAGCGATTAAGCAGTAGTCCGGTATAACCCAGGGGGTAGATCACGAAGACAAATAACATGCCGATCGTAGCAATGTTGCCACGTGTGCTGGTCAACACCACCTGGGCATCTGCCCGGCTGCCAACGACGGCAGCCCAATCTGCTGGGCTGACCTGATTCAACACAATCAGGCCAAAACGCAACATCAGGACCATGCCGGAATAGATTAGGACGCCAGTTTTTGCCCACCAAAGCTGGTTAAAACGCTCTTCTGGGACCGCCAGGATGCCCAGCAGACCGATCCACCATAAGCAGGCACCTATAAGCGGTACAGGGAAACGGGAAGATAGAGAAACCAGGATCCAGGCCAGGATTGTCGCCAGGGTGAAGTATTGGGCGTTCAGCGAGGCGGTTTGCACCCCGCCACGGTTATGCCGTCTGGGGCGTTCGCTGGCCCGCTTCTGCACAAGCGGATCGATTCCCAGCAGGATCGCTGCGCTCGCCAGGATGGAGATGATCTCTGCCAAGTGACCTAAAGACCAATACAACATGGCAAGTACTCCATTGATCCACCAAACCGGTATCGCCAGAAGGGTTTCCGTGATGCTCATGGTGCCTCGATGAGTGTTACACGCAGCAAATCGACCGTGAACTCATTCAATGACAGAGCAAAAGGTCTCGGCGCTGAAACCAGTGTGCCAGTCGTGAGCCCCCTTACCTGCATCTGATAAACTCCAGGGTCAGCAAACTGAATATTGGGGATTAACTGAGACCAAAAGACGATACTACTTCCTCCCATACTACCCGGTCCCTGGAAGCTGAATTCCCAGTCGGGGCGCTTCAACTCTGCACCAGGATAAGCCTGAGCCAGATCGATCAGGATCCAATTTCGCGACTCCGATGAAAGATTGATCTTCAGAGAAGCGTAGTTCAGGTAATCCGGGAAGATCTCCACATGCTGGATGCACTCGGTTTCTATGCTGGCTTCCCAATTCAGATTGTTCTCCATGAAATAGCTCCAGTCAGTTTCGTTGCCATTCATGTCGATTACCTGGTCATATTCGCTTCCAGGTCCGGGGCATCCATCACCATTCCCATCGGACGTATATTCGCAGATATTCGTAGTCCTGGCTTCGTACCAGGTGAAGATGACCGGAGGGATCGTTACGCGCAGCTCTACATCTGCCCCGCGCTTTTCGGGATCCTGCCCAATGACCACCGGCTTTGGTGGGGCGACTTTCTCCCCGGAGGCATAGACATTCTCAAAGGCGATCGAAGGGGCAGGGCATATTACAGGTGGAGGTGGAGTTGGAGTACCACCAGGCGTGGGGGTGAGGCCAAAGCCAGGAGGGCATCCACCCGGGATGGCGTCACAATTTACACCACTCAAATAAAGCCATAAACCTGTCACTAAAAAACCAGCGTCAAACGACATACGGACGATTTCAATCAGGAAACTTGGCGAGACTACCGACCAGATGTTCTCACGGCCCTCGATCACCGCCTGGAAGAAATCTGCCGGGTCGACGTAGCCCAAGGCTTGTAAATCCTCGACATCGATGTAATTAGCAGCCAGAGCTGACAGGACTTGAGCACCAGAGATAAGCATTTCAGGCGTATTGGCAGCAAATCCGGAATCTTCCGGATGCAAAAAAGTCATGAGCATTGTTACCGGCGAAGGCAATACCAGAACGTTACCACTGGGGGTGATGTAGCGACTGTATCTTGCCTCACCCAGCGGCACCTGGATGCCTCCGGGTATCTCGATCATCATCCAATCGACAGGTTCTGATGCTTCACCCAGATAAGTCAGGTTAGCCCAGTTGATCGAGCCATCCGGGTTGAGGAACTCTCCCCAGGCATCATCACCTTCGTCCGCAAATGCTTTCAAAACCGGGTTGACCAGGATAGCGAAAATGATGGCAACACAGATAAGACCAAGAAGAATACGAGTAATGGTTTTCATTGCTTTCCTCCAATATACTTAGCAAGCTCATCTTCAAGCAAAAATCGTTCAAACTTCCATCCATTCTCCTCACGCACCACCAGGACATAAGCAGGGAAGGAAGTCTTACCATCTCCCTGTGGCCAGGGGCTAGATAGGTTTACGGCAACTTGCCAGACCTGCATTGGAGTGTCTCCGCGTGTACTGGCTACCTCCTCAGCGAGCATGACTGCTCCGCTTGCTTCGGTTGTGACCAAGGACTGGGAAGCCTCGAAATCAGGCCATAAGAATGGTGCCACCGTGTTCTGGTAGAAGTCGCAGGCCGGCTCGGTACTCAGCGCGCATAATCGGGCTGCCCATACATCTTGGCCATCGTGGTAATCCACGCTGTAGAAAGTTTCCGCACCAGCCAGAGCTGCACCACGGCCGCTATCAAACCCTACAGCTTGAGCCAGGGATTGCCCCGAAATCTTAAGGATGACCAGGGTAGCCCCGACTAGCGCCAGGATTGCTAACATAACTATCAGTACTCTGCGTCTGGAAAAATAAATCTCCATATCAACCTCCTTGACGGGCAAATAAAAACTGGCCCAGGAAAATCCACAATATGAGAGTTGAGCCTGGTTGAGGCTCTCTGTCTGTGCGACAGGCCGGTGCTCTCGTGGGATCTTCCAGGGCCAGTGTAAGTTTGGGACCTGGTTCTAACGTGCAAAAACCGGTGAGTCTATTTGGTTACGCCGATGCTCTCTTAAAATCTCCCAGGATGAATAATGAACCTGGGTCTAAAGCGCAAATGCTGGTGTAACGATGGCTTAATTTTACATGGGAAAGGATAGTGAATACAAGGACCCTATGACCCGTTTGGACATGGATCTATGTCCCGTCTTACGTAAGGCTTATATCCTGAAATCAAGCTATATAGACCTTATTATTCAAGAAAAGTACAAATATACTAACTTGGATTACTTGCCAATGGCCGCAGGTCAAGAATCTTATCCACGGACATGATTACAACTGTTAAAGCGTAAGGATAGCGATTGTTGATATTTGGGAGAAGAAAAAACCGGGGAACTATTTGGTAACAACCTTATTAAAAACTATACCGTTTACGCTTGATCTTATCCAATCGATTGGAAAGAAAAGCAAAATGGAAATTCCTTAGAAGAAAACCGCTTCAGCAGATTATTGTTTTTATCCTTGTGTATTTAAGCCCCAAGATGAACAAAGATACTTACAGAATTATCTTCACGCATTTCATTTTATCTGTAACATGGGTAAATTGCACTGTTCGTCTATCATTACCCTCTGCCCCACCGCCGGCGTGTAATCCCACTGTGCCTCGGTGAATGCCAACCAGGAGATCTCCTTCACCAGCTGCCACCAGGTTTCAGGCACCTCCCACCAGGAGATCGGATCGGGAATGAGCGGGCTGGGTTGGGTGTGATGGGCTAAACTACTCTCTGGAAATAGAGCAACATAAGTGTAAACTACCGGATAAACCGGCAAGGCGATTGCCAAATAGACCAGCCGGGTGCGGTGGCAATTAGCAGATGTCTCACGGCGGGCTGCCAGCCGGTCACTCATGTACTCCCAGTAATTCGCATCGGTAAGTACAGCGGTTTGTCCATTGAGATCCGCGCCTACAAAACCCATTGGCTGAGAGCCTTTTACGAATACATAGCCAACGAGGACAATTATGACAACAAGCATCAGCACCAGAATCATCTTGAAAATGAAGCTCGTAGCCAAACCAATTGCTCGCAGAGGGGAAAGGATCAGGTTCATAAGAATTTTCGTTAGCAGGCAGTCATCCCATTCTTACATAATCGAACTATGTAGTTTACTCTTCTTCAATCCATCGCACCCAGGATAGGCTTAGCTGCTGTGCCTGGTTGCGCAGTCTTTCATCAGCGGTCCACAACTCTGCCCCCTTTCGTTCCGCCACGGACAGATAAAATCCATCGTTAGCTTTTGACTGCCTCAGCCGGCTAGCCCATACAAGGGCAGCCTGGCAGAATTCGACATCGGATGGGACGAGCTCCATACCTAAGCGAAATAGGTCTTCAGTAGCAATCAGGCCCTCCGCCTCAGTAATTCTACGTTCGAAGATCCCTCGCTGAATCACTGATACTGCTTCCAGTATCAGGAGATCCGGCGCGTAGATCTTGCGATGAGATTGGTGCCAGGAAACAAAATGCTCCAGGACGCCTGATTTGCCTTCCATTGGCAGGATTGCTCTGATAGCGAAGTTGGCGTCAACTGCGATGGCTGGTGGCATGGTCAGTGAGCTCGTCATCCCGGTCCCCCCTTATCTGATCAATCGTCGCCGTCAGATCGATCTCCAGCGGTTTACCATTGCATCTGGCAAAAATTGCCTGCCGATGCTGGTCGACCTGTTCCAAAGCCTCCAAACGCTGGCGAAGAACCTCAGCATCTTCACGTTCGTTCAGCCATTTATGCACCGCAGTTCGGACAATCTCTGAGATGCTGGTGTCTTCTCGCTGGGCGATTTCCGTCAGTTTCTGGTGTTGATCGGGCTCTAAAAGGATTTGCGCTCTGTGCATCTTGTTCATCGCTTACCTCTCGATTTATTATACACATACATGTGTGTATGTGTCAATATGATGGGGTGTACTCTGGTTAATAGGGTTGATTGAAAGATTGAGAACAGGACGGGGTGACTGGCTGCTGTCAAGAACGACCCCTTAACGGAACACCCCTTGTTATTGACGTCAAAAAGGGTTATTGACATGTTTTTTGGTGATTTCTGACATGGGTTTCAAGCTTTTTGACACGAAATTTCAAGTTTATGACATGGATTGACAGGTTATAGACAACTTCAGCGGGGTTTTTGCCAAAAAGTAGGCCTTATTGACACGGGTCAATCCGGAGCATATACTTTCACCGCATACCAGGGACTGTCCCCCATCTTCTTCTCTCTCATCGTGACCAGGCTGGTTATGTACAGTGTCACCCTGCGCCCTTCGAAAACAGACCACTGGGCGATGCTACCCTGGATGCGCCTCAGGGTGGCCATGTTATCGGTCACCACGCAGATTCGTCCACCGGCTACCAGGGCGTTCTCCCACTTATGGTTCAGGCTGGTCTTTTCTTTCTCACCAGTTTCCACTTCGGTATAGAAGGTTTCGTTTGCCTTCATGATCACCAGGTCAGGCAGGTAGAAACGATTCTCGTCCAGTTGCATGCGTAATGGCTCACATTCTACTTCATATCCCAACTCGATGAACTTCTCTGCAGTTTTCAGAATCAGAGCCAGGTGACGTTCGGACTTATGCGCTTTAAGCAGTTCCTGGTGCTGTGAGGTCTTTGGCTCTTCCCCGGATAATTTCCGGTACAGCCATTTGCCTTTTTCGGATAGGGTGTAGTTCATGGGTGGGCGTCCATCAATTGAAGCGGTTGCTGCCTGTTCCAGGAGACCTTCCTTCACACATTCAATCAACGCCCGATGGATGGTGCGCGGGCTAACCTCTTTTTCCCCAGCGATTACTTTCTCCACTTCTGTGGAAAGGGATAAACCGGTCTTTCCAATTACAAGTATGACATCGCGATCCCTCTCCCAATTGCGATTTTCAACCTGCCATGTTGTGTACCAGTTTTGAAATGCCATCGCTTCGTCACTCGATTGATCCGTCTCGTTGGGAGTATGAGATGGCAGATTATCCACCTCGCGTCGTGCCTGGCGCTCGTTTTCGAGCGTTCGTTCCAGAACACTTACCTGCTTTTCTAGCTGATCAGCTTTCTGCTGAGCCAAATCTGCCCGGCTGCGTTGGGACTCCACTTCACCTCGTAACTCGCTAATCATTCGATTGGCTTCGGTCAATTGAGTTGCTGTGCCGTTTGAGGAAGCAAGCTTGAGACTCTTAAAGCGACCTCGTAGAAGAGCAGCTAGCTCCTCTGGGGAAATCTGGTACAGATCCTCGTTCCCTTCTTGTCGTTTCTGCAGCTCTTGTCCGCAAAATTCCGTTGCCAGGCTGATCAGGGTAGATTGTGCATCCTGGGCGATCTTCTGCGCTTGAAGTAACATCGTGCGGGTGGCTTCCAGGCTGTCACTCAACCTGCGCATGCTCATCAGTTCCAGATCATCGTGTTCGCGAATGTTCATGGCTCCACCTCAATCCATGGATTGTTGTACAGGCGGTTGAGCAGCTCATGGGCAGTAGCTAATGCAGCTACAGCTGCCTGCCGGTTCTCTTCTCCAGGTTCACTGATCCACTGGGATACCAGACTACTGGTATCCAAATAAGCGTTTATTGTCTCCCTAAGCAATTCATGAAAAGATTCAAAAGTCGGCGGAATCGCTGTCTGGTCGATAGCATCTGATAACTGCCTGGAGTTCTGGTAAACCTGGTTGATCTGGTAATTTTGATCAAAAAGATCATCCGATGGTTCATCCAATAAAGTTTTTAGCTGCGTATCCGCTTCTTGAAGAGACTTCACCCAGGTCCGTACTTCCTGATGATATTGGTTTAGCCTTGCCAATCGTGGGGTGAGTAGAAGAGGACTTTTATCCTCGGAATATGGGGATGTGAGTATGCCGATCAGCAGGGGAGTTATCGCCAGCAATACAGACAAGACATACCAGGCTAGGCGACGGGGGATCTCAATCTCCATGCACGCTCGCCTCGACTTCGCTGAACTCAACTCCGCTTCCCACGCGCATCAACTGAGCAGCCTGCCCCGCTTCCCAGTTGATATTCTCCAGAAAAGTCATGTTGCGCGTTCTGACTTCTACCACTTTCTTGCCAGTCTCCAGGTCGTGAGTCTGCAGGATTCCATCGACAGCAACCTTCGATCCAGTCTGTAGATAAGGATAAACCAGTTCAGCCAGTGACCCACGCACGGTAACCCTCAGCCCATTCAGGTACTCATCACACTTCAGGCGCAGACGTAAAAAAGCGAAATCCCCACTGTCGTTCTCCTTACCGGGCTTGAACCATTCTAATTGCATTCCTTCTAAAATTTCTCCCACGAGGAAGACATCGTTAGATGTACCGTTCGGGCTGGGCAGGTTGTACTGTTGTCGGATGCTTTCCCCCCGTTCCCAGTCAATATTGCGGAGCAGGAGCAGGCTCTCGGATACCACCTCGTGGATCCACTGGTCCTTGTACTTGCGGGACTCAAACTGCCCGATGACAGCCAATTCAGAACCTTTTTTCAAATAGGGGAAATACAATTCGGCCTTCTTGTCCCAAATAACGATGCGCATGCCGCGTACACTACGAGGTCTCTCTGCCATCAGGATCAGTCGCAAGTACGAACGTTTTTCACCTTTCATCAAGAAGCGATCAAAGTAAATATCTGAGGTGATATTACCAACTACAAATACCCTGTTCATGGTCTGCCTCCAGAATCCTAATAGGAAATACAGGCGCGATTAGATGTTTAAGGGTACATTGTATGGTGGGGTGGAAATACAAACAACGGACGCAAGTCCCCCTCCGGGGTGGCTAGTCGTCCCGAATTTGCCAAGATCGATGACCCATTTTGGTCAAGGCAAAAGTCTCGTCGAAGATCAATAAAGCTTCGATGCAATTACCTGACCTAAGCCCAAACCCATAATATTAAATTCGGCTGCGATAACCGATCCTGCATGGGAAATATCCGCAGCAAGATCAATTACTGTTTGGGGAATAAGCCAGTTGTCATTTCCCTAACGAATCTGGCAGACTTACAGACTGGCAAACGTGGTGAAGGTGATAATTTCTGGTTAGAATTAACGCAAAAAGAAAATTGAGATGTGATAAAACAGCCTAAATTATCACACGTAATTATTTAGGTTGTTCTGGCATGCTAACTTCTCTCAGTCTATGCTATACTCGAAATACATATTCTATATTAAGCCTATAATGACCTCATGCCTATATTATTTTTGGGGATTGGGCCGCTGAGGTCTATATGCTGTTGAGCTACTAAACCACAGCTAGCCACTTAGTTGGCCACATAGCGAACGACCAAGTATTATGTAAACATGGCTGAATATACTCAATGGCTTTATGATGATGTTCAACAAAACAGAAACGTATTAGCAAGTAATGATTCTCAACTTACTCGGCGTAATTATTTGCGTTCTTTATTTGCTTTTTACGAAATTACTCTATCTAATCTTCGCGAAGTAACGGCAAAACTTCTTACTGATGATTTCGATTTAAGTGGAGAGTGGAAACTGCACGAGATATTTCCGCTCTTGGATGAAGCAGCCCGAATCAGCAAGAATGGAAAATTAGACCTAGAGCCAAATCGAACACCATTTCTGGCATTGGTAGCATACACGTTGAAAACTTATGCGAAGCAAGTCAGATTTGAAAATGAAGTTCTATCCGATACCC
>Ga0209254_10001790_pt1 | contig 19371 bp, 15 predicted proteins | sample FrelakmetDIP11DI_FD_187148 | JGI IMG/M metagenome (GOLD analysis project Ga0209254, IMG submission 187148) | Freshwater lake sediment microbial communities from the University of Notre Dame, USA, for methane emissions studies - DIP11 DI (SPAdes)... | ecosystem: Environmental > Aquatic >...
CACCCGAGCGGGGGTGTCGCGCAGCCCGTCCCGATCGGGGTCCTCCCCGATGCCAGCCAGCAGCTCACGTACGGCCGCCTCGACCCGGGCCAGGTCGAACCCAGCACTCATGCGGGCTGGTTGTCGCTTCGCGAGACGACCGGCTCGGGGACCGGGTTGTGCCCGTTGACCCCGGCGGAGGCGACCTGCTTGGGGCTGGGAACCGGAGGCTGATCCGAGGGCATCCGGGTCGGTGAGCCGGTCCAGGCCGGTCGTGGGGCACGCCGGTGCGCCGGCGTGAACACCTGTTCGACCTGGGCGCGGTCCAGGGTCTCGTGCTCGAGCAACGCGGTCACCAGGGAGTCGAGCACCGGCCGGTTCTCCACCAGGATGTCGTAGGCCTCCTGATGGGCGGTCTCGATCAGCGACCGCACCTCCTCGTCCACCATCGCGGCGACCTGCTCGGAGTAGTCACGCTCATGGCCGATCTCGCGGCCCAGGAACGGTTCGCCGCGATCTGAGCCGAACTTGATCGCACCCAGCCTCTCGGTCATGCCGTACTGGGTGACCATGCGCCGGGCCAGCGACGTCGCCTTCTCGATGTCGTTGGCCGCCCCAGTCGTGGGGTCGTGGAACACCAGTTCCTCCGCGGCCCGCCCGCCCAGCATGTAGGCCAGCTGGTCGAGCATCTCGTTGCGCGTCGTGGAGTACTTGTCCTCCTCGGGCAGCACCATCGTGTACCCCAGGGCACGCCCACGAGGCAGGATGGTGACCTTATGGACCGGGGCGGTGTGCGGCAGGACGGCGGCCACGAGGGCGTGACCGCCCTCGTGGTAGGCGGTGATCTTCTTCTCCTCGTCGTTCATCAGGCGCGAGCGCTTCTGTGGTCCGGCGACCACGCGGTCGATCGCCTCGTCCATCGCGGAGGGGTCGATGATGCTCTGCCCCCGTCGGGCAGCCAGCAGCGCGGCCTCGTTCAGGACGTTGGCCAGGTCCGCTCCGGTGAAGCCGGGCGTGCGGCGGGCCATGGCGGCCAGGTCCACGACGGGGTCCAGCGGCTTGCCCTTGGCGTGCACCTCGAGGATCTTCCGGCGGCCTTCGAGGTCGGGTGCCTCCACCGGGATCTGCCGGTCGAACCGTCCGGGCCGCAGCAGTGCCGGGTCGAGGATGTCGGGGCGGTTGGTCGCGGCGATGAGAATGACGTTGGTCTTGACGTCGAATCCGTCCATCTCGACCAGCATCTGGTTCAACGTCTGCTCGCGCTCGTCGTGCCCGCCACCGAGCCCGGCACCGCGGTGGCGGCCGACGGCGTCGATCTCGTCGACGAAGATGATCGCCGGCGCGTTGGCTTTGGCCTGCTCGAACAGGTCACGCACCCGCGAGGCTCCTACGCCGACGAACATCTCCACGAAGTCCGAGCCTGAGATGGAGAAGAATGGCACGGCCGCCTCGCCGGCGACGGCCCTGGCGAGCAGCGTCTTGCCCGTACCAGGTGGCCCGTAGAGCAGCACGCCCTTGGGGATCTTGGCACCGAGCGCGACGAACTTCGCCGAGTCCGACAGGAACTCCTTGATCTCCTCCAGCTCCTCGATCGCCTCGTCGCACCCGGCCACGTCGGCGAAGGTCGTCTGCGGCATGTCCTTGGTGATCATCTTCGCCTTGGACTTGCCGAAGCTCATCACCCCTCTGCCGCCGCCTTGCACCTGGTTGATGAAGAACAGCAGGATGAGACCGAGGAGGAGGAACGGCAGCAGCGCACCGAGGATGGTGATCAGGACGCTTGGTCTGGGCACCTCGACGTCGTACCCCTCGGGCAGGGTGCCGTCGTCGACCTGCCGCTGCAGATCCTCCCCGATGTCGACCTGCTGGCCGACGACGTAGGAGGACCGGATCCGGTCCCCGTCCTTGAGGGTGAGCTGCAGCTCCTGCTGATCACCGGTGATGATCTTGGCGGACTTCACCTCGCCATCGGTGATCGCCGTCAGTGCGGTGGAAGTGTCGACCCGCTCGAAGCCACTCCCGCCGCCGATGACCTGGCTGGCGATCAGGAAGCCGATCAGGGCCAGCGCCAGCCACAGGAACGGGCCGCGCGTCAGTCGCTTGAGAGTCATCGATGATGGGCCGGTAGGGCCCCCCGGTCCTTCCGTGCTCGGTCGGGTGTGGCGGTGCACGGCGGGCCATGTCGTCCGCCGTGACGACAATCTACCTGTCCAACGACTCGAGGGCCTGCACAGTTCCGCCCGGGGGGAAGCTCACCGGTAGACCTGCGGCCGCAGCGTGCCCACGCAGCGCAGGTTGCGGTAACGCTCGGCGAAGTCCAGGCCGTACCCGACGACGAAGTCGCTGGGGATGTCGAAGCCGACGTAGCGGATCTCGAGCGGGCTGCGGATGCTGTCAGGCTTGCGCAGCATCGTCACGATCTCCAGCGAGGCGGGTTGGCGCGAGCGCAGGTTGCTCATCAGCCAGGACAGGGTGAGGCCGGTGTCGACGATGTCCTCGACGACCAGGACGTCGCGGCCGGTGATGTCGGTGTCGAGGTCCTTCAGGATCCGCACCACCCCGCTGGACTTGGTTCCCGAGCCGTAGGAGGACACGGCCATCCAGTCCATGCCGACGTGGCCGTGGAAAGCCCGGGCCAGGTCGGCCATCACCATCGCCGCGCCTTTGAGCACGCCGACGAGAAGCACCTCGCGTCCGGCGTAGTCCCGCTCGATGTCACCGGCGAGCTCGAGGACGCGCTGCTGGATCTGCTCCTCGCTCAGCAGCACCTCGCTCAGGTCGGCCTCGACATCGGCGGCGTCCACGCTGCCAGCCTGCCACGCCCGGCTGTTCCGGGTGCTGTCGCTGTCGCTGTGCACACACAAAGTGCCTCCCATGATCACCGCGACCTGCGGGTATGTGACCTCCGCGGACGCCCGTACGACCACTATGTGGTGCTCACGCGCACCCGACGGATGGTGCGCGGGAGTCAGGACGTGCCCCCGGGATCGACCTGGGGGGCTGCGTCCGCAGCCCGGGAGGCGCGGGGAGTCAGGTACAGCGCAGATCCGTGGCGGACCGCGCGAACCGCCCCCGGCAGGTCGATCGTCGCGCCGGAGGGGGCGTCCCGGACGAGCCGGTCGAGTGCCGTGACGTGCCCAGCGGTGAGGTCGGAGGCCGGCGCGCCGGCGGCGAGCGCCGCGGTACGCAGCACCCGGGTGCGTACCGCCTCCGGCAGCGCATCCAGACCCACGACGTCGAGCGCCCCGTCCGGGCCGATGTGCGTCGCAGCCTCCCGCGCCGCCCAGTCGTCGAGGGCGTCCGCGTCGGCCCGCAGCAGGTCGGCCGTGCGCGCCAGAGCAGCCGCGACCCCCGGCCCCAGCTCTAGCTCCAGCACCGGCAGCACGCGGGCGCGGACCCGGGCCCGCGCGTACCTCGGGTCGACGTTGTGCGGGTCGTCCCAGACCGACGCCGCCTCGGCCCGAGCGGCCTCGACGACGATGCGACGGGGCAGGTGGAGCAACGGGCGTCGCATCAGGCCTGCCCGGGGTGCCATCCCGGACAGCGAGCGGGCGCCGGACCCACGCGCGAGCCCCAGCAGCACGGTCTCGGCCTGGTCGTCACGTGTGTGGGCCAGCAGCACCGCCCGGGCACCGGCGGCCCTGGCCGCTGCCTCCAGGGCGGCGCGCCGGGCTGCACGGGCCGCTGCCTCCGGTCCACCCTGGGTGCCAACCTGAACGTGCCAGATGCTGACCGGCGTCGCGCCCAGCCGCGATGCCGCCGCTGCAACGTCACGGGCCCGTCCGAGCGATCCCTCCTGCAGGCCGTGGTCCACGGTCACGGCGCCGACGTGCACCCCCGCCCGGGGGCCGACGAAGCACGCAGCATGCAGCAGCGCCAGGGAGTCCGGTCCCCCGGAGACGGCTACCAGGACGACGGGTCGGTCGGCCTCACCAGCAATGTCGGCCAGGCAGTCACGCACCGCCGATCGGCAGGCCGCGACGGACGGAGCGGGCCCCACTCGCCTCAGCCGTGGACGCGAGCGACCCAGGAGCCCGGGTCGGCGATCTCCTCGGGCGACGGCAGCATCGCTGCGCTGGTCCACACCGCGTTGAACCCGTCCATGCCGACCTGGTTCTGCACGCCGCGGACGAAGGCGGCTCCCTCGCGGTACTGGCGCATCTTGGCCTCCAGCCCGAGCAATCGGCGCAGCACCCGGCTCAACCCGATGGCGCTGTCCCGCCGCTGCTGGAACCGGGTCCGGATGGTCGCCACGGTCGGCACCACGTCGGGTCCTACGTCGTCCATCACCACGTCGGCGTGGCCTTCCAGCAGCGACATCACCGCCGCGAGCCGGTCCACGACCGCCTTCTGCTCCGGGGTCGAAACGATGTCCAGCAGCGACGGCGCGTGGTCACTCGCCCGAGCAGCGTCCACCGCGCCCCTCGCGACCTGCACGAGCCGCCCGAGCACGTCACCGAGCTCGATCGGTGTGGAGCCGATGACCTGCTCGATCTCGCTGCGCATGTGGTCACGCATCCAAGGCACCGCCCCGAACTGCACGCGGTGGGTCTCCTCGTGCAGGCACACCCAGAGCCTGAAGTCCTCCGGCACCACGCCGAGGTGCCGCTCCACCTCCACGATGTTGGGTGCCACCAGCAGCAGCCGACCCTGCTCCACGGCGTCCGCGTCGCGCAGGAACGGGTCGTACTGGCCGAGCACCTTGCTGGCCAGGAAGCCCAGCATGAGTCCGAGCTCCACGCCGGTGATCCGGGACCCGATGATGTCGAAGGCCCCACGAGCCCCGCGTTTGCTGCGCAGCCGGTCCATCACCGGGCCGAGCAGCACCCGGAAGGCGTCGGCGTTGGCCTGCGCCCAGCCGGCTCGGTCCACGACCACGACGGGGGCGGTTTGCGGCGGAGCCTGCAGCCCGGTGTGGTCGGCGACGTACACCTGCGCCCGATCGGCAAGGCGGCGCAGGTCGGCGACCGTTCCCGCGGTCTCCTGCTCGCTCAGCCGCGGACCGGGGCCCGCGATGCGTCGGGCGGTGGCGACCGCGAGGCGCCAGTCGACCATCGCCGAGCCGTCCGGCACCGTGCGAGGGCCGTCCTGGGCCACCTCTGAGGTCACGCCGCCAACCGTACGTGCGTGCGCCAGACTGTGCCGACTGGGATGCCGGCCATGAGGTCGGCCACGCATGAGAGGGGCCCCATGGCCGAGACGATGGAGTTCGACGTCACCATCGAGATCCCCGCCGGCAGCCGGAACAAGTACGAGGTCGATCACCACACCGGCCGGATCAAGCTCGACCGGCGGTTGTTCACCTCGACCCGCTACCCGCACGACTACGGCTTCATCGACGGGACGCTCGGGGAGGACGAGGACCCGCTCGACGCCCTGGTGCTGCTGGACGAGCCCACGTTCCCCGGCTGCCTCATCCGCTGCCGGGCCATCGGGATGTTCCGGATGCAGGACGAGAAGGGCGGGGACGACAAGGTCCTCTGCGTGCCGGTGGACGATCCGCGGGTGGAGCACGTGCGCGACATCCACCACGTCCCGGACTTCGACCGGCTAGAGATCCAGCACTTCTTCGAGGTCTACAAGGAGCTCGAGCCGGGCAAGTCGGTGGAGGGGGCGATCTGGGTGGGCCGCTCGGCAGCGGAGGCGGAGATCCGAAGGTCCTACGAACGCGAGGAGCAGCGCCTGGCCGAGCACCCACCCAGCGACCCGACGAGCCCCCACTGATCACGCCAGGTACCCACGTGGGTGCCTGACGCGGTGACGGCACCTGCGCGGGACCCGGCACCGGAGGGCTCGACGTCCGCCCGGTCCCGTGCGGCTCCCCGTCGGTGATTCATGACGGCTGGACGAGGGGGATCGAGGACGCCTAAACCGGCGGTGAGTGCGTCCAGAGGGCCCGCGGGGAGTGACGGTGACCGGACGGGGGCGTTTGCGGCGAGGTGTCACGCCCCCCGCGAAGCACGACGGCCGAAGTGGACGGGCTCGGCGTTGAAGCGGGTCAGCACCACCAGCAGCCCGGCGACACCCCAGGCGATGATCACCGCCAGGTGGTCCAGCCCGAGGACGACACCCGAGGCGTCGGCCGCCATCGCGTCGCCGAAAGCGTTCACCGCGTGACGCAGCGGGAACGTCCAGGCCAGCGCATCCAGCCAGGGCGGGAAGTCCACCCCGAAGAGGAAGATGTCGCTGACGAACGACAGGGTGATCAGGCTGCCGAGGCAGACGGCCAGGGCCGACTGGGTCCCGCGGACCACCGAGACGACGCCCATCCCGAGGGCCGCGAAACTCAGCGCGCTGACCACCAGCACCACCACGGCGCTGGGCCAGGACGGGGGGACGACGATCCCGTAGACGGACACCGCCAGGGCGTACGAGGCCACCATCACCAGCAGGGCGAGCAGGGTCGATGACACGGCGTGGCCGGTGAACAGCGCCCAGCTCGGAAGCGGTGACCCTGCCCACCGCTTGAGCACGTTCGCCTCCCTGGCCTCGGCCAGCCCCTGGGGCATGTTGACGTAGGCGATGACCGCGGTGCCGTAGACGGTCATGGTCGCCGCGATCGTCTGTGCCACCTCGAGACGGATCGAGGGGTCCGCTCCGCCGATAATCGTGGGAAAGAGAAGGACGAGCAGGACCGGGAAGGCGATGCCGAAGAACGGCGAGCTCCAGTCCCTCCAATGCAGCGTGTTGGCGTGGCGCACCTGGTCCACGATCAGCGCCGCAGCCGCCGGTCTCCCGTGTCGACGGGGCACGGCGTCCCGGCCTGCCTGGCGTGCAGCAGCACGCGAGGTGCCACCGGCACCGGCCGGATGCCGGACGCGAGTCCCCCGCTCCGCTCGGACGGCGTCTCGCCGGATCGCCCACGAGGCGACCACCGCACCGGCCACTCCCCAGGCGGCGATCGCAGCCAGGTGGTCGAGGTAGAACCCCGAGGTGTCCAGGAAGGGGTTCAGGCCGTCACCGAGCGCGTTCACCAGATGTTTGAGCGGGAACGCCCAGCCCACCGCATCCAGCCACTCGGGCAGCTCGCCGATCACGAACAGGTCGGACAGGAAGGCCAGCGGGATCACCACTCCGTTGGCGATCGCGATGGCGGCCTGGAACGACGGTGCGAGCGCGGCGATGGCCAACCCGATGGCGCAGAACGAGACGGCTGCGACAAGGACGGTCACGGCGAACCCCGGCATGCGCTCCCAGAGGATCTGCACGTCGTAGAGGACAACGCCGACGGCGAGCAGCAGCACGGTGGCGCCGATGGCCAGCAGCGTCCCGGCGCTCATCCGACCGCCCAGCAGCACCCACCGGGGTAGCGGGCTGCCGGTCAACCGCTTGAGCACACCGTTGAACCGGATCTCGGCGAAGCCGATGGCCATCACCGACAGGGTGGCCATCGCGATGCCGAACGACGCGAATGCCGGTGCCAAGAACTGCGCCAACCGCACTCCGCTGCGAAAGTCGAGGGTCTCGTTGCCCAGCAGCGAGGAGAGAATCACGAAGAACGCCAGCGGGAAGAGCAGCGCGAAGAACAACAGCACCGGCGTGCGGACCAAGCCGACCAGCTCGTGTCGGGTCTGCCGCAGCAGCATCCCCCGAGCTGGCACCGTCGGTACGGCCGCTGTGGTTGGCGCCGGCTGGGTCAGGGTCACCGGTCCACCGCCTCCACCGCCTCCGGCGCCTCAGCGATCTGGCCGTCGGTGAGCTCGAGGTACACGTCCTCGAGGCTCGGCCGGGCGAGCAGCAGATCCGCGAGCTCGACGTTGTGGTCCAGCGCCCATCTGGTCAACGCGTTCACGTCCGCGGTCGGCTGCGCCGAGCGCAGCTGAACCGTCGTCCCCACCATCTCCAGACCGGTCCCGAGTCGCGGCAACGCGCCTGGGTCCACGTCGTCGGGCAGCCGGAAGGACACCACCGTCTCGGCCCCGGCACGAGCTGCGAGATGCTCGGGCGTCCCCTCGGCCACGACCTTTCCCTTGTTCAGCACGACGACCCGATCCGCCAGGTGCTCAGCCTCGTCCATGTAGTGGGTGGTGAGCAGGATGGTGGTCCCGAGGTCGCGCAACCGGTCGACGAGCTCCCAGGCGCGCCGCCGGGCTGACGGGTCGAAACCGGTGGTGGGCTCGTCCAGGAACAGCACCTCAGGATCACCGACGATCCCCAACGCCAGGTCGAGCCGGCGCCGCTGGCCTCCGGACAGCGTCTTGACCCGGGCGTCGGCCTTCTCCTCAAGGCCGACCATGTCGACGACCTCGTCCACCGGCCGAGGGTGGGGGTAGAGGCCGGCCTGCAGCCGGACGAGCTCGCGAACGGTGAACTGGTCCTCGAACCCTGCCTCCTGGAGCACGATGCCGATGCGCTCGCGGTACGCCCGGCCGCCCGAGGCGGGGTCGAACCCGAGCACGGACACCTCGCCGCTGTCTCGATGCCGGTACCCCTCCAGCACCTCGACCGCGGTGGTCTTGCCGGCACCGTTGGGGCCGAGCAGGGCGACGACCTCCTTGAGCTGGATCTGCCAGCTCACCCCGTCGACTGCGCGGACGTCCCCGTAGGACTTGTGAAGGTCGGTGACCTCGATGACCGCCATGCCCCACTTGTAGCCGCCACGCGGAGGACAGTCATGGGGTCTGAGGTCACCTCTCCCCGGGCGCCGCCGGACGCTTGGTCCAGTCGTAGATCACCGACGTCCGCAGCACCAGGTCCTGCACCGAACGGTTCTCGCCGCTGACGATCACCCAGAACAGGCCCGGCATGAACATCACGCAGGACAGCGCTCGGACCGCCGCCCCACTCCACCTCAGCCGTTGGCCCTTGTGGTTGACCACCCGGATGCCCAGGATCCGCGCACCGGTGGTTCGTCCTGTGGTGGCCCAGGCGATCGCGAAGCTGGCCCACAGCAGGGCCCCGCCCACCACCAGCACGAGCCCGAAGCTCACCCTCGGGAAGCTGAACGTGGTCGGCGACAGCACGAAGCGCAGTCCCGACCACCCGAGGTACAGCCCGCTGAGCAGCAGCGTCACGATGACGAGGTCGATGGTGTTGGCCAGCACCCGGGTGACGATGCCGGCCCGGTGCCCCTGGAAGGCCCGGGCCTCCAGCGGCACGGTGGAGGCCCACCCGAGGCCCCTGGTCCCGAGGCCCCTGGTCCCGAGGCCCCTGGTCCCGGGCCCCCTGTTCGCAGGCTCCGTGTTCCCGGGTCGGGGGGTCACCGCGAGCCGTCCTCGGACGTCGCCTCGGTCTCTGCCTCCAGGACCGCGTCGGTCTTGGCGCTGCGCTTGCGTACCCGCAGCAGCAGCCGGTCGGCCAGTCGGGAGACCGCGTCATCGGCGTCCACGCTCTGCATCCGGGCCGCCCGCACGGCCTCGGAGGCCATCGACCCGGTCGACTCCTGGATGATGTCGGGAAGGTCGATGTCCTCGACCACCTGCTCCGCGATCTCGGTCAGGTCGACCCGCTGCTGCACGATCTGCGTCAGGTCGAGCTGGTCCAGCGCCGCGGTCACGACCTGGCCCAGGTCGACGCGGGTGAGCACGACACCGGTGAGGTCGACGGCGTCCAGCGCCTCCTGGACCACTGCCCCCAGGTCGACCTGCTCGACGACGAGCTCGGTGATGTCCACCTCGCCCAACGCCTGGTCGAGCACGACGCTCACGTCGAGCTCGTCGATGACCTGGTCGACCACCGCGCCCAGGTCGAGGTCGTCCAGGGCACTGGTGGCGATGGCGTCGAGGTCCAGCCGGTCGAGCACCACCTGGACGACCGAGGTCAGGTCCACCAGCGGGAGGACCTCCTGCGCGGTCCGGGATGCGACCTCGCTCCCGGCGCGGACGCCGGCCTCGACGAGCAGCCCCCGACGCTCCCGCCAGTCCTGGCCCCACTGCTCGAGGCGGCGGATGGGACGCCATCGGTAAGGCACGAGCGGGGGGTCGACGGCGGCACGGACGACAGGGGCGGTGATCCGGCCTACCGTGCGCGCGGTGCGCCGGGCCAGCCGACCGCCGGCCAGCAGCGCCCCCATCGCCACGTCGCCCGTCGTGACCGGTCCGAGAACGCTCGGCTGGTGGGCACCTACAGTTGTCGGGTGGACGTGGTGGCCGGGATCCCCTACGAGACCTTCCCGATCATCCAGCTCGGGCCGCTGACCATCCGGGTGTTCGGGCTGATGGTGGCCCTGGGGATGATCGTCGGAATCCTGATCGCTGCGCGGCGCAACGAGCGGTACGGGGTACCCCGTGGGGAGACCGAGCGGGTGGGCTTCTGGCTCGTCGTCGCCGGGCTGGTCGGTGCCCGTATCGCCTGGGTGCTGACCAACCTGGAGCGGATCGAGACCCCGGTGGACGTGATCGCGGTCTGGGAGGGCGGCCTGCAGTTCACCGGCGGGTTCGTCACGGCCGCCCTGCTGGCTCCGCTGCTGACCCGCTCGTGGCCGGCCGGCATGCGATGGAACTTCCTGGACGGGGCGGTGCTCGGCCTGGCCGTCGGGCAGCTGATCGGACGAGTCGGCTGCTACGCGGTGGGCGAGCACCTCGGCGGCCCGACCGACTTCTTCCTCGGCGTGACGTATCTCGGCGGCGTCACGATCGAGGGGCCGCTGCAGGTCGGGGTCACGTATCACAACACCGCTCTCTACGAGATCCTCTGGCTATTGCCGATCATCGTGATCCTCGTCCTGCTCGACCGTCGTGGCTCCGCTCCGGGCATCATGACAGCGATCTTCTCGATCTGGTACGGCACGTTCCGATTCCTGACCGACTTCCTTCGCGAGTACGACGCCACGCTGCTGGGTCTGACCGGTGCCCAGTACGGCAGCATCGCCCTGGTCGCACTGGGAGCATGGCTGCTGGCGACCCGGTCCCGCCGAGCGCGCACCGGCTCGGCGGAATCCCCCGCGCAGGAGCGCTCCGCGGGCTAGCCTCTTATGTGTTCCCCACCTGGAGGCGCTGATGCCCTCTGCCCTGGCGATGACCGAGCTGGAAGCGGTGCTGTTCGACCTCGACGGCGTCCTCACCACCACCCGATCCGTGCATGCAGCGGCGTGGAAGGACACCTTCGACGCCTTCCTCGACTCGTGGGACGCCCGTCACGGCACCACCACGTTGCCCTTCCACGACGTCGACGACTACGCCGCCCACGTCGACGGCAAGCCCCGGCAGGACGGGGTGCGCGACTTCCTGCGATCCCGGGGCATCGAGCTGCCCGAAGGTAGACCGGACTCCCCTGAAGGGGAGGAGTCCGTCTGGGGGCTGAGCAACCGCAAGCAGCTGCTGGTGGAGTCCGAGCTGGAGAAGGTCGGTGTGGAGGTCTTCCCAGGCTCGATCGCCTACGTCCGGGAGATCCGCGAGGCCGGCATGAAGACCGCGGTGGTGACCAGCAGCCGCAACTGCACCACGGTCCTCGACCTCGCCGGCATCACCAACCTGTTCGACGCCCGAGTGGACGGCGACACTGCCCTGCAGATGGGTCTGCCGGGCAAGCCCGCCCCGGACATGTTCCTGGAGGCGGCGCGCCGCCTCGGCGTCGAACCTGGGCGTACCGCGGTGGTCGAGGACGCGATCGCCGGCGTCCGAGCAGGTCGGGCCGGCAACTTCCGGCTGGTCGTCGGGGTCGACCGGGACGGGCACGCCCAGGCCCTGGCGGAGGCGGGCGCGGACATCGTGGTCAGCGACCTCAGCGAGCTGGTCAGCGCCCCCACCGAGCACATCCACCGGGCAGGGCCCCCCGAGCACCGGCTGCTGGCCGCCGCCAAGCGGATCACCGCGTCCACCGGGGACTACCCCACCGACCCCTGGCGGCTGGTCGAGAGGGCCTACAACCCCGACTTCGTCGAGCAGACCGAGACCCTGTTCGCGGTGGCCAACGGCTTCTTGGGGATCCGGGGTTCGTTCGAGGAGGGATCGCCGTCCTACCAACCGGGCACGCTGCTCAACGGCTTCCACGAGACCTGGCCGATCGTGTACCCCGAGCGCGCCCACGGCTATGCCACGACCGGCCAGACGATCGTGCGGGTTCCCGACGGGACCTCGATCCGGCTGTTCCTCGACGAGGACCCGGTCGACTGCACGACCACGGAGGTGCTGGAGTTCGAGCGGTCGTTGGACATGGGCCGTGGCGCGGTGGACAGGTCCGTGGTCTACCAGGTGCCCGACGGCCGGCGGTTCTGGGTCCGCACCAAGCGCTTCGTCTCGCTGGTCAACCGGCACCTGGCGTGCATCCGGTACCAGGTGACCGCTCTCGACGCGCCGGCTCGGCTGGTCATCTCCTCCGACCTGGTGACCTCGCAGGGCGAGCAGGCGGGGCCGAGCCGAGACCAGCGGCGCGCCCGCACGTTCAGCGACGAGGTGCTCGCCCCCGAGGGGGACCGGGTGGACGGCCCGAAGGTCGTCCGGGCATACCGGACGCTGAGCAGCGGCCTGACCGTCGCCTCCGGCATGGACCACGAGTTCGACGCGTCCGTGCGGCACGTCAACACGACCATGGACGACGACCGTGCGCGCGTGGTGTTCGATGTCACGGCGGAGGTCAACACCACCGTGACCATGTACAAATGGCTGGCCTACCACTACGGCGACCACGACGCCAGCGACCTGGTGTACCGGGCAGAGGCGACGCTGTACCGCGCTCGAGCGCTGGGCTACCGCGCCGCCTTCGCCGCGCACACCAAGGAGGTCCGCTCGTTCTGGGACCGCAGCGACGTGGAGTGGGAGGGCTATCCGGCAGCCCAGCAGGCGATGCGCTTCAGCCTGTTCAGCGTGCTGCAGGCCACCGCCCGGGCCGAGGGCCATGGCGTGCCGGCCAAGGGCCTGACAGGAACCGGGTACGAGGGCCACTACTTCTGGGACACCGAGGTCTACGTCCTGCCCTTCCTCATCCACACCTCCCCCGAGGCCGCCCGCAGCCTGCTCATGCACCGCGTGCAGATGCTGGACGACGCCCGCGCCCGGGCCCGGGAGGTCGGCTGCTCGGGTGCGCTGTTCCCGTGGCGCACCATCAGCGGGGCGGAGGCGTCGGCCTACTACGCCGCCGGGACGGCGCAGTACCACATCGACGCCGACATCGCCTACGCCATGGACCAGTACGTGCGAATGACCGGCGACGCCGACATGCTGGTTCGCCACAGCGCCGAGGTCCTGGTCGAGACCGCCCGGATGTGGGCCGACCTGGGGTTCTTCTCCGACCGCCACGGCGGGAAGTTCGTCATCCAGAAGGTCACCGGTCCCGACGAGTACACCACCGTGGTGGACAACAACCTCTACACCAACCTCATGGCCGCGGAGAACATGCGCATGGCCGCCGACGCCGTGGGCCGGGTCCGGGACACCTCGCCAGCCGACTACACGCGATTGCTGGCGCGTACCGGCCTGGATCTCGCCGAGGTGGACGCCTGGCGCCACGCCGCGGCGAACATCTATGTGCCCTTCGACCACGACGCCGGGGTCCATCTCCAGGACGACGGGTTCCTCGACCTCAAGCCGTGGGACTTCGCCGGCACCCCCCCGCAGCAGTACCCCCTGCTGCTGCACTTCCACCCGCTGGTCATCTACCGCCATCAGGTGATCAAGCAGGCCGATGTCGAGCTGGCCACCGTCCTGCTGCCCGGACGGTTCACCGAGCAGGAGCGCCGCCGCATCTTCGACTACTACGACCCGCTGACCACGGGTGACTCGTCGCTGTCGGAGAGCATCCAGGCGATTGCCGCGGCCGACGTCGGCAAGTTCCGTACCGCCGAGGAGTACCTGATCGACGCCATGTCCGTGGACATGGCCGACACCGCAGGGAACGTGCGCGACGGCGTCCACGTCGCGTCAGCCGGTGGGGCCTGGATGGCGGTGGTGTTCGGGTTCGGCGGGTTCCGGTGGCGCAAGGACGCCATCACGTTCCGACCCATGCTGCCGACCCGGGCCCGCCGGTTGCGCTTCCCGGTGCGCGTCGTCGGCAGGCTGCTGCGGGTGGACATCCAGGCAGACCAAGCGACCTACACCCTGGAGTCAGGCGACCCGCTGACCGCCCACCACTACGACCAGGAGTTCACCGTCGCTGTGGGGGCGCCGGTCTCGTTCACCGGAGAGTTCCACACCCGCGACGTCGGCCCGGACACCGCAGGGCTGGTGACCGCGAGCACGACCGGGTAGACAAGGGCTCCCCACCTACCCGCCGCTGGAGGCTGCCCGTGCTCAACCTGTCCGCCCTGCTGGAGTCCTCCGCCCGCGACTACCCCACCCGAGACGCCGTCGTCCTCGGCGGGACCCGCCTGACCTACGCCCAGCTCGACGGTGCTGCCAGCCAGGTCGCGAACGCTCTGCTGGAGGGTGGTCTGCAGCCCGGCGACAAGGTAGCCCTGACCTGCCCGAACCTGCCGTACTTCCCGATCGTGTACTACGGCGTGCTCAAGGCAGGCGGGGTTGTCGTTCCGCTCAACGTGCTGAACAAGGCTCGCGAGGTCGCCTACTACCTCGCCGACTCGGACGCGAAGTTCTACTTCTGCTTCTCCGGGACTCCCGAGCTGCCCATGGGCGAGGAAGGATGGGCCGGCTTCAGCAACGCACCGGACTGCGAGGCGTTCGTCATGATCACCCCGGACCCGGCTGCACCCTCGCCCATCGAGGGCACCGCGACCCTCGGGCAGTTCATGGCCGGGCAGTCGCCGGTGTTCGAACCGGTCGCCACCGACGCCACCGACACCGCGGTCATCCTCTACACCAGCGGCACGACCGGGCAACCGAAGGGTGCCGAGCTCAGCCACTCCAACCTGGTGATGAACACGGTCGTCTGCGAGAAGCTGTTCGGCCAGCCGGTGACCGACCACGACATCAGCCTGGTCGCTCTGCCGTTGTTCCACACGTTCGCTCAGACCGTGCAGATGAACACGGGGTTCTCCATGGGTGCCACCCTCGTGCTGATGGCCCGGTTCGACCCGGTCGATGCGCTGGAGACGATGGACCGGGAGAACGTGACCTACTTCGCCGGCGTCCCCACGATGTACTGGGCCATGCTCAGCACCGGCGAGACCAAGGCCGACCTGGACAAGGTCGCGGCCAACCTGCGGATGGCCTGCGCCGGCGGCTCGTCCCTGCCCGTGGAGATCATCAAGGGGTTCAAGGAACGGTTCGGGATCCAGATCCTCGAGGGGTACGGCCTGTCCGAGACCAGTCCGGTGGCCTCGTTCAGCCGCACCGACCGACAAGCCCGCCCCGGGTCGATCGGGTTGCCGGCGTGGGGCACGCAGATGACCCTGGTGGACGAGGAGTGGAAGCCGGTCCCGGAGGGCTCCGACGGTGAGATCGCCGTGCGCGGGCACCACGTGATGAAGGGCTACTACGGCAAGCCCGACGCCACCGCGGAGGTCATGCGTGACGGCTGGTTCCGCACCGGAGACATCGGCCGCCGCGACGCCGACGGCTACTACTACATCGTCGACCGCGCCAAGGACATGATCATTCGGGGCGGCTTCAACGTCTACCCGCGGGAGGTCGAGGAGGTGCTGATAACCCACCCGGCGGTCAGCCTCGCCGCGGTGGTCGGCGTCCCGCACGACCAGTACGGCGAGGAGGTCAAGGCGTACGTGATCCGGGCGGCCGGCGCGCAGGTGACCGAGGACGAGCTGGTGACCTGGGCCAAGGAGCAGATGGCCGCGCACAAGTACCCGCGGATCGTGGAGTTCCGGGACGGGCTGCCGATGAATGCCACCGGCAAGATCCTCAAGAAGGATCTGCGCTAGTCGCTGCGGACCCCCGACCAGCTCTCACGCCCGTCCCCAACTGATCACGTCAGAAGAAGTCCGATGATCGTCGGAGGAGTTGGTGCTCCCCGTCCATGATCCACGGCGGATTCGGTGCCCGCAGAGCACCAGATCCGCCGTGGATCACCAGCCCAGCGCACCAGATCCGCCGTGGATCACCACCTGGGGCAGGCAGCCCGGGCGGCTCAACGCGAGGCGAGATCGGCGAAGAAGTCGAGCACCATCTGCTGGAAGACCGCGCGCCAGGCGGGGTCGGTCAGCGCGTGCGCGGCGCCGGGGAGCACTTCCCGTCGTGTGCCGGGCCGGGCGCTGAGGTAGGTCTGGATGACCCGCGGAGGGATCACCTCGTCGTGCTCGGACTCGACAACGAGGATGGGGGTGGCGACCTGGGACAGGACGCCGAGGAAGGCCTTCGAGCACTCAGGGTCGCCGCGCCCGCGGGTGGACAGCGGGGAGTCCAGCCGGTCGTCGCAGTACAGCGCCGGTGCCCGCAGCAGGAGTCTCGCGACGGCGCGCTCCCGGCTCAGCAGCACCGACAGGTAGGCGCCGTAGCTGGCTGCACACACCCCGAGACGGGCGGCCTCGACCCCGGGTCGCGACGCCAGCGCGTCGAACGCCGCGACGACGTCGGCCAGGTTCTGGCGGGGCGTCATCTGCGAGAGCGCTCCGGTGCTGTCCCCATGGCCGCCGAGGTCCACAGCCAGGCCGGTAATGCCGTGCTGCTCGGCAACGGCGTGGGCACGCTCGACGTTGGTACGACGGTCGCTGCCGAGTCCGTGGACGAACAGCACCCCGGCACCGGACGGTTGCTCCGGGAGGACGACCGTCGCGCGCAGCGCGAGGCTGCCGCTGGGGATCGTGAGGTGGTGCTGATCGGCCACGGACACCGACGCTACGACAGGCCGGTGTATGCGACGTCCACCCGGGTGGTGGGGCGCCTGCCCGGGATCAGCAGCGCGCACGCCACGGCCGTGGTCGCGGCGACGACAGGGACCACGAACGCCTGGGCCGCGCCGGCGCTGTCGATCACCGGCCCGGCGAGCGCGGCGCCGATCGCGACACCGACCCCCACTGCCGTCGAGGTCCAGGCCAGGGCTTCGGTCATCCGGGACCGCGGACTGGTGGCCTCGGCGAGCCCGAACCCGGTGATGAGCGACGGGGAGATCGACACCCCCGCCAGCGCGAGCATCACGGCCAAGGCGGGCAGGGAGCCCACGGAGAGGGTGGGCACCAGCGCGACGGTGAGCACGACCTGCCCTGCGACAAGCCGTCTGCGGGTAGGGGGACCGGAGGCGACGGCGCCGAAGATCACGCCCGAGACGAGGCTTCCGGCCGCGAACGCGGCCAGGACCAGACCCGCGGCCACCTGCCGGCCCTGCTCGTCGGCGAAGGCGACGGTGGCGACCTCCACGGCTCCGAACACCGCGCCGAGCGCGACGAACGCCGCCATCAGCGGACCCAGGGTTCGCAGCGCCAGCCGGTCGCGCGCGTGCGCTGGTGCGGGCCCGTGGCGCGCCGGCACCGTCGAACGACAGGCCAGGTAGGCCAGCCCTCCGCCCACGGTGAACACCAGCGTTGCGAGCACGGCGAGGACGGGGCTGATCGACGTGGCCACGACGGTCACCAGCACCGGGCCGACGACGAAGACGACCTCGTCGAGCACCGACTCCCAGGCGAAGGCCGTCGGCAGACGCCCGGTTCCGGCGAGGACGGCCGACCAGCGGGCCCGGACGAACGCGCCGAACTGCGGCAGCGCGGCCCCCGCGACCGCGGCGGCAAGGCTGACCAGCAGCAGCGAGCGCCCCTCGACCGCGGCCCACACCCCCAGCACCAGCGCGGCCGAGTGGAGGGCCAGCAGTGGCGCGATGACCCGTTGCTGCCCCCAGCGGTCGGCCAGCCGAGCCTGCAGCGGCGCCACCAACGATCCGGCGACCAGCGCCGCTGCAGCGACCGCGCCGGCATCGGCGTACGAGCCCCGAGTACCCGAGACGAGCAGCACCAGGCCGATCCCCAGCATCGAGATCGGGAGCCTGGCCAGCAGCGCGCTGACCGAGAACGGTGCAGCGCCGGGCACGGTGAGGACGTCCCGGTAGGGACCGAGCAGCGCGGGCACGGCCTACCCGGCGCAGTCAGGGCAGGTGCCGAACACCTCGAGCTGGTGGGTCACGTCGATGAACCCGTGGGCCTGGGCGACGCGGGCAGCCCACGTCTCCGCTGCTGGACCCTCGACCTCGACGGTGCGGCCGCACTCGCGGCAGACCAGATGGTGGTGGTGACCGGTGCTGCAGCGCCGGTAGAGCGCCTGGCCGTCGTCCAGGCGCAGCACGTCGAGCTCGGCTGCATCGGCCATCGCCTGCAGCGTGCGGTACACCGTCGACAACCCGACCCGGGACCGGCGGGCGAGGAGCATCCCGTGCAGCTCCTGCGCGCTGTGGAAGTCCTCGAGGGAGTCCAGCAGCTCCGCGATGGCGGTGCGCTGCCGGGTCGTCCGGGTCACCACCGACCCCTCGGGACTCATCAGCCGTCCTCTCGCTCAGACCGACACGACCCCACGGTACGACGCAACGGCGCGGGCGCGCCGCTGCCGCTCGGGGGCGACCTCACCGTAGACGGTGCTGCGGATGCGGGTGGGGCGGCCGATGCCGTGGGCGATCTCGTCCAGCTCGGCTGGCGTGCGGGACGTGCCGTGCTGCGACCCGGCCATCGCGCTGATCGTCTCCTCCATGAGCGTCCCCCCGAGGTCGTCCGCGCCCGCCTGGAGCATCGCCTGCGCTCCGGTGGTCCCCAGCTTGACCCAGGAGGTCTGCACGTGGTCGATGCGTCGGTGCAGCATCAGCCGGGCCAGGGCGTGGACGGCGGTGCTCTCCCGGCGGGTCGGCCCGGGCCTGGCCACGCCGGACAGGTACAGCGGCGCGCTCTGGTGGACGAAGGGCAGCGGGACGAACTCGGTGAACCCTCCGGTGCGGTCCTGGACCTGCCGGAGCACGCGCAGGTGCCCCACCCAGTGCTGCGGCGCGTCCACGTGGCCGAACATCATCGTGCTGCTCGAGCGGAGTCCGACCTCGTGAGCGGCGCTGACCACCTCGACCCACGAGGCCATCGGCAGCTTGCCCTTGGTGAGCACCCACCGGACGTCGTCGTCCAGGATCTCCGCGGCCGTCCCGGGGATCGAGTCCAGGCCCGCCTCGCGCAGGCACACCAGGAACTCCCGGATGCTCAGGCCGGTGCGTGCGGCGCCGTTGACGATCTCCATCGGGCTGAAGGCGTGCACGTGGATCTGCGGCACGCGGCGCTTGACCGCCGCGACGAGGTCGGCGTAGGCGCTGCCCGGCAGGTCGGGGTGGATGCCGCCCTGCAGGCACACCTCGCTCGCCCCCGCGTCCCAGGCCCGGGCGGCGCGCTCGGCGACCTCGTCCAGGGACAGGGTGAACGCGTCGGCGTCCGTGCGGCGCTGGGCGAAGGCGCAGAACCGGCAGCCGGTGTAGCAGACGTTGGTGAAGTTGATGTTCCGGTTCACCACGTAGGTGACGACGTCGCCGACGGTGTCACGGCGCAGGGCGTCCGCCAGCCCGGTCAGGGCGTGCAGCGCCGGACCGTCCGCCACGGCCAGCGCGAGGTACTGGGCGTCGGTCAGCTCGGCCGGGTCACCCTCGGCCGCCCGC
>Ga0209254_10001791_pt1 | contig 19368 bp, 16 predicted proteins | sample FrelakmetDIP11DI_FD_187148 | JGI IMG/M metagenome (GOLD analysis project Ga0209254, IMG submission 187148) | Freshwater lake sediment microbial communities from the University of Notre Dame, USA, for methane emissions studies - DIP11 DI (SPAdes)... | ecosystem: Environmental > Aquatic >...
CCCGCGCCCGAGAAGCCACTGGAAGGTGAGCCCGGCGAGGTAGACCGAGAAGGTGGGCGGCGTGTTCACCATCGAATCCGCGTCGGCCTGCACCTTGTAGTCGATGACGCCTGGCGTGCCCGCAAGCGCATGGCCGATGAGGTCCTCGCGCACGATCACGAGCACGAGTCCCGCGGGGCCGATGTTCTTCTGGGCGCCGGCGTAGATGAGGCCGTACTTCGTCACGTCGAGGGGCCGCGAGAGGATGTGCGAGGACATGTCCGCGACGAGCGGCACCGCCCCCGTGTCCGGCGTGAAGTGATACTCGACGCCGCCGATGGTCTCGTTGGTGCACACGTGCACGTAGGCCGCGTCCGGCGAAAGGGCCCAGGTGGCCGGCTTCGGCACGTAGGTGAAGTGGCGGTCCGCGCTCGAAGCGGCGACGTTCACCTCGCAGAACTTCTTCGCCTCGGAGATGGCCTTCTTCGACCACTCCCCGGTGTTCACGTAGTCCGCCTTCCTGCGCCCGCGAAGCAGGTTCATGGGCACCGCCGAGAACTGCAGCGTCGCGCCGCCCTGCAGGAAGAGCACCTTGTAGTTCGCCGGCACCGCCAGAAGGGCGCGCAGGTCCGCCTCGGCCTCGGCCGCGATGGCCACGAACTCCTTGCCGCGGTGGCTCATCTCCATCACCGACATGCCCGCGCCGTGCCACTCGGTGAGCTCGCCGCGAGCCTTCTCCAGCACCTCGACCGGCATGGTGGCCGGCCCCGCCCCGAAGTTGTAGATGCGCATCGTCAGCTCCCCGCCTCTTCCGCGGGCCCGGACTCGCCGCCGGCCGTCGCGCCGCCGCCGTTGCCGTTACCGTTGCCGTTCTCGTCCTCGTCCCGGTCGAGCACCGTCTGCAGGCCCTGGAGCTTCTCGCCCTCGCCGAGGTTGATGAGGGTCACGCCCTGCGTCGAGCGGCCCATCTCGCGGATCTCCTTCACCCGCGTGCGGATGAGGACGCCCCCGGAGGTGATGAGCATGATCTCGTCGTCCGTCGAGGCGAGCGTCGCCGCCACGACCTTGCCGTTGCGGGCCGAGGTCTGGATGGCGATCATGCCCAGCGTGCCGCGGCCGTGGCGGGTGTACTCCGCGATGGGCGTGCGCTTGCCGAAACCGTGTTCCGTGGCCGTGAGGACGCTCTGCGACTCGTCCTGCGCCACCAGCATCGCGATCACCTGCCCGCCCTTCGTGAGGTTCATGCCGCGCACGCCGCGCGCGCCGCGGCCCACCGGACGCACGTCGTTCTCGTCGAAGCGCACCGCCTTCCCCTCGTCGGAGAAGAGCATGACGTCGTGGCGCCCGTCCGTGAGCGCGACGCCGATGAGGCGATCGCCCTCGTCCAGGTCCACGGCGATGATGCCGGAGGCGCGGGGACGCGAGAAGTCGGCGAGCGGGGTCTTCTTCACCACGCCCTCCTGCGTCGCGAAGAAGATGTACTGGTCCTCGGCGAACTCGCGCACGGGCAGGATCGCGTTGATGCGCTCGTCCTGGTCCATCTTGAGCAGGTTCACGATCGGCTTGCCGCGGCTCGCCCGGCTGCCCTGCGGCACCTCGTACACCTTGATCCAGTACACGCGCCCCCGGTTCGAGAAGCACAGCACGTAGTCGTGCGTGTTCGCGATGAAGAGCTTCTCGATGTAGTCGTCTTCCTTGGTGGTCGTGGCCTGCTTGCCGCGGCCGCCGCGTTTCTGGGCGCGGTACTCGTCGAGCTTCTGGCTCTTGATGTAGCCCGTGTGCGACAGGGTGACGACCACGTCCTCGGGCGTGATGAGGTCTTCCATCGACATCTCGACCCCGTTCACGACGATCTCGCTGCGGCGCTTGTCGCCGAACTCGCGCTTCACCTCCTGCAGCTCGTCCGCGATGATGCGCGTGACGCGCTCGGGCTTGGCGAGGATGTCGAGCAGGTCCTCGATGGCGGAGATGACCTCGCGGTATTCCGACAGGATCTTGTCCTGCTCCAGGCCCGTGAGGCGCTGGAGCTGCATCTCGAGGATGCGCTGGGCCTGCACGTCGGAGAGGCGGTAGCCCTGGGGCGACAGGCCGTATTCGCGCGGCAGGTTCTCCGGGCGGAAGTTCTCGGCGCTCGCGCGCTCGAGCATCTGCTGCACCAGTGGCGAGGTCCACGTGCGCGCCATGAGCTCGGTGCGCGCGACGGGCGGCGTGGGCGCGGCCTTGATGATGGCGATCACCTCGTCCACGTTCGACAGGGCGACGGCGAGGCCTTCCAGGACGTGGCCGCGTTCCCGGGCCTTCCTCAGGTCGTACACCGTGCGGCGCGTGACGACCTCGCGCCGGTGGCGCAGGAACGCGTCGAGGAACTGCTTGAGGTTCAGGAGCTTGGGCTGGCCCTCGAGCAGCGCGACCATGTTCATGCCGAAGGTCTCCTGCATCGGCGTGAGCTTGAAGAGGTTGTTCAGGACGATCTCGGGGACCTCGCCGCGCTTCAACTCGATCACCGCCCGCATGCCGCTCTTGTCGGATTCGTCGCGCAGGTCCGCGATGCCCTCGAGGCGTTTCTCGCGGATGAGCTCGCCGATCTTGATGAGCAGCTGCGCCTTGTTCACCTGGTAGGGCAGCTCGTCGATGATGATGGCCTGGCGCTCACCCTTGCCCACGTCCTCCACGTGGGTGCGGGCCCGCATCACCACGCGGCCCCGGCCCGTGCGGTAGCCCTCGCGCACGTCCGCCGTGCCATAGATGATGCCGGCGGTGGGGAAGTCGGGCGCCGGGACGATCGCGATGAGCTCCTCGATGTCGATGTCGGGGTTGCCCAGCACCGCGATGCACGCGTCGATCACTTCGCAGAGGTTGTGGGGCGGGATGTTCGTCGCCATGCCGACGGCGATGCCCGAGGAGCCGTTCACCAGCAGGTTCGGGAACTTGGCCGGCAGGATGAGGGGCTCCTCCTCGCTGCCGTCGTAGTTCGGGCCGAAGTCGACCGTTTCCTTGTCGAGGTCGGCCATGAGCTCGTGGGCGATCTTCGACATCCGGATCTCGGTGTAGCGCATGGCCGCGGCGTTGTCGCCGTCCACCGAGCCGAAGTTGCCCTGCCCGTCCACCAGCGGGTAGCGCAGGCTGAAGTCCTGCGCCATGCGCACGATGGTGTCGTAGACCGCGTTGTCGCCGTGGGGGTGGTACTTGCCGATCACGTCGCCCACGATGCGGGCGGACTTCTTGTAGGCCTTGTTCCAGTCGTTGGACAGCTCGTGCATCGCGAAGAGCACGCGCCGGTGCACGGGCTTGAGCCCGTCCCGGGCGTCGGGGAGCGCGCGGCCGACGATGACGCTCATCGCGTAGTCCAGGTAGGACCGGCGCATCTCCTGCTCGATACTGATGGGGTGGGTTTCTTTTGCGAACTGTTCCATGGGCACGGGGCGTGGGGGCGGCGGGGCGGGCTGCCGGGGGGGGCGCCAGTTTCTAACCGCTTGTTTTGATTGGCCTTATTGCGACCGGAAAAACTGAAATTCTAGCACATCCGGGGAGCCCTTTTCCACGGCTGCGCAGGCCCATTCCCGGGTTGCCTGATCGCGTCTGTTGTGGACGGCGGGGGGCTTTGTGTATGATTGTGCGAGTCGTTTTAGGCGCGAGCCTGAAAAAAGCCAAGCCTCAAAAAATCACTTAAATCTCTTGGGAGTACCAAATATGAAGATTTCCACGATCGCGAAGCTGCTCGGCCCGGCCGCCTTGGCGCTCGCGAGCGGCGCGTACGCGGGTGTCACGCCGAACGTCACGGATTCGCAGGGCCTCCCGGTGCGCGATGCCCAAGGCAACTGCGTGCAGTCCTCGGGCATCAACCACCCGGATTGCATGCCCAAGGAAGCGCCGAAGCCCGCCGCCCCGGCCGCCCCGGCTGCTCCTGCGGCCCCCGCTGCGCCCGCGGCCCCTGCTCCCAAGGCCGCTCCGGCCTCCGTGAAGCAGGCCATCGTGATCCAGGCCGACGCCCTGTTCGACTTCGACAAGTCGGTCGTCCGTCCGGATGGCAAGAAGCGCATCGACGAGGCCCTCGCCAAGCTCCAGGGCGTGGACGTCGAAATGATCATCGCCACCGGCCACACGGACTCCATCGGCACGGAAGCCTACAACCAGAAACTTTCCGAGCGTCGCTCGGCGGCCGTGAAGGAATACCTGGTCTCCAAGGGCATCCCGGCCTCGAAGATCACGACCATCGGCAAGGGTGAATTGCAGCCGGTCGCCACCAACAAGACCGCGGAAGGCCGCCAGAAGAACCGCCGCGTCGACATCGAGTTCAAGGGCGTCAAGAAGTAAACCGCCCCTGCCCGGCAAAGAACCCCGCTCCGGCGGGGTTTTTTGTTCCTGCCCCATGCGCGAAATCGACACCCTCGTCCACGCCGCGTGGATCGCCCCGGTGGAACCGGCCGGGACTCTCCTCGCGGACCATGCCGTCGCCGTGCAGGGCGGGCGCGTCGTCGAGCTCCTGCCGTCCGAAGAGGCCGACCGGCTTTACGCGGCCCGTTCGGTCACCCGGCTGCCTCGCCACGTGCTCGTTCCCGGGTTGGTCAACGCCCACGGTCACGCCGCCATGGCGCTCCTGCGAGGCCTCGCCGACGACCTGCCGCTCATGACCTGGCTGCAGGAGCACATGTGGCCCGCCGAGGCGAAGCACGTGGGCGACGAATTCGTCCACGATGGCAGCCTGCTCGCCATCGCGGAGATGCTGCGGGGCGGGACGACCTGCTTCAACGACATGTATTTCTTCCCGGAGGCGACCGCGAGGGCGGCCCTGCGCGCCGGCATGCGCGCGAGCCTTGGCGTGATCGCCATCGAGCATCCGAGCGCCTACGCGACCGATCCGGCGAACTACCTGCACAAGGGCCTCGCCACGCGCGACCAGTACGCGGGCGAGGACCTGCTTTCGTTCTGCCTCGCCCCTCACGCGCCCTACACCGTGGGAGACGAGACGCTCTCGAAGGTCGCGACCCTCTCCGACGAGCTCGACATCCCGGTGCACACGCACCTGCACGAGACGGCCGACGAGATCGCGGGCGGGCGGGCGCAGCACGGCGTCCGGCCGCTCGAGCGGCTGCGACGCCTCGGCCTCGTGGGCCCGCGGCTCATCGCCGTGCACGCGGTCCACCTCGAGGGCCACGAGATCGACCTGCTCGCCCGCGAGGGCGCCAGCGTCGTACATTGCCCCTCCTCCAACCTCAAGCTCGCGAGCGGCATCGCCCCGGTCACAGCGCTTCGCGCGCATGGGGTGACGGTGGCGCTCGGCACCGATGGCGCCGGAAGCAACAACCGTCTGGACCTGCTCGGCGAGGCTCGCACGGCGGCGCTGCTCGCGAAGGGCGCTTCGGGCGATCCGCGCGCCCTCCCCGCCCACGAGACGCTTGCGATGGCGACGCTCGACGGCGCGAAGGCCCTCGGCCTCGAGGACGCCATCGGCTCGATCCGGCCGGGCAAGTGGGCGGACCTCACCGCGGTGGAACTTTCCTCGTTCGAGACGCTCCCTTGTTTCGATCCCGTATCGGATCTCGTCTATGCCGCGGGTCGCGAGCACGTCACGCACGTGTGGGTAGCCGGCGACCTTCGCCTCGAGGGGCGCCGCCTGGCGGGAATCGACGAGGACGAACTGAAGGCCAAGGCCGCCTGGTGGCGGCACAGAATCCGGAACGCCCCATGACCCTCGAGACCGCCGAACGCCCCGCCCTCAACGCCGATCCGGCCGAACTCGCCAAGTTCAGCGCCCTCGCCCACCGCTGGTGGGATCCGGAGAGCGAGTTCAGGCCGCTGCACCAGATCAATCCGCTGCGCCTCGCGCACATCGACCGCCTGGTGGGCGGGCTCGCGGGCAAGCGCGTGATCGACGTGGGTTGCGGCGGCGGCATCCTCGCCGAGGCGATGGCCACCTCCGGCGCCCGCGTCACCGGCATCGACCTGGCGGACAGGCCCCTCAAGGTCGCGATGCTCCACCGCTTCGAAAGCGGCGTGGAGGTCGACTACCGCCTCGTGTCGGCGGAAGAGGCCGCGGCCGCGGAGCCGGGGTCCTACGACGTCGTCACCTGCATGGAGATGCTCGAGCACGTTCCCGATCCGGCGAGCACCGTGCGCGCCTGCGCGCAGCTCGTGAAGCCCGGCGGCTGGACCTTCTTCGCGACGATCAACCGCAATCCGAAGTCGTTCCTGTTCGCCATCGTGGGCGCGGAATACGTCCTGCGCCTGCTGCCCCGGGGAACGCACGAATACGCCCGGTTCATCACACCGTCGGAACTCGCGGGCCACTGCCGCGCGGCGGGCCTGGAAATGACCGGCCTCGCGGGCCTCACCTACAACCCGTTCACGAAGGTCTTCGCGATGGGAACCGACGTGGACGTGAACTACGTGCTCGCCGCCCGCCGCCCGGCCGCCGCACCGTGATCCGCGCCGTCCTCTTCGACCTCGACGGCACCCTCGTCGACACCGCGCCGGACATGGCGCGCACGGTGAACACGATGCGCGAGCGGCGCTCGCTGCCGCCCGTCGCGATCGAGGTCCTGAGGCCTCACGTCTCCACCGGGGCCCGCGGCATGATCGGCGCCGCCTTCGGCCTCACGCCGGAGAACGCCGGATTCGCCTCGATGCGCGAGGAGTTCCTCGAGATCTACGCCGGCATGCTCTGCGTGGAGTCGCGGCTCTTCCCCGGCATGCCCGAGCTGCTCGAGGCCCTCGAGCGCCGTGCGCTCGCCTGGGGCGTCGTCACCAACAAGTTCGAGCGGTTCGCGCGCCCCCTCATGGACCAGCTCGGGCTCGGCGCGCGCGCGGCGGTCATCGTGGGCGGCGATACGTGCGAGCGCTCGAAGCCCTTCCCGGATCCCCTGCTGTACGCGGCGCGGGCCCTCGCCCTGGACCCGCCGACGGTCCTCTACATAGGCGACGATGTGCGCGACATCCAGGCGGCCCGTGCGGCCGGGATGCCCGTGCTCGCGGCGGGTTACGGCTACCTCGGCACCGGGGCGGGCCCGCACGATTGGGGCGCGGACGCGGGCGTCGACTCGCCCGCCCATATCGCCGCGTTCGCCGGCCTATAATCGATTGTTCATGCGCCGCCGCCAATTTCTCGAGACCCTCGCCGCCGCGCCGTTCGCCGCGTCGCTGCCGGCGCGCGCGCAGCCCGCGAAGCCCGCGCGCCTGCTCGTGCTCGCCTACCTGCACGGTGGCAACGACAACTTCAACACCTGGATCCCGTTTGCGGATTCGCTCTACCGCGAGCTGCGTCCCACGATCGCCGTCCCGCGCGACGCCGTCCTCAAGGTCACGGACAGGCAGGGCTTCCATCCGGCACTCGCGCCCCTGATGCGCTTCTGGGACCGCGGAGAGCTCGCGATCGTCCAGGGCATCGGCATCCCCGGCATCACGCAGCAACACTATCGCGACAGCGAGATGGTCTTCACGGGCGCGAGCCCGGACGAGTATCCGACCGCCGGCTGGGCCATGAAGGCCCTCACCCGCCTCTCGCCGCCCGTGGGTGCGCTGGCGGACGCGGTCGCGTTCGACCTCCTCGACATCCGCGAGAGCGACCCGATGGGCCCGTTCCGCGGCGGGACGAGGCCCGTCATCCAGCTCCACCATGCCGACGAGTGGGTCGCCAAGCGTCGCGTGGCCGACTGCGTGCACGACGCGAACGCCGCCGCCCTGCCGCTCATCGCCTCGCTCCCGGCCCTGCCGGCCGCACCCGCCCTGCGCACCGTCTTCCCGAAGGACCAGTTCGGCCGCGCCATCCGGGCGGCCGTGGATCTCGCCGCCACCGATCGCGGCGTGCGCGCCATCCACGTCACCCTGAACGGCGAGGATGGCGACCGGCATCACTCGGTCGACAACCACTGGGAACAGAACAAGTACCACCCGGACGCCCTGGCGCGGCTTGCCGCGGGCCTTGCCGCCCTGCGCGAGGGCCTCGTCGAGATCGGCCGCTGGGACGAAACGCTCGTGGTGACTTACGACGAATTCGGCCGCAGCCCGGTGGAGAACGACAAGGCCGGCACGCACCACGGCAACGCGAGCGTGCATTTCGCGATGGGAGGCCGCGTCAAGGGCGGGCTCGTCGGCGAGGCGCCCCGACTTGTGCGCGTGCACCAGATCGGCGGCCCGGAGCCCGTGATCGACACGCGGCGCCTGTGGACGACCATCGCATCGCGCTGGTGGGGCGCCGATGCCTCGGATCTTTTCACCGACCGCCACGCCCCGCTCGACATCTTGCGAGCTTGAAGCGTGGCAACGAGAGGCCTTCAGGCTTTCAAGGCCCAGTAGCGATAGCTCTCGAAGGCCGGGCCGGCCACGTCGTAGCGCTCGACCTCGCGCACTTCGAAGCCGCACGCACCGAGCAGGCGCAGCACCTCCTCGCGCGGCAGCGCATGCACCTCCATGACGCGACCCTTGCCGTGCAGCACCCGGCGCGGAAGGTTCAGCAACCGGTTGCCGAGCACCCGGAACGCGACGCCCGAGGCCGTGCCGAGGTTCGGACGCGACGGCGTCTGGAATACGATGGCGCCGCCCGGCGCCACCACGCGGCCGAACTCGCGGATGATCTCCCGCTGCGCCCCGGCCGGAGAGTGCTGCAGCGCGATGACGCTGTACACGAAGTCGACCGAGCCTGTCGGGATCGCGGAGAGGGAACGACCGTCGTTGCGCTCGAAACGCAGGTTGGAGATCCCGGCGTTCGCGCGACGCGCCTCCTCGAGCATGCTCTGCGAAAAATCGACACCGACGACCTGCGCGAACACGCCTGCAAGCGCGCGGCTCAGCCGCCCGACACCACAGCCGTAGTCGAGCGCGAGGCCGTGCCGGGGCTCGAGACCGAGCGCGCCCGCTTGGGCGAGAACCGCGCGTATCTCGTTCGCCCCCGAGGCGAAGAACTCCGCGGGATCCCAGCGCCCGCCCTTCTTTCCCGGCTCCGAGATGACGGCCCAGTAAGGATCGACGCGACCGAGCGCTTCCCACTGCTGCCGATGCCGATCGCTCATGAGGGTTCCCGGATTAGGACGGGTCGCCGCGAGGCGCCGGGCGCCATTCTACGCGGCACCGCGCACTTGAATCGGGCCCCCGCGGCCACCATCTGATCGACAAGCGCGGCCGGGTATCGGGCCGGGCGAGTAGAATGGCAATTGCTGGACCCCGACTTCCGGGGGCGACTTGGTTTCGACAGGTGCAGTGAAACGAGCAGGGCATGCCGAGCGCCAACGTCTCGTAAAACCGCTGGAATCGCAAACTTAACTGCGAACGACGAAACGTACGCCCTGGCCGCTTAATACCGGCTAGCTCCGCACCTATTTTTCACTGGGTGGGGCCAGAACACCGGCAGCGGAGTCATAAACAGTGAATCGGAACCCGTCGGGCCGCTTGGCGGGGACCTAAATCCAAGGTGGCTGGCGGTGATAGCCGGGAGCCGGTTCCTGGTCGATCCGCGAGAGCAGAACAACCGGCTACGCATGTAGAACTGTTCGTGGAATGGCATTTGGACGCGGGTTCGATTCCCGCCGCCTCCACCAAATGAGAAACGCCCTACCCCTTGAAAGGTAGGGCGTTTTCTTTTCTTACAAGCACTTAGTACTTAGGTCCGCGTTTGCCATCCATACCTGTTCAGGTATAATCATGCATGTCGGCAAAGAAGAAAAACCGCTCATCTGGATCGGTGGCAGCAAGAAAGACTTGCTGGCGCTTCCGACGGACGTGCGTAAGTTCTTCGGCCATGCCTTGGACTTCGCGCAGCACGGCGACCAGCACGATGCGGCGAAGCCACTGGGGGGATTTGGCGGCGCTGGCGTCCTGGAAATTGTCGAAGAAAATATGGGAAACGCGTATCGCGCGATCTATACGGTCAAATTCAAGGAAGCCGTGTTTGTCCTGCACTGCTTCCAGAAGAAGAGCAAGCGCGGGATCGCAACGCCGAAAGAGGACATGGACATCATTCGCGCCAGGCTGAAGGTTGCCCAGGCATTTGCAAAGGAGCTGCAAAATGGCAAAACGCATCGTTGAGAACATCGCGGTCGAAGCCAGCTCGGGAAACGTCTTCGCGGACCTCGGCCTCCCGGATGCCGACAAGCTCAAGATCAAGTCAGGGCTCGTGATCGAGATCACTCGAGCGGTGCGTGGCCTTGGCCTGACCCAGGAGGACGCTGGCCTCCGCATGGGTATCTCGCAGGCAAAGGTTTCGGGCCTGCTGCGCGGAGATTTTGCCAACCTGTCCGAACGCAAGCTGATGGAGTGCTTGACCCGCTTGGGGTATGACATCGAAATCAAGGTAAGGCCAGCCGCAAATTCGTTGGGCCACCTGACGCTGGCTATCACCTGAGGCAAGCGTTCGCAGCCTTTCGCGATTGTCCGCGCCAGCCATACCTGCCAATTGAGGGTTCTGCCAGCTGGGTTCGACGAAGGCTGCTACCCCACCACCAATGAGCGAACGCCTCAGTCCCCCGGGACTGGGGCGTTTCTTTTCCAAGCGGGCCCGCAGGGCATGTCGGCGAGGAAGCGCTCGTCGACGATTGAAATGGCTGGCATGGGCGATAATTCGTCCATGTCCCCTGCCCCGCTCAAGTTTTTCGCCTCCGCCTGGTTCGCCCTGGTGATGGGGCTCACGGGCCTCGCCCTAGCGTGGCATCGGGCCGCACCCGTGATGGGCGAATTGGCGGGGAGCGTCGCGTTCGTCCTGGCATGCACGGCCGCGGCGGTCTTCGTCGCCCTCGCCGCCGCCTATGTCGCACGGGCGCGTCGTTACCCCGATGCGTTCCGCGAGGATTTCACGCATCCCGTCAGACACCCTTTCCTCGCGGCGATCCCGGTCTCCGTGATCCTGCTCGCGACCGCCGCCGTCGCGATCTCGGGGCCGACGGCGCTCGCGAACGCGGCCTGGTGGCTCGGCAGCGTGGCGCAGTTCGCGGTGACGGTTTGGGTGGTGGCGAAATGGTGGCGGGGCAACCAACCGGGCGGCCTCGCGTGGGCCAGCCTCACGCCGGCCCTCTTCATTCCCATCGTCGGCAACGTGCTCGTGCCGCTCGCCGGCGTCCCACTCGGCCATGGCGACTGGTCGGCCGCGCAGTTCGCCATCGGCGCGTTCTTCTGGCCGGTGGTCCACGTCCTCATCCTCGTCCGCCTGGCGACGCAGGGCTCGTGGCCGGAGCGGCTGCAGCCCGCGGTCTTCATCTTCGTGGCGCCGCCCGCGGTGATCGGCCTCGCCCTCGTTCAATTCGGGGCGCCCGCGGCTCTCGCCTGGGGCGCATGGGGCATCGCGCTTTTCTCGCTGGTCGCGGCACTCACGCAGTGGCGCAGGATCGCCGCCCTGCCCTTTGCGATCCCGCACTGGGCGCTCTCCTTCCCGCTCGCCGCCTTCGCGGCCCTCACGCTGAGGCTCGCGACGCCCGGCAGCGCGATGGCCCTGCTCGGCATCGTCGTCCTGGCCGTGGCATCGCTCGCGATCCTCGTCCTCGCGGTCGCGACGGCGAAGGGGCTGCGCGACGGGACGCTGCTCGCGCCCGAGCCGGTCGCCACGCTCCAGAGCGCGCCGCCGGGCTGATCGCTGCGCCGCGTAGGACCATCGCCCCACCTCCCGGAAGGAAATTTGACCCGGCGCAACCGCGGGCGGCATACCGTGGGCAGTATGTATGCATCGCCCGATCGGGCATCTGCCGACAGGAGTCTTGCCATGCGAGCCACCCGGATCTTTCTCGCCCTCGCCACCGTCGCGCTCATTTCGCCTGCATTCGCGCAGGCTCCCGCAGCGCCCGCGGCGCCCGCGCCGAACTATCCGCCAGTCGTCGGCAAGTTGGTCGGCGAGACGAAGAAGCAGATCAAGACCATCAAGATGGACGAGTTCCGCGCCGCTCTCGACCGGAAGGACGTGGGCAAGCTGATCGACGTGCGCGAGCCGGACGAGTACGCCGACGGCTTCGTGCCTGGCGCGATCAACATCCCCCGCGGCCTGATCGAATTCCGCATCTGGAAGGCCCTCGGCTTTCCGGCCGCGGTCGACATGAACCAGCGGCTCACGCTCTACTGCCTCACGGGCGGGCGCTGCGCCCTCGCCACGAAGTCGCTGCAGGACCTGGGATTCACGAATGCCGTGTCGGTGGACATGAAATTCGATGACTGGGAGAAGGCCGGTCACCCGGTCACCAAGCCGGCCGCCAAGAAGTAACCTCGCCACGCGAGCCGCGCACGAACGGCCCCCCGCCCGGGGGGCCGTTCGCTTTCCGGTTGCTCAGAACCCCAGCGCCCGCATCCCCTGGTAGAAGGCGAAGCTCGCGCACCAGGCGAGCGCCAGCGGCCACACGATGGCGAGCGCGGTGAATCCGTTGCTTCGCGACTCCGTGCGCAGCGTGGCGATGGTCGAAAGGCACGGCGTATAGGCGAGCGTGAAGATCATGAAACTCGTCGCGGCCACCCAGTCCATGCTGCGGGCGAGCTCCGCGCCGAGCGCATTGCCCTCGAGCCCGTAGATCACCGCGAAGGCGCCGATGACGATCTCCTTCGCGACAAAGCCGAAGAGGAGCGCGATGGCCAGCCTTTCGTCGATCCCGAGGGGGCCGAGCACGGGCTGCAACGCATGGCCGATCCAGCCGGCGATCGTGCCGGGCCCCGCCGGCGACGCGCCCGCGGGCAAGTGCGTGAGGAGCCAGACGGCGATGACCCCGAAGAAGATGAACGTCGTCGCACGCCGCAGGAAGTGCTTCACCTCCAGCCAGCCGCGCAGGATCACCTGCCTTACCGCCGGTGCGCGCCACGGAGGCAGCTCGATCACGAAGGGCTCGCGGCTCGCGAAACGGCCCTTGAAGGCGAGCGCCGTCACGATCACCGCGAGGAAGCTCGCAAGGTAAAGACCGAACAGGACCCACGGCGCCTGCGCCGGGCTGAAGATCGCGGCGGCGATGAAGACGAAGACCTGCAGGCGCGCCGAGCACAGCGACAGCGGGATCGTGAGCATCGAGAGCAGGCGCATCGGCCGGTCGCGCATCACGCGCGTGCCCATCAGGGCGGGCACGTTGCAGCCGAAGCCCATGAGCAGCATGACGAACGCGCGGCCATCCAGGCCCAAGCGGGACATCAGGGAGTCGGTGAGGAAGGCGGCCCGCGAAAGGTAGCCGCTGTCCTCCACCGCGGCGAGGAAGAAGAAGAACACCACGATGAGCGGAACGAACGCGGCGACCGTGCCGATGCCGGCCCAGATTCCGTCGAGGAGCAACCCCCGCGCGAAGCCGGGGAGCGCCGAGAAGGCGGGCTCCAGCGCGCCCTGTCGGATCGCTTCGAAGACCGCGGACACGCCGTCCTGAAGGGGCTTGCCGAGCGCGAACACGGCCTGGAAGACCGCCAGCATCGCCAGGAAGAAAAGCGGCAGCCCCAGCCAGGGGTGGAGCACCACGCGGTCGAGCCGGTCGCTCGCCGTGGTGGAAAGGCGCTCGGGCACGTGGACGTGGCGCGTAAGGAGCGCTTCGACGGTTTCCTCCCGCCGGTGGTCTTCGGCGAGCGCGGCGCGCACTTCGGCCTCGCGCGCGGGGCCTGCGGCATCGAGCAGGGACGCGAGCCGCCGCACCGCCTCGGCCTGGCCCGATCCGAGCTTGGCCGAAATCGTCGCGACCGGCAGGCCCAGTCCCTCGGCGAGCCCCGCCTCGTCGATCCGGATGCCGTAGCGGCGGGCCTCGTCGGCCATGTTGAGCAGCACGAGCGTGGGGACGCCGAGCGCCTTCACCTGCATCGCAAGGGCGAGCTGGCGGTCGAGCTGCGACGCATTGAGGACCACCACGATCGCATCGACGGGGGCGGCCTCGAGGAAATGGCGCACCACGCGCTCGTCCTCGGAGAAGCCGTGCAGGTCATAGAGGCCGGGCAGGTCCACCAGGTCGACCATGTGCCGGCCGACCAGGACGCGGGCGCTCGCGAGTTCCACCGTCACGCCGGGCCAGTTGCCCACGCGTGCGGAGGCACCCGTCATCCGGTTGAAGAGCGTCGACTTGCCGGTATTCGGCATGCCGACGAGGGCGACCCGCTTCAAGCGCGCTCCGGCCCCGCGAGGCGAATGGCGATGCCGGCGGCTTCGGCGGGACGCAGCGCCACGTCCGTGGTCCCGAGGCGCACGTGAAGCGGCCCACGACGGCCCGCCTGGCGCAGCAGGCGAAGGCGGCGGCCGATGGAAAACCCCAAGGCATTCAATCGCTTGCCAAGGACTTCGGCGCCGTGGACGGCGGTGATGACCCCCTCGTCGCCGGGGAGCAGGGTGGAGAGCGGGCGGCTGGGCATGGCGTAAACGCGAATTGATCTTATTTGCATCCTAGCCGAACCAGGCCGGGAGCCCTTGCGCGAGGTCAATTCCCGTCAACGAAACGAAAGCGGGCGGCCGAGGCCGCCCGCTGTCACCCCACGTGGGGGACTACTTGATGAACGCCATCCACGGCAGTCCGATCAGCAGGAAGGCCGCGATGAAGATCACGCCGAAGACCGCGCCCATGATCCAGTAGTCCTTGGCGGGCAGGTAGCCGGAGCCGTAGTACACCGGGCTCGGGCCTGTGGCGTACGGGGTGAGCATCCCCATGATGCCGAGCGTGAGGCACAGCAGCATCGAGAACTGGACCATGTCGAGGCCCGGGATCGTCGTGCCGACCGCGAGCATGACGGGCAGGAGCGCCGTCACGTGCGCGGTGATGCTCGCGAACAGGTAGTGCGTGAAGTAGAAGACCAGCACCAGCACGATCATCGCCGTGAACGGGGGGTAGCCCTGCATGCTGGCGGCCACGCCGTCCGCGAACCACTTCACGAACCCGACCTTGCTGAGTCCATCGGCCAGGGCCACGAGCGTGGCGAACCACGCGAGCGTGTTCCACGCGGACTTGTTCGACACGATGTCGTCCCAGGAGACGACCTTGGTCACGATCATCAGGCAGATCACGAGGAGCGCCGCCGTCGTGGCGTTGATCACGCTGCCGCCGAAGATCCACAGGGCCAGCGCGATCACGACCAGCACGCCCAGCGTCATCTCCTTGCCCGTGAGGCCGCCCATCTTCTTGAGTTCCTCGCCGGCCCACCGGGGCACCTCCTCGCCCGACTTCACTTCCGGCGGGTAGATGACGTAGGCGATGAGCGGGATCGCGATGAGCAGCAGGATGCCCACCGGCGCGAAGGCCGTGAACCACTGCACCCAGGTGATGTCGACCTTGGCCGTCTTCTTGACCAGCTCGAGCGCGAGCAGGTTCGGCGCGAGGGCCGTGAGGAAGAGCGAGCTGGTGACGCACGTGGCCGCGATCGCGACCCACATCAGGTAGGAACCGATGCGGCGGGCGGACGGGTCGTTGGGCTTGGAGTCGTAGAGACCGGGCAGGTTGCGGATCACCGGGTAGATCGTGCCGCCGCTTCGGGCCGTGTTGGACGGCGTGAACGGCGCGAGGAGCAGGTCCGCGATGGTGACGGCGTACCCGAGCGTCAGCGTGCGCCTCCCCATCCCCTTCACGAGCAGCAGCGCGATGCGGCGCCCCAGGCCCGTCTTCTCGTAGCCCAACGCGAACATGAACGCGCCGAAGATGAGCCAGACGGTGCTGTTGGAGAAGCCGGAGAGCGCCCAGCTGAGCGAGGCGTTGACCGACTTGAAGCCGGGCTTGGCGAGCTCCGCCGGCGAGAAGAGGACGTAGGGCGCGAGGATCGCGACCAACGTCACGCCGATGAGGCCCACGGCGCCGCCGGGCAACGGCTCGACCATCAGCGCCACGATGACGCCGGCGAAGATGGCGAAGTAGTACCACGCATGCGGGGGCAGGCCCTGCGGGGCCGGGAAGAGCGCGATCGCGGCCGCGACCGCGATGGGCAGCAACGCGCGCCACGGGAAGTGATGCTCGGGGGCTTTCTCGGCGAGGACCTTCGTGGGGCCGGTGCCGGGGATGACGGTGGACATTTCGGGTCCTTTCTTCATGGGAACAGGGTAACGGAGGCTGACGGGTCAATTCTCGCCCCGCCCTCCCCCCGGGAGTTGACCCCCCTCAACGCCCGAGCCGCGCTCGCAAGTCGTTGCGTGAATTCGTGGGACTTTCGTCGTGGGACCTTCGCCCCACGCGACAGCGGAGCGGTTCGATCAGATTCCTGCCGCCAGCAATCGCGGAATGAGCCACCACCCGATCGCCGTGATCACGACGATGCCCGAGAGGTTCAAGATGAATCCCGCCTTCATCATCTGCGGCATGCGAACGAGCCCCGTGCCGAACACGATCGCGTTGGGCGGCGTGCCCACCGGCATCATGTAGGCGCTGCTCGCCGCGAGCGCGCACACGATGACGATGGCCTGCGGGTCGAGCCCCAGGGCCGGCGCCATGGCCGCGAGCACCGGCGTCATCGTCGCGACCTGCGCCGTGTTGGAGGTCACCTCGGAGAGGAAGACGGTCATCGTCACCACCGCGGCGAGGAGCGCGAGCGCCGGCAGCACGGCGAGCCCGCGGGTCGCCTGGCCGATGAAGGCCGAGACCCCGTTCGCCTCGACCGCCGCGGCGAGGCTGAGCCCCCCGCCGAAGAGGACGAGCACGCCCCACGGAAGGCGCCGTGCGCTCTCCCAGTCCATGGCCCTGACACCGCGGGCGCGATCCACGGGCAGGAGAAAGAGGGCCAGCGCCGCGAGCATCGCCACGCCGCTGTCGGTGAGGCCGGCGAACGGGTGCAGGCCACCGGCGTCGATGTCGCGCAGCAACCCGCCGAAGATCCACAGGAAGGCCGCCCCCGCGAAGACCGCGAGCGTCACGGCCTCGCCTCGCGAAAGGGGCCCCAGCTTCGCGTACTCCGCCGCGATCATCTCGCGGCCCCCGGGAACCTCGCCGAAGCGCGCCGGGAAGAGCCACTTCGTGAGGATCAGCCACGCGAGCGGCAGGAACACGACCGTGAAGGGGATGCCGAAGGCCATCCAGTCGAGGAACGTGATCTCGCGCCCGTACGTCTGCGCGATGAAGCGCGCCGCGATCCCGTTGGGCGGCGAGCCGATGAGCGTCGCCATGCCACCGATGCTGCAGGCGTAGGCGATGCCGAGCAGCAGCCCCGTGGCGAACCGGCGCTCGTCCGCACCGTCCCCGCCAGCGGGCGCTTCCCGCAACCCGTGTCCCGTGCGCGATCTCGCGACGAGCTCGATCACGCTGATCGCGATCGGGATCATCATCGCGGCGCACGCGGTGTTCGAGATCCACATGCTGAGGAACGCCGCGGACACCATGAAGCCGCCGGTCATCGCGGCCGGTCGCGTCCCCGTGAGCCGCAGCGTGAAGAACGCGATGCGCCGGTCGAGCCCCCAGCGCTCGATGGCGAGGCCGAGGATGAAGCCCCCGAGGAAGAGGAAGATCACGTCGGAGGCGTAGGGTGCCGACGCCTGCGCGATCGAGGTGATTCCGAGCAGCGGAAAGAGCGTGATCGGCAGCAGGGCCGTGACCTCGATGTCCACCGCCTCGGTCATCCACCAGGTGGCCATCCAGACGACCATCGCGAGCGTCGCCCGGCCGGCCGGCGTGAACTCGACCGTCGTCCCGAAGCCGGTCGCATGGCTCTCCGGGAGCAGCGCGTAGGCGACCGCCGCCAAGGCAGGCCCGGCGACAAGCCCTGCACGGCGAACGAGGGTCAGGTCCATGGCGTTGCCCGCCTTTCGCTAGACCGCGGGAAGTCCGGGCGGGGTCACGGCTCGAACTTCGGGCTGATCAGATTCTCGAACGAGAAGACCTCGTCCCACTTCGCCTGGGTGAGGAGTCTCCTCTCCTTGACCACGATTTCGTGCAGGCTCTTGCCGGTCTCGTAGCCCTCGCGCGCGATGTCTGCGCACTGCTTGTAGCCCAGGGAGGGCTTGAGCACCGTCACGATGCCGAGCGAGTTGAGCACCATGTCGCGCGTGCGCTCGGCGTTGGCGGTGATGCCGTTCACGCAGTTCACGCGCAGGCTGGTCACGGCGTTCTCCATCGTCGCGATCGAGGTGAAGAGCGCGAAGGTGATGACCGGCTCCATCACGTTGAGCTGCAGCTGCCCCGCCGACGCGGCGAGCGTCACCGTGAGGTCCAGCCCGATCACGAGGAACCCCGTCTGGTTCACCACCTCCGGGATCACCGGGTTCACCTTGCCCGGCATGATCGAGGAGCCCGGCTGCATCTGCGGCAGGTTGATCTCGTTGAAGCCGCAGCGCGGGCCGGAGGCGAGCAGGCGCAGGTCGTTGCAGATCTTGGTGAGCTTGGACGAGGTGCGCTTGAGGACCCCCGAGAGCAGGACGTACGCGCCCGTGTCGGACGTGGCTTCGACCAGGTCGCCGGCCAGGGTGAACTTCTGGCCGGTGAGCTCCGACAGGTACCTGGTGGCGAGTTCAGGGTAGCCCGGCGCCGCCGTCACCGTCGTGCCGATGGCCGTCGCCCCGAGGTTGATCTCGTGCAGGAACTGCCGGACCTCGGCGATTCGCTGGACCTCCTCGCCGATGGTCGTGCCCCAGCCGTGGAACTCCGAGCCGAGGGACATGGGCACCGCGTCCTGCAGGTGCGTACGCCCCATCTTGAGCACCTTGTCGAACTCGCGCGCCTTGGCGAAGAAGGCTTCCTGCAGGAGCTTCAGCGACTCCATGTAGCTGGCGAGCCGAAGGATCAGCGCGAGGCGGAAGGCCGTGGGATAGATGTCGTTCGTCGACTGGCCGAAGTTCACGTGGTCGTTCGGGTTGACGTACTGGTACTCGCCCTTTCCGTGCCCGAGCTTCTCCAGCGCGAGGTTCGCGATCACCTCGTTGGCGTTCATGTTGGTGGAGGTGCCCGCGCCGCCCTGGATGAAGTCGGTCACGAACTGGTCGCGCAGTTCGCCGGCGATGAGGCGGTCGCAGGCGTACGCGATGGCATCGGCGATCTTCGGGTCGAGCACGCCGAGTTCGCGATTGGCGAGCGCGGCCGCCTTCTTCACGTAGCCGAACGCCTTGACGAAGTTCGGCTCGAGCGACATCGGGATGCCGGTGATGTGGAAGTTTTCCTTGCCCCGGAGGGTCTGGACGCCGTAGTAGGCGTCGTCGGGGATCTCTTTCTCCCCGAGGAAGTCCTTCTCGATGCGGGCCATGGTCCTTTCCTTTTTGGAACGAATGGATCCACAGGGCGGTACGCCAGTGCCCGCTCGGGAGTCCGCAGGATGCGGCGGCCCCCGCGCTCGACGCCGGCGCCGCTAGTACTTCGCCTTGACCTTCTCCAGCTGCTCCTTCGTGATGCCCGGCACGTTCTCGCGGGCCTTGAAGCGGTTGAGGTTCCACGCGCCCTCGCCCAGCCAGGCCTTGATCGTGGCGAGGTTCTTCGCGCGCTCGGCGTCCGTCTCGCCGAGGTACTTGTACATGTTCCCCGGCTTGCCGCCGGCGTTCGCGCCGTCGTCGAGGCGGCGCTGCATCGCGCCCGTGGC
>Ga0209254_10001792_pt1 | contig 19358 bp, 13 predicted proteins | sample FrelakmetDIP11DI_FD_187148 | JGI IMG/M metagenome (GOLD analysis project Ga0209254, IMG submission 187148) | Freshwater lake sediment microbial communities from the University of Notre Dame, USA, for methane emissions studies - DIP11 DI (SPAdes)... | ecosystem: Environmental > Aquatic >...
GCGTGTTGTTTCACTTTGGGCTTCTGAATTATTTTACGGATATATCCTTTTTCATCGATCACAAATGTGGTACGCAAAACGCCCATGTATTTCCTGCCATACATTTGCTTCTCAGCCCAGAGCCCGTATTTGGTGATGATCTTTTTATCCGTATCAGCGATCAGTGGAAAAGGTAAGTTGAATTTGGTTTCAAATTTTTTATGCTTCACTACGTCATCCGGACTAACACCAACAATAGTGTACCCCTTTTTCTTTAACAAGGCATAGTTATCCCTGAGATTACAAGCCTGTTCGGTACAGGTAGGTGTATTATCCTGCGGATAGAAATAGAGGACCAGTTTCTGCCCTATAAAATCAGCTGATGAAACGGCTTTTCCATCCTGGTCGACGCCTTTAAATGCCGGCGCTTTTTTCCCTTCGGTTAATATTCCCATGAATTATTTTTAACGGGTGAATCGAACTGTTTTGACCGCAGTATTGCCCGCCTCATCATCAACACTTATTTTGAGTATATGGTTGCCCGGGGAACAATGTTCGTCGAATGTATAGGAGAAAGTCCTGCTTTTCTGGGAAAACATCAGCCATTTGCCATCCAGCTCGGCCCTGAAATTACTGACAGCTTCATTATTATCTGTAGCGGTTACTACAATCCTGGAGGCCCTGGACAGGTTGGCACCGTCTGACACCCCCTGTATGTTAATTTGGGGTGGAACATCATCAGCGATCAGTTGAAAAGAGCCGAATTCCCTGAATGAAGCAGCGTACCAGCCCAATTCCCATGTAGCCTTTCGAACATCTGATTCACTTTTAGTGATTTTTCGTATTAGCATCCTGTCGCGCAGAGGATAAGGTATGACGATATCCGTTTTGATGCGTACTGTAAAAGGGCTGTGAACCGGTACCTGGTAAGTTTGCAAATCATGAATGGGAGAAAAACCCGTTGATGCAGTCTTTGCCCTCAAAGAATGCGTGAAGTAAATGGAATCATAGATCCCCTTTTCCGGGATCATTACCTGGATATTCTCAGTTTCATATACATTGATCTGATCTGCCAACATCAATTGTCCGGGTTTGGGCTTAGGGGAATTAATTCGGGCAGATCTTTGCAGGGAGAAACGGGCTTCCGATTTATTCCCATAAGGGTCCTTAACCTCAAGCCGAAAATGATGAACGGCGGTATCCTTTAAGGAAATAAATCTTTCAGGGGGTTTATTCTGGTAAATAGAGAGTTTATCACCATCCAGCGGAAAAACATGTTGCAGGTAAGATCCACCGGATAGTTTGGTACGATAATCAATATGTGCATTCAGGTACCGGGTTTCGTCGTACCCCACGCCATCAATGGCAAAGCCGCCAATTTGTTTGCTGCCTTCATAAAGTGCCACCGAAAAAATACCGTTGGGATTGGGTACGCCACTCATCTGATCCGTTGCTTGTAATGCCAGAACCACTTTATCTGTGCTGACCCTGATCGTACCCACTGGCTGATAAAATCCACCCTTTTTAACCAGTGAATGAAGAGATGGTGATTGCTCGTAAGTACTTTGATTGCGATCATAAAAAGCCAGTCGAACGAGGGAAGGAGGGACATTATCCGGGATGGAAAAACCAAACAGCAGCGGGTTGAGGCATTTCTCACTCGCAGTTTCCCGGATCTCAAAATGCACATGTGGCCCCATAGATCCGCCGGTATTTCCGCTGTATCCAATGAATTGTCCCTTCTTCACGGGGAATTTTCCCGCAGGGATTTCCAGGTCCTGCATCCAGCTTTCCTGTTCGTATTGTTTCTTCCGCACATATTGCTCCAGGTCGGGCATGAAATCATTCATGTGGGCATAAAGAGTTGTCAACCCATTTGGATGATTAAGATATATGGCTCGTCCAAAACCGCCCGGTTCAATTTTTATCCTGGCTACATAACCATCTGCTGCAGCTAAAATCTGCAGGTTTTCCCTTCTCTCTGTGGAAAGGTCAAGCCCCATATGAAAATGGTTGGGGCGCATTTCACCAAAGTTTGCATTCAGTTTTGCCGGAATGGCCAAAGGATACCTGAAATAACCCTTTGGATATGGTTTTGACTGGGAAAAGTTTTCAGAAAAGAATAATAGGAAAACGAAGGAGAGAAAAATCCGCATCGGCTTATATTTGGTAACTTTAGAGTGCAAATCTAAAACGCCAAAATCATTTAAATTTTTTTTTATGAGTGTCAATTCAAAACATATCGCCACCTTCCTGCTGGGAGCAGCTGCCGGCTTCGCCGCCTTTAAGTATTCAAGCATGACAGAAGAGGAGAAAGAGAAAATGATGGCCGACATAAAAGCCAAGGCCAATTCCTTTAAAGATGAAGCAGAAGGCGTGGCTGACAAAGCAAAAGATTATTTTGAAGAGCTTAAAACCAAGGGCAGCAGTGCCTTTAAAGAGAATATGGGTGACGTTGAATCCATGTTCAATGACCTTTTCGGCAAAAAAAATCCGGATGAAAAGACCGTTTAGCGTTTAATTTTATCATTTAACACAAACTTTATACAATACCCGTAAAGTTGTATGCGGTTTTTTCATTTTTGGTACAACATTTGGCTATTAATTATTGTCTTGATATAACACCGAGCAATAATTAGGGTCATGAAAAAAATTGTACATAAAATCGCTTTAGTCTGGATTTCAGTTTTAAGTCTTGTTGGCCTTGCCAAGGCAAAGGACAATAAACCTGAACAGGAAACCCGCAATAAGGTTTCCCGCCACCGGGTTGTGATGCTTGACGAACATGAGTATTCCGCTTACCACAGCAATTGATTCAATATATTCAGTAGTAATTGACTGGTTTTAATCAGTCATTCTCTTTGTGTCCTTATTTTACCCGCCTACGCCTTGGCGGGTTTTCTTTTGACTTTCTGTATTTTACTTCTTTATTCCTTATTCTTTATTAGCTATCCTTACTAGCAGAAAATAATCTTGCCGAATCCCTCCCATCACTTACCTTTGCCCCCCGGGAAAATCCCGGTTTTTTTATGCCCGGGAACTACCAGTAAAACAAAGCAAGAACTTATGCCGCAAGACAAATCCATCGACACAGTCCTGATAATTGGTTCCGGTCCTATCATCATCGGTCAGGCCTGCGAATTTGACTATTCCGGCACCCAGGCTGCCAGGAGCCTGCGCGAAGAAGGCGTGAAAGTGATCCTGATCAACAGCAATCCCGCCACCATCATGACGGACCCGATGATGGCCGACAAAGTATACCTGCTTCCGCTTACGGTTGAAAGTATTGAACAGATCCTCGAAGAAAATAATATTGATGCCGTGCTGCCTACCATGGGTGGACAAACAGCGCTTAACCTCGCCAAAGAGGCAGAAGAACTGGGTATCTGGGAAAAATATAATGTAAGACTGATCGGTGTTGATATCAAAGCCATCGAAAAGGCGGAAGACCGTGAGAAATTCCGCCAGTGGATGATCCAAATGGGTATCCAGGTTGCACCCGCCAAAACCGCCAACTCATTCCTCGAAGGAAAAGAGTTTGCTCAGGAGATTGGCTTCCCCCTGGTTATCCGGCCTTCATTTACTCTTGGCGGAACCGGCGGTGGCTTTGTATTAAATAAGGAAGCATTGGATGAAGCTTTAGAACGCGGCTTATCTGCTTCTCCTATTCATGAAGTGCTGGTAGAAAAAGCCGTACTTGGATGGAAGGAATTTGAGCTTGAATTACTGCGCGATCAAAATGATAATGTAGCCATCATCTGTACGGTAGAAAACTTCGACCCCATGGGTGTGCATACCGGAGATTCCATTACCGTTGCACCGGCCATGACCCTGAGTGATACGGCTTTTCAACTCATGCGCAATACTGCCATCCGCATGATGCGCGACCTCGGCAATTTCGCAGGAGGTTGTAATGTGCAGTTTGCGCTGAACCCGGTAAACGAAGAGATCATTGCCATTGAGATCAACCCCCGGGTGAGCCGTTCCTCTGCCCTGGCATCCAAGGCAACGGGTTATCCCATTGCCAAGATCGCGGCAAAACTGGCACTTGGCTTTTCATTGGATGAACTTAAAAACCAGATCACCCAAACTACATCCGCTTACTTTGAACCTGCCCTGGATTATGTGATCGTAAAAGTGCCACGCTGGAATTTTGATAAGTTCAAAGGGGCCAATGATACTCTCGGCCTTCAGATGAAATCCGTAGGTGAAGTGATGGCCATTGGCCGCAGCTTTACGGAAGCTATCCAGAAAGCATGCCAAAGCCTGGAGAACAACGCAGTGGGTTTAGGCTATTATGGTAAGAGCCTGATGCATGCCGAAGAAATTGTGGAGTACCTGAAAACACCCAAATGGGACAGGATCTTTAGGATCAAAGATGCCCTGATGATGGGCATCAGTGTAAAGACCATTGTGCAGGCAACACTGATCGACCGCTGGTTCATTTATGAGATCCAAAAGATCGTCAACCTCGAAAAAGAAATTGCCAAATATAAGATCGATACCCTCCCCATGGACCTGGTGATGGAAGCCAAGCAAATGGGTTTCAGTGATGATCAGATCTGCAAGATCATGCAGAACGGCCGTGAAGATGAATTGTACGAAAAGAGAAAAGCAGCCGGCATCCGCAGGGTATATAAAATGGTGGATACCTGTTCCGCCGAATTTGAAGCCAAGACACCTTATTTCTACAGCACTTTTGAAAAAGGTGGCGCCAACGAAAGCAAGGTAAGCGACAGGAAAAAAATTGTGGTGCTTGGCAGCGGTCCCAACCGGATCGGCCAGGGTATTGAATTTGACTACTGTTGTGTGCATGGCTTACTCGCCATTAAAGAATGCGGATACGAAGCCATCATGGTAAACTGCAATCCCGAAACCGTTTCCACCGATTTCGATATGGCAGATAAGCTGTATTTCGAACCCGTCTTCTGGGAACACCTCTGGGAGATCATCGAACATGAAAAACCGGAAGGTGTGATCGTGCAGCTTGGGGGACAAACAGCTTTAAAACTTTCGGAAAAATTACACAAGAAGGGAATAAAAATAATCGGTACCTCTTACGATAATATGGACATTGCCGAGGACCGCGGCCGTTTCAGTGATATGCTTAAAGATCTCGGTATACCCTACCCGAATTATGGTACGGCCTATACTGTTGAAGACGCCGTTGAGGTAGCTAAACAAGTTGGGTACCCGGTTTTGGTGAGACCATCTTATGTTTTGGGTGGACAAAGGATGCGGATCGTTATCAACGATGAGGACCTGGAAAAAGCCGTTGTAAGCCTGCTCAAGCACCTCCCGGATAATAAGATCCTGATAGATCATTTCCTTGATCGTTGCCAGGAAGCGGAGATCGATGCCATTTTTGACGGCGAGAATTTCCATGTGATGGGTGTGATGGAACATATTGAACCGGCAGGTATCCATAGCGGTGATAGCAATGCGGTATTGCCAGCCTTTAACCTGACCCCGCTGGAAGTAACATCCATGGAATATGCCGCAGAAAAAATTGCGCGTGCATTAAATATCCGTGGTTTGATCAATATCCAGTTTGCTATTAAAAACGGAAAAGTATATGTGATCGAAGCTAACCCGCGTGCGTCCAGGACCACACCTTTCATTGCCAAAGCTTACCAGATACCTTACCTGAATATTGCTACCAAGATCATGATCGGCACGCATAAGCTCACAGATTTTACCTACGAGAAAAAACTGCAGGGGTTTGCCATCAAAGAACCGGTATTCAGTTTTGACAAATTCCCCGGTGTGAGTAAAGAACTCGGCCCGGAAATGAAATCAACAGGTGAAGCGATCAGGTTTATTAAGGACCTGAGGGATCCGTATTTCAGGACGCTGTACAAAGAAAGGAGTATGCACTTGAGTAAATAGTTGTTAGTTGATAGTTGGTAGTTGGTAGCAAAGGCAGGAATACAGGCTGTTTATAACAACCAGCAACTTTTTTCCCCTTAGTCACTAATTGATAACTTCCTGTAAAAAAAATATTTGGCAGTTGATAGCAAAGGCACGAATACAGGCTGTTTCTAACAACTACCAACTATCAACTAACAACTATTACCCCCATCTTAACGTTTAAACCCCAATCAATCATTATTTTTGCCTGATGAATGGGCGGGGGCTAACACTATTACTTTTTTTCTGGGCGTTTCTAAGTTTTTCCGGCACTGTTCAGGGGCAGAATGTCCAGCTGAAAGGTATCATCAAAGACATCCACAGTGATGAGCGCATCCCCTTTGCCTCTGTGCAATTTTACAAAAAGAACTTTGCCAAACTCAGCGACTCTGCCGGCACATTCACCTTCAACCTCGCTAAATGGCCAACCGATACCCTGGTAGTTTCTTATGCAGGCTTCGAAGATAAATACATAGTTCTAGACACCAGCCTTCACTTGATAGAACTCCTCATACCCATGGAACGGGGACGCAAAACCAATGAGGTAGTTGTAAAAGGAAAGATCAACCGCGGTTTACTCATCTGGAAAAGGATTGTAAAAAACAAACCCCGAAACGACAGAACCCGCTTTTCCAATTTCAGCTACGAGTTGTATAATAAGCTGGAGGTTGATCTCAATAAAGTCAATAAGGAAAAAATGCAGAAAGGAATACTGCCGCCCAAACCTTTCAAGTTTTTACTGGATAATATTGATACAACCTCAGAAGAGCATCCCATCCTTCCGCTCTATCTTACAGAGACTATTTCGGATTATTACTTCAAATCAGCTCCCCGCAAAACCAAGGAAATAATCAGGGCCAATAAAACAATCGGGGTAAAGAATGAAAGCTTTTCCAAGTTGCTGGGCGGGATGTACCAGAACATCAACGTCTATAATAATTTCCTCCCGGTCTTTGACCTGTCGTTTGTAAGTCCATTGAGTGATAACGGTGACGCATACTACACCTATAAGGTTCCTGATACCCAGTTCATTGCCGGCAAGCGGTATTATCACCTCGTTTTTTATCCAAAGAACAAAGGCAGCAATACTTTCCAGGGTGATGCATGGATCGCAGATTCCAGTTATGCTGTGCAAAAAATGAACCTGCGCCTGTCGCCCGGCGCTAATGTAAACTTTATTGAAAAGCTGAGCCTGGTGCAGGAATATCAATTGGTGAATGATACCACCTGGTTCCTTTTGAAGGATAAATTCATTGCTGACTTTGCTGTGCTGGGAAAAAACTCGCTAAACTTTGTGGGCCGAAAGACCACTACCTATCGAAATATAATTGTCAACGATACGTCTGTACTGGCAAAACTGGAAAACGAAAAACTCAAAGAATCGGTAGATCTTAGTGGCGAAGCTATGGCACAAAGCGACAGCTTTTGGGTAAACAGCAGGCATGAGGAACTCAGTAAAAATGAAAAAGCCATTTACCAGATGGCAGATACTTTGTTAAAATCTCCGGCATTCAAAACCTACAGCGAATGGGTCAACTTCATCGGAACAGGTTATAAAAATGTAGGCAATTACCAAATCGGGCCATGGTTCAACTGGATGAGCTATAACGTACTTGAAGGCTTTCGTGTAAGGTTCGACCTGGGTACCAATTATAAATTCAGTAAGAAAATTTACTTCGCGGGCTACCTCGCATACGGTTTCACCGATAAAGCATTGAAGGGTAAATTTGAAACGATTTACCAGTTCAACAAAAACCCCAGGCACAGGATACATGCCATGTGGAAAGATGATATTGATTTTGGACAAACCTATTATGATGAAGTAAGTTTTGACAATATCTTCACGCTGGCTATCCGCAAAAACCAGATACCCATTAAACTAATCAGGATAAACAACCAGATGCTTGAATATTTCAGGGAGTGGAAATCCGGCTTTTCCGTAGCCGTAACGGGTAACCGAAAAATATTTAACCCCTTGCTAAACCTGCCTGATGCAACCTCCTTCCCAAAACCGGAAACTGGTACCTCATTCAATAATTTTGAAGTTTCCGTTAGATTGCGATTCGCATACCTTGAAAAATACCTGGAGAATAATTTTTTCAGAACCAGCCTGGGCAGCGATTACCCTATAACTGAATTAAGGATCTCGAGAGGAATTCCAGGGATATTCAAGAGTGCCTACCGGTACACAAAACTTAATCTGGCCATCTCCGATTACAAGAAAATATCCCCTTTCGGAACTATCTATTATAATTTATACGCGGGTAAAGTTTACGGCACGCTACCCTATATGCTGCTGAACATCGCACCAGGTAATGAGATCTATTATTACAACAAATACGCCTTTAACTTAATGAACCGGTATGAATATATAATGGACCGTTATGCGGGCATGCAGATAGAACATAATATCGGTAATGGAATTTTCCGGCTGATCCCTTTCAATCGCTTTCTCAAATTCAGGCAATTCTGGAACATGAAAATGATTTGGGGAGATATGACTGAAGCCAACAGGGCACTAAATATCAGGTCTGACTTTCCTTTTATTGACCTCAGGGGCAGAACTTATATGGAAATGGGAACAGGTGTTGATAATATTCTTCGCTTTTTCCGGCTGGATTTTGTTTGGCGAATATTACCTACACCAAAGCCGGTAGAGCGGTATAGAAATTTCGGGATTTTTGGTAGCTTCAGGTTATCATTCTAACCGCGAGGTTTTTTAAGAACGCAAAGGAAAATGCTTAAGATATTTTTATTTGTTTATGGGTTATTTATAGTTCAGGCATGCAGCAACCTGAACCCACATGCCGTATCGGTTAATGGTAAAATACCCGCCAAACAAATGTCTGTTACACTTGTACATGAGCATGTGCTGGTAGATTTTATTGGTGCAGATAAAATTTCCGGTAACAGGTATGATCAGGATGAAGCTTTCACAATCATATTACCCCACCTGAAATCATTATATCAAAAAGGCTGCAGGACATTGATAGAATGTACACCCCAATACCTCGGAAGAGACGTAGCATTATTAAAAAGGTTGTCAGATTCAAGTGGCGTTCAAATCTTCACCAACACCGGATACTATGGCGCATCCGGTGAAAAATTCCTTCCGGCTTCAATTCTAAATCAAACTGCGGAAGACCTTGCAAAATCATGGATACTGGAAGCCAGGGAAGGAATTGATGGAACAAGTATAAGACCAGGATTCATAAAATTGGGTGTAGACGATCTGCCTTTTTCAACCTCCATTCTCAAAATTTTAAAGGCAGCAGCCATCACCCATAACGCTACGGGACTGCCTATAGCGGTTCATACCAGCAAGGGCGGGAAACCTGCCCTTGAAGAACTTCGGTTACTCACAGAAGACGGTGTACCGGCAGGAGCCTGGATTTGGGTGCATGCACAAAATGAAAAAGATATTACATATCACATAGAAGCCGCTGGCAAAGGAGGATGGGTAGAATTTGATGGCATAGACAATAGTAATACAGAAGAGTATATCGGCATACTGCATAAAATGAAAGCCTCAAAATTGCTGCACCGGGTACTTATTTCACAGGATGCCGGATGGTATAATGTTGGAGATGCCGGAGGTGGAAATTTCAGAAATTACAACTCCATTTTTGATAGTTTCATTCCTGCTTTGTTAAAATCCGGGTTCACAGAAAAAGACATAGAATTATTATTGGTTGAAAACCCGGCAAATGCTTTCGCGATTAACCGCTAAGAACAAAGGCCGCTATGCCTCGCAAGCGCTGATAATAATGGAGCAGGCACGCCTGATCTGATCTTCCGAAATCACTAGCGGAGGTGCAATACGCATACACTCCGGTGCAAAAAGGAACCAGTCAGTGATCAGTCCGTTTTCTATACAACGGTCAATGATTCTTTTATTGATCTCAAAACTTTCAAATTCCACGGCGATCAGTAAACCTGCTGTTCTAACGTCTTTGATTAACCGATTTTTAAGCAGATCCCTGAATAATTGTGCCTTTGCAGCCACTTCATCTATTCTCTTCTCTTCCAGTAACGCCTGCATGCCGGCGAGTCCGGCTGCACAGCAAACCGGGTGGCCCCCGAAGGTAGTTATATGCCCCAGTACAGGATCATGTGTAAGTGTGTTCATTAATTTTCGGGAAGCTATAAAGGCGCCAAGAGGCATGCCTCCGCCCAATGCTTTTCCAAGCAATAGAATATCAGGCACAATACCATATTGTTCAAAAGCCCAGAGGGTGCCCGTCCGGCCAAAGCCTGCCTGGATCTCATCCAGTATCAATAAAGTACCTGTTTTATTACATCTCTTTCGCAGGCTTTGTATCCACTCAACATGAGGGGCTTTAACCCCTTTTTCTGCCTGCACGGTTTCTGCAATGACACAGGCCGTTGCCGTTGTTATCTGATCAATTTGTGTCGGATCATTATAATCAAGATGCCTGATGCCTGGCAACAAGGGACGGAAAGCATTTCGCCAGTATTCATCACCCATTACACTCAGTGCGCCCTGCGTTGAGCCGTGGTAGGAATGTTTAAATGCAACGATCTCCGTTCTGCCACTGATTCTCTTGGCCAGTTTCATGGCACCTTCTGTAGCTTCGGCGCCTGAATTGGTGAAATAAATACAGTCCAGTGTAGCTGGTAAATGATCGGTGAGAAGTTTTGCATAAGCAACCTGCGGGGTTTCCACAAATTCGCCGTATACCAGCAGGTGCAGGTATTTGTCTGCCTGGTTTTTTATCGCCTCAACCACTTTGGGATGCCGGTGCCCCATATTACAGACACTTATCCCGCTGATCAGATCGATAAAAGGTTTCCCGTTAATATCCCAAAGCGTACAACCTTCGGCTTTTACAATTTCAAGAGCCAAAGGTGCGGGAGAAGTCTGGGCTATATGCTGTAGAAATAATTCACGTTGATTCATACCCTTTGTAAAGTTCGGGTATCAATACCGGTAAAACAAATTAGTCAATTTACACGGATTTATTCCTCCTCCGTTTCCAATGCCATTTCTTCAAAATAGGCGAGATATTCCTTTAATAATTTCTTTTCCAGGCCTTTGGTATATTCCGTATCAAATTGAGTACCCGAAATATGGTTTTCAATATAATATTTTTTTGTGTCTTTGGGGAAAGGACCGGCAATACCAAGGTATACAGATCTTTCACCATCGTATTCGTATATCACTTTAAAAAGAAAAAATTTGTGCTCGCGTTTTTTATATATGGCCAGTTGTTCACCAATGAATTCCAGGCGGGCAGGCATTTCATCTTCAAAACTTTCCCAGAGCATTGCTTCGGCAAAATAGCGCTGGGTTTGAAATGCTGAAGGAAAAAGTTTCACTTTCTTCAACTTTTTCAGTTCCCGGTATAAATCAAGTCTCCATTTCCCATCTGATGCGATGCTTTTCCAGGTATCGACGGAAACAGGTTTATCCCTGATTAATAACTCAAGTGCAGCAGTTTCTTTGATGCCATTTTCATTTACCAACAGAAAACGATTAATCCACTTATCCCAAACAGGCGTATTCAATTTACCCAATACTTTGATGACTTTATATCCGTACCAGACATCTTCAGGATCTCTTTCCAGCTGTCTGAACAATACTGAAAGGCCGTTTTCCATCCGGGTTTGATATGGAGCAAAATCCTTCCCCTCCAGCAAGCCACTGTCCAGCATATCATGATGCAAAATATATAGTGGATAAGCAAGAAGGCTGTCATCCGATTTTGATAAAAGGAAGGGGTAGAGTTGCCTTGCCAAATGGATTGAATCCCTGAGCGCATAAACAAATGAAAATGCATTACCACTTACCGGCATCCGCTTTTCCATAAGTTGCTGGATCCTACTATATGATCTCTGCCCCGGAATGCGGGTCAGTATTTTCAGCATCTGATAACTGTACCTATTTACGAGGGAATCCGATTTCAGATAATTCATGGAGAGAAGATCAATGTGCGATGAATCAGCAAGGTTTGTAGCAACATCAAATAGTTCTTCCTGAATGGATTGATATGCTGTGCTATCCTCCGGGTAATTTTGTAAGGCCCTTTCAAGTAAAAGAGGAAAATCTGCTGATTCAAATTTTACAGCAAAGATGGCCTTCCTGGCAGCCTTCAAAGTAGCCGAATCAGTACTGTGCAAATCATTTAATAATTTCAACGGGCTGTTCCCAAATACCATTCCCGGTTCTTTAGCCTGAGGACTGCTGAGTTCATCAAAAAAGCGAAGCTGATTGACTTCATTCCTGAATTCAACCGGCAGAAAAGAAAAAGCGGTAAGTTTTACATTTCCGTTTATGTAGATGCGCACTTTTTTAATCATCATTTCATCCTCACAACCAGTGATGAATTCCACGCCCCGAACTTTCCCCTTGTTTACGAATCGCGATGAAATCAGTGGATGGTTTTTAAAAATATATTCCGACCTCCATTGGCTAAGCAGGGAAGTATCATTTGAAGACCATGTATATGTATTCAGCGTATCGGATACTATTTGGTATGTTATGCTGTTGGTTGAGTCAAATGCATAATATTTTGCACTATGCTGATCTGCCAATGCATTTTCTACTGGCATTTTTGTAAACCCGGAAGGCGCCCATGTGTCCAAACCATTTTCTCCTGCGCTACACTTACCCCAACCTATATGCGCATATGGCAAAAAAGAAAAAGAACTAAAATATTTCTCTATATCAGCCTGGTTATCCTGTCCTTCACCTGATGTAGCCATAAGTGAATATACCTGTGATCCTCTTTTTATCATCAGTATATGCATTAGGAAACCTTCTTTTGGATGATACGCAAGAATATATTTCGCTTTTGATTTTTTAACAGTTGTATCAGCCATTCTTTTTATTTCCATGCCGGTCCTTTCATTGAAGCCATCAAGGACAGTGTGGAAATAAGCAGAATCATCATTAATGACAAATGTTGCCGCAGCCTCAGATTTGATGAGCATAAAAAACATTCCTTTCTGTTTGTCATTACTGATATATTGTACAGACCTCAGGGTGGTATCGCCATTGTTTATTACATTTTTAGTTGGCACACCGGGAAAGCTTATTTCAACATTCCCTGCTTTAAAGGTTTGATATGAAGATGCTGCAGTATGAATCAGTGGATCAAGGCTGTTGAAAAAACGACTGGAAGAAGGATCGGTGAGGGCTGACTTTTTCTGGGACCCTACACCAGTCATATAGAGTGATTGCTTATCCACGATCAGCTGCATCCGCATCCAAAAATCAGAGCCAGGGTCCCGTGTGATAACCTCCATGCCTTTTAAACTATCGCGATAAACAATTCTTTTCTTTTCTGTATTTAACATCCCCTTTGAACTGAAATATGTATCTGCAAATGAATTCAGCAGGCTATCGGGTTTTTGCCAGGTCGCTGAATTTATCATAGGCAACGCAGTGGCAAAGTACATTTTCATCTGAGTCATATCCATATGGCTGTACAATGAAAATGCACCTCCCTGGAAGGAAAGATCAGCCGTTTTACCTGGCATAGCAATCCTGAAACTCTCTCCCGGATCCGTAAAGGTTTGCCATGCTATTTCTTTTTTGTATTGGTAATAACCTGCAGGCAAAGCATTGGCAGACATCACCGGTTCAACGGTATAACCCATTTTTCGTAAAAGAGCAATAACCCCTTTGGCACCGGGCAGGTGAGCAGCGCCAATAGCTGCAAAAAAAGTATTTTCCTGCATCAGGCTGTCCAGTTTCACAACCATGCCCTGGTTTCGGAAATTCAATAATTTATCCTCAGAAGTATCGTCCATTAAACTCATCATGACCCTGATTTTTTCCAGGTCCTGCCTGCTATATACATCGATCATCTTTTCGATGAAATTTTTTTCCAGGGTATTGTCATTTAACAATTCTTCGGGTTTGAAATTTTTTCCAAATTCATCAACCACGTCCAACTGGTCGCTGAGTTTTTCCAAACCGGCAATTTTTTTTCCCTGGTCACGGGCAATACTATAGAGATACAGGTCAACAATTGAAGGCATATCATCATCCTTAACTTCAGGCTTAATAATCTTTTGTTTAAGCCTGATGGCATCTTTTACAGTCAATTTATCCGGGTCCACCAGCAATTCCGTTTCAAGTTTATTTTTTAGTTTGGCGTAGTCTTTTTTGCTCATTGAAGATTTGAGCGACGGGGAATTATTACTGTTTAAATCAATCTGGTCAAAAAGACCCATCATCATGGAATCCGGGTGTACTTCCATCGCAAACCCCTCAACCTCTTGAATCGCATTATAGACGGAATCTGTAAAATGGAAAACCCGTTTATCCTGTAGATGAATAGTTCCAAACAGGTAAGATGTGCCTGTTAGGTTTTTACCACTAATACGCCATAAAAGGGAATTTTCCACCTGCTGGGCTTCAGACAAAAAGGGAATCAGAAGACAAAAAAATAGGTGAAAAAGATAAGACCTGAAACGGCTGTTTTTCATAGCTGTAAGGTAAAAAGGATTCAAAATCAATACCTTTAGAACGTGAAAGAATTTCGTTTAGTTTGTCTTAATAAATTTCTATGCCCATTATTTTACCTGTTAAAGGGGTCTCGCCCATTTTTGGCGAAAACTGTTTTATAGCCCCCAATGCCACCGTTGTTGGCGACGTAGTGCTTGGTAATGACTGCAGTATATGGTTCAATGCCGTTGTCAGGGGCGATGTGAACTCGATCCGGATCGGAAATAAGGTCAATATCCAGGACGGAGTAGTTATCCACTGCACATACGAAAAGACTCGCGCCATCGTTGGTAATAATGTAAGCATCGGTCACCTGGCCATTATACACGGATGCACTATTGAAGATCATGTGCTGGTGGGAATGGGTGCCATCGTGATGGACAATGCTGTTATTGGTAATCATTCCATTATCGCCGCAGGAGCGGTTGTCCTGGAAAACACCATTGTAGAGCCCGGGAGCATATACGCCGGGGTGCCAGCAAAAAAAGTGAAATCCATATCACCGGAACTAATTGACGGAGAGATCAATAGAATCGCTAACAATTACCTGACTTACAGCAGCTGGTTCAAAGAAGATTCCTGAAAAACCTTTTGATTCATTTTTTGTTAAACCATATCCTGATTCAACTGTCGAATATTATGAAAAGTTATTTGATGAAGGCAGCCTTTGGTACCGTTTTAATGTCTTTCTTTTTAGCCTGTTCCCCGAAGTCCGGTTGTCCAAGCAACGGGCAGAATTTCGGCGCTGAAAGACATCTGAACGGAGATAAGGTGCCGAAGGCGAAGAAATTCAAAGCCTGAGCAACACCAAAAATCAAGCATATGACCCTTACCCTACGTAACGATTACGGCTGTACCGAGGCCGTAATAGCTGAAAACTGCGGATTCGACAAATTCTACAAGATCGCCGATGTATTGGTGGATCAACTGAGAGTTCGTTTCACCAACAAGATCGATGATTCCGACACTTCGTACTGGGATTTCATCTTTAAAGGTCAGAAGCTGACCCTTCATTACAATATTTATGACGGTGTTTCCATTTTCCCCTGTAATTGCCGTGCGGCAGTGAAAAAGGATAATGATGCCGTAATGGAACTGGCCAAAGCACTGACCCAGGTCCATTGATCACCAATCTGTATCTTCAATACTTTCAAGGATCGTGCAGTAACTGATGTATCTGTCCACAGAAATGAGTTCCTGTTCAACAGCTTCCTTGACGGCACAGCCGGGTTCATTGGTATGCTGGCAATTGTTGAACTGACAAAGGTGAAGTATCCTGCGCATCTCCGGGTAGTAATGAGATAATTCCTGTTTACTGATATCCACTAATCCAAATTCCCGCATACCGGGTGTATCAATTATGCTGCCGCCAAAAGGCAGGTCATACATTTCTGCAAATGTAGTGGTATGCATCCCTTTGCCGCTCCAGCCGCTAACCTCCTGTGTTTTCAATCCCAGGTCGGGCAATAACGCATTTATCAGCGTTGATTTTCCAACACCTGAATGCCCGCTCATGAGCGTGGTCTTATCTTTCAGCAATGTACGGAGCGCTTCAATTCCTTCTCCAGACTGCGTACTGGTGAGCAGCACGCGGTAACCTATTTCTTCATACATTTCCTGCCAGGCGGCAAATTGATTTTTCTCTTTCTCCCTGAAAAGATCTGCCTTATTGATGACTACGATGGCCGGAACATGAAAGGATTCACAGGCAACCAGGAACCTGTCGATAAAACCCTGCGAGGTACGCGGATCACGTAAGGTTGCCACCAGGAGCGACTGGTCAATATTGGACGCAATGATATGGTGCTGGCGTTTGTTGGCCGGGGAACGGCGGTTTATATAATTCTTACGGTCATGTATACCCGAAATCATGACCGTATCCTCCAGTTCGTTTTCCGTATCAACGTCTACAATATCTCCCACTGCAATGGGATTAGTGGAAGTGATATCATCGATCTTAAATTTCCCCTTGATCCTTGCCTGGAAAAATTTTCCGGTTTCGTCTTTTACGAGGTACCAGCTGCCGGTTGATTTATATACGCGGGCGGTCATGTTGCAAATTAAGCATTAAAGAGTTTGTGATCATACTGTTGAATGACAAAAACAATAAACCGTAAAAGGGATGGCCTCAGGGAAACTTTCTGAACACGGTATATTTAAGCAACTGCTCAAGGAAGATAAATACTATGGCGGCAAAAGCAAAGGGGAAAAATTTTTCCGTGTACCGCCGGTTGGATGTTATATCAATCTTTGTTTTTTCCAGTTGATCGATCTCCTGGTAAACACCTTTCAGGCTTTCATTGCCCTTTGCCCGGAAATATTTTGCGCCGGTTTCCCGGGCTATTTCATTCAGTAATTTTTCATCGATGTTCACTTTTTCCTGTTGCATGATGATCCCTCCTCCGGGGGTTTGCACCGGTGTGGGCGCCATCCCTTCTGAGCCGATGCCAACAGTATAGACTTTTATGCCCAGTGTCTTGGCCATTTCTTTTGCTGTTTTTGGATCTATCAGACCGCCATTGTTTTCCCCGTCCGTGAGCAGGATAACCACTTTACTTTTTGACTCGCTGCTGCGCAGCCGGTCGAGGCTTGTGGCAAGCCCTGATCCAATAGCCGTTCCGTCCACCATAAAACCACCCCGTACACCGAAAATCTGTGCACGTACTACTTCATGATCGGAAGTTACGGGGCATTGGGTAAAGCTTTCTCCGGCAAAGATCACCAGTCCAAAACGGTCGGTAGGGCGATTACTCACAAACTCAGCGGCTACTTCCTTGGCAGCTTCAAGCCTGTTTGGTTTGAAATCCTGTGCAAGCATACTGCCGCTTACATCGATACATAAAACAATGTCAACGCCTTCGCCTTCGGCCTTCTTTATATCGTTATAGGTTTGCGGGCGGGCAAGTGCAAGGATCAGGCAGGCGATGGCTAAGAGTCGGAAGACCAGTCCAAGATGACGGAATGTTCGTTTCCAGGAAGCGGTATTATGAAACCTTTGCAATGATGAAACCCGGAGGGAAGCTGCCTGCCGGTTAACACGACTGATATACCAGCCACCCAAAATGGGTACCAGGAGCAGTAAGAATAACAGCTCCGGGTAGGCGAATTCAATATCCTGTAAATATCTGTTTAACAAAATCAGTTTTTTAGCTGGTTTAAGTTCCGGATGATTCTTTCAACCTTGTCAATCGATGCTGAAGCTTCCTCCGACGATGAAGGATATTTTGCAAACTTCACGGCATCGGCTATGCGCAAAACAGATGCAAGGCCCGCAAGTTCATCCGTATCCAGGTAATCACCTTTAAGCTTCAGCAAAAGATCACTAGTAGTAGATGACAAAACCGGCAATTTATATTGGCGTACAACGTAAACGCGCAGCGTGTCATAAATACCAGAATAAAATTGCTTTACTTCTCCTTTTTCAACGATATTTTCTTCGCGGAGTTTTTTGAGCGACTGCATTGCCTGTTCCAAAGGGCTAAGTTTACTGTCAAATTCCGCGAGGACAGGTTTTGGTTTTTTCCTGTTCTTCAGGTAATACCAAAGTCCCAGTAAAACGATCAGCGCAGTCATGCCGATGGCCACCCAGCGCTTCCAGTCGATCGGTTCCGCATCAACCTCTATAATTTCCCGGATATCGTTATAACTGTTTCCTTCAAGGGGCACTGTCATAACGTCAATTCCCAAAGTATCCGATTTTGAAATAATCTTACCAGCTGATAAAGTAAATGCCGGAATAGCCCAGTGACCGGAATCAAAACTGGTCATCCGGTACCTCTTAGTAATAATGATAAGACCCGAATTGACAGCAGTATCTGTTTTCATTTCTTCCAGGATATCAAAATGCTGTAAACTGTCGGGCATGAACGGTATTTTGGTCAATCCTGTTTTTTCAGGATACTGCCATTGCAGTTCCATTACAAAAGGCTCTCCAAGCGTTATACGATTACGGTCAACCGAAGTTTTAACGGAAGCCCCGGCTTTACCCTGCGCGAAAGTATTTTGGGTAACGTTGCAAAGTGCAACGAAAAAAAACAGACAGGTAATTTTAAAAACCGGGTTCAAAAACATATGTGTGTGCCTGGATTCATTTTCGTTTCATAAAAAACTGCTGCAGTAGCCTTACAAAATCTTCATCGGTACGGATATATATCAGGTCGGCTCCGGCCCTGCGAAAACTGGTCCGGCAGGCTTCCTCTGTTGCATTGAACTGCAGCGCATAATTATACTGGACAGTTTTATCGTTGGTATCGATCCAGGCCATATTACCGGTTTCGGCATCTTCCACCTGCACCAGCCCGATCTTAGGCAGCTGCATATCCATTTTATCATAGACCTTGATACCAATCACATCGTGCTTACTGCCGGCAACCCGTAGTGCATCGTCGTATTTTTCTACCAGGAAATCACTCAGGACAAATGCAATACTTTTTTGCTTGGTGGAATTATTAAAAAAACGGATGGCCTCGTTCAGGTTTGTACCCTTGCCTTTGGGTTCCATGGTCAGCAGCTCCCGGATGATGTACAACACATGATCACGGCCTTTTTTAGGCGGAACATAAAATTCAATTTTATCACTGAAAAAAATCACGCCTACTTTGTCTTTATTATTACTGGCCGCAAAAGCCAGCACGGCACAGATCTCTGTAATAAGGTCTTTTTTCCGTTGATGTACTGTACCAAACAATGAGCTGGCACTAATATCCACCAGGAGCATCATCGTCAGCTCCCTTTCTTCTTCAAACATTTTGCTGTAAGGGTGTCCAAACCTGGCAGACACATTCCAGTCTATGAACCGGATATCATCACCAGCCTGGTATTCCCGAACCTCCTTAAAAAGCATTCCCCTTCCTTTAAAGGCACTATGATACTCACCTGTAAACAGGTGTGCCGTGAGCTTCTTACTTTTGATTTCAAGCTCCCGTACTTTTTTGATTATTTCGGCTGTAGTTAGCAATAAAAGAGTTGTTAGTTGATAGTTGTTAGTTGATAG
>Ga0209254_10001793_pt1 | contig 19357 bp, 15 predicted proteins | sample FrelakmetDIP11DI_FD_187148 | JGI IMG/M metagenome (GOLD analysis project Ga0209254, IMG submission 187148) | Freshwater lake sediment microbial communities from the University of Notre Dame, USA, for methane emissions studies - DIP11 DI (SPAdes)... | ecosystem: Environmental > Aquatic >...
ATCACGGGAGAAGGCTTACAGTCCGGATAAGTGGTCCCAGCGCCAACAGCTGGTCGGGTGACAAACCCAAGGCCTCGCGCAATGGTCCCAAATATTCCTCGATCAACTCGGCGGGGAAGCGGTCATGGCCGGCCGCTACCGGGGTATGCGTGGTAAAGACCGCGTGCCGGCAGACGCGCCGGGCTCCCTCTTCGAACCCTATTCCTTCCGCGGCCATGCGCTCGCGGATCACTTCGAGCAAGGCGAACGCGCTGTGGCCCTCGTTCAGGTGAAACACACCCGGCGTGACGCCAAGGGCGCGGACAGCGCGAATGCCACCGACGCCCAACAACAGTTCCTGCAGGATCCGCGTGCGTCCATCGCCGCCATACAGGCGCGCGGTTAGCCAGCGGTCCTCGGGCCGATTCTGCTCCACATCGGAGTCCAGCAGGAGCAAGGTGCAGCGACCGACGGCCACCTTCCAAACCCGCGCATGCAGAGCGCCACTGCGGGTGTCGATCTGTACCGTGACGGGATGCCCATCTTTGCCCAACGCCGGCTCCAGAGGCAGCAGATCGGTGTTCACATCCAGGTATTCCTCATGCTGCCAGGCGTCGAGGTCGAGCCGCTGTCGAAAGTAACCTTGGCGGTAGAATAGCCCGACGCCGACGAGAGGAACGCCGAGGTCCGAGACGCTCTTGATGTGGTCGCCCGCCAGCACGCCAAGTCCACCCGAGTAAATGGGCATGGATTCATGCAGTCCGAATTCAGCCGAGAGATAAACCACCGGCCGCGCGCCGAGAACACCGGTATGAGTATCTCCCCAGGTGTCCCGGGCCGCCAAGTACTCCCGCATACGCCGGTAGGCATTACTGATGCGGCTGTGCAGGACTTGCTGATCGATCCGCCGCTCCAGTTCATGGAAGGGGAGTTCGGCGAGCAAAGCGATGGGGTTGTGGTCCAACTCCCGCCACCGCACCGGATCCAGTTCCCGGAACAACTCGCCGGCCTCGATATCCCAGCACCACCAGAGATTGCGAGCGAGGCTCGAGAGGCGTTCGTAGGCTGGCGCGATCAGTTGCTCGAGTCCCCGGACCTCCCTCACGACAGGGCCGAGTGGCGCGGCGGCTTCCGTGAGGACATAAACCTCCTCGGCCGAGAATGTGCGAGGTTCGATGGTTTGCAGGACCAACACGCCCTGCAGCAGACCTCGGTCGCTGAGGGGGATTCCGAGAAAGGAATGGTAAGGATCCTCACCCGCTTCCGGGAAGTATTTGAAACGCGGATGACGGGGCGCGTCCTCGACGACGATCGGCCTCAGCTCCTGGGCGACGAGCCCCACCAGTCCTTCGTTCAGCGACATGCTGATCTTGCCCACGCTTGTTGGGCTCAGTCCGACCGTGGCGGCGAGCACCAGGTTCAATCGGTCCGGCTCGAGGAGGTAAACCGAGCAAACGTCCGACTGCAATCTAGCTTTGAGGTTTCGGACAATGGCGTCGAGCGTCCTGCCGGGATCACGGTGTGTTGCAATCAGGTCACGGATCTCGTCCGGCGCATTCAGCGCAATGGCGTCATTAATCATAAGAAATAGGCTTGGCGGGGGCTCATCGTTTCAAGGCAGGGCGAATCTCGCGATGTCTGAAGCATTCTTTGCGCCAAGCAGGATCGCCTTGGTGCGCTCGGAAGGTGCGCAGCACATGGCCGAACCGCCTTTGGGCAGCGCACCGGTTGGGGGCGCTTTCGCACCAACCTGCGACGAAACCGTTTTCCGCAAAGGGCAAGGCTGTCATCCAGTTCGCGCCATGACCCGCTATCCCCAAAGTGCAGTATCCGGCGGATAGATCCGGCTACCATCAAAGCGTAAGCCTGCTTGGCGGTCTTTAGCCAGAAGCAGCGGACCGTCAAGGTCCACGTAGCAGACATCCTGCGCCAACAAGAACGCCGGCGCCATGGCCAACGAGGTAGCCACCATGCAGCCGATCATGACGGCAAATCCTCGCTCCTCGGCCTGCGCCCGCATCCGCAGGGCTGCCGTCAGGCCACCCGCCTTGTCCAGCTTGATGTTAACCACATCATAAAGACCGATCAACCCATCGAGGCTGCCGGCATCTTGGCAGGATTCATCGGCGCAGACCGGCAGCGGCCGGGGACATTCAGCCAAGCAGCCGTCGGCGCCGGCCGGGAACGGCTGTTCCAGCATTTCCACGCCCAGGCGGGCCAGTTCTGGCGCCAGTGCTTCGTAATCGGTTCGGTTCCAAGCTTCGTTGGCGTCGACGATGAGTCGGCTCCGGGGGGTGTGAGCGCGTACCGCAGCCACCCGGTCCAGGTCGCCCGGGCCGGCCAGTTTAAGCTTGAGCAGGGGCCGCCACGCCTCAGCTTGCGCGGCCTCCACCAGCTTGGCGGGCGTATCGACACTAAGGGTGTAGGCGGTAACCAGGGGTTGCGGCGGCGGCAAGCCCGCCAGCCTCCAGACCGGCTGGCCCATTCGCTTGGCGGCCAAATCCCATAGGGCGCAGTCGACGGCATTACGCGCCGCGCCCGGCGTCATCTGCGCAGCCAGTTCCTCCCGCTCCAGACCGGCCGCCAGGTCGGGTACGAGGGCCTCGATAGCGTCCATAACCCCTGCCGGACTCTCGCCATAGCGGGCGTAAGGCCGGCATTCGCCACGTCCCAAAGCCTGCCCTTCCTGGATTTCAACCACCACTACCGTAACCTCGGTGCAGCTGCCGCGGGCAATGCGAAAGACGCCGCGCAGGGGCCAAGACTCCTGCCGTACCGTGATCCGGCGCATAGCTCAATCCATGATTCGCGCGACCAGGGGGCCCACCCCGGTGCGCACGGCATCAACGCAGGGCAAATTGATTCGGGCCTCAGTCTCGCGCAGGACTTCCTCAGCGTCGGCTTGGGTCAGGTTGGCGGTATTGATGCTGACGCCGATGCAGGTGGCGCTGCGATTGGTCAGCCGGGCAGCCGCTTCGTTGGCAACGATGCATTCCTCAAGGCTGGGAAGGGCGTAATCCGGCAGGCCCCGCATGTGTGTTCGGGTCGGTTCGTGGCACATGACCAGCGCATCCGGCTGGGCGCCATGCAGCAGCCCCAGACTGACGCCAGCAAATGAAGGATGGAAGAGTGAGCCTTGCCCTTCGATCACATCCCAGTGTTCGGGATCATTGTCAGGACTTAGAACCTCGACAGCGCCAGAGATGAAATCGGCGACGACGGCGTCGATGGACACCCCCTCCCCGGCGATCAAGATTCCGGTCTGGCCCGTTGCGCGAAAGCTGGCCTTCATGCCGCGGGTGCGCATTGCTTGCTCCAGGGCCAAGGCCGTGTACATCTTGCCAACCGAGCAATCCGTGCCAACGGTCAACAACCTTTTTCCGGAGCGTTTCTTTCCGCTGGCGACCTCAAACTCCCCAGCCGGATGGCGCACGTCGAACAACCGCCGTCCCAGCCTCGTTGCCATATCGGCCAATTCGGGGATATCGGTGAGACGATGGTGCAGGCCGCTCGCAATGTCCAGGCCCGTTTCCAGTGCCAGCTGCAATTCCCTGATCCAGCAGTCGGAGAAGCGCCCGCCCCGGTTGGCGACGCCAACGATCAGCGTCCGTGCGCCTTGTGAAACCGCCTGAGTCACCGTCAGGTCCGGTAGCCCCAGATCGGCGCGGCAGCCGGACAGCCGCAGCTGACCGACGCAGTCCGTGCGACGCCAGTGCGCCACACCATCGGCGGTTTTCGCGGCCAGCTGATCGGGGGCGTCCCCAAGAAACAATAGATAGGGCTTGTTGATCGCCATGGCCTTCTCTCCGGCAAGACCGGGTGCTAGGGGCATAAGCACATTGCGCTGAGACGCTTGCTAGGTCGCGCTATACACTGCGTCTTTCAACGCCGACACAAGCAACAGCGGGAACGTCAATGGTGGTCGACTGGCGCATACTCGCGCGGCGTGACCCCTACATAAAGTTGACGAGGTCTGGCGATGCGCTGGGATGGGTCGGCCTTCATTTCCAGCCAGTGAGAAACCCAGCCGGCTGTACGCGCGATGGTGAACATGACCGTGAACATATTGACGGGGATGCCGAGAGCCTTGTAGATAATGCCCGAATAGAAATCCACGTTCGGATAAAGGCGTCGTTCGATGAAATATTCATCCTTCAGCGCAACCTCTTCCAGGGCGAGCGCCAGATGGAATAGCGGATCGTTGCAGGAAAGTTTTTCCAGGACCGCATGACAGGCTTTACGGATGATGGTGGCGCGCGGGTCAAAATTCTTGTAGATGCGATGACCGAAGCCCATCAGTCGAAAAGGATCGTTCTTGTCTTTCGCGCGTGCGATGAACTCCGGAATGCGGCCTGCGTCGCCGATCTCCGTGAGCATCTGTATTACCGCCTCGTTGGCGCCGCCGTGCGCGGGACCCCATAATGCCGCAATGCCCGCTGCGATGCACGCATAAGGGTTGGCACCCGTACTGCTGGCCAGACGGACAGTCGAGGTGCTAGCATTTTGCTCGTGATCGGCGTGCAAGATAAATAGCAGGTTCAATACCTTAGACGCGATTGGATCGATATGGTAAGCCTGTCCCGGTACCGAGAACATCATGTTCAGGAAGTTCTCGCAGTAACCCCGGTCGCCTCTTGGGTATACAAACGGCATACCCACCGAATGCCGGTAACAGGCTGCAGCGATAGTCGGCATCTTGGCCAGGAGACGCATGGCTGACATGCGCCGATCATCCGGGCACTCCATGTTAAGCTGGCCATGGTAGAAGGCTGAAAGCGACCCCACCACGCCGACCATCATGGCCATGGGATGGGCATCGTAGTGAAATCCACTGAAAAAATGCCGCAATGCTTCATGGATCATCGCATGACGTCCGATCTCGGCGTTGAACGCCTCAAGTTGAGCCCTTTTCGGCAGTTCACCGTTCATCAGCAGGTAGGCGACCTCGAGGAATGTGCTGCGCTCGGCCAGCTGTTCGATCGGATAACCTCTATAGAGCAGAATTCCCGCGTCGCCGTCGATAAAGGTAATCGAGCTCTTGCAGCTGGCAGTCGATACAAACCCTGAGTCGTAGCTCAAATAACCGAGCTTTGAGTTCAGTGCGTTGATGTCAACCGTTGCCTCGCCCATCGTTCCCTCAATAATGGGAAAATCCGCTGTCTCCCCGGTACGGTTATCGGTTACCGTAATCGTATCTCTTGACATAGCCATCTCCTCAAAGGGCGGCGGCCCGCATTAGGGTCCAGTCAGGGCATGATGAAGTGAGTCGCAACATGCGGACGATTCGATGCGGCCCCGCTTGCTGTTCAAACCCTGCATCAACCATGCCCAAGCTTGACCCGTGCCGGAATTAAGCGGTTCAGGTGCGAGAATGAAGAACGGCATGTACGATTTTGGGACTCATCGCGTCATTGTGGTGCACGCAGCGCCGCTGGCCATCATGTATGTCGTCAACATCGGGTCCACGCTGCGGGGGGGTTGATCGGAGAAGATGGGCCCCCACATGACTTGACTGTTGTTCGCAGCTCGACCGAAGTCATGCCAGACTGCCTGTCGCCCCGGCAGTGCCTGCCTTGGATGCAAGCCGGCGGAATTGCCGGAAAGCTGGCCAATTCTTCGGATAGACCGCGTATGGGAAGCAGTTGGCTCCGCGCGTCAACGGGTTCTGGTCAGAAGTTGAAGGCCATGGCTTTGTCCGCCTCTGCCCGAAACCGCTCCATCCATTCCTTGCCAGAGATCTTCTCAGCCAGGGCCACCGCGAGGTGTCGTGGGTCGACGCCCAAATGACGGCTGCGTCCCAAGCCTTGCACACAGGAAGGGCAGTTGGTGAGGACCGTCGCCATGCCGCCCTCCGGCATCACTTCTGCGAAGGCTTCCCGCTTGCGGTGGAGCATCGCGTCAGAGATATCCGGCCGGGAGAGGGAAAGCGTGCCCGCTTCCGAGCAACAGTGTGGTACCGCCCGGACTTTCCCGAATCCACCCAGCTTGCCGAGCACCTCTTGGGCCTTGCCCTCGAGTGAGTCGTGGCAGGGCGCGTGGTAAAGATAATTGCCGTCGCCTTCGACGCGCAGGCCCCGCTCCAGGGCATAGCGGGCGGCGTCGACCAGACGCTCGCCGAACAGCTTGGCGACATCCATCTCTTCGAGGCCCTCGCGGCAAGTCCCGCAAGTCACCGCACAGGCGTCAAAGTCCAGATGGGCGAACATATCGCGGATCTGGCTGAGGATAATGGTCACACGCAGGGTATTGCGGGAGTGGAGATCGGTCTGGGCGTTGACATGGGAAGGGAACCCGCAGCAAAGGAATGGGGGCGGCAGGATCACCCGTGTCCCGAGCGCCAACAGGACGTGGATGGCCGCCATGGAGATGGTGGAAACCATCCGCTCGGAGCCGCAACCCGGGAAGTAGAAGACGGTGCGCTGGGCTTCCCGTTCGGGTTCGAATACCAGCACCTGATCGGATTCGCAGGCGGGCAGCACATCCCGTAGGGTCACGGCAGGCACGGGCGGCATGGGCGAGCGGAGGAGCCGCAAGGGGTAAATGGGCATAGAACCGTCCTTCGGCTGGAGGGGCGCCGCCAGGTGGCAGCCGAGCCGCTGGCCCGCGACTCCCACGCGCAGGACCGCGGTGCGGAAGACCTTGTTTACGACCGGAGAGCGGCTATCGAGGTAGCGAAGTGTCAGCCGGGTCGCGGCCGCCGTGTGCTTGTAACCCCAGTCGGCCAGGATTTCCCGCTCCAGCACGGAGACCTCGCCGGTATCGATATCCACCGGGCAGGGCTTCAGGCACTTATGACAGATGGTGCAATGGTCGGCCACCTCCTCCAACCACTGCAGCAACTCGAACTGAGTGGAGTGCTCTCGCTGGGCGTCATAGAGCAGGGCCTCGATGAGCGAGCCGATAGCGAGGTTCTTGTTGCGGGGGTGATAGAACAGTCCGCGGGCCGGATGAAAAACGCAGCAATCGGGCTTGCACTTCCCACATCGAACACAATGGGCAATCGCGCGCGCCAGTTCCTCGAGTTTGCCGTTCTTGAGGATGCGCGCCTCGAGTTCCAGAAGGTTGAAGGAAGGCGTGAAAAGATGTTCAAGAACCTCGAGATCCTCCAGCTTGCCGGGATTCATGAGCCCGGCGGGATCGACCTCACGCCGGTAGGCACTAAGCGTTTCCAGGCGCTCCTTCTCCAGGTATTTGAGCTTGGTTACGCCGATGCCGTGCTCGCCGGAGACGACGCCGCCCAGTTGCACCACCTTCGCCATCACCCGATCGATGACCAGACCGGCTTGCTGCAGCATGGGACGATCGTTGGAGAGAACGGGTACATTCACATGCACGTTACCGTCACCGGCATGCATATGTGTGGCCAGAACGATGCGACGGTCCCGCGCCTCGCTATAAGCGCGGTCGAGGTCGGCGGTGATGTGCGGGAATCCGCGGACCAGTTCAGCCAGCTGATGCCTTAACGCACCGAGTATCGCAAGGCTCCGCAGCGCCTTTTCGTCGGCTCGTCCGAGGGCATCGCGGGCTTGGGAACAGCGCTCCACCGCCGCGCCAGCCTTGGCCACGAATGCCTCGGCGTCGCCGGCGATAACCGTGGCGCGGAGAATCGCCTCGGCGCGATCGAGAAAGTGCCGCTGCGCGCGGCGCTCCTCCTCCTGGTTGATTCCATCGATGAAGCGGGCAAATTCTGCCAAGGCGTCCAGGGGAATGACGATGTCCTCATTGAGTTTGAAGGCGTTGGTGCGGCGGGCAATGGCGCCGAGCTTCTTGCGGTCCGTCCAGAATCGTTTCGCTTCAGACTCGTCCCGGGCTTCGAACAGGAGAGTATTGGGATACCGTTCAAGGATTGACCCAACGCGCGTCACACCGCGGCGGGTCTGTTCCTCGGAGTGGCCCGCCACATCGATCAGCAACACCGCCTTCGGCGTCTCCGCCCGCGTGGCCTTGACGGCGTAGTCGATGGCCCGCACATATTCGTCGTCGAAGTGCTCCAGCGCCAAAAGGGTCTCCTGCCCGTTGTCAGGGAAGGGGAAGGCGCGGGAGAGCTCGAGGATCACGCGGCTGGCCTCGTCAAAATCCGGACCGAAGAACTCCAGGCAGAGGGTGCGCTTGGATTCGTATTGGGGATAGAGGATGAACTCGGCGGAGGTGATGACGCCGTCGGTGCCTTCCTTCTGCAATCCCGGCACGCCGCCCAGGGCCTTGTTGGTGATGTCCTTCCACAGGCCCTTCTTGCGGATCTCATCCCCCCGCAGGATGATGCGGCGCACCGCCGCGCCGCTGTTGTCCAGCACTTCGAAAGTGACCGAATCGTCGGGGAGAATTTTCCGCAATTGATGATCCCTGCGGTGAACCGTCCAACACGTGCCGTTGGGCATGGCCATGCGCCAGCTGACGAGGTTGTCAATACAGGTGCCCCAGCGGACGGCGACCTTGCCACCGGCGTTTTCAGAGATGTTGCCGCCGATGGTGGACGCCCAGGCGCTAGTGGGGTCGGTGGCAAAGACGAGACCCTGCGCATCCGCGAATTCCATGGCCTGCTCCGTTACGACGCCGGCCTCAAGGGATAGGACGTGGGCCATGGCGGTTTGCCCGTCCGCGAGCCGAAACTCCCGCTCCCGCAGCCCGCGGATACGGTTGAGCTTCTCGGTATTGATCACCACGCAGTCAGGTCGGAGTGGGACCGCCCCCCCGGTAAGGCCGGTTCCGGCGCCACGAGGCACCGCCTTGAGACCCATCCGGCCGATCGCAGACAACAGTGGCGCCACCTGAGCCTCATCATCGGGCATCACCACGGCAAGCGGGAGATGGAGGCGCCAGTCGGTCGCATCAGTGGCGTGAGAGACCAGCGCAAAGGGGTCGAAAAGGACGTTCCGGGCGCCCACCACGGCGCCGAGTTCGCGTTTGAGTCGGCGGCGGATTGCGGGAGCCTCCTCCACTTCAGCGCGGAAAGCGGACAGGACTTTTTGGCAGGCGGCCAGTACCTCCCACACCATCGCTTCGCTGCCGACGTTGCGTTCGATGATCCCCAAGTCCTTCTCGACCTTCTCGAAGAACCGCTTCCGCCTGGCTGCCGAATCCACGAGCTCCTGAAAGAGGTACGGGTTGCGGCGATGGATGAGGATCTCCCCGAAGAATCGCATGAGCAGCCGGGCGGATCGTCCGGTCACCCGCTTACTGCGCAGCTCGTCGAGAATGGAGACGATCTCTGGACCGACCAGCAGGGACAATGCCTGTCGGTCATCGGCTGAGGTGTAGTTGAACGGAATCTCTCGAGGATCGCGGTCCGGCGTTGTCGTGAGCTTGGCTTGGGTGGATAGGGTATTGGGCGCCATGGTCGAACCTATCTGATTTGTGTTTGCGGTAGGTTGGAATGCGCGGTCTTGCACAAGGCTGGTAAACACCTGCGAAAGAGTGACAGCGCTCCTGATTGGGATTCTAATCGGTCAGACCCCCCGCCGCCACTTCGGCCGGACAGCCACCCTGTCTTTCGATCTGATGGAAAATGTCTGTGGGTGGCCCGATCCAGTGAGAAGGTGGCGGGATGATAGGTAAAGAGGAAGTCTAGCGCGGTCTCTGGCTGAGGAAAAAAACCGGCGTCTTTTAATCGACCGGGAGTGCAAAGCCGCTCGCCCGCGTGATAAAGTCTACCTAAATGCTGGGTTTATCGAATACATGCAGATCGACACGCTGATCAACGCACGCTGGGTCATTCCGGTCGAGCCGGAAGGTATGGTGCTTGAAAACCACTCTCTGGCCATCACCGCCGGCCGGATCGCGGATATCCTGCCGACCCGCGAGGCGCTTGCCCGATACCAGCCCGCCAAGTTGGAAACCCTGCCTCATCACGCCCTGATTCCCGGTCTGATCAACGCCCACACGCATGCAGCCATGTCGCTCTTGAGAGGTGTGGCCGATGACCGACCCCTGATGGAGTGGTTACATAATCATATCTGGCCGCTGGAGCAGAAGTGGGTTGGCGAGGCTTTCGTCAGGGATGGTACGGAACTCGCCGTAGCCGAAATGATCCGGGGTGGCGTTACCTGCTTCAACGACATGTATTTTTTCCCGGAAATCACCGCCCGGCAGGCGATCCGCTATGGCATACGCGCCTGCGTTGGCATGATTCTGATCGATTTTCCCAGCGCCTGGGCCAACGATGCGGACGACTATCTGGCCAAAGGACTGGCACTGCGCGACGAACTGCGTAATGAGACCCTGGTAAGGACCCTGTTCGCACCGCACGCGCCTTACTCCGTTTCCGACGAGCCCTTGGTCAAAATGCGCACTTTAGCCGAAGAACTGAATTGCCCCGTCCACATGCACCTGCACGAGAGCCGGGGCGAAATTATACAAGGCCACAATTCTCATGGTATGCGCCCATTCAAGCGCTTGCAGCAGTTGGAGCTTCTGGGGCCAAATTTCATCGCCGTGCATATGACCCAGTTGACGGACGAGGAGCTTGCGGCGTTCTCCAAGACGCACGGCAGCGTGGTCCATTGCCCGGAATCCAACCTGAAACTGGCCAGCGGCTTTTGTCCGGTCGCCAAATTGTTGGATGCCGGCGTCAACGTCGCGCTGGGCACGGATAGCGCGGCCAGTAACAATGACCTGGACGTGCTGGGCGAAATGCGCACGGCGGCCCTGTTAGCCAAAGGGGTAGCGGAAGACGCCAGCGCGGTTCCCGCCGCCACGGCGCTCAGGATGGCGACCCTCAACGGGGCCAAGGCGCTGGGGCTGGAAGCGGAAATCGGCTCGCTGACCGTTGGCAAATCCGCGGATATTGCGGCTATTCGGCTCGACGGCATCGAAACCCAGCCCTTGTTCGATCCGATTTCGGATATCGTCTATGCCGCAAGCCGCCATCAGATCACCGATGTCTGGGTGGCTGGACGTCAACTGCTAAACCGGCGGGAACTTACCACGATCGACCAAGGGACCATACGGGACAAGGCGACGGCCTGGCGCGAAAGGCTCACGCAAACGAAACCTGGTTAGAGGCTCAGTCATGATGGGGACAGAAAACGTTCATCAGCACGAAATCAAGAAGTTCGGCGCACTCGCCCAGCGCTGGTGGGACCGCGAAGGCGAATTCAAAACCCTGCACGGGGTCAACCCGCTCCGTCTCCAGTTCATCAGGGGTTATGCTGAAGTGGCAGGACAGCACATCGTCGACATCGGCTGCGGCGGCGGTATCCTGACCGAAGGCCTTGCGCAGGCAGGAGCCATAGCATTGGGGATTGACCTCAGCGGCGACCTCTTGGAAGTGGCCGAGGTGCACGCTCTGGAGACGGGCATCGCAGTCAGCTACCGGAAAGTCAGCGCGGAAGCGCTGGCCGCAGAGCAACCGGCGGGGTTCGACATCGTTACCTGCATGGAAATGCTGGAGCATGTGCCCGATCCGGTTTCGGTGGTGAATGCCTGCGCGAAGCTGGTGAAGCCGGGCGGCAAGGTGTTTTTCTCGACACTCAACCGCAATCTCAAGGCCTATCTGCTGGCCATCGTCGGCGCGGAATACCTGCTGCGCATGATCCCCAAGGGTACCCACGACTATTCAACCTTCATTCGCCCGTCCGAACTGAGCCGCTGGGCGCGTGAAACGGGGCTGGACCTGCTCGCTATTGAGGGCGTCAGCTACAATCCGCTGACCCAACAGTTCAGCTTAGGCCAGGATATCGGCGTCAACTACCTGGCCGCGTTCGTGCGCGCTGAGGATTAGACGCATGGCGAGCAGATCCAATTTGCGCAGCGTTCTATTCGATCTCGACGGTACCCTGCTGGATACCGCACCGGATCTGGCCTTTGCCTGCAATACCGCAATACTTGAGCAAGGACTGGAGCCGCAGCCCTTGGGTGCGCTGAAACCGCTCATTTCCGGCGGCGCGGAGGCGATGCTGCGCTATGCCCTGGAGAGGAACTGCCGGGAGAATGACTTGGACCTGCTGCTTCAGCGCATGCTAGCTCTTTATGAGCAGAACATTGCCGTCCAAACCCAGTTTTTTGACGGTATGGAAACTGTACTGGAGGAACTGGAGCGGCGCGATTTGCGTTGGGGTATCGTCACCAATAAGACCAGGCGTTTCACCGAACCCCTGCTGCAAAGCCTGAATTTGTTGCAGCGCGCCGGCTGCGTCATCAGCGGTGACACGCTGCCGGAGAGAAAGCCCCATCCCATGCCCATGCTCGAGGCCTGTCGACGCATCGGCAGGCAGCCGGAAGAATGCGTTTACATCGGTGATGCGCGGCGCGACATCGAAGCAGGCCGCAACGCCGGAATGACAACCTTGGCGGCGCTATACGGTTATGTGGACGAGAACGATCCGGCCCAATCCTGGGGCGCCAACGGATTGCTTAGGCATCCGCATGAACTGGTAGCCTGGCTGGACGGCACTTTGCAATGACCAAGAAAACTCAGGGCGGAAATGAACTCGCAGGGCGCACCCTCCTTATAACGGGGGCGGGCGGAAGTTTGGGCTCGGTCGCTGCGAAAGCCTGTGCGGCGGAAGGCGCGCGGGTGGTGCTGCTGGATAAGGCGGTGGCGCGACTGGAGTCGCTGTATGACGAGATTGTCGCCGCCGGATCGGTTGAACCCGCGATTTATCCCCTGGACTTCACCGGAGCCACGGAAATGGACTACCGGGAGCTGGCGCTCACGCTGGAAAAGGAGTTCGGCGCGCTCCATGGGCTCTTGCACAGCGCCGCTGAATTGGGTGTGCCAGGGCCTCTTGCCGATGTCGATCTTGCGAGTTGGCAGCGATTGTTGCATGTCAACCTGACCGCCGCACATCTTTTGACCCGGGCGCTGCTGCCGCTGCTCGCCAAGGCGGACCATGCCGCCGTGGTGTTCACGACCGACTCATCTGCCCGCCAGAACCGCGCGTACTGGGGCGCTTACGGCATTGCCAAGATCGCGCTGGAGGCTCTGGCCCGCATGCTTGCGGACGAACTGGCCAGTGGCGGCAAGGTCCGGGTCAACATCTTTGCGCCGGGGCCGGTGCGATCGGCCATCCGCAGGAAATCGCATCCTGGCGAGAATCCGGAACAGTCCCCTGCGCCTGAAATGCTGGCCACTCACTACGTCTACCTGCTTGGCCCTGCCAGCCGGGGGGTGACCGGCAAGGTCATCGAAGGCGCTCGACCTTAATAGAGGGTAAAACCATGTATGGTCGCGAAAGCATCGTGTTGCAGCGGGATGTGAACGTCGTCCAGATCCCCGACGGCACGCCCACCACTTTGCCCCGAGGTCATGTCGTAACCTTGTTCCAGTCACTGGGTGGGAACTTCACGGTTACCACGGAACGCGGCTACATGGTGCGGATCGCCGGGGATGACGCGGACGCCTTGGGCAAGGAACCGCCGAGCCTGAGCCATCTGGAGAGCGGCGCCGATGCGGAGGCGGTGGAGAAAAACGCTTGGGAAGTGATGAAAACCATCTTCGACCCGGAAATTCCGGTCAACATCGTCGATCTGGGCCTCGTTTATCAGTGTAAGGTAACCCCGGTTGCCGAGGGCAAACACAACGTCGAAGTCATCATGACCCTGACGGCCCCCGGTTGCGGAATGGGGCCCATCCTGCAGATGGATGTGGAATCCGGCATCAAGAACCTGCCAGGAGTCAACAAGGTGACGGTGGAGGTGGTGTTCGACCCGCCCTGGTCGCGCGACATGATGTCGGAAGTGGCCAAGCTGCAATTGGGGATGTTCTGAAAACTCGGTCGCAGCCTACCACGGATCGGCTCAAAGTCGTATCCGGTCCATTGGTCTTCCAGGGATCGAGGGGGTGGGGGAGAGAACGAGGGATCCGCACGGCATGGTGGCTTCGTAATCCTTCAGTGCTTAGGCTTTGTTGCGGCTTGAATTGTGCAGGACGGCAAAGAATATCGCGCTCAATAGACCCAGCAAGGCGGCCAGTGAAATGATGGCCCGTTTCTTGGGCGCTACGGGTTTGTCTGTTATGTAAAGCTCTCCGGCTAGCCTGGTGAGGTAGGTTTTCTGAGGGCTCAAAGTCTCTTCAAGTTGGAGCTTCTTTTGCTCCAGTTTATTGATTTCTTTGGATGTTCCCTGATAGAGCATGGCATAGAGAACGACTTCGTTGGTTCCCGGTTTGGGACGGGCTATTTTCTGCGCCAATGCATTCATGGCATTGCGGCTGGCCTCGATACGATCAGCAATTACTGCAATCAGTCTCTTGGTGTAGCTAATGTGGGAATTAAATGTCTCGTCCTGGGTGGCTCGAAGCTGATTGACGACTGCTAATATCTGATTTTTGGCTTCTTCCGGAGAATAGGCCTTGAGCTTGAGTTCGATCAGTTCCGTATTGGGTATTGCTCTGGCCTTAACACTGTCCTGAAATAGCTTTAACTCTGGCGGGATCGGATTGGCTGTTATACCCAGTCGCCGAAAGACGCCATGACCAAACCCTGGGTTCATCAAACGTCCTACGGTCGATCCTGGCGTTTCGATCAACTCCCCAACCGCCCCGATCTTCCCAAGCTTCCCAATCTCAATCAGGGCGGAGGCTTCCCACACCGGCCGCATCAGGGTGGCGGCTATCAATCCAATCATCACCATGAGAAGCGGGGCAGCCAAAAGCAGCCATCTGTAGCGCCTCATTATCCGGAATAGATCGATCAGGCTCATATCGGCTCTGGATGTGTCATGCTGGGCGGGTTCTGACAAAGCTCATCCTCTCGTCTTTGGTTGCTGTGGGGGCGTTCTGAGGCGCAGAGCAGGAAGCGTTGCTACAAGGGAGAGCCATCAAGTTGTGGCCTTCTCCCTCCTTATCCGCCGACACTTGCACGCGAGACCACCCTCAAGGCAGGTCGAACCGATGGCATATATTCTGGCACCCAGCGCTTCAAATCGCGCCGAACTTCCGCGTCATCCAATATACGCGCCTGCTGTAGCCACTGAAGCAGATCGTCCACCCAGTGTTCATCAACGTCACGCGCCTTCGCGATCCGCAGCTTGGGATGGGGGGTAGGGCGGGTATGTTCGTCGTCGGCGAGCACTTCTTCGAACAGCTTCTCGCCCGGGCGCAGGCCCGTGAATTCGATCTTGATCTCGTCCTCCTGAAAACCGGATAGCCGAATCATATCCCGCGCCAACTCGGTAATATTCACCGGATCACCCATATCGAGGACGAATATCTCACCGCCTTCTCCCATGGCGCCTGCTTGCAATACCAGTTGCGCGGCCTCCGGGATCAGCATGAAATAACGAATGATTTCGGGATGAGTCACCGTTACCGGGCCGCCACGGGCGATCTGCTCGCGGAATTTCGGAATGACGCTGCCGGTACTCCCCAATACATTGCCGAAACGCACCATCTCAAAACGCGTCGCCGCAACCTGCTGCAAGGCCTGGCAAACCATCTCGGCGAGACGCTTGCTCGCGCCCATGACGTTGGTCGGATTGACCGCCTTGTCGGTAGAGATGAGCACAAACTTCTGCACCTTGCAGTCCATGGCCGCCCGCGCTACGGTGTAGGTACCGAATACATTGTTGCGCACCGCCTCCCAGGCATTGACCTCTTCCATTAGTGGCACATGTTTGTAGGCTGCCGCATGAAAAACGACGGCCGGTGCGTAGCGTCTCATGACCTGTTCCACCCGCACCGTGTTCTTCACGTCGCCGACAGCGCAAACGATCTGCAGACTTGGGAAGGTTCGCTCGAATTCCTGCTGCAGGTTATACGTGGCGAACTCGTTGGCTTCGAACGACACGAGCAGACTCGGTTCGAACGCCGCGATTTGGCGGCACAACTCAGAACCGATGGAGCCGCCGGCCCCAGTCACCATCACCACCTTGCCCGTCAGCAGATTCTGCAGCCCGTCGTGATCCAGACTCACTGCTTCACGGCCGAGCAGGTCGTCCAGTTCTACCCTGCGGATTTGGGAAACGGAAACGCGACCTGACAGCAGATCCTCGAACCCCGGTACCGTCATTACCGACAACCCAGCTCTTGTCGCAAGTTCTATGGCGCGGCGCCGAGCGCCGACCGAGGCAGAAGGCATGGCGATAATCGCATGGGAAACGTCGAAGCGGTGTGCGTACTTGCCCACCTTATCCAACGCGCCGAGCACCTTGAATCCAAATAAATGACAGCCCCTCTTGCTTGGATCGTCATCCAGCAGGCCCGCGACCCGCCAATCCGAACTGCCTGTCAGGTCACGCAGCAGCATCGATCCGGCAGCCCCGGCACCCAGCACGAGCACGCCGCTTCGGTTTGGCGCAGCAAGGGAAATCAGGTGGCCCTCCTTGAATGAACGGTAGAGAAAACGGCTACCACCCATCAGCAACACCAGCAGCATCGGCGAGAGCACCAGAACCGAGCGTGGCACTGCGCCCATCTGTCGCGTCATATAGAGCGCCGTGGGCACGACCAGCGCGGACAGGCCCGTTGCCATCAGGATGCGCTTGAGATCCGGCACACTGGCGAAGCGCCACATGCCGCGATAAAGGCCGAAAAACCAGAAAACGATCACCTCCAGCGGAAGCACCAGCCAGAGTGTCGCCAACATGCCGCGAAGGTAAATCTCAGGCATGTCGAAATTGAAACGGAGCTGGTAGGCCAGCCCCCATGCCAGTAGTGCAGCAACGGCATCGTGAAACACTACCAGGAACAACCGAAGATACTTATTAATCATTCCTCCACGGCTTGCTTACGCCAAGCCAGATCGATCGAGATCATAATTAGAACATATATGGTGAGCCAAGCTGCAACGATCAAGAGCCGAAACTGCGTCGAAGCCACATTCAGAATCATCAACCCCGATATCCCGCAAGCCATCATCAACCCATATTCCGCCAATGCCGTGCCGCGATGCCCCAGCCCCATTCGCACCAGGCGCTGGTAATAGTGCTCGCGGTGTGCCTGCCATACCTTGTCGCCGCGCAGCAGCCGCTTCGCCAGGGTTACGCTCGCATCGGCGATGAACGGCGAAAACACCAACACCGGAAAAATCAGTGACCACCGACCCTCCTGCCAGCCCGCGAGCCCCAACGAAGCAGCGAGGAATCCCAGCGGAATCGAACCGCCATCACCCATAAAGATCCGCGCCGGATGGAAGTTGAACAGCAGAAACCCGGCTGCGGCTGCGGCCACGACCGCGCTGGTCGCCGCCAAGCCAGGTGCTCCGGCTTGCCAGGCGGCCACGGCATAGAAGCTGAAGCCGAACAGCGCCATACCCCCCGCCAGTCCGTTCGACCCATCCATGAAGTTATAGAGATTGGTCATCCACGTCAGAGCAAGCACCGCCCATACCGCCGCAACAATGCCACCTGGCAACGGCGGCCCCAGCCAGATCAGGAGCCCCGCCGCCGCAACTTGCGCGCCGAAGCGCAGCGCTACGGGCAGCCCCCGGAAATCATCCAGAAGGGACAGCGCGCTTAGCGCCAGTGCCAAGGCCAGCATCGGCGCCAGGGAAGCTGACCCCAGCAGCGCCCAGCCGCACGCCGCGCCAAGCATGATGCCAACACCTCCGGTTCGCGGAATCGGCGTTTGGTGGAGGGAGCGGAAATTCGGATGATCCAGCGGCAACGCCTGTCGCATGCGCAGCATGGCGGCAATACAGAAGATCGTGACGAGGCACGAAACAAGGGAAGCAATGAATATGGGTTTCAAAGTCTTTAGGGCAAAAAGACACGTTTCTATGAAACGTGGCACAAGATCGAGAGCTGGCTGTTCATGGCGTATCCATCGCGGGCCGAGCGGGCCGCCGTTTCAACTGCTCCGAGTAAATATCCAGCGTTTTGGCCAGCACGATTTCCTGGGAGTATTTGGCCCGGACGATCTCGATGCCGCGCCTAGCCATCTCACGCCGCCGTTCGGGATCGGCGAGTAGCGACTCCATGGCGTCGGCAAGCGCCGTGGCATCGTGCGCCGGCACCAGCAATCCGTTAATACCGTCACGGACGATTTCCCGGCAGCCGGGCGTGTCCGCCGTGATCACGGCGCGGCCGTTAGCTGCGGCTTCCAGTAATACCTTTGGCAGCCCTTCTCGGTATGACGGCAGGCATACAATGTGGCTTTGGGCCAATACTTCGGGCATATCATCTCGTTGGCCCCACCATTCGACGGCATTCTCATCGTGCCATGTCTTGAGCTGCGTTCGCGAAATCGCTGCCCGATTCTCGTCGTCGCTGTCACCCACCAGGACGAAGCGGGCATCCACACCGCGTCCCCGCAGCATGCGTGCTGCCTCGACAAATTCGCCCACGCCCTTGTTCCACAGCATGCGTGATGCGAGAATCACCGTGGGCGTGCCGGCGGGCTCCGGTTGTGGCGCAAACCGGCGAGTATCCACGCCCGAGCCGCGAATCAGCACAAGGCGTGAAGGTTCGACGCCCAGGCGTATGAGGAAAGCCTGGTCGTCGGGGTTCTGCACAATGACTGTACCGCGATTGAGCAAGAGGCGTAACGCGGCACCGATCATTGTTCCCAAAATACGCGCGCCCGCGCTGCGCGAGGTGAAAAGCCAACCGAGGCCAGCCACTGCGTTGACGATATGGGGAGTGCCGGCGAGCCATGCAGCCAGCGATCCGTGCAAGACGGGTTTCATGGCGACATGATGAACAATATCCGGCCGTTCCCGTTGGTAGATGGCGGTTAGACGCAAGGTCAGGCGGAGCTCGCTCAGCGGGTTGATTCCCCGACGGGAAAGTTCCAGCGGAATCAGCCTCAGTCCGGCGTCCTGAATGGCGCGCCCATGTTTGCGCACTCTCGTGATCACCGTGACATCAAAACCGGCCTCCCGTGCAGCGATGGCGAGGGGCAGCCGGTGGGAGCAAAAATACCAGTCTTCGGTTACGAAATAGACCACTCTGGGTTTTGCACCGCCATCCCGAGCCAGTTCCGGCCCCTGTGGTTTGGTCAAGGGCACACGCCTCACTGCACTTCAAGCCAGGTTTGAAACATCAGCACGTCCCAAAGATGATAAGACCAGTTGCGGCGACCGGCGAGGTGTTCCGCCCATTTTTCTCGGATCGGCAGCGGATCGAAATAGCCTTCCTCGCGCAGGCGTCGCTCATTAAGATAGCTTTCCGCCCAATCGCGTAGCGGACCGCGCAGCCAGGCATCGATCGGCACGCCGAAACCCATCTTGGGCCGATCAACCAGCTCTTTGGGCACATATCGATATAGTAACTGTCGGAGTGGCCACTTACCCTCACCATCGCGGACTTTCATGGCTAATGGTAGGCGCCAAGCAAACTCCGCCACGCGATGATCCAATAGCGGTATGCGCGCCTCCAAGCTTACTGCCATGCTGGCACGATCCACCTTGACGAGGATGTCGTCTGGCAGATAGCTCACCAGGTCAAGAAACATCATGCCCAGCGTAAGCTCCGGCAGATCCGCCCACTGGTTGGAATCCGT
>Ga0209254_10001795_pt1 | contig 19349 bp, 15 predicted proteins | sample FrelakmetDIP11DI_FD_187148 | JGI IMG/M metagenome (GOLD analysis project Ga0209254, IMG submission 187148) | Freshwater lake sediment microbial communities from the University of Notre Dame, USA, for methane emissions studies - DIP11 DI (SPAdes)... | ecosystem: Environmental > Aquatic >...
CACCCAGATCAGCAAACTCAACACAATCCAGACCAGCACGGCCCCCGCCAATCCAAAAACCACCGGGAAGGAAACAAATTTAGCCATAAGCGGTCCAGCCCCACCCCGCACCTGGCCGCGGTAAATCGCCAGCATCACCCCTTCAATCACACCTGCCAAGCTCAGCGTCATCACCAACGGATGGATGCGGAGCATCGCTACCCCGAATCCATTCAACAACCCAATCGCCGCGCCAATCGCCAGCGCTGCCAGGAGCGCTGGGAGGATCAGATTGTCCTGTTTGTTTAGAATGGCGCCCACAACGATGGCACTTAGTGTTACTGTTGCGCCAACCGACAGGTCGATTCCTTCGCCACCGCTGATAATGACCAGGGTTTGCCCGGCAGCAATGATCCCAAGAAAGGCGGCAATGCGTAGGATATTTTGACCTCTTGCCAGGGTTGAGTCGAGACCTTGACCACTGAAGAAGACGGCGCTGATCAGAAACAATAAAAGCGCGAGCAGGAATGCGATCAACGGCGGCGATAATCTTTTACGGAACACTCCAGTATTTGTGCTCATAAATAAGTATCCTGGCTCAATACTTTTTTACAAATTGCTGGCGAATCAGGTTAACAAATCCAGGGGTTGCCAGAGCAACCAGGATGATGGAGGCATCCACAACCGGTTGAAACCAGCTATTCACATTGGCAAAAGAGACAATATTGCGAATAAAACCAAGGATTAACACGCCTAAAATCGAACCGGCAACACCGCCAATCCCACCACTTAACGGTGTTCCGCCAATGACGGTTGCGACAATCGAATCAAGGGTTAGCTGTTGACCAATGCGCGCGTCACTGGAGCCGGTATTTAAGACAAAGAACAAGGCCGCAAAAGCCGCAATCGCGCCAGCGATCATATGCGTCACCAGGCGGTGGCGCTCCACCGGAACGCCACTGGTGTAGGCGGCGCGGATATAACCACCAATGGCATACAAAAATGTCCCGAAGCGAGTCGATCTGAGGAATGACCATAACAAAAGCAATATCAGGACCAGAAAGACGCCGATCGGGATACCATACGGGATCAAGGCGCGATAAGCACGAGCGATTAAAATTGGAACTGTTCCACCCGGTCGAGGCAATATCCATAAGGCAATCCCGGCATAGATATAGCTAATCGCATAGGTGGTGATAAAAGATGGGAGGCGGATATACGCCACCAGCAGGCCGTTGAGTGCACCGGCAATTAAACCCACGCCAATGCCGAGCAGAACTATCAGCAAAAACTGACTTGTGCTGGCATCATCCGTAAAGCGAGTAACCATCACCGCCGCTACCAGGGACATGATCGTACCAAGCGATAGGTCAATACTCCCCCCGATAATCACCAGAGTCTGGCCCACCGCCAGGAAGATAAGCGGGGTGAAAGATCGAAGATTGGCGTTCAATACGCGCGGTGCAAGCATATTGTTTTGTAAATATAAATTCACCACCACTACAAGTAAAAACAACACAAGGGGAAACACAAATGTTTTATTCCCCACGACTCTATGATAACGTGCTTGCAGGCTGTGCATCATGCCCAGTCCTCCCCGCTGGTATCCAGGCTGGCTGCAATCAGGTTTACCAGGCTTAAGTCTGTGCCGGCCAGCTCCCGCCGAATACGGCCGTCATACATCACAAGCACCCGGTCGCACAAACCGATCAATTCTTCATCATCGCTGCTATAAAAAATAATTGAAGTGCCGGATTTTTGGAGCACGCTAAGCAGTTCGTAGAATTCACCCTTCGCGCCCACGTCAACACCTTTGGTCGGGTCATTCAGCAACAGCAAGCTGGGTTTTCGCTGCAGCCATTTGCCGATCACAATCTTCTGCGCATTCCCACCACTCAGGCTGCTGACCGGCATATCGATCCCATCCATAACCACCCGCAGCGACTCGGCTGATTTGTTGGCATCTTTGCGCGCCAGCCCGATTTTCAAAAAGGCGCCATAACGCGACCAACTGGGCAATAACAAATTTTCAAAGATACTCGTCCGGAAAAGCAAGCCTTCTCGTGCTCGATCGCCGGGCACGAAGGCAACACCCATCCGCATGGCATGTGTCGGGTGTTTTGAGATAAGCGCCTGTTCGTTATAAGTGATATTCCCATCAGACGGGATCGCTCCGAATAATGCTTTCAGTACATGGGTCTGGCCCTGCCCCTGCAGACCGCCAATCCCAAGCAACTCACCCTGGTGGAGTTCAAAACTAACCTTCTTCAGGATATCTGTCTGTAAATCAACAACGCGCAGGACGACCGGTTTCTGGCCAAGCTCAGAGATGCGGCTGTCCAGGCTGCTGGCCGGTTGAAATTCGATAGCATCCCGCTCGACCATCAGGTTGACAAGCTGCTTCTCGGTGACATCATCCGTTTTATGGTCATCGACCGTCCTGCCGTTGCGCAGCACGGTTACCCGGTCTGCGATGCGAAATATTTCTCCCATGCGATGGGAAATAAAAATAATTGCTTTCTCTTGCGACTTCCACTGCTTGATCAATTCAAACAGGCGAGTAACTTGGCGGTTGTCCAGACTGGAAGTAGCTTCATCCAGAATCATAATCTTGGGATCCTGGCTGATCGCCTTGATGATTTCGACGATTTGCTGCTCATCCGGCGGTAAGCTGGAAATCAGGGTATCGGGCGTCAGGGATGGCCGCACCGTACCGGCGAAAAGGTCAATCAGGCTCTGGGTTTTTTGGCGTATCGCGCGCCGGTTTACCACTATGTTGTACGAGAGCGGCTCGTGATTCAGAAAGATATTTTCTGACACGGACATCGTCGGCACCAGGCTAAGCTCCTGGTAAACTGCCGAAATGCCTACCCTCAGCGCCTCATGCGGGGCAGCAAAAGATACGCTTTGATCGTTGAGGAGTAGTTGCCCCTCATCGGGGGCAACTACTCCAGTAATGATTTTACACAGGGTGCTCTTCCCACTCCCATTCGCACCGATCAAAGCAACGACTTCGTTTGAGCGAGCTTCCAGGTTACCCCTGGCAAGCGCAACCACGCCTGCATAATGCTTGACGACGTCTTGGGAGGAGAAAGTAATCATCACGGCACACCCTCTATGGCTGCATATAGCCCTTGGCGTCTTCCTGCGTGATCAGGCCGTCGAGCGTGTAAGAATCCGGCAGACCCTCGATCTGCGCCAGCCATTCTTGCAGATTCTCGTTGGTTACAACGCCCGGAATAGGCATATAAAGCGAGTTGCCCCAGGGTCCGGTCAGCTTGGACGAGTCAACCTGCCCGCCATTGAGTATCTCGTAGGCAATGCGCAATCCATCAGCACCGACACCGGGCGGGTTGACAACACCAATGGTCTCGAAGTCGGGATTCTCTTCGAGGGTTTGCGCCCAGGTGCGCAGGAAGCTGGCGCGTGCTTCGCCAGCCACAAGCGGCCACGGATCAGGATTGGCAGCCTTCAAAGCTAGAAGCTGGCCTTCAGCCATACCATCCTGAGTCCACATGCAGTCGATTTCGGGAAGCGAGGCCAGGAAATTCGCGGCGACCTTCTGGGCTGTCGCCGGATCCCACATGCCGGTGTCACGTCCGACTACCTCGATGCCGGGGAATTCTTCCAATACTTCATCCACGCCATCCATACGGTCTTCGTTCGCCGGATGGCCAACAAAGCCCTCGATCAAGGTGCACTTGCCTTCACCGCCGAGCTTTTCGAACAACCACTCAGCGCTGATCTTAGCCCACTCTTTCTGGTCGATAGTGACATTAACCACACCCTCAGCGGGGATCTGCTGGTCAACAGCAATGACCACTATACCTTGAGCGACTGCATCTTCCAGAGCTGCATTCAAACCTTTTTGGTCGCCGGGGTTGATAATGATGGCATCAACGCCGCGGTTAACCAGGTTGTTGATCTGTTGGATCTGTCCCTGGACATCGGTGTCAGCACTCTCGATCACCAACTCAACGCCGAGTTCTGCGGCAGCCTCTTCCATGTTCTTGATCATCTGGGCGCGCCATTCACTGCCAACAAAGCTGTTGGATACACCGACGACAAACTTCTCGCCAGCCATTGGTTCAGTTGTTTCAGCAGTTTCGGGCTGTCCCGCCAACCACTGACCAATGTTATCTTGGGTGACCTTGATCATGTCGATATAGGTCATCTTGGGGATTGTCTCCCCATTGGCCAGTTGTATGACCAGTTCCATTGCACCATCGGCCAGACCCTGGTGGTTCAGATCCACCGTGCCATACACTCTCCCATCGGCAACGTATGGGCGAACTTCACTATCGTTATTCGGTCCGGCGATGCATCGGGTTGTCGGATCGATGCCAGCCGACTCGAAGGCCGCCACCGCGCCGATGCTCGAACCATCATTGACGCCAACAACGAAATGGAGATCATCCACTTTTTGTAAGGCAGCTTCGACCGTCTGCAATCCTAAATCTCGTGTTCCGCATTTCTGGCTTAGGACCCAGTTCACCTTAGCGGGTGCAACACCTTCTTCGACTGCTTTGATGGCGGCTGCATCACGGCGCACCGTGGAGGGCCAATCCGGCCACTGACAAGATACGCCATTATATTCCTGGACGTCTGGGAATTTCTCCTTCAAACAGGCTGCTACCAATTCACCAGCGAATGCGCCCATGGTTTCTTCGCTATAACCGATGTTACCCGTGGCATAAGGGAAGTCCTGCTCTTCCTGACCCTGAACGATCACCGGAACACCTTGCTTAATCGCATCCTCAATGGCTGGCTTGGAAGTAGCCGCGTCAACCAGCGAGAGTACGATCGCCGAAGGTTTCTTAGTGACTGCGTTTTCGATGAAGTTCACCTGCTTTTGCGCGTCGCCCTGAGCATCGTTGGTTTCTATGTCAACGCCCATGGCTTCTGCCGCTTTGATATAGGCCTGGCGGAGCTGCTCAAAATACTCGATTTCCGTTGTCAATACCTGAACAGCCACTGATGGCTTCACCGTCGGTTCTTCAGTCGGTGTTTCGACCTCCGGTTCTGTAGTAGCCTGGGTCCCGCATGCCGCCAGGACGAAGGCAAAGATCAACACAATTGACAAGACTACGAACGATTTACGCAACATTGGTTGGTTCTCCTTTTCTCCTTATAGTTGGAATCTCTTATTTTTGACACAATCAGGATAGGGTTCATCGTTTCCGATTCTCAGGTCTTCACATCCTTTCCCATCCGTTAAGCGGATGTCGATAGTGCTCGGCAGGTATGCCGCCGCTCATCTAGCCCAATAATTGAGCAAAACGGGATTTTAGATCGCGAAGAAGTTGATCGTAGTCCCGATTCCATACATCATTTGACATGATCTCAACATCATAAAAGCCCTGATATCCGGTTGATTCAATTACCGACAGGATTTCTTTTAACGGAATAATACCATCGCCGATTACTTTCCGGTCGATTCCAGGAGCTGGCTTAGCCGGCATATCGTTAACATGCACGCAAAATATCCGGTCGCCGGCGGTTTCGATATTCGCAAACAGGTTGGGGCTCTCGTATAGGTGATCGGTATCGAAGAACAACCCCACAGCCGACGAACCGACTGCATCGATAATTTCCAGAGTTGATGGAATATCATGTAAGAAGGTATAACCACCATAACGCTGGTGAATAGGCTCAATTGCCAGACGGACCCCCGCGCCTTGCGCCGTGGGAGCCAGTTCTTTGAGGGCATCAATCACAATTTGCCGGGCTTGATCAAGCGTACGGTGGAAACTACCGATGTCACCTGTAACAATCAGCAGGCAATCTGTCTTTAGAACCTGGGCAAGCTGGATGGCTTCAATGGCATCTTCAATCGCGCGCCGGGTTTGTGACCGAGTTTTCGACAGGAAGTAGCCTGCATCGACCAGGTTTGCAACCTGCAACCCAGATTTTTCCAGCAGCGCCAGCCCTTGCTCCTGGCCATACTGATCCAATTTATCGCGCCAGACGCCGATGCCATCCAGTCCGGCTTGGGCGTAGTGCATTACATCTTCACCGAATGTCCAATAATGAGTAGTGACTTCGCTTACAGCCAGTTTACGCATCTTTTCCGTCCTTTCACGTTTGCAGTTACTAATCTACCCTATTTAATCCTTTTCCTCAGCAGATCCAGGCCTACTGCAAAGAGTAAAGCTAAACCCTTGACAACCAACTGGTAGTACGGAGCGACATCCATCAAAATCAATCCGTTGGCCAGGATGCCGATGATTAATACACCAATCAGGGTGCCTTCCAGGCGTCCTTCACCACCTGACATGCTTACCCCACCTAGCACGACAGCGGTGATCACATCCAGCTCAAAACCCGTATTCGAAGCGGCCTGACCAGCTCCAAGTCTGGAAGCCAGGACGATCCCGCTCAAGGCCGCGGTAGTACCCACCAGGGTATAGATCAGGATTTTATTCTTTTGAACATTAACCCCGGATAGACGGGCAGCTTCTTCATTTCCACCGATCGCGTAAACGTATCGCCCAAAAGTTGTACGGTTCAGGATGATATAAGAGAGGAAAAAAACAATAATCATCACAACCACAGGCATTGGCAAAATGTTCTTAGCCACATAGCCACGCCCGATCCACTGGAAGGCATCCGGAACACCGTATAAGGAAACGCCGCCAGTGAAGATATAAGCCATACCACGAGCAATCGTCATCGTACCCAGGGTCGTAATCAAGGGGCTGATCTTCATGAAAGAAATAATAAAACCGTTTATCAATCCGACGCCAACACCAACTAACAATCCAACCACATAACTGACCGGTATTCCGAATGCGCTACCCAATTCACGGGCAACCATCGAACCCACAACGCCAGCCAGGGCGCTGACAGCCCCAACTGACAGGTCGAATCCACCAGACAGGATGGCAAAGGTCATCCCAAATGCAGAAATAGCCAAAATTGACACCTGGCGGATCACGTTGACGGCATTGGTGAACTTAAAAAAGCTCGGTTCCAGTGTTCCGAAAATAAGGATTACCGCCAATAAAAAAAGCAACAGGGTGGATTCTTCTCGCCCCAGGAACCTTCGCAAGGCGCGTCCCCCCATCGTCGAGCCATTACTCGACTTCTCAACTGGTGAATTGGTATTGTCGAGCATGCTCAGCGTTCTCCTGTCATAGCGAGGTGGATGATTCTTTCTGAAGTGGCCTCGGCGTTCCTCAGTTCACCGACGATTTGGCCTTCCTTCATCACGATAACCCGGTTTGCCAATGCCAGAACTTCGGGAATTTCGGATGAAATGAGCAGAATTGCATTTCCCTTGTCTGCCAATTGGTTAATCAAGGAGCGAATTTCTGATTTCGCGCCCACATCAACCCCGGCAGTTGGTTCATCCAAGATTAAAACCCTGGATTGTGCGTCCAACGACTTTGCCAGCACAACTTTCTGCTGGTTTCCACCGCTCAAATTCATCACTTTGCGCTTCGGATCATTGGGCACGATCCGTAGCTGCTGGATCTGGCTTGCCACAGCTTCTCGTTCATCCTTAAAATTCAAGAAACTCCATCTGGAATACTTTTTCAGGTTTGCCAATGAAATATTTACCAGCACGGATAGTCCCGGGATAATCCCTTGCCCCTTGCGATCTTCCGGAACCATAAAAACACCATTATTGATTGCGTGGTGTGGTGTGCGTGGCCGGTATTCCTCGCCATACAAACTAAACTGCCCGCTTTCAACCGCTGAAGCGCCAAAAATCGCCCGGGCCACGTCCGTTCGTCCCGATCCAACCAGGCCTGCCAGGGCAACAATTTCGCCTTGACGGATGAAAAAGCTGATATCTTTAAATACCCGGCCGGAAGAAATTCCTTTTACTTCGAGGGCAATCTCCTCCCTTGGTGGGCGGCGCGAGAGCGTTTCGATTTCAATGTTGCGCCCTACAATCATATGCACCAATTCAGAATAGCTGGTTTCAGCCACAGTGCGCGTGCCAATGTGCTTTCCATCGCGCAGCACAGTAATCCGGTCAGCAATCTGAAACACTTCTTCCATACGGTGGGAGACAAATATTACACTGATCCCTTGATCGCGCAATTTCCTGATGACCTGGAACAAGTGGCTGACCTCTTGATCAGTTAAAGCCGCAGTTGGCTCATCCATAATAAGCATTTGTGCTTCGATCGAAAGCGCTTTTGCGATGGCAACCAGTTGCCTTTTCCCGGGACTAAGATCGGCAACTTTCTGCTTAACATTAACATCCAACCCTAATTCAGATAATACCTGACGCGCCTGCTGGCTAAGTTTTTGCTGATTGATAAAACTGTTTTTATTCGGCTCCCGACCCAATAGAATGTTATTTTCGACGTTGAGCTTGGGCACCAGGATTGGATCCTGATAGATCGCACTGATCCCCATCTGCAATGCATGGTGCGGGTTGTCGATGTTCACTTTTCTTCCGTTCAAGTGAATTTCACCACCATCAGGCGGATATACGCCGGTGAGCAGTTTAATCAATGTGCTTTTCCCGGCACCATTTTCTCCAAGCAAGGCATGCACTTCACCCAGACTGACCGAGAAAGACACGTTGTCCAAAGCGACAACGCCTGGAAAGCGTTTCGTGATATTCACCAACTCGACCAAGGGGATATTGGTCTGTGGGGATGAGCCAGTCGATGAATCCATGTTTTCCAAGCGAAGCTCTTTTACCGCCTGGTCGCCAGGCTGCCAGTTTCTGTTAGTGTGATGGGTGTGCAGGCGCGAAAGACGCCGGGCGTCAGGCCTTGCCAACAGGCAAACTCGTAAATAAAAAATTCCACCGGTAGAATCTCAAGAAATGGCGCAAATTCCGGCGGGCTGGTGGGTACGTCCCAGATCTCGATACGGCCAATTTGCTGAAGCTCTTCTCGCTTCGACTGCGGCAGCTGACCGGTAATCAAGATCACGCGGCTGCCTAAGGCGCATAAATCTGTTGCCAGGGCGATATTTAAGTCATAGGTCTGATCAGCCGGTGCAAACACAAAGGCCAGCGTACGCTCGTCCACCGCTTCCCAGGGACCGTGCCGGAATGCACCTGCGCTGAAGGCCAGACCAGGAAAGCGAGCCATTTCATGGAAGAGCAGTGAACCCTGGTAGGCTGAGGCCAGCGAGCAACCGCGACCGAGCAGATAGATGGCCTGGTAAGGAGAGAAATTACCTATCCAATCCAGGGAGGCTTTTTGATAGCTATCCAGGGTCGCCTGCACCAGGCTGATCAAGCCTGGTAGATGCTTTGAAAAGGCGGCGTCTTGAGAATTGCCTGATACGAATTCGGCAAGATGGTGAAGCGCCAAGAGCGAGGTCAGATAGGTCTGGATAGAGATCAAGTAATCGGAAGGGCCGCCAATGATTAGCGAAATGTCTGAAAGCCGGGCCAGCGTGCTGCCAGCCTCATTAGTGATACCGACGACCTGGCGGCCAAGGCTTTTCAGGATCTCCAGCGCTTTCACGATCTCAATCGTCTCTCCAGAGCGTGAAATGAGCAGGTAAACCGCTTGCGAAGCATAAGCCGGGTGGGTGAAATAAATAAATTCAGCCGCATCCTCCAGGCGTACTCGCCGACCCGCGCTCGCCAACCGATAGACGAACGGCAGGCAAGCAGAAAAGGAGGCCCCAACCGCAACCAGTACGATTTCTCCAGCTGCCCGGATTGCCTGAGCAGCAAGCTCCAGGTTTCGCATCCCTGGACCGGACTGGTATTGATTGGCCTGGTCAAGCGCCTGCGCTTGATTCAATATGTTTGCGTAAACCGATCGCGGCGGAGCCTGCATCAATCCTCGAACTGTGAGATGTCAGCGGATCGGATTGAACCACAAGTCTATAGGACGCTTCACACTGCTGGGCCGGAAAGGCATATTCACCTTGGCGCCCAATCCTGCTGATTGGTAGCCAGCGTAAAGCACTTCCTGCACCCAGCGACCATCTTCTCCAGTCGCCTGAGGAGTCTCTTTGCCGCGTACACAACGGGCAAAGTGCACCATCTCCTGGGGAAAACCGTAGTTGAACAACTCGTCGAAGACAGGGTAGGTCCAGCCTTTGGTAGAAGGCGCTTTTTCAACTGCGTAACCGTAGCCATTTTCGCTATATGTCTGCAGCGCATTGCCCATGTGCAGGTTGGCATATGAACAACCATCGCTGCCATAGACTTCGATCCGGTCATCCATGCCGCCACGGCGCGCCCAACTATCTTCAACCACACCGACCTGACCATCTTCGAACTCGAGGATACAAATGCTGTTATCGTCGCCCTTCGTGATGGCTCCATGAACATACGTACCCATCTGGGCGGTAACACTTACGAGCTTCGGCCGATTGAAGAACCAGTAGACAAACGCTGCGCCATGACAGCCCATGTCCATGAACACGCCACCGCCCGATTCTTCAACATCCCAAAACCACGGCGCATGTGGACCGAAGTGCTTCTCGCTCTGCTTAACCAGATAGAGTTTGCCGAACGCGTTTTGGTCAGCCATCTCCTTGGCTTTGACGTACTTCGGCGTAAAAAACAGCTCCTCCGCATACATCAACAGGACACCCTGCTTCCGGCAGACATCGATCATCTCATCGGCTTCTTCCAGAGTCATGCAGAGCGGTTTTTCACAAACGACATGCTTGCCAGCGTTAGCTATATCCACAGTCATCTGGCAATGCAAGCGGTTTGGCGCTGTGATAGTTACCATCTCGATATCTTTTTGCTGGAGCATCTCCCGGTAATCGGTATAGACATTCGGGATACCGTACTTCTCGGCCAGCTTGGCAGCATTGCCAGCAGTAGGAGAGGCTACCGCAACGACTTCTGCCTCTTGCGGCAAGATGCGGAATGACTCGGCATGGATATCGGCCTCAAACTGCGAGCCGATGATGCCAACTTTTACTTTTCCTTTGTCCGACATCGGTTTGATCCTCCTGGAATACTAAAGATATGGGGAAATTGATCAGAACTAGGAGATTTGTAAGAGAAGGGATTGGGATCGGTACATGAGCATTTCAGCCGATTAATTTCAAGTAGTATTATTATAAATCGAAATAACAGTGAAATCAAGACAATTCACTAAAAAAACCAATATTGAGCTTGATTTCTGGCTTTTTTTGTGTAAAATTAATGTCAGGATCAATAATTAAATTTCATTTGGTAGTAATTAGCGTGATATAAACGATCTCTTTGTGGATTTTGCAGACGGATGCTGTCCAAAAACCACAAACCACACAAACGGATTGAAAAATCTAAACAGGTGCAACATCTTGTTTAATGGAGATCAACTTGCCATAGCACAGATCGTCCGCGACCACGGTCCAATTTCACGGGCCGACATTGCCCGGGTGTTGGGCATGAGCCCCTCAACCGTCGGACGGCTGGTCGACACGCTGATCGTCATAGGATTGCTCCACGAGTCCGGGCAGCGCGCTGACCGCTCGACTGGTCGACCGGCGATCTTGCTAGATTTCAACAGCAGCATTTCGTCGGTGCTTTCTGTCGACTTACGGCTGACCAAAGCGTATGCAGTGATCACTGATTTGAATGGTAAACCACTTGCCAGCAAGGCACAGCTCTTAACGGTCGGTGATACTCGCCATTCCCTCGAAGAACTATTTGACCTGATTGAAGGATTAATCAACACCACGATCGGCTTACCCCCGATAAAATCTATCGTGATCGGCGCGCCATCGATTGTTAATGTCGAAACTGGCGTCATCGAATGGGCTCCCAGCCTGGGGTGGAGCGATTTACCTCTGCGAGATCTGCTAGAGCAGGAATTTAAAGTGAGGGTGCAGGTAGAAAATGACGTCAACCTGGCTGCCCTGGGCGAGTACTGGAAAGGGACAGGACAGGCAGTCCGGAAGAACATGGTGTTCGTCAGTGTGGGAACGGGCATCGGAGCTGGGATCATCCTGGATGGCAAGCTGTATCGCGGCACCAGCTTTGCAGCAGGCGAAGTGGCATATTTCATCACCGATGTGGCTGTGCTGCGCGATAACGCCTGGCAGGTGGGCAACCTAGAAAGTCGTGTTGGGCAGGAGGGACTGATTCGCATGGCGCAACTCGTTGCCCAACGCTACCCGGCTTCGAAACTAACCCAATACTTCAACACCCCCTCCGATACGATCGACACCGGGACTATCCTTAGGTTGGCAGAAGATGGCGACCCGGCTGCGACTGTCGTGTTCAACGAATTGGTAGATATCCTGACCATCGTCATCGGCAACATTGCGGTCGTCCTCGATCCTGAAATGATCATCCTGGGCGGTCCAAGCGATTGGGATTGGGCTAGGCTGACCGAGGCAATTCGAGCTCGCATCGGATCAGCCCTGCTCCGACCCATCGACCTGAGACCATCTCGGCTTGGCAACGACGCCGTCATCATCGGCGGCGCATTTAACGCCTTGAACCTGCTCAAGTTCACCTACCAGGCCTAGCCGTCTCGATCATGCTGGCAAGACTACCCAGCTACTTAATTATTTTTTGAATAATATTGCCCGTTGATTTCTCCTTCAAGATCACCTTGGTCTGACCATCTGGCATTTTCTCTTCTTTAATCAGCCAATGCCCGGCATCGTATTCGATGGGCCCGATCTTCTTGCCGGCCTCTGCACTGCCGCGCCAATCTACCAGCTCGACGGGCTCCCAACGCTTCGTTTCAGCCGACTTATAGCAGGCATCGATGATGGTGTTAACGATATAGCCATCATAGAAATCTTCCATCGGCTTGCGCCCCTGGTCAATGGCGTCCAACATATCTTTAAACATATGCACGTAGCCTAAAGCATTGACCTCATCGCCGACCGGGAACAGCCAGCCGGTATCGCCTTCGGCCTTCTCCGCCACATAGCCACCCTGGCCGACTGCAGTAAACATGTCAAAACCAGTTCGCAGCCAGTGGTTGAGCCAAATAGTGCCCTCCGTGCCAGATATCTCATCGCGCAAATCCATACCGCCACGGAACGTCCAGCTCACCTCAAACTGCCCGATGGCGCCGTTCTCGTAGCGCACCAAACCAACCGCCGAGTCTTCCGCATCAATCGGATGCACCTGGGTGTCCATCCAACACATGACTTCGACCGGCCTGACATCTTTGCCGATAAAACTCCTGGCGATCTCTATACAATGGCAGCCCATATCAACGATCGCCCCGCCGCCGGATATGGACTTGTTCCAAAACCAATCGCTGTGCGGACCGGGATGCGTCTCCCGTGAACGCGCCCAAAGGATCTTTCCCAATGCACCGGCTTTCACAGAATCCAGAGCCTTCAGCGTCTTAGGGGTATATACCAGGTCCTCCAGATAACCGTGGAACACCCCGGCTTTTTCAACCGCCTCGAGCATTTCCAGGGCTTCCTGAGCATTCCGGCCAAGCGGCTTGGTGCAAAGAACATTCTTACCAGCCTGGGCAGCTAATTTAGCCGCCATTAAATGCAGGTTGTTAGGCAACCCGATCACGACCGTATCTGTCTCAGGATCGCGGATAGCCTCTTCAATACTGGTTGTCCAGCGCGGAATCCCCCAAGTATTCGCAAAGTTACTCGCCTGTTCCTCGTTTACAGCACAGACAATCTTGATCTGGTCGCGCGCCCGGTATCCTAGCAATGTCATCGTGTAAAAGGTTCCGATCAAACCGGTGCCTAGCATGGTAATGTTGCGCATGGGATTATCTCCTTTATGGAGTGGACCTCGCTGTCCACATAAAATGAATGAAAGATCAGATGAGATAAAAAAAAGGATTCACCTCAGGCTGGCTGATAATGAATCCATCTTCTCGCAAGATGCAATTCTCCGAATGTTCGTACATTTCAAGAGGATTATACTCTTCGAAATTCCGATCTGTCAAGATTATTGACATCCCATCGGGGCAGGCATATAATCGATTTGTACGAACAATCGGACTTTTGGAGCCGTCTTTTCATGAGCCTTACCGCGCGGGAGAGAGTTTACCTTGCCCTGGACCACCGAGAACCCGATCGTCTTCCGGTTGCCATCGGAGGCGGCCCGTATGGCATCGTCGACGAGCTTTATCTTAAGTTGGTCCAGCTGCTGGCGCTTGGCGAACCCGTTGCACCTTTCCGCCAGGGACATAGCATATCCTATCTGGACGATCGCTTACTTGAACGCCTGGGCAGCGACCTGCGCTACGTCGCACCTGCCATCCTTCCGAACAGCCCTGACAAACCGACCACCGAAGCAGAAACTTTCCTTGATAGTTATGGGCAGGCGTGGAAACGTGCCGCGCCGTATTATTATGCCACTCAAGGTATCCTTTCGAGCGCGTCTGAAATCAGGCAAATCGATGAATTGGTGAATTGGCCTGATGTTACTGATCCGCGATGGACAAGTGGTGTCCGGGAGCGTGCAAATTTCCTGCATGAGAACACAGATTATTTCGTTGTCGCTCGCATGGTCGCCTCGCACGGCCCTTACCAGACCGCCTGCGACCTGCGCGGTACCGAGCAGTTTTTGCTGGATATGCTTCAAAATCCTGATTTTGCTCTTGCACTGCTCGAGCGTATCAACAATACGCTGGTCGGCCTGACGCAGGGTTATCTGGAAGTGTGCGGGGACTACATTGATATGATCGAGCTACCGGGTGATGACTATGCTGGTAACAATAACTTGATCATATCCCCGGCGATGTTTCGGCGGTTTATCCAACCGATTATTCGCAACATGGTCGGCGCCATCAAAACTTTCCACCCAGACATTAAAGTCATGCTTCACAGCGACGGCGCGATTGCACGCCTGATTCCTGACCTGATCGCGATCGGAGTCGATGTGCTGCACCCTTTAGAACCGCTGCCCGCCATGGATTTGGCAGCCATTAAAAAGCAGTATGGCGGGCAAATTTCCTTTCTGGGAGGAATTGATATCTCTCACGCCATGCCTGGCACGCGCCAACAGGTTATTGACGAAGTTCGCCAGCGAATTACCCAACTTGCTCTCGGTGGGGGATATATCTTGGCACCTTCTAATCATCTACAAGCGGACGTTCCACCCGAGAACGTCGTCACACTGTTTGAGACCGCTCGTAAATTTGGAAGCTATCCGATCAACATCGATTAATCACCATTTTCTTTGTGGTGTTGGGCGGCGTCATCCACCCGAATATCACCTTGCAGGGATGATGAGCATATAAGCTGCAGATTTCATCTGCTGGAGGACATTCAATGGACACCTCTGAATTGAATTATGCACCGGTTGATCCCTCCAACCCGCTGCCGCTGTACTACCAGGTATACCAGGATCTAAAACAGATCATTACATTCGAGCGGTTTAAAGCTGGAGATCAATTACCGCCCGAGCTTGAATTGTGCCAGGCTTACGGCGTCGGTCGCCAGACTATGCGCCAGGCGATCACTCGTTTAGTGGATGAAAACCTGGTAGAGCGTTTCGCCGGTCGAGGCACATTCATCCGAGCTCAGGTTAATCCCGCCAAATTTTATCTGGACCGGAGCTTTACCGAACAAATGGCAGAGATGGGTGTGCACGCCCACTCAAAAGTCCTGCACCGATCGCTGGGCACAATCGACGAAACCGCCCCAACTGTCTTTCACAACCGACATGGCAGCCCATACTTGTATCTGATGCGCCTGCGCTACGGCGACCAGCAGCCGGTTGGCGTGCAGACAACCATCATCCTGCTGGATCATTGCCAGGGACTGGAGTCTTACGATTTCAACCAGGTTTCCCTGTATCAAATCCTCTCGACGGATTACCGGCTTCCGATCGTTGAGATCAGCCATATCGTCAGCGCCGTGGCAGCCAGCAATTTATACGCCGATCTACTCCAAACAACCCCAGGCGTACCGCTCCTGTTGGTGCGCACAGTAGCTTATTTATCGAACGGTGAACCGATCGAAGCGACCACAAGCCATTATCGGGCCGATAAATACGAGTTCAGCACAACCCATTCGCTGACAGAATGTGATTGATAAGAGGGACTTTTAAAGTATGGGTAGCGCCAACGATTATATTACTGCGACGCAAAGAATCCTTTTGCACATTAAAGAAACGCAAATGGATGTTATCCAGCAAGCCGCCAGCCTGTGCGCTCAAACCATCGCCGGAGACGGGCTTGTCCACCTGTTCGGCACGGGTCACTCACGCATCTTTGTCGAGGAGATGTTCCCGCGCCATGGCAGCTTTCCAGGTTTCCATCCGATCGTCGAGCTCTCGCTGACCTTCCACAACGTGGTGGTGGGCGCTAATGGCCAGCGGCAGGCCATGTTTCTCGAACATGTCGAGGGCCTGGGCCAGGTTATTTTACGCAATTTTGTATTTTCGCCACCGGATTGTTTTTTGCTCTTCTCTAACAGCGGCATCAATGAAGTTGTTATCGACGTAGCGCTCGAAGCCAAGCGCCTCGGCTTTCCGGTCATCGCAGTTGTTTCGCTGGATCACTGCCGACGCTCAGCAGCCTTGCACTCGAGCGGCAAAAAGCTGCCGGACATCGCAGATATCGTGATTGATAACTGCACCCCCGCGGGGGATGCCCTGGTAAGGATCCCCGGCATGGCCGACCCGGTCGGACCGGGTTCCACAATTGGCGCAGCAGTGGTCGCCAATGCTATCAAATGCCTAGTTGCCGAGAAACTGGTTGCCCTGGGCAAGCCGCCGATTGTGCTGACCAGCTCGATTTTGATCGGCAACGAAGCTTCAAAAAAGCGCTTTGACGAGTGTTACGATGATTACCGCACCCGCATCCACAAAGTTTATGGGTGTTCAGATGCGCCTTGAAGATAAGATCACGATCATCACGGGTGGAGGCAGCGGAATTGGGCAGGCGACTGCCCGGCTGTTCGCCGCGGAAGGCGCGTGGGTGATCGTTTTCGAAATTGACGAGAGTTTAGCAGCCGGCACTCTGGCTTCCCTGAGCGGGAAAAATCCCGGTTATAGCATCCAGACTGATGTCACCCAGCCAACGGAGGTTGAAAAAGCTGTCCGCGAAGTCATCAGGCGCTACGGCAGGCTGGATATCCTGGTCAACATTGCCGGCGGCTCGGGACGCAAATGGGGCGACGGTCCGGCCGATGCCTGTACGCTCGATGGGTGGCAAAAGACCCTGGATCTTAACCTGAACAGCCTGTTCTACTGCTGCAAGTACGGCTTGCAGGCCATGCTGACCCGGCACAGCGGTGTGATCGTTAATGTCTCGTCTGTGCTTGGCCTGGTCGGCGGCGATAACGATTTTGCCACCCATGCCTACGCTACCAGCAAAGGCGCAACAATCAGCCTGACGCGCTCGATTGCCTCATACTATGCCCCGTATGGCATACGTGCCAATGTCATCTTGCCCGGATTGATTGCCACACCAATGAGCCTGCGAGCTCAGGCGAGTGAACACATTCGCAGCCGCCTGCCCGAACTGCAACCGTTGACCGGCGATTTCGGCCAGCCAGAAGACGTCGCCCACTCAGCCGTGTATATGGCATCGGAGGAAGCATCCTTTGTCACGGGAGCGGTTCTCACCGTAGACGGTGGTTGGACTGTACGATGACCTAACAGATTACAAACACACCCCATGTACACTTATAGCCGACAAATTCCCGATCTTCCCCGAACGCAGGTTCTGGTTGTGGGTTCTGGCTCTGCTGGAGCCACTGCCGCCCTGACTGCCGCGCGCCTGGGAGCACAGGTTACCCTGGTCGAACGCTATGGCTTTATGGGTGGTATCAGTACCCAGGTTTTAGATACATTTTATGGATTTTTTACCCCAGGGACCCATTCCCGCAAAGTCGTGGGCGGGACGCCTGATCTAGTTGTGGACGAACTACTGCGACTGAAGGCAGCCATTTACCGCCCCAATACCTATGGGGCCGGGCAGGGCATCACGTATGATCCTGAAATATTGAAAATAGTTTGGGAAAGGCTGGCCAGCCAAGCAGGCGTCAAGATTATCTATCACACGCTAGTGGTTGATGTCGTTCTTGAAGACGGCCTGCTGAAAGGTGTAGTGGCGGTCAACAAATCCGGTTTCTTTCGCTTGCTGGCTGATGCCGTGATCGATGCCTCTGGGGACGCCGACATCGCCGCTCTCTCCGGCGCTCCCTATGAGAGCGCCAAAGATGGGCAGATTCAGTCGTTAACGACCACCTTTAAGCTGATCAACGTAGATGTGGAACGCGCCCGACAGGTAAAGAAATCCGCTCTACAGGCGCTCATGGTTTCTGCACAGGGATATCATCTACCGCGCAAAGAGGGCAGCGCGCATATCACGACCCTGCCCAACGTCATGGCTACCAATATGACGCGTGTGAGTGGTATTGATCCGATGGATACCCTGCAATTAAGCCAGGCAGAAATAGAAGGGCGCAGGCAGGCATTGGAATACACGCGTTTCCTGATCGATTGCGTGCCCGGCTATGAAAAGGCCGCCTTAGGCGGGTTGAGCGCGCAAATCGGCGTACGCGAGAGCCGCAGAATTATCGGCGAATATCGCCTGACCCGCGCCGATGTGCTTGCGGCGCGCAAGTTTAATGATGCGATTGCCCAATGCGGCGCACCGATCGAAGAGCACCATGCCGGTCAGGATACACGTTGGGAATATTTACCCGAAGGAGAGACTTACCACATTCCCTACAAGGTGTTGCTACCTCTCAAAGTGGAAAACCTGCTGGTTGCGGGTCGTTGCCTGTCTGCGGATCATGATGCGCATGCTTCAGTTCGCAGCATGGGGCAGTGCATGGCAACCGGCCAAGCCGCGGGGGTTGCGGCAGTGCTCTCCGTAGGAGCAGGGAAATCACCACGCGAAGTGGCTGTCGAGCAGGTTCAGGAAACCTTGAGAGGGCTCGGGGCAATAATCGATTAAGTGTTGGTGAAAGATTTAGCGAGATGCCATGAAAATTCGCACGCTGTTGGGTGATATTCCCCCTTCTGATCTAGGCGTCACTGCCTGCCATGAACATCTGATCTGGAGGGTTCCCGAGCCTTACACAAATGATGACCCCGATTTGGGGTTTGATTCTGTGGTAGCCGCAGTATCGGAAATCCAAACTTTTAAATCAGCCGGCGGGAACGCCCTGGTTGAGATGACCACCGCCGAAATTGGGCGTCGGCCGTTGGATTTACTCCAGATTTCGCAGCTGACCGAGATTCATATCATAGCTGCCAGCGGCCATCACAAGGATAAATTCAGTGCTAAACCCCTGAAAGGTAAGTCTGTCGACGAAATCGCTGAAGGCATCATTACGGATATAACCATTGGCATGGATAACACCGCGCTCAAGGCTGGTATCATCAAGGCGGCCACGAGCCTAAACACCGCAACTAAAAGCGAAAAGTGCGTGATTCAAGCGGTCGGGATTTCCCATCGAGCAACTGGCGCCCCAGTCAGCACCCACACGGAGGCGGGAACATATGCTATCGAACAGGTTGAACTGCTCATCAAGGC
>Ga0209254_10001796_pt1 | contig 19347 bp, 17 predicted proteins | sample FrelakmetDIP11DI_FD_187148 | JGI IMG/M metagenome (GOLD analysis project Ga0209254, IMG submission 187148) | Freshwater lake sediment microbial communities from the University of Notre Dame, USA, for methane emissions studies - DIP11 DI (SPAdes)... | ecosystem: Environmental > Aquatic >...
GGCAGCCGCAGCAGCCGGGCGAACAACGTGTCGAGCAATTGCAGGTTGAGCCGCGTGCTGATGTAGACGCCGAGCCAAGAGCGCAGCGCCGTGATGATGGCGATCATCACGGCGAGCAGCCCGAAGCCGATGCCAAGCACCGCCAGCAGGTCGCGGTCGCGGCCCACGACGACGCGGTCCACCACGAGTTGCAGGAAAAACGGCGAGGCGATCGCCAGCACCTCGAGCACGAGTGACAGCAGCAGCACCTGCGTGACCGCGCTGCGCAGCCCGGTGGCCGTCCTCACCAGCTGCCAGGCACTGATCTTCTCGCGCTCGTCGCGCTCGGCGAAGCCGGCGGTGGGCGTGAGTTCCATCGCCACGCCGGTGTAATGGTCGGACGCTTCCTTCAGCGTCAACAGGCGGCGGCCACGCGCCGGGTCGTTGACGGTGATCTTGTCCCCGGAGACCTTCGTCAGCACGACGAAGTGGTTCATGTCCCAGTGCAGAATGGCCGGGAGCTTGAGCTGGCCGAGGCCTTCGAGCGGCACCTTCACGCCGCGCGCCGCGAGCTTCATCGTGTCGGCGATGGCGCTGATGTGCTTCAGCGTCACCCCCTTCATTGACGGCGCCAGACGCAACCGCATGGCCGACAGGTCGGTGCGGAAGCCGTGATAGCTCGCGATCATCGCAACGCAGGCGACGCCGCACTCCGGCGCCTCGCTCTGCAGGATCATCGGTACACGCCTACCGAGCACGGCAACCTCCCGCCGCGGCGACCCCCCGAGCGAGCGTCAGCGAGCGAGCCACGTAGATCGCCACGGTGCGATGAAGCGCCCGCTTCATTGCATCCTCTGCTGCAGCGACAGCACCGGCTCGAACACCCATTCCCAGACCTTGCGCTTCTCCTGCAGGATGTCGGCGTTGACCATCATTCCGGAACGCAGCGGAAGCTTCTGCTCGCCCGCGACGACATGCTGGGCGTCGAGCCTGACGTCGACCCGATAGACGGGCTCCTTCACCACGAGCTGGCCCACCTTCTCGCCGGGCGACCACACCGTGCGGCTGACACGCTCGACGGTGCCGCGGTACTGGCCGAAGCGCTGGAACGGGAACGCGTCGTAGCGCAGCACGACCTCCTGCCCCGGCGCTACAAAGCCGATGGCGCGCGTGGGCACCAGCAGTTGTGCGTGCAGTCCGCTGCCCTTGGGCACGACCACAGCCAGCGGCGCGCTTTCGGCCACGGTCTCGCCGCGCGCAGCGGCGATGTTGGTCAGGACACCGCCCACCGGCGCGCGAATCACGTTCTCGCGCTTGGCCTCTTCCTGCACGCTGCCCTGCTGCAGCTCGCTTGCCTGGCGACGGATCTGCTCCAGCGCCGTCTGCGTCTTCAACGCAATGGAGGGTTCCTCGGCGCGCGCGCCCGAAAGCTCGCGTTCGACGCCGGCGCGCTGGCGCTTCAGCGCCTCGACCTTGACCTGCTGGTCGAGCACGTTGTTGCGGAATTCGATCAGCTTGGACTCGGAATAGAACTTCTCCTTGTAGAGCTCCTCGGCGCGCTGGAACTCGTTGCGCGAGGACGCAAGCCGGCTCTGCTGTGCCTTGATCTCGACGTCGAACTGCGCCAGTTCGCGCTCGAGGTCGGCAATCTTGCGCCGCAGGGCATCGGCCTGCTGCTGGCCGAGGAGCTTGACCTGCTGCTGCTCACGTTCGAGCACCAGCTGCCGTTCACTGATCTCACGTTGCACCAGCTCACCCGAGGTCACCCCCGAAGCGGTACCGCGCTCGAACGACAGCCGGATCAGGGGCTGCCCAGCCTCGACCTCGTCGCCTTCCTTCGCCAGAAGCTCGGCGACGGTCCCGGCTTCCGGCGCCAGGATGCGGGCCGCACCCGTGTCGAGCGCAAGAAAGCCGTCGACCCGTTCGCGCCGCGCGTACTCGCCCCAGATGGAAAAGACCACGAGGCTGGCCGCGAAGGCCCCCGCCAGCGCAGTGAAGATCCACAGCGGGACCGGACGGGCGAGAGAGACCTCTCCGAGCAGCTTCTCGCGCTGCGCGTCGATCGCCTCTTGTCGGAACAGTTGTTTGGGCGGGGCGGCCATAGGCGAGGCGCATTATGGGGCGGGCGCCCGCCTGTGTGGTGAGCGCCCGCACTCGCGGCGTCACAAATCGGCGCTAATGCGGGGCGAGCGTCGCGTTATATCGACATTACGTATCGGTTGCTGGCCCTCTTCCTTGCACCCCTAGCATGCGCGGTCCTGCCACTGCCTCGGATCCGCCATGAACGCACCTCGCTTGCTTGCCGTCGCCATCGTCTTCGCCGCCACGGCGGTCGGGGCCGCACAGGTCACGGACTCCGGGGCCGCTGTTGCGGCCGCGCGTGCCGCCGCCGACGCCGCTGACAACCAGCTCGTCGACCAGCGTCGTGCCGTATGGGCGCGCCTGGACGCAAAGCAGAAGGCGTCGTTCGCGCGCACCGAGCGGGCGTGGCTGAACGGCGGCCGGACGGAAGAAGAAGGGAAGTGCCTGGCGAGCGTGCCGGCGCCGACGCCATTGGCGGAGCAGACGTGCCGACTGCAGGTGACGGAAAGGCATCTTGCCGTCCTCACTGCGCCGATCGTCCAGGCCAGCGCGGAACGCTAAGGCCGGGGTCGGGCCGGCGTCATTTCCACTTGATCGAGCAGCCGATGCTCGGCGCCTGCTCGGCGGGGCCCCGGCCCGTGGCAGCCATCAGCAGCATCGCGTCGCGTAATTCGCGCTTCGCATCGGCCGGTGCGGGCTGGCGACCCGAAGCATCGAGCCGCCCGCGGTACTGCAGGCGCAGGTCGCGGTCGTAGCCGAAGAAGTCCGGCGTGCACACCGCGCCATAGGCGCGCGCCACCGACTGCGACTCGTCGTACAGATACGGAAACGGCAGTGCCTGGTCGTGCCACAGGCGCTGCATGTGCTCGAACGAGTCCTCCGGGTACGCCGCGATGTCGTTGCTGCTGATGGCGACGACACCGATGCCCGCGGCCTGCAACTCACGCGCGTCGCGCACGATGCGGTCCAGCACCGCCTGAACGTACGGGCAGTGGTTGCAGATGAACATGACGAGCAGTCCGTTCGGTCCGAGGGTCGCATTACGTGTCCAGACCTGCCCGCACACGCCGGGCAGCGCGAAATCCGGCGCGAGCGACCCGAGTTCGGCGGGAGCGGAGTGGGCAGCCATCGCGTCCGTAACGTTCAGGCGGCGAGCGGCTGGTCAGCGTCGGCGACGATCGCCGCGACTGCGTCCGCCACGGCGTTCGCGGTCAGGCCGAAGTGCTCGTAGAGCGCGGCGGCCGGGGCCGACTCGCCGAAACCTGCGATGCCGATGACGCGGCCTTCGAGCCCGACGTACTTGCGCCAGAAGTCCGGGTGCGCCGCTTCGACCGCCACCCGCGGTAGGCCCGGCGGCAGGACGTTGCGCTGGTAGGCGGGCGGCTGCGCATCGAAGCGCGTGGTCGACGGCATCGAGACGACGCGCGTCCCGATGCCCCGCGCGGCAAGCAGCTTCTGCGCGTCAAGCGCAATGGCCACTTCCGAGCCGGTCGCAATGATGACCGCGCGAGCCACACCTCCCGCCGCCTCGGAGAGCACGTAGCCGCCGGCCGAAACCGCCATAAGCATCGATTCGTCGCGCGCGATCTGCGGCAGGTTCTGGCGCGACAGCAGCAGCGCGGTCGGACCGTCCGTCCGCTCCAGCGCGCAGCGCCACGCCACCGCGGTTTCCACGCCGTCGCACGGACGCCAGACCTCCAGGTTGGGGATCACGCGCAGCGCGGTCGCATGCTCGACGGGCTGGTGCGTCGGCCCGTCCTCGCCCAGGCCGATCGAGTCATGCGTCAGGACATAGGTGACGCGCTGCTTCATCAGCGCGCTCATGCGGATGCCCGAGCGCGCATAGTCGGAAAACACCGCGAACGTTCCGCCGTAGGGGATGAAGCCGCCGTGCAGCGCGACGCCGTTCATGATCGCCGCCATGCCGAACTCGCGCACACCGTAATGCAGATAGTTGCCACCGGCCGTAGCGAGCGGACGCGAGGCCTTCACGGCGGTGAGGTTCGACCAGGTCAGGTCGGCGGAGCCGCCGAGCAGCTCCGGCACGGCGGCAACCAGGGTTTCGAGCATCTGTTGCGATGACTTGCGCGTCGCCGTCGCCGCGGTGATGCCGCGCGCCTGGTCCAGTACGGCGCGTGCCGTGGCGGTCCAGTCGGCCGGCAGTTCACCGCGCATGCGGCGCTCCAGCGCGGCGGCCTCGGCCGGGTACTGCGCGCGGTAGCGCGCGAACAGCGCGCCCCATTCGCTGTGCGCCGCCGCGCCCCGGGCGCGGGCGTCCCAGGCCGTGCGAAGGTCGGTGGGGATGTCGAAGGTGCCGTATTCCCAGCCGAGCGCGGCGCGCGTGGCCTTCGCCTCGTCGGCGCCCAGCGGTGCGCCGTGCACCTCGTGTGTGCCAGCCATCTTCGGCGCGCCCCAGCCGATCGTCGTGCGGCAGATCACCAGGGTCGGGCCATCATTGTTGGTCTGCGCAATGCGGATGGCCTGGTCGATCAGCGCTGCGTCGTGGCCGTCGACCGGCCCGATGACGTTCCAGCCGTAGGCGCGGAAGCGGGCAGCGGTGTCGTCCTTGAACCACCCGGTTACATGGCCATCGATCGAGATGCCGTTGTCGTCGTAGAAGCAGACGAGCTTGTTCAGTTGCCAGACGCCTGCAAGGGAGCAGACCTCGTGGCTGATGCCCTCCATCAGGCAGCCGTCACCGAGGAAAACATACGTGCGGTGATCGACGACCGGCAATCCAGGCCGGTTGAACTCGGCGGCGAGCAGTTTCTCGGCGAGCGCCATGCCGACCGCATTGGCGAGCCCCTGACCCAGTGGTCCAGTGGTCGTCTCGACACCCGGCGTCAGCCCCACTTCGGGGTGGCCCGGCGTCTTCGAGTGCAGCTGGCGGAAGCGCTTCAGTTCTTCGAGCGGCAGGTCGTAACCGGCCAGGTGCAGCAGTGCGTAGAGCAGCATCGAACCGTGGCCGTTGGACAGGACGAAGCGGTCACGGTCGGCCCAGCGTGGCGCGGCCGGGTCGTGCTTCAGGTGGTCGCGCCACAGGACTTCGGCGATGTCGGCCATGCCCATCGGCATGCCGGGGTGGCCGGACTTGGCGGCCTCGACCGCGTCGATCGCGAGGAAGCGCAGCGCGTTGGCGAGTCGGCGGCGGTCGGCGGTCGCGGCGGGAAGTCTTGCGGAGGCATTCATCGCGGTTTCCTAGTGAGCGCGCTTCTTCATGTCCATCAGGCGCAGGATCATCGGCGTGAAGATGAGCTGCATCGCCAGTCCCATCTTGCCGCCGGGAACGATGATGGTGTTGGGGCGCGTCATCGCCGAGTCGTGCAGCATCGACAACAGGTACGGGAAATCGATGCCCTTGGGGTTGGTGAAGCGGATGATCACCATGCTCTCGTCGGCGCTCGGAATATCACGCGCGATGAAAGGGTTGGAGGTGTCCACCGTCGGCACGCGCTGGAAGTTGACGTGCGTGACGCCGAACTGCGGGACGATGTGATTCACGTAGTCGGGCATGCGGCGCAGGATCGTGTCGACCACCGCCTCCTGCGAGTAACCGCGCATCTTCTTGTCGCGGTGCAGCTTCTGGATCCACTCCAGGTTGATGATCGGCACGACGCCGACCAGCAGGTCGACATGGCGGCCGACGTTGATCTTGTCGTCGAAGTAGGCGCCGTGCAGGCCCTCGTAGAACATCAGGTCCGAGTCCGGCGCGATGTCCTTCCATTCGGTGAAATTGCCGGGCTCCACGCCGTGCTCCGCGGCCTCGCCGGCATCGTGGACGTACTTGCGCACGCGACCGCTGCCATTGTCGCCATAGCCTTTGAACAGCGCCTCGAGCTCCTCGAGCAGGTTCGAGTACGGGCCGAAGTGCGAGTAGTGCTTATTGCCTTTCGCCTCGGCCTCCTTCATGTTGGCGCGCATTTCCATGCGGTTGTAGCGATGGAACGAGTCGCCTTCGACGATCTGCGCCTTCAGACCCTCGCGCCGGAAGATGTGCTGGAAGCTCTGCATCACCGTGGTAGTGCCGGCGCCGGACGAGCCTGTCACGGCAATGATCGGATGCTTCTTGGACAACGCAGTTCTCCCTCAGTGATCTTGTTCTGGTGTGCGGCTACGTAACGCCGGTCCGTGCTTCAGGTGAGCGTTCTAGGTGAGCGCTTCGGGCCGGTACAGCGACCGCTCGTTGAAAAGCGGCGAGCTGTAGGGCTTGTCGGTTCCGGCGTCGTATTCGGCGTGATAGCGCTCGATGCGCTCCACTTCGTTCTTCGACCCGAAAACGAGCCCGATGCGCTGGTGCAACGATTCGGGCTCGACCTCGAGCACGGAACTGCGTCCGTTGCTGGCGCGACCGCCCGCCTGCTCCAGGATGAATCCGATCGGGTTGGCCTCGTACAGCAGGCGCAGGCGGCCGGGCTTGCTCAGGTCCTTGGTGTCGCGCGGGTACATGAAGACACCGCCGCGCATCAGGATGCGGTGGGCCTCGGCCACCATGCTGGCGATCCAGCGCATGTTGAAGTCCTTGGCGCGCGGCCCCGTCCTGCCAGCCAGGCACTCGTCGACGTAGCGCTTGACCGGTGGCTCCCAGAAGCGGCTGTTGCTGGTATTGATCGCGAATTCCTGCGTGTCCTCTGGGACGCGGATGTCCGGGTGCGTCAGCTTGAACTCGCCCAGGTTGGGGTCGAGCGTGAAGCCGACCACGCCGCTGCCGACGGTCAGCACCAGCATCGTCGTCGGCCCATACAGCGCATAGCCGGCGGCGACCTGCATGGTTCCAGGCTGCAGGAAATCCGCCTCGGTGACGTCGCGGCCCGACTCGACCACCGCAGACGGCGCACGGAGGATCGAGAAGATGCTGCCGACCGAGACATTGACGTCGATATTGCTGGAGCCGTCGAGCGGATCGAACACCAGCAGGTACTTGCCACGCCGGTACTGCGACGGGATCTGGTAGGGCTGCTCCATCTCCTCCGAGCCCATGCCGGCGAGCTGGCCCGACCACTCGGTCGTGCGGATGAAGATCTCGTTGCTGACGACGTCGAGCGGCTTCTGTACTTCGCCCTGCACGTTGACCTGCGCGTGCGACTGCGCCGCCGCGGCGAGTTGCCGGCTCATCGGGTCGCCAAGTTCGCCGAAGGCCACCGCCCGCGCGATGGCCTTGGTCGCGAGCGCGACGTCGAGGATCAGCGCGTTGAGCGCGCCGCTCGCCTGTGGAAAGCGGCGGCGCTGCTCGATCAGGTACTGCGTCAGCGTCCGTCGGTTGGAAAGGGGCATGGCACTCTCGATTGCTTCAGGTTGCGGTCTGGAACACCCGGCTCGCCAGGATGTCTTCCGGCGCGAGGGTGGTCAGGTCGGTTTCGGTGAGGGCGCGGTTGCGCTCGGCGAACAGGCGCGAAGCCGCGCGCAGGCGCGCGCGTTCCAGCGCGTTGCGCACGCTGCGCGCGTTGGCAAAGTGCGGCTGCTGCATGCGGCGCGCCAGATACTGCTCGAAGGCCGCGCGCGCGCCCTCGCCAAAGCGATAGTGCTGCGCCGCCAGCATCTTCTCTGCGATCTGCATCAGTTCGGTCTCGCCATAGTCCGGGAAGTCGATGTGGTGCGCGATGCGCGAGCTCATGCCGGGGTTGGACTTGAAGAACGTGTCCATCCGGTCCTTATAGCCGGCGAGGATCACGACCAGGTCGTCGCGATTGTTCTCCATCACCTGCAGCAGGATCTCGATCGCCTCCTGCCCGTAGTCGCGCTCGTTCTCAGGGCGATACAGGTAGTACGCCTCGTCGATGAAGAGCACGCCGCCCATGGCCTTTTTCAGGACGTCCTTGGTCTTGGGCGCGGTGTGGCCGATGTACTGGCCGACCAGGTCGTCGCGCGTGACGCTGACGACATGGCCCTTGCGCACGTAGCCCAGGCGATGAAGGATCTGCGCCATTTTCAGCGCCACGGTCGTCTTGCCGGTGCCCGGATTGCCGGTGAAGCTCATGTGCAGCGACGGCGTGGCGGCCTCGAGGCCAAGCTGGGAACGCGCCTTCGACACGACCAGGAAGGCTGCGATGTCCTCGATGCGCTTTTTCACTGGCGCGAGCCCGACGAGCTCGCGGTCGAGTTCCTGCAGCACCTCCTGCACGTTGGTCTCGCGCAGGATTGCCTGCAGGTCGACGGTCGGCGCGCCTGGAGCGTTCATCGCCGCGATCGCCTATTCGTAGCGTGAACCGGCCGGCTTGGCGGCCGAATAGGCGCGCGTCGTGTAGCGCACCATGCGGCCCGCGGCTTCCTGGCGCTCGAGCCCGAAGCCCGGCTCGTCCTTCGGACGACTCACGATGAACGACAGGCACATCGACTCGACGCCGCGCGTGTTGTCGAAGGCGTTGACCTTGATGTAGTGGTTCGGATAGGCCTTGCGGCAGGCGTTGACTTCGAACACGACAGCGGCGCCGTCCTTGACCGTGAACATCGGCAGGCCCCACATTTCCCAGTACACGTTGCGGGGATGCGGGTCATCGGTGTACTCGACCGACAGCGCCCAGCCCTTGGAGAGCGCGTAGTCGACCTGGGCGCGGATCTCGGCGTCGGTGAGGTCGGGCAGAAATGAAAAGGTACCTTGCGTGATACGCATGATCGTTGTCCTCAGCTGGCGGTCGGGGTGACGGCGAAGTCCGGCGTGTCAGTCGACGTGTAGTTGAAGCTCACGTCCTTCCACGTCTCGAGCGCCTGCGCGAGCGGCGTGCACCACTTCGCGGCGGCGTCGAGAATCTCGGGGCCTTCGTTGGCGATGTCGCGGCCTTCGTTGCGCGCTTTGACCATGGCTTCGAGCGCGACCCGGTTGGCGATCGCGCCAGCCTGGATGCCGGCCGGGTGCCCGATCGTGCCGCCACCAAACTGCAGCACGACGTCGTCGCCGAAGAGGTCCAGCAACTGGTGCATCTGCCCGGCGTGGATGCCGCCGGAGGCAACCGGCATCACCTTCTTGAGATCCACCCAGTCCTGGTCGAAGAAGAGCCCCCGCTGCAGATCGGTCTTCGTGTAGGAATCGCGGCAGACGTTGTAGTAGCCCTGCACCGTCATCGGGTCGCCTTCGAGCTTGCCGACCGCCGTGCCGGCGTGCAGGTGATCGACCCCCGCGAGCCGCAGCCACTTCGCGATCACGCGGAAGCTGACACCGTGGTTCTTCTGCCGCGTGTAGGTGCCGTGGCCGGCGCGGTGCATGTGCAGGATCATGTCGTTGCGGCGGCACCAGTTCGACATCGACTGGATCGCTGTCCAGCCGATCACGAGGTCGATCATCAGGATGTTCGAGCCGAGTTCCTTCGCGAACTCGGCGCGCTCGTACATGTCCTCCATCGTCGCGGCCGTGACGTTCAGGTAGTGCCCCTTGATCTCGCCGGAATTCGCCTGCGCCTTGTTCACCGCCTCCATGCAGAAGAGGAACCGGTCGCGCCAGTGCATGAAGGGCTGCGAATTGATGTTCTCGTCGTCCTTCGTGAAGTCGAGTCCGCCCGTCAGCGCCTCGTAGACGACGCGGCCGTAGTTCTTGCCCGACAGCCCGAGCTTGGGCTTCATCGTCGCGCCCAGCAGCGGGCGGCCGTACTTATCCAGCCGCTCGCGCTCGACGATGATCCCGGTCGGCGGGCCCTTGAACGTCTTCACGTACGCCGCCGGAATGCGGATGTCCTCCAGCCGCGCCGCCTTCAACGGCTTGAAGCTGAAGACATTGCCAATCAGGCTCGCCGTCATGTTGGCGATCGAGCCCTCCTCGAACAGGATCAGGTCGTACGCGATGTAGACGAAGTACTGGCCCGGCGCATTCGGCACCGGGTCGACGCGGTAGGCCTTGGCCTGATACGACTCGTGCGCTGTCAGCAGGTCGGTCCAGACCACGGTCCAGGTCGCCGTCGAGGACTCGCCCGCCACCGCAGCGGCGGCTTCCTCGGGGTCGACGCCCTCCTGCGGCGTGATGCGGAACAAGCAGATGACATCGGTGTCCTTCGGCTCGTAGTCGGGCCGCCAGTAGCCCATTTGCTTGTACTTCAGGACGCCGCCCTTGTAGCGCTCCTTCACGTCCTTGATGTGCCCTTCGACCGGCTTGTTCATGCTTGTCCCCTGGTTTTGCGATGCCGCATCGGCATCCATGCAATGGGAAGCACTGTAGGCAGCCGCTTTCGTAAGGTACAGTCATAATTATTGAGCACTGAGTTAAGGATTCCTTATGAAAGGCGTCACTCTGCGCCAGCTGAGGGTGTTCTCTGCCGTCGCGCGCCATCTGAGTTTCGGTAAGGCCGCCGAGGAACTGCACCTGACACCGCCGGCCATTTCCATGCAGATCAAGGAGTTGGAGGCGCAGGTCGGGTTGCCGCTGTTCGACCGGAGTGGCCGCACCGTTGTCCTGACCGTCACCGGCGAGTACCTGCTGGTCTACGTACGCAAGATCCTGGCGACCCTGAAGGACGCCGAAGACGCCGTCGCCCGCCTGAGTGGGTTGCAGACGGGTCGCCTGACGATTGGGATGGTAAGTACCGCTAAATACTTCGTACCGCGCCTAATGGCACGCTTTCGCGCTGAACATCCTGGAATCGAGGTTCGACTGGCGATTGGCGGCAATCGCGAACAGCTGGTCACCCTGCTGCAGGCCAATGAGGTCGACCTCGCGATCATGGGCCGGCCCCCGCGCGAACTGGCCACACGCGCGGAACCCTTTGCTGTCCATCCCCATGTGATCGTGACGCCGCCCGACCACCCCCTAATGAAGGTCGGGCACGCGCCCGCCGCCGCTCTGGCCGACTATGAGTTCCTGATTCGCGAGGAAGGTTCCGGCACGCGGGCGGCGATGGAGAAGTTCTTCGCCGATCACCGGCTGGCGCCCCGCGTGGCCATGGAGATGACGAGCAACGAGACAATCAAGCAGGCGGTGATGGCCGGCATGGGCATTTCGTTCCTGTCGCTGCACACGATCGGTCTCGAGCTGAAGGCGGGCCTCATCGCGGTCCCCGACATCGAAGGCCTGCCGCTCGCGAAGCGCTGGTACATCGTGAACACGCTCGCGAAGACGCTGTCGCCCGCGGCCGAGGCGTTTCGTTACTTCATGCTGGAAGAAGCGGAGCGGTTTCTGGCGCAGGAGTACGGCGCACCGGTTGCCGTCGAAGCGCGCGAGCCGGCGTAGCTTTCGCTCGAGCAGCGGGCCGGACGGCCCGCGCCGACGTTCAGCGGGGGAAGTACATCTTCTTGCGGTCGAGGTCGTAGCTCCAGGGCAGGCCGTCGTTCTTCCAGCCGTTGACGTTGCGCCGGCCCTTGGCCGACAGCTCGCCTTCGAACCCGTTTAATACGGTATAGACCTTGGTGTAACCGAGCGACTCCAGCAGGTCGGCGGCACGCGATGACCGCTCGCCCGCACGGCAGATCAGCAGGATCGTGTCGTTCTTGCCGAGGCCCTTGGCCTTCAGCCGCCGCTCGACCTCCGGCGCGAAGTCACTGAACGGCTCGAGCTTGTAGAACGCACGGTTCTCGTCCCAGTCGGTCATGAACTCCTGGAACTCGACATACGGCACCAGCGCGTCGACGCCTTCGGCCATGCCCAGGAACTGTGCCTCGGCGCGCGTGCGCACGTCCAGGAACAGCACCTTGCCGTTCTGCGACTTGATGAAGGCCGGCGCCTGCTTGGGCAGGACATAGAGCCCCAGCTTCGAGCGCTGCTCCTCGGGCACTTTCGACGGATCCACCTTCTGGGCGAAGGCTGGCGCAACACTCGCGCCGAGAACCAGCGCGACGATCCAGGCGACGAGTTTCAATCGATTCTCCAGCGATGTGCCCAACGGGATCCGGAGGCCGGACCGGTAGCGGGAAATGATAGGGCCGCCAGCACGCGCGGCGCGCCCGAATGACGATATGAATATAACCTAAATACGGCCGTACACATACGGGTACCCGTATGTGCTCGCACGGTCCGCCGACCTGGACTGCGCTCGCCCGTGGCAGCGGTGACGGCGAACGCACTCCGGCGGCTCTGGCGTATCGTCGCCGCGATGCACGCGACGCCGTCACGCCTGTCCGCCTACGCGCTGCTCACCGGTTCGATGGCGCTGGTCGGTACCTACGTCGCCCTGTCGAAGCCGCTGACTGCGGCCATTCCGGTCTTTCTGCTCGCCTTCCTGCGCTTCGCGATTGCGGCCGGCGCGATGGTGCCGTGGACGCCGCGCGCACGCGGTGAAGCCGCACTGTCCCGTACCGAACACGGGCTTTTCTTCGTGATGTCGTTCTTCGGCAACTTCCTGTTCTCGATCTGCATGCTGTACGGGGTTTCGATGACGACGGCGACCGCGGCCGGCGTCATCCTGGCGACTCTGCCGGCCGTCGTTGCACTGCTGTCGTGGCTGTTTCTGCGCGAAAGACTCACCGCGCGGACCCTCGGCGCCGTCGCCCTTGCGGTCGGCGGCATCGGCCTGCTGCAACTCGCGCGGCCGGACGAAGGTTCGTCGCGCGAGGCGGCGCTGCTCGGCAACCTGCTGATGTTCGGCGCCGTTGTCTGCGAGGCGATCTACGTCATCGTCGCCAAACGGCTTGCCGCAACCCGCGCGCCGCTGCGCGTCTCGGCATTGATCAACCTCTGGGGACTGATACTGATCACCCCATTCGGCTTGTGGCAACTCGCGCGCTACGACCTGGGCACGATTTCGGCGCCGCTCTGGACCCTGCTGGTCTTCTATTCGCTTGCGGCAAGCCTGTTTGCCGTCTGGATGTGGGTCGCCGGACTCAAGCACGTGCCGGCGAATCAGGCCGGGGTCTTCACGGTTGCGCTTCCCATTGCCGCGACCGCCGTCGGCGTGTTCATCCTCGGCGAGCCGTTCACCGCGCTTCACGCGCTCGCGATGGCGATGGCGGCCGCGGGTGTCGTGCTGATCACGTCGGCGCCGCAACCATCGAGTTAGTGAATCGGGCCCGGGCCCGACCGGCGGCCGGGATCGCAGGATGAGTGACCGGCCGTTCGGCTTCCCTTGCGCGCGCGATCACGCAGGTCCGCGATTCCGACCGGCGGCCGCGACTTTGGCGCCCGCCCTTCCGTATCTTTGGGGCATGACTGCGGATCACCTCAGAATTGCCGAAAGCCTGTCGCCCCAGGTGCGGATGGCGGTCACCGTGCTCGCGATCAATGCCAAGTCGAGGCTCAAGGAGCAGCGCCGGCCGCATGCTGAACGTCGCCCTCCTTTGATTGCGGTCCTGCTCAGCCCGTACGCGATGGCGCGCGCGGCCGCCACGGCCGTCATCGCACGGCATGTGAACGCGCCCGTGCAGCGTGTCGACTGGACGCGGCTCTTCTCACCTTACGCACACGAGACCGAACTCAACGTCGAGCGCCTGTTCGACGCCGCCGAGCATGCGGGCGTGTTCCTCCTCTTCGACGAGGCGGACGCCCTGTTCGGCCCGCACGGCCGCCCGATCGATCTCTCGGACAGTGCGCACGAGGCGAGCACGAAAGCGCTGCTCGAGCGCATGGCCCGCTTCGACGGGCCGGTGTGCTTCACCGCGAGCCATCGACGCCACCTGCATCCACGCGTGCTGGCGGCGGCCGAGCCAGTGATCGACCTCACGGCCGCCGTTTCAGCCTGAGTCGCCCGTCCCGCGCGGCGCGAGAAACGGCCGCAGCAGCCGGCCGGTCGGCACGCGCGCACCCAGGCGCGCCAGCAGCAGATACACGCCGACCAGCTTGCGATGCAGGAACATCGTGTGCGATGGCGGCATCCGCAGCAGGCCGCGCTTGAACGCGAGATCCACGCCCAGTTCGCGCGCGCGGCGCGGCAGGTCCGACGCCCCATAGTCGTACACGTCCCCGGAGCGCAGCGGCTCGCAGACGAGCTCGAGCACTTCGATTGCTGCATCAACCACCTCCTGCGAGGCGTCGTCGGCGATGTAGCCGATGCGGCGCGCCTCGCGCTCAATGGCAGGCCGATCCTCGGCGACGATTGCGCTCGTGATGCGGCGAAAGCGATCCGAATACGCCCGGCTGAATTGCTGGGTCGCGCCGAAATCGAGCAGCACCAGCCGTGCAGTCGCCGGCTGATACAGATAGTTGGCGAAGTTCGGATCCGTCTGCATGACGCGAAACTCGAAGAGTTCGCGGAACATCAGCCGCTGCAACGCCGCCCCGAGCGTGTCGCGGACAGCCTGCGGCGTCTCCGCGCCCAGGGAGTCAAGCGGCACTCCGTCCATATAGTCCATCGCCATCACGCGCGCCGTCGTGAGGTCCCAGTGAACCTTCGGCAGGACGATCTGCGGGTCGTCGGCCACGAGACGTGCGTACTGCTCGAGGAATCTCGCTTCCGACAGGTAGTCGGCCTCCTGCGCCAGCTGGCGCTTTGCCTCACGCGCGATCTCCTCGACATCAACGCCGAGCGGCAACAGCTGCGCCAGGCGCAGCAGCGTTGCGACGTTGTCGACATCGCTCGCGATCGAGCGCGCGACACCGGGGTATTGCACTTTCAGCGCCAGGTCGCGCCCGTCGATCGTGCGGACTCGATGCACCTGGCCGATCGAGGCTGACGCGATCGGCGTCTCGTCGAAGCGCGCGAAGCGCGCCTGCCAGCCGCTGCCGTAGGCCCGGCCCAGCACGCGTCGCAGCTGCGCGGGCGGCATCGGCGCCGCCTGCGAACGCAACGATTCGAGTGCCTGCGAGAGTTCAGGCGGCAACAGGCCTTCGCTCTCCAGCGAGATCAGCTGCCCGAGCTTCATCGCGGCGCCCCGCAGGTTCGCGAGGCGCTCGACCAGGCGGCGCGCCGTCGCCACGGAGAACATCGGCGCCGCATCGTTGCTCCCGCCCAGGCGCCGCAGCCCCTGCATCGCGCCGCCGACCGCCAGTTCCCCGGCCGCCAGGCCAAGGCGCGCGAGCCGCCCGAGGCGGCTCTGCGGTACGCGCGACGCTGCAGGTGGCTTACGGCTCATCGCTCACTCGGGCAAGGGTTCGTGCAGCGCACCACATGAGGGCGCGCGCGCCGTCGTCCGCGTGCATTCCACCCGCGCTTGGTGCGACGGGCTCGCGAAACGCCCAGATCTCGATCGGAAAGTGCGTGGCACAGAACTTGTATTGCACTGCAAGGCGGCGAATGAGCGCTGCTACAGGAGAGAGGAATGGACCGCAGACAATTCATCCAGGCCGGGGGCGTTGCCGCCCTCAGCTGTAGTTCGATTTCGACCGCGTTCGGCCAGGACAAGACACCGATCAAGGTGGGCATCCTGCACTCGCTGTCCGGAACGATGGCAATTTCAGAGACGGCATTGAAGGAAACGGCGTTGATGACCATCGCCGACATTAACGCCAAGGGCGGCGTCATGGGTCGCATGCTGGAGCCGGTCGTCGTCGACCCGGCTTCCAACTGGCCGCTGTTCGCGGAGAAGGCGCGCCAGCTGCTCACGCAGGACAAGGTCTCGGTCGTGTTCGGTTGCTGGACGTCGGTGTCGCGCAAGTCGGTGCTGCCGGTCTTCAAGGAGCTCAATGGTCTGCTGTTCTACCCCGTGCAGTATGAGGGCGAGGAACTCGAACGCAATGTGTTCTACACGGGTGCGGCACCGAACCAGCAGGCAATCCCCGCCACCGAGTACCTGATGAGCAAGGAAGGCGGCGCCGCCAAGCGCTTCTTCCTGCTCGGCACCGACTACGTCTACCCACGCACGACCAACAAGATCCTGCGTGCCTTCCTGAAGAGCAAGGGCGTCTCGGAGAAAGACATCGAGGAGGTCTACACGCCCTTCGGCCACAGCGACTACCAGACGATCGTTGCGAACATCAAGAAGTTCGCCTCGGGCGGCAAGACGTGCGTCATTTCCACGATCAACGGCGACTCGAACGTTCCGTTCTACAAGGAGCTGGGCAACGCCGGACTGAAGGCCAAGGACGTGCCGGTGGTGGCCTTCTCGGTCGGCGAGGAAGAGCTGCGCGGCGTCGACACCAAGCCGCTGGTCGGACACCTCGCGGCATGGAACTACTTCATGTCGCTGAAGAACCCGCAGAACGATGCCTTCATCAAGATGTACAAGGACTGGGCCGTGAAGCAGAAGATGCCCAACGCGGACAAGGTCGTGACCAACGACCCGATGGAAGCGACCTACGTCGGCATCCACATGTGGAAGCAGGCGGTCGAGAAGGCCAAGTCGGTCGAGGTCGACAAGGTGATCCCGGCCGTCGCAGGCCAGCAGTTCGCGGCACCGAGCGGCTACACGATCAAGATGGACGAAACCAACCACCATCTGTGGAAGCCGGTGTTCATCGGCGAGATCCGCGCTGACGGCCAGTTCAATGTCGTGTGGAAGAGCAAGGGCCCGGTGCGCGCGCAGCCCTGGAGCCCGTTCATCCCCGGCAACGAGAAGAAGCCCAACTCTCCCGTCTGAGAAAGCGGCTGGCGCGCAGTTCACCGAGCCCTGGAACGGCGGTGTTCTGCGCGCCTCTCCGCGACTCCCATGCTGCTTCACTTCCTGCGCGCGCTCGCCTGCGTGCTGGCGCTCATCGCGGCTCCAGCCTGGGCGGCACTCGATCCGTCCCTCGTGGCCCAGCTCGGCGCCGAGGATTCGGATGCGCGCGTCGAGGCGATCCGCAAGCTCGTCGCGACCGAGGACCCGCGTGTCGTCGAGATCCTCAAGGCACTCGACGGTGATGCACTCGCCCTGATCGACAGCGGCAAGCGCGCAGTCGTCGTGGCCGACGGCAAGCTGTCGGATGCCGCCACCGGCCAGCCGGCCGGGGCCGCTCCCGCCAACCTCGAAACGATCGTCATCAACAACCGCATCCGAGGTGAAGTCGGCGCCGCGCTGGCTGCGCTTCGTCTGGGCAGCAGTGACCGCGCCGAACGACTGGCGGCCGCCAAGGAGCTGCAGGGCTCCGACAACGAAGACGCCTTGCCGATCCTCGAGCGCGCGATGGCGAAGGAGGCCGATCCGGAAATCAAGTCCATCCTGGCGCTCGCCAGTGCCTCGCTGGCCCTCAAGAGCAGCGAACCCGAACTGCGGGCCCGGGCAGCACGCGCGCTCGCGGCCAGCAACGATCCGCAGGTGCGTCAGTTGCTGGCAACGATGCTGACGAAGCAGAAGGACGGCAGCTACAACGAGCCCGACGAGACGGTGCGCGCCGCCGCCCAGGCCTCGCTCGCCGAAATCAACGCGCGCCTGCGCACGACCGAAATTGGCCTCGCGCTCTTTTCCGGTATCAGCCTCGGCTCGATCCTGTTGCTGGCGGCGCTGGGACTGGCGATCACTTACGGCCTGATGGGCATCATCAACATGGCCCACGGCGAGTTCCTGATGATCGGGGCCTACGCGACCTACGTCGTGCAAGGCCTGTTCCGCACGCATTTTCCCGGCGCGTTCGACTGGTATGTCGTGGCGGCGCTGCCGGTCGCGTTTGCGGTGACGGCCGCCGTCGGCATGGCGCTCGAGCGCGGCGTGCTGCGCTGGCTGTACGGGCGGCCGCTGGAGACGCTGCTGACCACCTGGGGCGTCAGCCTGCTGCTGATCCAGGCGAGCCGCATGATCTTCGGTGCGCAGAACGTCGAAGTCGAGAACCCTGGCTGGCTGTCCGGCGGCTTCGTGCTCGGCGGCGGTTACGTGCTGCCGTTCAATCGCATCGTCATCGTGCTGTTCGCGCTCGCCGTGCTGGCGGCCGTCTGGCTCGTCATCAACCGCACGCGCATGGGACTCTTCGTGCGCGGCGTGACACAGAATCGCGCGATGGCGAGCTGCACCGGCGTGCCGACGAATCGCGTCGACATGCTGACCTTCGGGCTCGGTTCCGGCGTCGCGGGCCTCGGCGGCGTGGCGCTGTCGCAGATCGGCAATGTCGGGCCGGACCTCGGGCAGAGTTACATCGTCGACAGCTTCATGGTCGTCGTGCTGGGCGGCGTCGGCCAGCTCGCGGGCACCGTGATCGCGGCCTTCGGGCTCGGCTCGATCGCCAAGTTCCTCGAGCCGTGGTCCGGCGCGGTGTTGGCGAAGATCATGGTGCTGGTGTTCATCATTCTCTTCATTCAGAAGCGTCCCCAGGGCTTGTTCGCGCTGAAGGGGCGGAGCGCGGAAGCATGACGCGCCTGTTTCCACTGCGCGTCTGGACCGCGATCCTCGCCATAACGGCGGTACTGGTCGTGGTCATCCCGGTACTTCATCTCGCCGTCCCCGAGACCAGCCCATTTCACGTGTCGAGCTTCTGGATCACGCTGCTCGGCAAGTTCATGTGCTACGCGGTCGTGGCGCTCGCGATGGACCTCATCTGGGGCTACACCGGCATCCTGTCGCTTGGTCAGGGGCTTTTCTTCGCACTCGGCGGCTACGCGTTCGGCATGTACCTGATGCGGCAGATCGGCCGCGACGGCGTCTACCAGAGCGATCTGCCCGACTTCATGGTCTTCCTCGACTGGAAGGAGCTGCCCTGGTACTGGGCGCTCAGCGATTCCTTCGCGTGGACACTGCTGCTCGTAGTCGCCGCGCCCGGCCTGATCGCGTTCGTCTTCGGCTTCTTCGCGTTCCGCTCGCGGATCAAGGGCGTCTACTTCTCGATCATCACGCAGGCACTGACCTATGCCGCGATGCTTGCCTTCTTCCGCAACGACATGGGCTTCGGCGGCAACAACGGCTTCACCGACTTCAAGCGCATCCTCGGCTTCCCGATCACCGCGCCCGAGACTCGCACAGCGCTCTACGTGCTCTCGGGGCTGGTGCTGCTGGGGTCGCTTCTGCTGGCGCGCTGGATCGTCGCGAGCAAGTTCGGTCGCGTACTCACAGCGATCCGCGACCAGGAGTCGCGCCTGATGTTCCTCGGCTACCGGACGCTGTACTTCAAGCTCTTCATCTGGACCGTGGCGGCGGTGATGAGCGGCGTCGCTGGCGCCCTCTACGTACCGCAGGTCGGCATCATCAATCCGAGCGAAATGAGTCCGGCCAACTCGATCGAGATCGCGATCTGGGCGGCCGTCGGCGGGCGCGGAACACTCTTTGGTCCGATCCTTGGCGCCTTCGCGGTCAATGGGGCCAAGACCTGGTTCACCGTCGCGTACCCGGAACTGTGGCTCTACTTCCTCGGGCTGCTGTTCGTGCTGGTGACGCTGCTGCTGCCGCGTGGACTGATGGGGCTCGCCGGGTCCCTGCGGCTGCGCCGGCGTCCGGCTGCCGGCGCGCCTCCCGGCGCTGAGGCACTGGAGGCGCGTACGTGAGCGAGTCCAACGTGCACGCGCTGTCCGGCGGCGGCGACGTGGCCGGATACGGTCACGTGCTGAAGCCCGACCTCGTCGATACCTCGCACGGCCCCATCCTGTACCTCGAAGACATCAC